>Ga0081538_10004247_pt1 | contig 13286 bp, 9 predicted proteins | sample TabmetS5T2R1_FD_71022 | JGI IMG/M metagenome (GOLD analysis project Ga0081538, IMG submission 71022) | Tabebuia heterophylla rhizosphere microbial communities from the University of Puerto Rico - S5T2R1 | ecosystem: Host-associated > Plants > Roots > Rhizosphere ...
GACGGCCTCGAGATGGCGGACCACACCATGACCTACCGCATCACGGTCAAGGAGTACGCCATGAAGTACGGCTGGCACGCGACCTTCATGCCGAAGCCGCTGTTCGGCGAGAACGGCTCGGGAATGCACACGCACCAGTCCCTTTTCAAGGACGGCCGCAACTCCTTCTACGACGAGAACGACCAGTACTACCTCTCGGAGACCGGCAAGGCCTTCATCGCCGGTCAGCTGAAGCACGCGCGCGAGATCACCTCGGTGTTCGCGCAGTGGGTCAACTCCTACAAACGGCTCGTGCCCGGCTTCGAGGCGCCCGTCTACTGCGCCTGGTCACGCCGCAACCGCTCGGCGCTGGTGCGCGTGCCGCTCTACCACCCGGGCAAGGAGCAGGCCACGCGCGCCGAGATCCGCTGCCCGGACCCGGCCTGCAACCCGTACCTCACGTTCGCGGTACTGCTCGCGGCCGGGCTCGAGGGAATCGAGAAGGGCTACGAGCTGCCCGAGCCGATGGAGAAGAACCTCTACCACATCAGCCCCGAGGAGCGAAAGCGGCTAGGGATCGAGCAGCTTCCGGAGACGCTCGGCGAGGCGATCGAGCTGACGGCGGAGTCCGAGCTCGTGCTGCGCACGTTCGGGGAGCACATCTTCAATCGCTACGTGGAGATCAAGCGGCACGAGTGGGAGGACTACCGGGTTCAGGTCTCCCAGTGGGAGCTGGACCGCTATCTCTCCATTCTCTAGCGTGCTCCGCGGCGATATCGGCCGCCTTCTCGAGGAAGTCGGCGATCGCCTTGCGCGTCGCCCCGGGCAGCCCGGCGGCGAGCCGTGCCAACGCCTCCGAGTAGGGCAGGTAGATACGCGCACCGGCCTCGATCGACTGCTCGGTCATCCGCACGACCACCGAGCGGCGGTCCCGCGGGTGGGGGTTGCGCGCGACCCAGCCGTTTCGCTCCAGCCGGTCGATCACCGCGGTCACGGCCCCCGAGGTGAGGCTGAGCCGCTCCCCGAGCTCGCGCGGCGTGAGCTCACCCTCGGCCTGGATGTGATCGATCGCCTTCATCTCCGCCATCGACACATCGTGTGCGCGCGCTACGGCGAGGTCGAAGCGGTCGTTCTCAAGTCCGTAGCGTCGTAGCGCGACGAGCAATGCGATCGGGTCGGTCATTCGGATGCGGAATCTTAACGAGTAAGCATCTTGACAATCAAGGGACTTCTCGCAACCCTACCCGGTCATGAATCCGGAACGTCGCTCGATCTTCGCCATCGCCACCGGCCGCCGAGCCAAGTGGGTTGTGTTCCTGATCTGGCTGGTGGCGATCTTCATCGCCTCCGGTCCTGCCAACCTCCCCGGCAAGTTCACCGACGCGGAGGACAACGAGTCGACGTCGTTCCTCCCCGGCGACGCTGAGTCGACGGAGGCGCTCCAGGCGACCGAGGACCTCCAGGGCGGCGAGCTGGCGCCGGCGGTGATCGTGTACCGGCGCGAGTCCGGCCTCACCGCAGCCGACCGGCAGCGCATCGCCGAGGACGCGCGGAGGCTGACCTCGGAGCGCTTCCCCGGCGTCGTGCCGGACGGCGCCACGGCGGCGTCGGGCGGAAGGGCCGCCGGCGGATCCGACGCCGGCCAGGCACCCCAGGGCGGCGGGCAGGCGCCCGGCGGCGGCGCCCAGGCCGAGGGCTGCGCCGGTCCGACGACTCCGCTTCCCAACCAACCCGAGGGCTACGCCCCATTCGTCGGTCCGGTCTGCTCGGAGGACGGCAAGGCGGCACTCGTCACCGCCTACATCAAGGGCGACGGTCAGGGCGACACCCTGCTCGACCCGGTCGACTTCTGGCGCGAGCAGGTCTCGGATCCGGGCGGCGGCCTCGAGGTGAAGATCACCGGCGGGGCCGGCTACGGAGCGGACGCGATCGACGTGTTCGAGTCGATCAACGGCACGCTGCTGCTGGCCGCGCTGTCGCTCGTGATCTTCCTGCTGATCCTGATCTACCGCTCGCCGATCTTCCTCTTCATCCCACTCGCGGCGGTGGTCTTCGCCGAGATACTGGCGCGCTCGATCGGCTACGGGATCACGGAGCTCGGGGTGACCGTCAACGGGCAGTCGAGCTCGATCATGTCGATCATCGTGCTCGGCGCCGGCACCGACTACGCCCTGTTGATCGTCGCCAGATACCGGGAGGAGCTCCATCACGAGGACGACCGGCACGTCGCGGCGCTGAAGGCGATGCGGTCGGCCGGGCCCGCCGTGTTCGCGTCGGCCGCGACCGTGATCGCCGCGCTCTTCTGCCTCTCGATCGCGAAGGTCAACGGCACTTCCGGCATGGGCCCGTTCGGGGCGATGGGCGTTGCATGCGCCGCGCTCTCGATGCTCACGCTGCTGCCGGCACTGCTCACGATCTTCGGCAGGCGCGCGTTCTGGCCGTTCGTCCCGCACACCCCGCGCTGGACGGCGCCCCAGGACGTGGGCCAGAGCGGCCTCGGTCGCAGGATCATCGAGGGCTCCAGCGTGCGTGCACTGCTGCCCGTGATCGGCGGCGTGCTGGTCGTGATCCTGCTGCTGCCGCTCGTGATCCTCAACGCGCTGCTGCGGGCCGTGGTCAAGGCGGTCACGAGGGGCCGGGCGAGCTTCCCGTCGCTGATCGTAGGTCCGCTCGACCGGGCGATCTTCAAGCCCTACGAGGTCAGGCGCACCCAGCACGAGCACCTGGCCGACGAGACCCACGGCTTCTGGAAGCGGGTCGGCGATCGCGTGGCCACCGCGCCGCGGCGCGTTGCGGTCAGCTCGGTCGTGATCCTGCTCGTGATGGGAGCCGGGCTCGCCTTCTTCTCGACCGACCTCACCACCAACGACAGCTACACGACCAAGGTCGAGTCGGTCGAGGGCCAGGAGCTGATCTCGAAGGACTTCCCGTCCGGTTCGAGCGCGCCCACCGACGTGATCGTCCCGCCCGGCGGTGACGTCGAGGCGGTGTCGAGCGCTGTCGCCGGCGTTGACGGCGTCGAGTCGGTCTCCCCGCCCGTCGCCGAGGGCGAGCAGGGGGTACTGGTTCAGGCGACGCTCGAGCCCGAGCCCTACTCGACCGAGGCTTTCGACCTGATCGAACCGATCCGGGCCGCGGCGGACGGCGCGGTTGCGGGCACGCTGGTCGGCGGCGCCAGCGCCGTCGAGTTCGACGTGCGCGAGGCCGCCGCCTGGGACTCGGCCGTGATCCCGCCGATTGTGCTGCTGGTCGTGTTCCTGATCCTGGTGATCCTGCTGCGGGCGGTTGTGGCGCCGCTGATCCTGATCGGGACGGTGATCCTGAGCTTCGTCGCTGCGCTCGGCGTGGGCTACTTCGTCTTCGACGTGATCTTTGGCTTCGTGGGCTCCGACCCGTCGCTGCCGCTGTTCGCGTTCGTCTTCCTGGTTGCGCTCGGGGTCGACTACAACATCTTCCTCGTCGCGCGGGCGCGTGAGGAGACGCTGAAACACGGCACCCGCGAGGGCATATTGCGCGCGCTGGCGGTCACCGGTGGGGTGATCACGAGCGCCGGCATCGTGCTTGCCGGCACCTTCTCGGTCCTTGCGGTGCTGCCGCTCGTCTTCCTCACCGAGATCGGTTTCGTCGTGGCGTTCGGCGTGCTGCTCGACACCTTCCTCGTGCGCAGCGTGCTCGTGCCGGCGCTCGTGCTCCAGGTGGGGCCGAAGATCTGGTGGCCGTCCGAGCTGGCGAAGACGGATGGCGGCGTGCGGCGCGAGGACGAGTTGGTGCCGGCGGAGGCGGGCGGCTAAGGCGCGCGCAGCGCCTCGGCCACGAGCCGCCGGGCCAGGCGCAGCGATGTCGGGTCGAGCCGCGATGCCCGGTCGCAGGGGCTGTGGCGGCAGGGCTCGCCGCCGGCGCCCACGCCGAGCTTCGCCCCGGGCATGCCGAGCAACTCGAACTCGCGGTGGTCCGAGTTGCCGCTCGTCTCGTCAGGGACCCAGCTGACCGGCACCCCGACCCGCCCGGCGGCGGCGAGCAGCGCGCCCTCGACGGAGCCGCGCGGAGCGGCGACCGGCGAGCGCAGCCAGAAGGGGCGGTCGCGGCCGACCTCGTCGAGCGAGAGCGCCCAGTCGAGGCGGCGGCTGCCTCCGCGGGCGCGCACCCGGCGGGCGAGCGCCAGCGCGCCCAGGTGGTCCGGCGAGCCGGTGTAGATCCGCTCCTCGGCGCCCGTGGCCACGAGCCACACGTCGCAGGCGGGCCCGATGCGTTCGAGCCGGCCGGCCAGCTCGGTGACCACGCCGACGCCGGAGGCGTTGTCGTTGGCGCCCGGGGCATTCGGCGTCGAGTCCGTGTGTCCCATGACTATCCGCAGGCAGGTCGCGTCCGTGTCACGGACGCCGATCACGTTGCGGGAGCGGCCGAGCCCCGGCACGTCGAAGGATTGGATCCCCACACGCAGCCCCGCCCGCTCGAAGCTGCGCGCGACGAGCCGGTGGGCCCGCGCCTCCGCGGCGCTCGCCGCCGGCCGCGGCCCCCAGGAGGCGAGCCGCGTTGCGATCTCATTGGCGCCCGCGGGCGCCTGGGCGCTGTCCGGCGGCGCAGCGGCCAGCGCCCCGGCGGCGGCCGCCGCGGCGAGCATGACCGCGGCCGGCTTCACGCGAGCAGCTTCGCGAGCTCCTCGGGCTCGGTCACCGGCCGTTTGCAGGCGAAGTGCTCGCAGACGTAGGCGGCCGCGCGGCCGTCGACTGGCTCGCGGCCCTCGAGCAGCGGCACGCCGTCGTGCGGCCCGCCCGCCAGGACGATGTGGGGGCGGAACTCCGCCCGGACCACGCGCTCGAGCGGACGCAGGTCCGCGCCCGCCAGCGCCACCTCCTTGACCGGCGAGAGGTGGAAGTCGAGTGCCTGTAGAAGATGGCCGAATGCCTGTGGGTGCTTGGGCGCGAGCTCGTGGAGCAGGCGCAGCACCGACACCGCGTGTTGCTCGTAGCGATACTCGCCCGTCAGTGCCGCCAAGCGGAGCAGGCCGTAGGCCGCGCTCGAGTTGCCGGCCGGGATCGGGTGGTCCTCGAGGTCCTTGCGGCGAGCGACGAGCCGTTCGTGGTCGGCCGAGGTTTCGAAGAAGCCGCCCCTGTCCTCGTCGGCAAAGCGCTCGATCATCGCGTCTGCGAGGGCCCGCGCCTCGGCGAACCAGCGCGGCTCGAAGGTCGACTCGTACAGGGTGAGGAGCGCCTCGAGCAGGAAGGCGTGGTCCTCCAGGTACGCGTTCAGCTTGGCCTGCCCGTCCTTCCACGAGCGCAGCAGCCGGCCCTGGTCGTCGCGCAGCTCGGACAGCACGAAGCCCGCGCAGGCGCTCGCGGCCTCGAGGTAGTCCTGGCGCTCCAGCAGCGCGCCGGCCTCGGCGAGCGCCGAGATCATGAGCGCGTTCCAGGAGGTCAGGCGCTTGTCGTCGAGCCCGGGCCATACGCGCCGGGAGCGGCTCTCGTAGAGCGCGCGTCGCCAGGCGTCGCGGCGCTCGGGCTCGCCGGGGCCGCGCACCGGGATGTTCCGGCCCTCGAAGTTGCCCCGGCCGGTGGCGCCGAACCAGGCGATCGCCTCGTCGGCGTCCGGTTCGCCGGCGAGCGCCTCGCGGAGCTCCTCGACGCTCCAGACGTAGAACTTGCCCTCGACCCCCTCGGAGTCCGCGTCGAGGGCGGAGTGGAAGCCGCCCTCGGGTCCGCGCATCTCCTTGAGTGCCCAATCGAGCGTCTCGCAGGCAACCGTGAGGAATAGGGCGTCGCCCGTGACCTGCCAGCCGTGCAGGTAGGCGCGCGCGAGCAGCGCGTTGTCGTAGAGCATCTTCTCGAAGTGCGGCACGAGCCAGTAGGGGTCGACGGAGTAGCGCGCGAAGCCACCCCCGATCTGGTCGTACATGCCGCCCGATGCCATCGCGCGCAGGGTGTGGGAAGTCATGTCCTTTTCACCCCGGCGCAGCAGGAACTCGAGCGCCGAGGCGGGCGGGAACTTGGGCGCGTCCCCGAAGCCGCCGTTCGCGGGGTCGTACTGGGTGCGTAGCGACGCTACGGCCTCGTCGAGCACGCGCGGGTCCATCGGCTGGGAGGAGGGCTGGAGCCGCGCGGCCCCCTGAAGCCGCTCCGCCACTCGCTCGCTGCCCGCGCGGATCTCGTCGCGCCGCTCGCGCCAGGCCTCATCCACGGCCGCGAGCACGTCGCGCCAGCCGGGCATGCCCATGCGGGACTCGGGCGGGAAGTAGGTGCCCGCGTAGAAGGGGACCTGCTCGGGGGTCAGGAAGACGTTGAGCGGCCAGCCGCCCGAGCCGGTCATCGCCTGGCACGCCTCCATGTAGATCGAGTCGATATCCGGCCGCTCCTCGCGGTCGAGCTTGATGCACACGAAGCGGTCGTTCATGAGCGCGGCGGTCTCCGGGTCCTCGAACGACTCCCGCTCCATCACGTGACACCAGTGGCACGCCGAATAGCCGATCGAGAGCAGAATCGGGCGCTCCTCCGCGGCTGCCCGGGCAAGCGCCTCCTCGCCCCAGGGATACCAGTCGACAGGGTTGTCCTTGTGCTGGAGCAGGTAGGGAGAGGTCTCGTGCGCGAGGCGGTTCGGCATCTCAAGCGCTGAGGCTACCCGGATGTGTAGTTACTCACTCAATGTGTAGTTTTTACACAAGAGACGTGTAATCTTCGATCAGGATGCGTCAGGCCAGCGGCGACCTATTCCCCACCGACTCGCCCATCCCGGCCAGCCAGCTGATCGGCCGGCGCGACGACGTCCGCGAGATGGCCACGCGCCTCGAGGCGGGGACCCACCTGATCGTCGCAGGACCGCGGCGCACCGGCAAGACGAGTGTCTGCGAAGCGGCGCTCGGCCGCATGCGGCGGCGCGGCGCGTATGTGGCCAAGCTCGACCTGTTCCGTGTATCGGACGCCGCCGAGCTCGCCGAGGCGCTGGCCACGGCGGTGGTGGCTAACAGGTCCGGGGTGCACCGGGTACTGCGCCGGGCGCGCGGCGCCGGCCGGGCGGCGCTGTCGGCGGTCCAGTCACAGATGCTCGTGCGGCTCGTGGGGGAGCTGGGGGAGGGGGTGGAGCTCGCGCTCAGCCCTGGCCGCGCCGCGCTCGATCCGGAACGCGCGCTCGATCTGGCGCTCGAGCTGCCCGAGCGTGTGGCGCTGGCCGACGGCAAGCGGCTCGTCCTGTTCTTTGACGAGTTCCAGGAGCTGGCCTCGGCGCGCCGCCCCTACGGCGACCCGGATGCGGTGACCAACCGCATGCGAGCGGTCTTCCAGCGCTCGACCGCGGTGAGCTATCTGTTCGCCGGCAGCATCGAGCACGTGATGCGCGACCTCTTCGCCCCGACCCGTCGCGCGTTCAGCGGCTTCGGGAGCTTCTACTCGCTCCGCCCGATCACGGACGACGAGTGGCGACGCGGCCTGGCCGACCGCTTCGCGGCGGACGACTGCCTGATCGGAGAGCCGGCGCTCGACCGAATCGTCGAGCTCGGCGGCGGTCACCCGCGCGCGACGATGCGCATCGCCCAGCAGACCCACCTGATCTCGATCGAGCTCGGCACCCGCGAAATCGGGCTCGACCTCGTGCAGCTCGGCTTCGAGCGCGCGCTCGAGGGTGACCGGCCGACGATGGAGCAGGTCGTTGAGCGCATCCGGCTCCTGCACAAGCACGGCCTGCTCGTGGCCCGCACGGTGGCCGCCGGGCAGCCGCCGCCGAGGCGCCTCCACGCGGGCGTCCGCGACCGGGTGCTGAAGCTGCTGCGCGACGCGGGCATCCTCGAGCACGAGGCGCGCGGCCGCTGGCGCGTGATCGACCCGTTGCTGCGCCGCTATCTGGCTGCGCTCGACCCGTTCCTCTGACCCGGCGGCGCCGCCGGCAGCGCGCCCGGGCATTCTGTGCGCATGGCGCTCGATCGCGACATCGCCTCCTACTACGCGCTTGGCGCCGAGCGCGACCGGCTGCGCGAGCCCGGCGGCCGGCTGGAGTTCGTCCGGACCCAGGAGCTGCTCGGCCGCTTCCTGCCATCTCCGCCCGCCACCGTCGTGGATGTCGGGGGCGGGAGCGGGGTGTACGCGCTACCACTGGCGGCAGCGGGTTACGAGGTGCAACTGCTCGATGCGGTCGAACTGCACATCGAGCAGGCACTCGCGCAGGCGCGCGAACAGGACGTGGCGCTGGCCGGCGCAGGCGTCGGTGACGCGCGTCGGCTCCCCTTCGGGGACGCGAGCGCGGATGCGACGCTGCTACTCGGCCCGCTTTACCACCTCACCGACCGCGGCGACCGCCTGACGGCCCTCTCCGAGGCACGTCGCGTCCTGCGCCCCGGCGGTCTCGTTGCCGCCGCGGCGATCTCGCGCTTCGCGTCGACCTTCGACGGGCTCGCCCGCGGGTTCCTGGCAGACCCGCGCTTCGAGCACGTCGTCGAGCGTGACGTGCAGGACGGGCAGCATCGCAATCCCGACCTGGAAGGCCGCCCGGAGTGGTTCACCACCGCCTACTTTCATCATCCCGACGAGCTCCGCGGCGAGCTCGAGGACGCGGGCTTTCGCATCGAGGCCATCACGGCGGTAGAGGGACCGGGATCGTTTCGCCCGGAGCTCGACGACTGGCTCGAGCACGTCGAGCGGCGTGCCGTCCTGCTGCGCGCCATCCGCCGGGTGGAGTCGGAGCCCACGGTGCTCGGAGCGAGCGCGCACCTGCTCGCGTTCGGGCGGAGATGACCGGACCGATGTCCGATGCGGTGACTGAGTTCCGCATCGAGGTCGCCGAGGCCGACCTCGAGGATCTCCAGGCCCGGCTCCGGCAGACACGCTGGCCCGAGCCCGAGACCGTCGAGGACTGGTCGCAGGGCGTGCCGCTCGCCTATCTACAGGAGCTCTGCGGGTATTGGGCCGACGGATACGACTGGCGCGCGACCGAGAGGAGGCTGAACGCGCTGCAGCAGTTCCGCACCGTGATCGACGGCATCGGCATTCACTTCCTCGAGGCCCGCTCGCCGCACGCCGATGCGCTGCCGCTCGTCATCACCCATGGCTGGCCCGGCTCGATCATCGAGTTCCTCAAGGTGCTCGGGCCGCTGACGCACCCGACGGCGCACGGCGGCGTGGCGGCCGACGCCTTCCACGTCGTGTGCCCGTCGTTGCCCGGCTATGGCTTCAGCGACAGGCCGGCTTGTCCGGGTTGGGGCGTCGAGCGGATCGCGGCCGCGTGGGCCGTCCTGATGGCCCGGCTCGGGTACGAGCGCTACGGCGCCCAGGGCAGCGACTGGGGAACCAGCATCAGCGCGAGCATCGGCCAGCAGGACCCGGGCCACGTCGCCGGCATCCACCTCACCCCGCCGCTCGCGCCGCCGGATCCGGCGACCTTCGACGATCTCACGGAGCGCGAGCGGGCGGCGCTCGCCTCGCTCGAGCACTCCGCCGAGTGGGACTCCGGCTACTCGCGCGAGCACGCGACCCGGCCGCAGACGATCGGGTACGCGCTCGTCGACTCGCCGGCGGCCCTCTGCGCCTGGATCATCGAGAAGTTCTGGGCGTGGACCGACTGCGACGGCCGGCTCGAGAACGTCCTCAAGCGCGACGAGCTCCTGGACAACCTCATGCTCTACTGGCTCCCTGGCACGGGCGCTTCCTCCGCGCGCTTGTACTGGGAGAGCAGCAGGCTCGTGAACGAGTGGATCGCCGGGCCCACGAACGACACGGTCACCGTACCGACGGGCTGTTCGATCTTCCCCAAGGAGCTCCAGCGCCCCTCGCGACGCTGGGCAGAGAAGCGCTTTCTCGACATCCGCTACTGGGGCGAGCCCGACCGGGGCGGGCACTTCGCCGCGTTCGAGCAACCGGAGCTGTTCGTCGACGAGTTGCGGGCCTTCTTTCGGCTGGTTCGGTGACCGGCAGACCAGAGGATCATTGGATATGTGTCCAAGTGGTCTACCCACTCGTCCACTGAGGGAGGAGAGATGGCCACGCGCGAACCGCTGCTGCCCGCGCTATACGAGCGCGATAGCGATCCTGCGCTGCAGGTAGGGGCGAGCGCGCTGAGCTACGCGGAGCTGCGCCGCGCCGCCGGTGCCGTCGCGCGCCGGGCAGCCGGCAGCGAGCGGGTCGGTGTGTGGGCCGAGTCGACCCTGGAGACGTGCGTGGCGCTCGTCGGCGCGCTGGCCGCGGGAGCGGTCGTCGTGCCCCTGAATCCGAAGCTCGGCGAGGCCGAGCTGAAGCACGTGCTCGAGGACAGCCGCCCCGAGCTGCTGTTCGGGGCCCCGCGTGACGCGCTCGCCATGATCCCGGACAAGCCCGCCGTCGCTCGCGTCGACCTCGACGACCAGGCCGAGTTGCCGCGCGACGAGCTCGATGCCGAGGAGCCGGCCCTCGTCGTCTACACCTCTGGCACCACGGGCCTCCCGAAGGGCGCGATCCTCCCGCGCCGCTCGGTGGCGAGCAACCTCGATGCGCTCGCAGAGGCATGGGAATGGACAGCCGACGACCGGCTCACCCACGCGCTGCCGCTCTTCCACGTGCACGGACTCGTCCTCGGGCTGCTCGGTCCGCTGCGGCGCGGGGGCCAGGTCCGGCACCTTGGCCGCTTCGAACCGGACGCCCTGACCAGCGCGCTCGAGGACGGGGCGACGATGTTCTTCGGAGTCCCGACCATGTATCACCGGCTCGCCGAGGAGGCCGCCCGCAACCAGCGCCTCGCCGCCGCACTCGGCCGTCCGCGCCTGCTCGTGTCTGGCTCGGCGCCGCTGCCCGCCCCCGACTTCGAGCGCGTGCTCGAGCTGACCGGCCAGCAGATCGTCGAGCGCTACGGCCTGACCGAAACGCTGATGAACACAGCGGTGCGCGCGAGCGGCGAGCGGCGCCCCGGCTATGTCGGCGAGCCGCTCTCCGGCATCGACCTGCGGCTCGTCGCGGACGACGGAGGCGACATCGAGGTCCGGGACGACGAGACGATCGGCGAGATCGCGGTCCGCGGGCCGAACGTCTTCTCGGGCTACCTGAACCGGCCGGTCGCGACCGCCGAGGCCATGCGCGACGGCTGGTTCTTCACCGGCGATATCGGGACCCGTACGCCGGAGGGCTATCTGCGGATCGTGGGCCGGCGCTCGACCGACCTGATCAAGACCGGCGGCTACAAGGTCGGGGCCGGCGAGGTGGAGACGGTTCTGCGCGGGCACCAGGGCGTCGACGAGGTCGCGGTGGTGGCCGCCGCCGATCCCGATCTTGGTGAGCGGATCGTCGCGTTCGTGGTCGCCGCTAGCGGCGACCCGCCCTCCGCAGACGAGCTGATCGAACACGTGGCCGGACAGCTGGCGCCCCACAAGCGGCCGCGCGAGGTCCGCTTCGTCGACACCCTGCCGCGCAATGCCATGGGAAAGATCCAGAAGAAGAGGCTGGAGGTTTGATCGGGAGGCGGGCCGGGCCGTCACCCGCTACGCCTGGCGCAGCTCGGCGCGCTTGATCTTCCCGCTCGGCGTCTTCGGCAGCGCCTCGGCGAAGTCCACGATTCGCGGGTACTTGTAGGGCGCGGTCTCCTCCTTCACGTGATCCTGGAGCTCGCGCGCGATCTCAGCGCCTGGTGCGTAGCCCTCGCGCAGCACCACCACGGCTCGCACGACCTGTCCGCGGACCTCGTCGGGCGCGGCCACCGCGGCCGCCTCGGCGACGGCGGGATGCGAGACGAGCGCCGACTCGACCTCGAAGGGGCCGATCCGGTAGCCGGCCGAGATGATCAGGTCGTCGGTGCGGCCCTCGAACCAGAAGTAGCCGTCCTCGTCCTCACTCACGCGGTCGCCGGTGCGCCAGGGCTGGTCGCGGGGCCCGTCGAGGAAGAAGGTCGGCACCGTCTCGGGGTCGATCACGAGCTCGCCCTCGTCGATCCAGGCGCGGAAGCCGGGCAGCGGGCGGCCCATCGACCCGGGCCTGACCGGCGGGCCTATCGGCATGCCGGTCAGATGGCCGGTCTCGGTCTGGCCGTAGCCGTCGTGGATCGAGACGCCCACCTCCTCCTGCCAGGCGCGCACCACCTCCGGGTTGAGCGGCTCCCCTGCAGCGCAGGCGTGACGCAGATCAGGCAGTGAGCGGAGCTCAGCGCGCTTGGCGATCGCGCGGTACTCGGTCGGTGACATGCAGAGCACGGCGACACGCTCGCGCTCGAGCAGCTCGAGCCGTTCGGCAGGGTCGAAGCGGGCGTCGTGGAGCAGCGCCGTGGAGCCGCGCAGCCAGGCGGCCACGAACGCGTTGCGCGCGGACAGCGACCAGCCGCTCGCGGCCGTGCACCAGCAGAGGTCGCCCGGGCGGGTGCCGTACCAGTGCTCCGCCTGGACGTGCTGGCCGCCGAGATACCCGTGCCCGTGCCGGATCGGCTTGGGCTCGCCGGCGGTGCCGGATGTGAAGACGATCAGCGCCGGATCGGTGGCCGCCGGCTCCATGAGCGGCGCGGGCTCCACGTCGAGGAGCCGCGCGTCGGGGAGGTCGAGCACAAGCCCGTCGAACCCAGTGGCCGCCACCAGGTCGAGGTCGCGCACGTCGGCCAGCACGGCCCGGGGCCCGACGCGGTCGATGCGGGCGCGCAGATCGGCGGGCCGCAGCTGCTCCGCGCACGGCAACGCGACCGCTCCGATCCGCCAGCACGCGAGCAGCGCGTAGACCCACTCGGGTCGGTTTCCGAGGACCGTCATGACGACGTCGCCCCGCCGGACGCCCCGCGCGGCCAGTGCCCCGCCCAGGCGCGCGGAGCGCTCTGCAACCTCTCCAAAGCTCACCTCGCTGCGCTCCCCCTCGCGTGAGATGCACACCAAAGCCGGCTGCGCAGGATCCGCCGCCTCCACGAAGTCGCGGATGAAGCTCACGCGCCGGGGGGCGTCCAGCGCTCGCCGCGGCTCAGGCGGTCGAGCCCAAGCCACGCGAAGTCCATGACCATCTCGACGATCTGTTCGCGCGGGACCTCGCGGTGGTCGGCCCACCAGTTGGCCACCGACTGCACGGCGCCGACGAGCATCTGGGCGAGCAGCCGGATCGCGCGCTCGCCCTGCGGGTCGTCCTGATCGACCCGCCGCACGCCGGGGTCCTGCGCGATCAGCGCGGCGACCACGCCGGTCACTTGCTCGAGGATGCGGTCGAGGACGGCGGCCGTCCCCGGGTCGGCGACGTCGCGGAACAGGATCCGCCAAGCGTCACGGCGCTCCTCGACGAAGGCGAAGAAGGCGTCGAGACCCGTGGCGAGGCGGGCGGCGCCCGACTCGACCTCGACGTCGGCAAGGGCCGCCGCGAGCCGCTCGAACAGCTCGTTCGCATTGCGCTCCCGCAGGGCGGCGT
>Ga0081538_10004248_pt1 | contig 13285 bp, 11 predicted proteins | sample TabmetS5T2R1_FD_71022 | JGI IMG/M metagenome (GOLD analysis project Ga0081538, IMG submission 71022) | Tabebuia heterophylla rhizosphere microbial communities from the University of Puerto Rico - S5T2R1 | ecosystem: Host-associated > Plants > Roots > Rhizosphere ...
AAGATCGTCGAAGGGGGGTCTGGTTTGCTGTAGCATCGCCACCATCGGGGTCGTCTGCAGGCCCGACAGGACGCTTACGTTTCGGTCTCGTTCCAGCACTCGCACCAGCTCAGGGGAGACAGAGTTCAGCATGTCCACTTCCCCCGCTCTGAGGGCGGACACCTGGGTCATGGGGTCGGACAGTATCTTGAAAACGACCTTATCGAGGTAGGGAAGCCCCGGCTTGAAGTAGTGTTCATTCCGTACCAGGACAATCCGATCGTTCGGGACATGCTCCAGAAATTTGAAGGGCCCTGTCCCTACCGGCTTCATGCGGTATTCCTGCTCTGGCAGCGTTTTGAACGCCGTGGGGGAGCTGACAGGGAACCCAAACCGGTAACCTGCCACGATCAGTGGGAACATGTAGTTGGGTTCCTTGAGGACGACGCGGAGGGTATGGCGATCGACTACTTCCACTTGCGTCACATCTGTGTAGAAGACCCTGGTGGCGGCCTTCGTCTTGGGGTCTAAGAGGTGCTCGAAATTCCACTTCACTGCCTCCGCATCCATATCCGTTCCATCGTGGAATTTCACCCCTTCATGCAGAAAAAAGGTGTAGGTCAAACCGTCCGGGCTCGCCTCCCATTTCTTCGCCAAGTCGGGTACGATGTTCAGGTCTTTGTCCAGGTTCAGAAGCGAGTTATGGATGTTCATATTGATCCATACCGACTCATAGCCGGGCGCCGACTGCACATCGAGATGCGAGATGTCCACACCCTGCACCACGGTCAACGTGCCGCCGCGCTTGGGCCCCGCCCCCAGAGCACTCTCAGCGCCCCAGCAGCAGAACCCGATAGCGATGAATAGCCACAGCGCCATACAGTGTCGACCTTTCATGCGTCCCCCTTTGATCGTGAGTTGTGGTTGGACCCTGATCCCTGCCCACTGGTATACGTCTGCTGCACACACGGCACCGCTGAATGGGGCGCTGCTTCAACTGTAGAGCGTGGCTTGAAGCCTACACGTCACAATGATAGGGGTGAGTCATGGACAGCGGCTTGTGCCAATGCACAGCTCGCCTTGAGAGATAACCGCGTGCAGCACCGCACACCGCAGGCATCAAATGGCTGGAGCCAAGGGTGCGAGCGGGAACCACCCCTCCGCGTGGAGGGGATTAGAGGCGGGTCAGGAGTTGGGGTCTCGCCAAAAATCGTGTCTGGCGTGGACGGTCAAGTAATGCGAGAAGCACGAGGGGGGCCGGGAGTGAAGCATGGATGTTGCGCATCTGTATGCTCCCAATCAACCATTGCAGACATGCGCAGCACAGAAGATTTGTAAGTGGGCGTATTGTAATAAGGTAGGCAAGGCGTGTCAACGAAAATCGCTGCCGAAAATCTAGGCTAACCCCCCATTAAACTATACCGAAATGCCATCAGGATGGCGGCGGCAGACGGTGCGAACCGACTCGGGATGTCCTAAGGAGTGTCCGTTTGTCCGTATTCCGCGCTGGAGCGCCCTCCCCTAGGCAAACCTCAGACTCTCAAGAAATTCCCGAAAAATCGATGCAACTAATCTTGACTTTTCTGTACAGTTTAGTAAATTAGATACGAGTCGCTTGCGGGCCTGCGATCTGCGAGCGGGGATTGCCAGAACGACCGATTGGCCAGCCACTCATACGAGAATCGGGATTCCCGCCTAGCCAAACGACCTGAGGAGAATGTAATGAGCAGCCAAGCCTTAGATTTACTCACAAGCCAGGAATATAAGTGGGGCTTTGTGACGGATATCGAGCAGGAGGCGATTCCTCACGGTTTGAACGAGGACATCATCCGCCTCATCTCGGCCAAGAAGAACGAGCCCGATTGGATGCTCGATTGGCGCCTGAAGGCCTATCGATACTGGGAGAAGCTGGAGAAATCGGAGGCCGAGCCGACGTGGGCGAACGTCCATTACCCACCCATTGACTATCAAGACATCGTCTATTATTCAGCGCCGAAGATGAAGGATGGCCCTAAGAGTCTGGAGGAGGTCGATCCGAAACTGCTTGAGACGTACGAAAAGCTCGGCATCCCGTTGTCGGAGCAGAAGTTGCTGGCGGGGGTGGCGGTGGATGCGGTGTTCGATAGCGTTTCAGTCGCCACCACCTTCAAGGACAAATTAGCGGAATTGGGGATCATCTTCTGCTCCTTCTCGGAGGCGGTTCAGGAGCATCCTGAATTGGTTCGGAAATACCTGGGATCGGTGGTGCCCTATAACGATAACTTCTTCGCGGCGCTGAATTCGGCGGTCTTCAGTGATGGCTCCTTCTGCTATGTGCCGAAGGGCGTGCGCTGCCCGATGGAGTTGTCGACATACTTCCGCATCAACGCGGCCCAGACCGGCCAGTTCGAGCGCACGTTGATCATCGCCGAGGAAGGCAGTTACGTCAGTTACCTCGAAGGCTGCACCGCCCCGATGCGTGACGAAAACCAGCTGCACGCCGCAGTGGTGGAGCTGGTCGCGCTGGATAACGCCCAGATTAAATACTCCACGGTCCAGAATTGGTATCCTGGTGACAAAGAAGGGAAGGGCGGTATTTACAATTTCGTCACCAAGCGCGGCAAATGCTTGGGGAAGAACTCCAAGATCTCCTGGACCCAGGTGGAGACCGGCTCAGCGATCACCTGGAAATACCCGAGCTGCATCCTGCAGGGGGATAACTCGATCGGGGAGTTCTATTCGGTCGCGCTCACCAACAACTACCAGCAGGCCGACACCGGCACTAAGATGATCCACATCGGCAAGAATACCAAGAGCACCATCGTGTCGAAGGGGATTTCCGCCGGCCACGGCCAGAACAGCTACCGCGGCCTGGTGAAAATCTTGAAAGGGGCCACCGGAGCGCGCAATTACTCGCAGTGTGATTCCCTGTTGATGGGCGATAAATGCGGCGCGCACACCTTCCCCTACCTGGAGGTGAATAACAGCACCGCCACGGTGGAGCATGAGGCCTCGGTCTCGAAGATCAGCGACGATCAGCTGTTCTACTGCAAGCAGCGCGGTATTTCGGCCGAGGATGCGGTGTCGATGATCGTCAGTGGCTTTTGCAAACAGGTATTCCGCGAACTGCCCATGGAGTTTGCTGTGGAAGCGCAAAAGCTCCTGGGGGTAAGCCTTGAAGGTAGCGTTGGGTAAAAGGCGAGATTCAGCCTACTGGGGACACAGGTATCCGGTCCCCTTGCCCTCTGGGAGAGGGTTAGGGTGAGGGGGCGGGTTCACCCCATGTCACATCCCTCACCCCGGCCTCTCCCGGTGGGAGAGGGAGCAAAGGACTGAGCATGCTGGACATTCGGAATCTCCACGTCAGTGCCGCCGGCCATGAGATCCTACGCGGTATCGATCTCACGGTGAACGCTGGCGAGGTGCACGCAATTATGGGCCCGAATGGCTCGGGCAAAAGTACGCTAGCCCAGGTTCTGGCGGGCCGCGAAGATTATCAGATCACCGCGGGCGAAGTGCGCTACGAGGGTCGAGACCTGTTGGCGATGGCCCCGGAGGAGCGCGCCCACGAAGGCGTCTTTTTGGCGTTTCAATACCCCGTCGAGATCCCTGGGGTGAGCACCACCTACTTTCTCCGCGCCGCAGTCAATGCCATCCGCAAACACCGTGGCCTTGAAGAGCTGGACGCCATGGATTTCTTGGCCGTGCTCAAAGACAAGACGCGTCTGGTGGAGATGGACCAGGCGTTGATGAATCGTCCGATTAACGAGGGCTTCTCCGGCGGGGAGAAGAAGCGCAATGAGGTCCTGCAGATGGCGGTCCTCGACCCCAAGTTGGCGATTTTGGACGAAACCGACTCCGGCCTCGATATCGACGCGCTGAAGATCGTTGCCAGCGGCGTCAATGGCCTCCGCAGCCCCGAGCGCGCGATGATCGTCATCACGCACTATCAGCGGCTGTTGAACTACATCGTTCCCGATTTCGTGCATGTGCTCGTCGATGGCCGCATCGTCAAGTCCGGTGACAAACAATTGGCGCTAGAACTCGAGCAGAAGGGGTATGGCTGGATCGAGGAGCAGGTGCGAAGCGGTCAGCCGGTCAGCTCCTAGGAGGGAAGATTCGCGCCATGACTGAAGCGACGAAGGATATCTATCTAACGAATTTCGCCCAGTTCGAGAGGGGCGTCGCCCAGAATGGGCAAGTCTGGACCCAGCCGCTCCGCAAAGCCGCCATCAGCCGTTTCGCCGAGCTGGGATTTCCCACCACCCGGCATGAGGAATGGAAGTATACGAACGTGGCGCCGATCACCAGAATCCCGTTTCAACCCGCCCAGCGCACGGCGCATGGGCTGGCGGCTGAGGCGCTCGCCATCGCCACGATCCCAGACTTCGTCGGCGCTCAGCTGGTGTATATCAATGGTCATTACGTGCCGGAGCTCTCGGCCCTGCACGGGTTGCCCCACGGCGTGGAAGTTGGCAGTCTGGCCCGAGCCCTCTCGGACCGTCCGTCGGGACTCGAAGCGCATCTGGCGCGGTATGCCAATTTTGAGGAGCAGGCGTTCGTCGCCCTGAATACCGCGTTCATGCAAGACGGGGCCTATGTGTACGTGCCGCGTGGCTGCGCCGTCGACGTGCCGATCCATCTCGTCTTCATCTCGCTGCCGCAAGGGGAGGCCACGGTATCGCATCCTCGAAATTTGCTCGTGCTTGAGGAAAGCACGCAGGCGACGGTGATCGAGAGCTACATCGGTTTGGGGAATGATGTCTATCTGACCAACGCCGTCACCGAGTGCATCTTAGGCCAGAATGCCACGGCTGAACACTGCAGGCTGGAGTGGGAAAGCGCGGGTGCCTTCCACGTCGCCACGCTGCAGATACAGCAAGCGCGCAGCAGCAATTTTGTGTCGCATGCCATCGCGGTGGGTGGGGCGCTAGTGCGCCACGACATCAATGTGGTCTTGGACGGTGAAGGCGGGGAAAACACGCTGAACGGCCTCTTCATGGCGACCGACCAGCAGCACATCGACAATCACACCCGCATCGACCACGTCAGGCCGCACTGCACCAGCCGTGAGCTCTATAAGGGCGTCCTCGATGGCAAGGGCCGAGGTGTCTTCAACGGCAAGATCGTGGTCCATAAAGACGCCCAACAAACGGATGCCATGCAGACCAATAAGAACCTGCTCTTGTCGCAGGATGCCAGCATCGATACCAAGCCGCAGCTGGAAATCTTCAACAACGACGTCAAGTGCTCCCACGGCTCAACGATCGGCCGCTTGGATGAGAATTCGTTGTTCTACCTGCGCACGCGCGGGCTCGAGGAGGCAGACGCGCGCAGCCTGTTGACCTATGCCTTCGCCAGTGAATTGGTGAACCGCATCACACTCGCACCGCTGCGCACCAAGCTCAACGACCGCGTACTGACCTGGTTGCCCCGTAGCCAGAGGGTGAAGGAGGCGCGATGAATAGTGCCACAGAGATGCTCGCCGCGACTAGCCAACCGATGCGGCACCGTGCATTCGATGTTTGGAGCATTCGTGAAGACTTCCCCATCCTGAAGCGACAGGTTCATGGCAAACCGCTGGTCTACCTGGACAATGCCGCCACGAGCCAGAAGCCACAGGTGGTGATTGATACATTGCAGCGCTACTACGCGGAAGAAAATGCCAACATCCACCGGGGCGCCTACTACCTGAGCGAGAAAGCCACGCAGGCCTATGAAGACGCCCGTGTGAAAGTGCAACACTTTCTGCATGCGCCGTCGGAGCGCGAAATCATCTTTACCCGCAATGTTAGCGAGGCCATTAACCTCGTGGTGCACAGTTACGGACGGAAGTTCCTCAAGGCTGGCGACGAGATCATCATCTCCGCCATGGAACATCACTCCAACATCGTGCCTTGGCAGATCCTGTGCGAGGAGAAGGGCACCCTTTTGCGCGTGGTCCCGATCAACGATGCCGGCGAATTTTTGCTCGATGAGTTTGAGAAACTCCTCAACCCTAGAACCAAACTGGTCGCCGTGACCCATGTCTCCAACGCCCTGGGCACCATCCTCCCGGTGCGACAGGTTATCGACATGGCGCACCACCGCCATATTCCTGTGCTCATCGATGGGGCCCAGGCCGTGCCGCACTTCCAGGTGGATGTCCAGGAGCTCGACTGCGAATTCTATGGCTTCTCTGGTCATAAGCTGTATGGCCCCACAGGCATCGGCATTCTCTATGGCAAGGCAGAGCTGCTGGAGGCCATGCCGCCCTATCAGGGGGGCGGGGATATGATCCGTTCGGTGACCTTCGAGAAGACGATTTACGCCCCCATTCCCAGCAAGTTTGAAGCGGGGACGCCGCATATCGAGGGCGGTATTGGGCTTGGGGCCGCGATCGACTATCTTGATGGCATTGGCATGGAGATGATCAACGCCTATGAGCAGGAGCTCCTGGCTTACGCCATGAAAGCCGTCGGCGCCATCCCCGGGGTACGCATTTTCGGCACCGCCAGGGAAAAGGCCGGCGTCATCTCCTTCAGCCTCGAAGGGGTCCATCCCCATGACATCGCCACCATTCTCGACCAGGAGGGTATTGCCATTCGCACCGGCCATCACTGTGCGCAGCCGGTGATGGAGCGCTTTGGCGTACCGGCCATGGCGCGGGCGTCGTTGGCCTTCTACAATACGCGCGAAGAGATCGACGCGCTGGTGGCGGGAATCTCCAAGGTCAAGGAGGTGTTTGGCTGATGTCCGATCTGCGAGAGCTGTACCAGGAATTGATCATCGATCACAGCAAGCGCCCACGCAATTTCCGCGCGTTGGAGGCGGCCGACTGTAAGTCGGAGGGGTATAACCCGCTGTGTGGCGACAAAGTCACTGTGTTCCTGGAATTAGAGCACGATCGTGTCAAGAACGTCAGCTTCCAGGGCTCCGGTTGCGCCATTTCTACCGCCTCCGCCTCGGTGATGACGGAAAGTGTCAAGGGCAAAACCGTGGCCGAAGCCGAGGCCCTGTTCGACGTCTTTCATAATCTGGTCACGGGCAAACCGCCAGCGACGGACAAAACTCCCGAACTGGGGAAGCTCGCGGTGTTCTCCGGTGTGTCAGAGTTCCCAGCTCGCGTCAAATGCGCGACGCTCGCCTGGCATACGTTGCATGCGGCCTTACAAGGTAAAAGGGAGACGGTGTCGACGGAGTGATCTATGACAGTTCAAAGGGCAACATTCAAAGCGCAGAGTTTACGGTACAAAGCTCCCTTCCTATACTTGAGCCTTTCAGCTTTGAACTTCGAACGTTGAACCTTGAATTCTTTATGAGAGGACATCCATGAACACGTTTGAAGCGATGGCCCTGGAAGAGAAAGTCATCGATGTGATCCGCACCTGTTACGATCCTGAGATCCCGGTAAATATCTATGAACTCGGTCTGATCTATGAAGTCAAAGTGGATCCGAGCGGCCTCGTGAACATCAAGATGACCCTCACAGCTCCCAGCTGCCCCGCGGCACAATCGTTACCCATTGAGGTGGAATCGAAGGTGGGCTCGGTCGAAGGCGTGACCGACGTCAACGTCGACGTGGTCTGGGATCCGCCGTGGGAACCCAGCATGATGTCCGAAGCGGCCAAGCTGCAACTGAATATGTTCTGAGCCGTAGCCGGGGCGTGTTCGTGTCGTGATGGTTGATGTCGTCGGCCATCGCTGCTGATCGACACGTAAAGTGCTATGAGGGACACACAATGAAGCTCAGCTCCCAGGAAGAATACGGGCTCCGGTGTCTACTGCAAGTGGCACGTCATGATCCCGAAGGGAGCGTGACGATCCCTGAGATCGCCCGCATCGAGGGCTTATCGATTCCCCACGTCGCCAAGCTGATGCGTTCGCTGCGTCGGGGCGGGTTCGTGAAGAGTGTCCGCGGTCAAGCTGGCGGATACAAGCTGGCACGCACACCCGATCAAATTAACATCGGCGAGGTCTTAGCCTGGCTCGGGGGGCGTCTATTCGAGCCCAGTTTCTGCAGCATGCATGCCGGGATGGCAAAGCTGTGCACGCACTCGATCGATTGCTCCATTCGCTCGCTCTGGCAATCGGTGCAGCAGGTCGTGGATCAGGTGTTGGGTAAGGTGAGGCTCAGTGACCTGCTGGGCGGCGAGCGACAGGTGAGCTCCTGGATCATCGACCAGACGGAGGTGTTGAGCCTCGTTTCCGGTCGGCCGTAGCAGGCAACAGGGGCGGGTGACAATTCATGCCCGCTCAGATGATGATTGTTCCGCAAAAGCCCTTCCACTCCTCTGTCGCAGTTTCGTTCGTAAGCTAATCGACGACCATCCGAGCATTGATAGCCCCTCTATGTAGGGCGCGCGAAGGCCGCCGCCTTCGTCCCGGCGATGCGCCCGAAGACCGCCCCGAGCATGAGCCCGGAACCGCTGGGGTAATTATGGTAGAAGATGCCACCGGTGATCTCGCCGGCAGCATACAGGCCGGGGATGGGAGCGCCATTGCGGTGCAGCACTTCCCCCACCTCGTTGACCATCACGCCGCCGTAGGTGAAGGTGATGCCGCAGCGCACGCCGTAGGCGACAAACGGCGGCTTGTCCAGGCGTAGGGCCCAGTTAGTCTTGGCGGGTTCGATCCCCTGGGTGCGCTTGCCGTCCTTGATGGCTGGATTGAACGTCCCGTCCTGGACGGCATCGTTGTATTCGTTGACGGTACGCACCAGGGCCTCCGGGTTCAAGCCAAGCTTCTCCGCCAGAGCTTCGAGGGTCTCGGCCCTGGCGGGAGGGCTGCCGGAGCCATAGCGGGCCTCCAGGCGTTCTACGGTCTGCTGATCGAAGATCTGGTAGGCGATGCCGCCGGGCTGGCGTAAAATCTCCGGGCCCATGACGGTATAACTGTAGGACTTGAAGTCCATCCCTTCATCAACGAACCTCCGGGCGTCGCGGTTGACCATGATGCCTAAAGGATACGACAGGCGAGCCGTGAGGTCGCCCAGGTTCAGGTCGCCCAGCTCGGGCGACCCGGCATCCACCGGCACGGCGTGCGCCCCGTCCAGGTGGCCTCCCAACTGAGCGCCCAGGGTCTCAAGCCGATCCAGCAATTCCCCAGTGTTGTGCCGGGTGCCCCGGACATGGACCTTCTCCCACTCTGCTCCCAGATAACGAGCCCGTCGCGTGTCACTGGCTTCGAAGCCGCCGCAGGCCAGGACCACGGCCCCGGCATGGATATCCATGAGGCCCTCCGGTGTCTGCGCTCGTACGCCCTGGACCTGTCCATCGGCGGTGGTCAAGAGGTCAATGACCGGGGCGTCGTAGACCACGTCAATGCCCCGACCCTCGGCGGCGCGGAACAGCCGGTGCGTCAGGCCAGGGCCACCGCTCCAGAACTGGATCACGGCACCGGCGGGAAAGTAGATGCGACCGCCCTGTCGCACCGCCGTCTGATACAGCTCAAAGCCTACGCCCAGGCTTTGCATCCACCGGACCGTCCGGTAGGAGTGCTCCACGAGCACGCGGGTGAGGGCAGGATCAGCCTTGCCTTCCGACAGGCGCATAATGTCATCGACATAGGTTTCCGCCGAGTACGGCTCCACTTCCAGGCGGGCGATCTCGGCCTCGGTCAGGTCGGGCACCAGGGGGAGAATATCCTCCAGCCCGCCGTGGGCAAACCGCACGATGCCCCCGGTGAAGCGACTGTTGCCGCCTCGATCTTCGTAGGACGCCTTCTCTAGTACCAGCACCTGCGCCCCGGCTTCCCGAGCGGCCAGGGCGGCGGTCAAGGCGGCGTTCCCCGCCCCCACGACCACGACCTCGCTGAACAGTTCAGACCCTTCCATGCTATCCCTCCGTCGCGGGTCCCGAGATGGCTATACCGGTTCCTGGGATACGGTCGGCGCCTTCCGGCCCGGTTTTTCTGCGGCAATCATCAATCCTGTACATGCGACGACTTACCGCTCACTGCTTCACGTGGTAACGCCTGTCGATAGCCTGGTTTTTCGTCACGCCTTACAGCGTGGACGGGGTGCCCGGCGGCATTTCCAGCTTGACGGCTTGCAGCGTGTGAGCCAAAGAATGGTAATACATGATGAGCAGGATCAAGTCCATAATGCCCTTGTGGCCCAGCTTCTGATGCATGTCGTTAAATGTGGCGTCGGCGATCTCGTGCGTGGTCAGCAACTCTTTGGCAAAGCGCACCACGGCGGCGTCATCGCCGGTCAACCCATTGGGGGCTGTGCGGTTGCGGATCGCATTGATGATGGGATCGGTTACGCCTTGCTCCCGGGCCAGCCGCTCGTGGGCCGTCCACACATAGTCGTTGTTCGCCTCCCGCGCCGCGGTGATGATCGCCAATTCCTTCAGGCGGGCCGGCACGTCGCCATGAAATCTCACATACTCGCCAAAGGCGGCAAACCGTCCGCCCGCCTCCGGGCTGTTCAACAGGGTCTGGAAGTTGGGGCCAACCCGCCCCCGGCTGCCCGCGATGGCATCAAAATGCTTCTGCTGCTCCGGCGTCAGTTGCTCCCGCTGGACATACGGCACACGAGCCATAGCTCTCCCTCCTCATGCGTTGCGTTCTTGATGGACGATAGACCCCACGTGGGGCAGGCTTCTCCCAAATCTCGGCACGACTCCAGCGTTCGTGTCCTTCCTCAGGGGCGGAGCGTTACAGCGTCGACACCCGACCCGGCTCCATGTCGGGCTTTAGCATGATTTGGGCCAGACATACGGCGGTGTAGTAGCTGCAGGTCAAGGCCAAGTCCACGACGCCCCGCGTGCCCACCAACTGGTGGGCGGCTGCGAATGCCTCATCCGACACGTCTTTCTGTCGCAGCAGTTGGTGCACCACGCGGGCGATGACTTGCTCCGGCTGGGTGAGGCCCTCCGGGGCCTTGCCGGCGCGGATAGCCTCGATCGACGCGGCGCTGACGCCGGCGCGGGCGGCGAGCGCAGCGTGGCCCGTCCACTCGATAGCACTGTTCCACTCCCGCGCCACCAAGATAATTGCCAGCTCCTTCAGGTCCTCCGGCAGGGCACTCTGGAAGCGTAACTGCGCCCCTAGCGACGTCAAATAGCCGGTGGCACGGGGGCTGTGCAGTAGGGCACGGAATTGCAGGCCCACCTCCGGGGCATTGCGGTCCCGGCGAATGCGGTCGTAAATCTCTTGCCCCTCGGCGTCTAACTCGTCGCGTTTGACGTATGGCACGCGGGCCATGCGATCGCTCCTCTTCGCAGCGCAACTTGGCTCTGGCACGTTCCAGCGGCGCGGCGTCGGACGGTACACGGCTCGCCGCCAGGGTCACTTGCGGTGGGGCCTATCATAGCATGGACCGGCATCGTTGACGACCATCTCGTCCACCTACCGACATCGAGTCAGCCTGCGGGCAGGGACGCGTTGGGCTGTGCGGTTCTCCGTTGCATAGACGGGAGCCACGCCCTATGTTGGATGGTAAGGGAGGGTCATGCGATATGTTAGCGCGGCGACACCATGGGAAAAAGCATAGCCAGTGGATCTACCAGCTCCGGCGCATGGCGCAAGACGAGCTGGTCCAGGTGCTGCTGGTGGCGCTAGGGGTCGTCGCCGGGACGTGGATCTTCGTGGAACTGGCGGGCGATGTGCTTGAGGGCGACACCCAGGCGTTCGACCGCTGGCTCCTCCAGGCCCTGCGGTCCCCGGAGGACCCGCAGTGGCCGCGTGGACCCCTTTGGCTGGTGGAGGTCGGCCGCGACGTCACGGCCTTTGGCAGCTCCGTAGTGGTGGCCCTCCTGACCGCGGCCGTGGGGGGCTACTTGTGGCTCCAGCGGAGGTACGGGGCTCTTTGGTTCGTGGTGGTGGCGACCGCCGGGGGGGGCCTGCTCAGTCACCTGCTGAAAGCGCTCTTCGCCCGAGACCGCCCCGACCCGGTGCCGTGCATCTGGGTGAGTAGCCCCAGTTTCCCCAGCGGGCACGCCGTCCTGGCAGCGGTGGTGTATCTCACCTTGGGGATTCTGCTCGCCCGGCTCGAACCCAGACCCCTGCTGAAGGCCTACTTCCTCGGGGTCATGATGGCGCTTGCCTTCCTGGTAGGCCTGAGCCGGGTCTATCTAGGCGTGCATTACCCGACGGACGTGCTCGCCGGCTGGACGGTGGGCTTGGTCTGGGGCCTTCTCTGCTGGCTAGCGGCGTGGTATCTACAGCGGCGCGGGGCCGTCGAAAGACACCACGGCTAAGACGGTGCCCGCAGCCGCTCCAAGAGAGCCTCCGTTCCTTCCAATCGACGGTGAGCGGCAGGGGCGTAAGGCGCCTGCGCTGGCCTCGCCTCAGCCTCTCAGGGGGCGAAAGAACGCCCGGATGTCGTCGGCCAGCAGTTCCGGCTCCTCGAGCGCGGCGAAGTGGCCGCCGCGAGGCATCTCGGTCCAGCGCTGGACGTTGAAGGACCGCTCGCCCCACTCCCGGGGTGGTCGGCTGATCTCCCTGGGGAAGATGGCCATGGCCGACGGCACAACCACACGTTCGCCCTGCTGCAGGGTCCATGGGTGGCGCTGGGTCTCGTAGTACAGCCGCGTGGATGAGTTGATCGTCTGGGTGGCCCAGTAAAGCGTAATAGTCGTGAGGAGCTCATCTTTGGTAAACCGGCTCTCGACGTCCCCGTTGCAGTCGCTCCAGGTCCGGTACTTTTCCACGATCCAGGCCGCCAGCCCCGCCGGCGAGTCATTGAGTCCATAGGACAGCGTCTGTGGCTTGGTGCCCTGGATATGGGAGTAGCCCCCTTCAGCCTGCAGCCAGGCCTCGCGCTGCTCCAGGAATGTCTTTTCAGCCGGCGACAGCGCCCTGGAGTCGGGGCCAAGGTACGGCGTCGGCCGGGTCATCGACGTGACATGGATGCCGATGAGGTTGCGGGGATACGCAAACCCCAGATAGGAGGTGACGCTGGCGCCCCAGTCACCTCCCTGGGCGCCAAAGCGCGGGTACCCCAGCCCTTCAGTCATCAGCTTGGTCCACAAGTCGGCGATTGTGAAGACGTGCAGGCCACGCTGCCTGGGATGTTCTGAGAAACCGTAGCCGGGCATTGACGGGACGACCACATCAAAGGCGTCGGCGGGGTCGCCACCATGGCTGCCAGGATCCGTGAGCAGCGGGATGATCTTGTACATCTCGAAGAACGATCCAGGCCAGCCATGCGTGATGACTAAGGGCATGGGGTTGGGCCCTTGGCCTCGCTCGTGGATGAAGTGGATCCCCAACCCATCTACCGTGGTCTTGTAGTGATGGAAAGCGTTCAGCAGCTTCTCCTGCGCCCGCCAGTCGAAGCGGGTGCGCCAGTATGCCACCAGCCCCTGCACATAGCCCAGATTGGTGCCGTAATCCCAGT
>Ga0081538_10004249_pt1 | contig 13285 bp, 9 predicted proteins | sample TabmetS5T2R1_FD_71022 | JGI IMG/M metagenome (GOLD analysis project Ga0081538, IMG submission 71022) | Tabebuia heterophylla rhizosphere microbial communities from the University of Puerto Rico - S5T2R1 | ecosystem: Host-associated > Plants > Roots > Rhizosphere ...
CACTTCACCCCCGCCCTGCCCACCGCCGAGGCCTTCGGCAACCGCATCGAGCAGGCCGACCTCGGCTTCTGGCGAGCCCGCATGCTGCTCGACCGCGACAGCCCCGGCGACCGGGAGACGGCCACCACCCTCGCCACCGAGGTGGCCGGCCGGTACCGGGAGCTGGGCGTCCCATGGCAGGCCGAGCGCGCGGGCGAGTGTGCCGAGTCGACGGGAGCCTGGAGGTGAGCTTCCACCCGACCCGCTACAGCGGCCAGGTCAAGGCCGACGGGGTCGTGACCTGATGGCGCGGTCAGCGATCGATCATCGGGCTCTGCAACAGCCTGATCAGCTGCCGCAGGCTGTCTTCGAGGCTGAGGCCGCTGGCCGGGAGGGTAAGGAGCAGGCCGCGCAGCTGGTTCAGCTGCCACCGCTGCTCGCGCTCGGTACGGGCGGTCAGGGCCTGCTCCAACGCCTGGTCGATGGCGTCCAGCGCCGCATACACCACCTGTTCGTTGAACAGACCGTGTACGTGCCCGCCATTGGGTGCAGCCATCGAGTCGCCCCCGGGATCCAACCAGAGCTTGCATTGTCTCCTGTCTGAAACAGGATGACAACCTGGCGCCGTCAGCAGGGCCTGGGCCTGTGGGACGGCGCCCCCGACGGCGCCCCCGGTCCCGACCGTGGCCCCGATCCGCCGGCGCTAGGTGCGACCTCGGCATCGTAAGCCACGAGGCGTATGCCGCCTACGGTAATCCGGTACAGCAATTGACTATGGTCCGGCCTCGTGCTTGCCTGCCAAGCTGAGCCTACTCATGAGAAACCCATGAGAGTTGTGTGTTTGTGAACAGTGGGGAGGCCACAAACCATGATGCGTTGGATCGTAGCCTCGAGCCTCAAGTTCCGGCGCCTGGTTCTGGCCTTGGCCGTGGGCCTGCTGGTCCTCGGCATTCTCGAGGCCGGCAAGACGTCGGTCGACGTCCTGCCCGAGTTCAACCCGCCCAAGGTCGAGGTCCAGACCGAGGCCCTCGGCCTCTCCGCCGAGGAGGTCGAGCAGCTCATCACGGTCCCGCTGGAGCAGGACCTGCTGGCCGGGGTCGCCTTCCTCGACGAGATCGAGTCGGCGTCGCTTCCCGGCCTCTCGTCGGTCGTGATGACCTTCGAGCCCGGCACCGACGTGCTCGACGCCCGCCAGGTCGTGCAGGAGCGCCTGACCCAGGCGGTTGGCATCGCCGGCCTGCCGCAGGTGGCCAAGCTCCCGCAGATGATCCAGCCCCTGTCCTCGAGCAACCGCCTCTCGATGATCAAGCTGTCGTCTGACGAGCTGAGCCCGATCGAGGTGTCGGTCCTCGCCCGCTGGGTCATCACCCCACGCCTGATGGGCGTCCCCGGCGTCGCCAACGTCTCCGTCTGGGGCTTCAGGGACCGGCAGCTGCAGGTCCTCGTCGACCCGGCACAGCTGAAGAAGGACGCGACCACGCTCCAGCAGGTCATCGAGACGACCGGCAACGCGCTGGAGGTCTCGCCCCTTTCGTTCCTGGAGGCCTCCACCCCAGGCACCGGCGGATTTATCGACACCGTCAACCAGCGGCTCGACATCTTCCACGAGCAGGCCATCACCACGGCCGGCGAGCTCGCCCAGGTTCCGCTCGAGGGCCAGGCCGCCGGCGGGACCCCGAAGACCCTGGGCGACGTGGCCAAGGTGGTCGAGGACAACCAGCCGCTGATCGGGGATGCCATCTGCCCGGGTGGGGAGCGGTGCCTGCTCCTGGTCGTCGAGAAGTTCCCCGGCGCCAACACCGTCGAGGTCACCAAGGGCGTCGAGGCCGCCATCGACGCGATGCGACCGGGCCTCGGCGACATGCGGATCGACTCCTCGCTCTACCGTCCCGCGTCCTTCATCGAGTCGTCCTTCGAGCGGCTGCGCTGGGCGCTGCTGGTCGGCGGGCTGCTCCTGCTGCTGCTCCTCGGCGCGCTCCTCTGGGACTGGCGCAGGCTGCTGGTCAGCGTCGCACCGATCCCGGTCGCCCTCGCCGCGGCGTCGGTCGTGCTGTACCTCCGCGACGCCCCGGTCAACTTCATGGTCGTCGCCGGGCTTGTGCTCGGCCTCACCGCCCTGATCCATGATGCGGTCACCGACACCCACCGCCTGGCCAGCCGGCTCCGACGCCAGGGGCAGGACGACCGCGCCTCGCGGTGGACGACGGTCGTCAACGCGTCCGTGGCGACGCGCGGCGCGGTCCTGTACGCGGTCCTGATCGTAGCGGCCGCCATCACTCCCCTGCTCTTCCTGCGCGGCGAGGGTGGCGCGTTCCTGCCCCCGATCCTGCTGTCCTACCTGCTGGCGGTCGGGGCATCCATGCTCGTGGCCCTCACGGTCACGCCCGTGCTGGCCGCGCTCCTGCTGGCCAAGGCGCCGTCCCGGCGGTCGGCGTCCCCGGTGGCCGCCCGGCTGGGGCCCGGCTACGACCGGACCGCCCCCGGGCTCGTCACCCGGACCGGAGCCGCCCTGGCGGCGGCGGCCGTCGTCGCGGTCATCGGCGTCGTGGCCCTGCCGTTCCTGGACACCTCCCTGCGGCCGTCGCTAAAAGAGCGCGACGTGCTGATCCATGTCGAGGCCCCGCCGGGCACCTCCCTCCCGCGCATGACCGAGATCACCGAGCGGGCCGCGCAGGACCTGCGGTCGCTGCCAGGGGTGGTCAACGTCGGCGGCCAGGTGGGCCGGGCCGTGATGTCGGACCAGATCGTCAACGTCAACTCGGGCGAGATCTGGGTCAAGGTCGACCCCGGGGCCGACTACGACGCCACCGTGGCCTCCATCGAGGACACCGTCGTCCGCTACCAGGGCGTGTCGACCGATGTCCTGACCCAGTCGGAGGAGCGCGTCACCGACGTCCTGGGCCGCTCCGACGACGACCTGGTCGTCCGCATCTACGGCGAGGACCCGGCGGTGCTGAACGCCAAGGCCGACGAGGTGCAGAGGCTGATCGCCGGAGTCGGCGGCGTGGCCAGGGCCACCGTCGACCGCCCACTCCAGGAGCCGACGATCGAGGTCCAGGTGGACCTCGACCGGGCCCAGGCGGCCGGCGTCAAGCCCGGAGACGTCCGCCGGGCGGCCGCCCAGCTGCTGGGCGGGATCACGGTCGGCAACCTGTTCGAGCAGCAGAAGGTCTTCGACGTCGTTGTGTGGGGCGCGCCCGAGATCCGGCGGAGCCAGCGCGACATCGAGCAGCTGCTGATCGACACGCCGGGCGGTGACCAGGTCCGGATCGGCGAGGTCGCCGACGTCCGGGTCGTGCCCAACCCGGCCGTGATCCGGCACGAGTCCATCTCCCCCTACCTGGACGTCACCGCCGATGTCGCGGGACGTGAGGTCGGTGCGGTGGCGAGCGAGGTCGACGGCCTGCTCGGGCAGGTCGACTTCCCGCTGGAGCACCATGCCGCCGTGCTCGGCGGCTTCGAGGAGCAGCAGGCCGACCGGACGCGCGTGCTCGCCGTGGCCGTCGCGGCCGCGCTCGCCATCTTCCTGCTGCTGCAGGCCGCCTTCGCGAGCTGGCGCCTGGCGCTCCTGTCGTTCCTGGCCCTCCCGCTCGCCCTCGTGGGCGGGCTGGTGGCGGCACTGCTGACCGGTGGCACGCTGACGCTCGGCTCGATCGCCGGGCTCATCGGTGTCCTCGGGATCGCCGCCAGGGGCGTGGTCATGCTGATCCGGCACTACCAGCGCCTGCAACGGACCGAAGGGATGCCGTTCGGCACCGAGCTCGTCGTCCGCGGGACCAGGGACCTCCTGGCACCGATCCTGGTGGCAGGGCTGGCCGCGGCGGTCGTCCTGGCACCGATCGTGGTCGTCGGCAGCGTCCCCGGGTTCGAGATCGTGCACCCGATGGCCGTCGTCGTCCTCGGCGGCCTCGTGACGACGATGCTGATCACTCTGTTCGTGGTGCCGGTCCTCTACCTGCGGTTAGGGTCCACCGCCGACCACGACGACCTGACCGACGAGCTGTTCGCGCCCGCTCCGGAACCGGCCCGGGTCGAGGAGCGGGCGGGCGTCCTGCGCTCCACCCGCCTGGGCAGAGCGGCCCTGCCGCTACTGGCCACCCTGCTCCTGTCCTCCTGTGCCGGCGCGATCGCCGACGAGTACACCATCGAGCACGAGCCGGCCCACGTGGAGGAGATCCCCGGGAGCGACCACGTCAGGATCACTCTGGAGAAGGAGGCGGCACGGCGGCTGGCCATCGAGACGACGGAGGTCCGCAAGGCCGCCAAGCAGCTGGTCGTGCCGTCCGCGGCCGTGATCGTCGACACCGACGGGCACCACTGGGTCTACACCAACCCCGAGCCTCTCGTGTTCGTCCGCCACGAGGTCCGTCTCGACCGGGAAGCCGGCGGCCGTGCCTTTCTCACCAGCGGCCCGCCGGTGGGCACCAGGGTGGTGACGGTGGGGGTGCCCCAGCTGTCCGGGATCGAGGACGGGGTCGGGCACTGAGCGACCGAGCTGAGGAAGGGGGCGAGGGATGCGCTGGGTCGTCGGATCAAGCCTCAAGTTCCGGTTCATCGTGGTCGCGCTGACCGCGTTCCTGATGTTCTTCGGCGTGCAGCAGCTCGGGAACACCTCCGTCGACGTCTTCCCCGAGTTCGCCCCGCCCAAGGTGGAGGTCCACACCATCGCCGTCGGGCTGGGCCCGACCGAGGTCGAAGAGCTGATCACCACCCCGATGGAGCAGTCGTTCAACGCCATCCCCGGGGTGGAGACCATCCGCTCCCGGTCGGTCCAGCAGCTGTCGCAGATCGTGCTGCTGTTCGAGCGGGGGACGGACCTGCTCGAGGCACGCCAGCTGGTGGCGGAGCGGATCGCGACGATCACGCCGACGCTGCCCACCTGGGCGGCCCCACCGGTCATGCTCCAGCCCCTGTCGGCCACCAGCCGGGTCATGAAGATCGGGCTCTCCACGACCGACCCCGACCTGGACATGATGGACCTGTCGATGACGGCCTACTGGAAGATCAGGGCACGTCTCCTGCGGGTCCCCGGCGTCGCCAACGTGCCCATCTGGGGTGAGCGGCTGGAGATGCTCCAGGTCCAGGCCGATCCGGAACGGCTCGCCGCCCAGAAGGTGACCCTCGAGCAGGCCATGACGGCGACCTCGGACGCGCTGGACGCCGGCCTGCAGCGCTACTCGAGCGGCCACTTCATCGGGCGCGGCGGCTGGGTCGAGCCCTCGGCCCAGCGGCTCGGGATCCGGCACGTGCAGTCGATCGTCACGCACAAGCAGCTGGCCAACCTGCCCATCGTCACCCAGGACGGCAGGCAGATCCGCCTGAGCCAGGTGGCCGACCTCGTCAGGGACCATCAGCCGCTCATCGGCGACGCCGTCATCAACGAGGGCGACGGCCTCATGCTCATCGTCGAGAAGCTCCCCTGGGCCAACACCCTCGACGTGACCAGGGGGATCGAGGCGGCGCTGGACGAGCTGCGACCGGGCCTGACCGGGATCGCCGTGGACTCCCAGATCTTCCGGCCGGCGACCTTCATCGAGGACGCGATCGACAACCTGACCAGGGCACTGATCCTCGGCGCGCTGCTGATGGTCCTGATGCTCGGCCTGTTCCTGTACTCCTGGCGCACCGCGCTGATCAGCGTCGTGGCCATCCCGCTGTCGCTGCTCTCGGCCATCCTCGTCCTGAACGCGCGAGGGACCACGATCAACACGATGGTCCTGGCCGGGTTCGTGATCGCCCTCGGGGACATCGTCGACGACGCCATCATCGACATCGAGAACGTCGTGCGGCGACTGCGGCAGCACCGCAGCGAGGGCAGCGGCGTGTCCACCGCCAGGGTCATCCTCGACGCCTCGCTGGAGGTGCGCGGGGCCATCGTCTACGCCACCCTCATCGAGATCGTCGCCATCCTGCCGATCTTCATGCTCGCCGGCCTGTCCGGGGCGTTCTTCCGGCCCCTGGCGCTCTCCTACGGGCTGGCCCTGCTCGCATCCATGATCGTGGCCCTGACGGTCACGCCAGCCCTCAGCCTCATCTTCTTCCGCAATCCCAGGTCCCTCGAGCACCGGGAGTCCCCGCTCGTCCCGCCGATGAAGCGTGGCTACGAGCGGCTGCTGTCCGGGATCATCAACCGACCGCGCCGCGCCTACGCCGCCGTCGCCCTGACCACCCTCGCCGGCCTGATGGTGCTGCCACTGCTCGGGCAGTCGCTGCTCCCCAACTTCAAGGAGCGCGACTTCCTGATGCACTGGCTCTCCAAGCCGGACACCTCGCTCCAGGAGGAGGTCCGCACGACCAAGCTGGTCAACTCCGAGCTGCTCAGCATCCCCGGCGTGCGGAACGCGGGCTCGCACATCGGGAACGCGCTGCTAGGCGACGAGCCCTACGGCGTCTACTTCGGGGAGAACTGGATCAGCGTCGACCGGTCGGTGGACTACGAGGACACCGTCAACAGCATCCGGGGCGTCGTCGACGGCTACCCCGGGATCTTCCGCGACGTGCTGACCTACCTGAAGGAGCGGATCAGGGAGGTCCTGACCGGCACCAGCGACCCCATCACGATCCGCATCTTCGGCCAGGACCTGGACCTGCTCCGGGAGAAGGCGGAGGAGGTCGACGCCATCCTCGCCGAGACCCCCGGGGTCGGCGAGCACTATGTCGACTTCCAGGACAACATCCCGCAGGTGCGGGTCGAGGTCGACCTGGAAGCGGCCAAGCGGTACGGCCTCAAGCCCGGTGACGTCCGACGGGCGGCGGCCTGGCTGATGGGGGGCGAGGAGGCCGGCGACCTGTACAGGGCCGGCCGGGCCTACGACGTGCAGCTGTGGACCCCACCCGAGAGCCGCCGGAGCGTGACCGATCTGGAAAATCTGCTCATCGACACGCCGGGAGGCGGTCACGTGCGGCTGGAGCAGGTCGCCGACATCAGCATCGTCTCTGTCCCCAACGTGGTCCATCACGAGGGGCTGTTCCGCAACATCGACGTGGGTGCGAGCCTGGACGAGACGCGGGACCTGGGGTCGGTCGTCCGCGACATCGAGGAACGGCTCGAAGAGGTCCAGTGGCCGCTCGAGTTCCGCGCGGAGATGCTCGGCGAGTACACCGAGCGGGAGGCCGCTCAGCAGCGCCTGCTGCTGTACGCCGGCGCGGCCGCGCTCGGGATCTTCCTGCTGCTGCAGGCCTCGTTCTCGAGTTGGCGCCTGGCCACGCTGGCCTTCCTGACCCTGCCGATCGCGCTCGTGGGCGGGCTGCTGGCGGCGTTCCTGGGCTCGCGGGTGATCTCGCTCGGCTCGCTCGTGGGCTTCCTCACCGTCCTGGGCATCGTGGCCCGCAACGGGATCATGCTGATCACGCACTGCCAGCACCTGGAGCGGGAGGAAGGCGTGCCGTTCGGGCGCGAGCTCGTCATCCAGGGCGCCAAGGAGCGCCTGGTGCCGATCATGATGACGGTCCTGACCACCGGCCTGGCGCTCATCCCCCTGCTCGTGTCCGGCTCCATCCCCGGCCAGGAGATCGAGCACCCGATGGCCGTGGTCATCCTCGGCGGCCTGATCACGGCCACGCTGCTCAACCTGTTCGTGATCCCGTCGCTCTACCTGCGGTTCGCCAAGAGCAGGAGGGATCGTTCCCCGACTCCGCCGCCGAACGCCGAGACCGCCCCGCAAGCGCCGTGAGCATCAGCCGGCCAACCTGCGACTCCAACCAGCAATCCATACCTGAGGGATCTCGACAGGGGGTTCGGATGCGACGGCTTCGCGTCTTCCCGGTCATGGTGACGCTGCTGCTGGCGCTGCTGGCCGCGGCGTGCGGGACCGAGCGTCCCGAGGTCGCGGTCAGCCCGGCCTCAACCACCAAGAAGGTCGTCACCGAGAAGGACTACGACACCAACCGGTTCTCCGACCCGGCCAGGATCGACAACCACTGGTTCCCGCTCAAGCCCGGCATGCAGTACACCCTGGAGGGGTCGGCCATCGAGGACGAGCGGCGGGTCACCCGCCGGGTGATGTTCATCGTCACCGACCTGACAAAGGTGATCGACGGCGTACGGACCGTGGTCGCCTGGGACCGGGACTGGAGCCAGGGCCAGCTGGTCGAGGCGGAGCTCGCGTTCTTCGCCCACGACGACGACGGCAACGTCTGGCACCTCGGCCAGTATCCCGCGGAGTATGAGGACGGGAAGTTTGTCGGCGCCCCGGCCTGGCTCGCGGGCCTGGACGGCGCCAAGGCCGGGCTGGCCATGCGCGTGGAGCCGCAGGTAGGAACCTCCGACTATTCCCAGGGGCTCGCACCGGCGGCCGAGTACGCCGATCGCGCCAAGGTCCGCGAGATGGTCCAGGAGTCCTGCGTCGCCGTCGGCTGCTACCACGACGTGCTGGTCACCGAGGAGTGGGACGCGGCCGACCCGGCCGCCCGGCAGCTCAAGTACTACGCCCGCGGCGTTGGCAACTTCCGGGTCGGCTGGACGGGGCGCGATGAGGAGCAGGAGGTTCTCTCGCTGGTCAACGTCACCCAGCTCAACTCCCAGGCGCTGGCAGCGGCCAGCACGGAGGCGCTGCGGCTGGAGCGCTTCGCCTACCGCGCCAGCAAGGGGCTGTACGGTCGAACGGCACCCGCCGCACGAGCGGCCGCGGCCGAAGCGACGACGCCATCGCCGTAGGTGTTGCGCCGGGCCGGCCGCCCCGCGGTTCGATCGTGGTCTGGAAACCGAGGACAATGTGACCGTGCGTGCCCTGGTGGTGGAAGACGAGCGGAAGATGGCGGCCCTCCTTCGACGCGGGCTGGTCGAGGAGGGCTACGCCGCCGACGTCTCGCGTACCGGCAGGGACGCCATCGAGATGGCGCGGGCGAGCGACTACGACGTCATCGTGCTCGACGTGATGCTCCCCGACCTGGACGGCCTGGGCGTCTGCCGGGCGTTGCGTGACGGCCACGTCTGGACGCCGATCCTCATGCTGACCGCCCGCGACCGCGTCCAGGACCGGGTGGCCGGCCTGGACGCCGGCGCCGACGACTACCTGGTCAAGCCGTTCTCGTTCGCCGAGCTGCTGGCCCGGCTGCGGGCCCTGGCCCGCCGCGCCCAGCCGGAGCGTCCGGCCGTGCTCCAGGCGGGGCCGCTCCGCCTCGACCCGGCGACCCGGGAGGTCTGGCGCGGCGAGGTCCAGGTCGACCTGTCGGCCAAGGAGTTCACGCTGCTGGAGACGTTCATGCGCCGGCCCGGGCAGGTGCTGTCGCGCCATGAGCTGCTTGAGCATGCCTGGGACATCGGCTACACGGGCCGCTCCAACGTGGTCGACGTCTACGTCGGCTACCTGCGGGCCAAGATCGACCACCCGTTCGGGGACAGCTCCATCGAGACCGTCCGCGGGGCCGGCTACCGGCTGTGCCCGGATCGCGGCGGCTGACAAGATGTCGCTCCTGGAGCGTCTCCCGACCCGCCTGCGGCTGACCCTGGCGTTCGCCGTCGGCATGGCCGTCGTCCTGCTGGCCATGGGGCTGTTCCTCTACCTGCGCGTCGGTGCGGCGCTGGACCGGACGATCGACCAGAGCCTCCGAGGTCGCGCCGACGACGTGGCGTCCCTGGTCCGCGCCTCCGGCTCTGGGCTGCGCGAGGCCGGTGAGAATCTCCTGATGGAGCGGGAGGAGAACCCCGCGCAGGTGCTCGACCCGGACGGCACCATCCTGGACAGCACGCCCGGCCTCGGCGGCCACCGGCTGCTCACCGAGCCCGAGCTCGGCCGGGCCAGCCAGGCCACGATCGTGGCCGACCGGCCGCCGGTCCCGGGTTCCGACGAGCCCCTCCGGGTGCTGGCCACCCCCGTCCAGACCCAGGGCGGGCGGGCCGTGGTGATCGTCGGCGCGTCGGTCGACGACCGCATCGAGGCGCTGGCCGGCCTGCGCACCCAGCTGCTCCTCGGCGGGCCGGTCGCGCTGCTCCTGGCCTCGCTGCTGGGCTACAGCCTGGCCGCGGCCGCGCTGCGGCCGGTCGAGTCGATGCGGCGGGAGGCCGAGGCGGTGTCGGCGGCCGAGCCGGGCCGGCGGCTGCCGCTACCACCCGCCGACGACGAGATCGCCCGGCTGGGCACGACCCTGAACACGATGCTGGGCCGCCTGGAGGCGGCCCTGGCGCGAGAGCGGCGCTTCGTCTCGGACGCCAGCCACGAGCTGCGCACGCCCCTGGCCGCGCTCCGGACCGAGCTCGAGCTCGCGCTGCGACGCCGGCGCCCGCGAGAGGAGCTGGAGGCGGCGCTGCGGTCGGCGGTGGAGGAGACCGAGCGCCTGTGCCGGCTCGCCGAGGACCTCCTGGTGCTGGCCCGGGCCGACGACCAGGGCCTGCCCATCCGCCGGGAGCGGCTGCCGGCCGCCGAGCTCCTCATCACCATGCGGGACCGCTACGCCCGGCAGGCGGCCGAGGCCGGCCGCACCCTCGAGATCCGGGCCGACGACCAGCTGGAGCTCGACGTGGATCGCGTCCGCGCCGAACAGGCTCTGGGCAACCTGGTCGAGAACGCCCTCCGCCACGGTCGCGGCCCGGTCCTGCTCCTGGCCCAGCGCCGCAACGGCCGGGTCGAGCTGCACGTCCGCGACAGCGGCTCCGGGTTCCCGCCCGACTTCATCGACCGGGCGTTCGACCGCTTCACCCGCAGCGACCCCGCCCGCCAGGGCCCCGGCGCCGGCCTCGGCCTGGCCATCGTCGACGTCATCGCCCGCGCCCACGGCGGCAGCGCCCACGCCAGCAACGACCGCGGCGGCGCCGACGCCTGGTTCGAGATCCCCCACCAGGAGCCCGAGAGGGATCCCGCACGACCAGACGCGGCGCCGCCGGCTTAGGCCGACGGCGGCACGCCGGTCAGGGTCTCGCGGGCGACCTGGTCCACCACGGCCCGCATGTCGCCGCCGCTGGCCTCGTGGACGGCCAGCTGGCGGTCGGCGCTGGTGCCCTCGCGCAGGATGGTGTGCACGTACTCGACCTCGTTGCGGGAGCCGAGCTCGTCGACCACGTCGTCGACGAGCTCCAGCAGCTCCAGCGCCAGCTCACGCATGGGGACCTCGCGCTGCTTGCCGAAGTCGATCAGCATGCCGTCCAGGCCGTGGCGGAAGGCGCGGAACTTGTTCTCGTGGATGAGCTGGGGCGGGTACTTGCGGAACCCGAGGTTCTGCGACCGCAGCTTGAGCAGCTTGGCGCAGATCGCCTGCACGAGCGCGGCCAGGCAGATCACCTCGTCGACCTTGGTGACCGCGTCGCAGATCCGGAACTCGATCGTCGGGTACTGCCAGTGCGGCCGCAGGTCCCACCAGATGCTCTTGGCGGTGTCGATCGTGTTGGTCTTGACCAGCAGGGCAACGTAGTTGTCGAAGTCGGCGTGGGAGCCGAACTCGGGCGGGATGCCGCTGCGGGGGAACCGCGACCAGATCACACTCCGGTACGACCGCAGGCCGGTGCGCCGGTTCAGCCAGAACGGGCTCGAGGTCGCCAGGGCGAGCAGGTGCGGCAGGAAGTAGCGGGCCTCGTTCATGACCTCGATGCGCGCCTCGGGGTCGGCGATGCCGACATGCACGTGCATGCCGAAGATCAGCAGCTCCCGGACCAGGTCCTGCATCTGGTCCTCGAACAGCTTGTAGCGCTCCATCTCGGTGACCCGCTGGTCCTGCCAGTGGGAGAACGGGTGGGTGCCGGCCGAGGCGATCCGCAGCCCCTCCGGTTCCAGCAGGCCGGCCAGGCCCCCACGCAGGCGGGTCACCTCGGCGCGCGCCTCGCCGACGTCCGCGCAGATCCTGGTGCCGACCTCGACCACCGACTGGAGCATCTCGGCGCGCACGTCGTCCACCAGCGAGCTGCTGGCGGCGGCGGCCAGCAGGGTGTCGATGTGGGCCTTCAGCTCCCCGCCGGCGTCGATGATCTGGAACTCCTCTTCGATGCCGATGGTGAGCTGCTGCGCGGCCATGAGAACCTCCCCGGGATGGCGGCTGCCACCAGGATGCCCAGCGAGCAGCACCGGAACCACCCCCCCTCGGAGGCCCTCAGGGCCGCGGCGGGGACCGCCGCTCCTGCTGGGGCTGGGGCTCGCCGTGGTTGCGCCGCATCCGCCGGTGGTACCGGCGGCGGTCGTCGCGGCTCTTGTGCCGCAGGGCGATCACCTGCGGCCAGGCGGCCAGCATGGCGGCGAACATGAGCGCGGCCAGCAGGATGGGCAACTGCACAGTTGGTTCCATGGCGACGGGAGTACCTCGCCAATGCGTCCCGCTAACCGGCTCACAGGTCGATCTCCGGCGCCACCTCCTGGAGGCCCGCGACCGACACCGCGATGAACTCCTCCAGCGGCAGCCCCAGGGTCTCCTCCGCGCCGTACACCTCCTCCCGGTTCACCCCGGGCGCGAACGCCTTCTCCTTCAGCTTCTTCTTGATCGACGACACCTTCATGCCCGTCGACCGCTCGGGGCGGACCAGGGCCGCCGCCACCAGCAGCCCGGCGATCGCGTCGGCGTGGACCACCGCCCTGGACATCAGGTCGGTGCGGTAGCGCTCGTGCGCGTGCGCCAGCACCGCGTTCACCACCGGCTCCTCCACGCCGGCCTCGCGCAGCCACTCCGCCGCCACGAAGGCGTGCCGCTCCAGGTCCTCCCCGGTCTGGTCCTGGTCCAGGTCGTGGAACAGGCCGGCCAGCGCCCAGCGGTGCTCGTCCTCGCCGAAGCGGCGCCCCAGCGCCCGCATCACCCCCTCCACCGAGATCAGGTGGCGGACGGTGATGTCCTTGTCGGTCTTCTCCCTCACCAGCGCACGCGCGTCGGCCAGCTCCATGCTCCCGGTCCTCCCTCCGATCTGGACAGCCTGGACGAAATGGCAGAATATCTGCCGATCAGAAGCGGGGGGTGCACATGGCCCAGATTCCGCCGGAACGGGGCGGCGGTCCGACCGTCCGACGGATGCTGGTCGGCGCGCGGCTCCGCCGGCTGCGCACCGACAAGGGCATCACCCGCGAGCAGGCCGCCGAGGCCATCCGCGGCTCGGAGTGGAAGATCCACCGGCTGGAGAACGGCCAGGGCCGCTTCAAGGAACGCGACATCGTCGACCTGCTGGCCCTGTACGGGGTCGACGACCCGGTGGAGGTCGTCGAGTTCGTCATCCTCGCCCGCGAGGCCAACGCGCCCGGCTGGTGGCACGACTACGGCGATCTCCTGCCGCAGTGGTTCCGCGCCTACGTCGACCTGGAGTCGGCGGCGAGGCTCATCCGGACCTACGAGGGCCAGCTGATCCCCGGGCTGCTCCAGACCGAGGACTACATTCGCGCGTTGGTCGGCGCCGCGGGGC
>Ga0081538_10004250_pt1 | contig 13281 bp, 9 predicted proteins | sample TabmetS5T2R1_FD_71022 | JGI IMG/M metagenome (GOLD analysis project Ga0081538, IMG submission 71022) | Tabebuia heterophylla rhizosphere microbial communities from the University of Puerto Rico - S5T2R1 | ecosystem: Host-associated > Plants > Roots > Rhizosphere ...
GGCCTGGAGCAGGCTGCGCTGGGCCGCCGAGGCGCGGCCCCAGACGAGCGTGAAGTGGGCGTGCTCGGAGCGCAGGACGTCGGCGAGCGCGTCCGCGACGTCCGCCGCTCCGGCGGTCCGGCGGCCCCGCACCCGCTGCCACAGGAAGTAGCACAGCTCCTGCGTCGCGTAGGGGTGGCCCCGGGTGATCGCGAGGACCCGCTCGATGGCATCCGGGCTCACGCGGCGGCCGGTTGCCTCGAAGCGCTCGGCGATGTAGGGCGCGAAGCGCTCGGGCGCGATCACCCCGAGCTCCATCTGCTTCGCGCTGCGCCAGAATGGCTCGTTCTCGTCGCTGAAGATCCGCCGCATCATGTGGCGCTTGCTCCCCAGGTACAAGTGCGCCACCTCGGGCTGGCGCTGGAACACCGCGCGCATCAGCTTGGGCAGCTCGCGGTCGATGTCCACGATCTCCTGGAACTCGTCGAGGATCAGCACCGCTTGGCGCCCCCGCTCGGCCGCGAGCTCGCCGGGGAGCGACAGCAACCGCTCGAGGGTCGCGTCGAAGTCCTCGGGCGCGCGGTCGACCGTGAAGCTGAACGACAGCGAGTCGTCGCGAGGATTGACGGTGACCGTGGGCTGGATCCGCAGGCTCTGGAAAACCCGCAGCCGCTCCTTCACGCGGAACAGAGGCGAGGCGACGTCCTCGTAGATCGTGGCCGCGAGCTTCTCCGCCAGGCGCTCCCTAGTGGGAGTGGTCATGAGATCGACCTGGGCGACCAGCACGCGCTTCGTCTTCAAGCGCTGTGCCACCCGCCACACGAGCGACGACTTTCCGTAGCGTCGCGGCGCGAACAGCACGACGTCCTGGCCGTTGCGAATGTCGGTCACGAGCTCGCGAATCTCGCTGGTCCGATCGGTGAAGGCCTCGTCCAGGGCGAGGGCTCCGTAGCGGAACGGGTTGCGCTCGTCACCGGCGGCCATCACCGGCATCATACTGTCAGGCGTTATGCCGTGTGGCGTAACGCCAGTTGGCGTAAAGCCCGCCTTTAGGACGGCACAGAGCGATGCGGCGGGGGGCCAGAGCGATGCGGGGGGACGACAGAGCGATGCGGGCGGAGGGACTCGAACCCCCAAGCTCTTTCGAGCACCGGGACCTAAACCCGGCCTGTAGACCAGTTCCAGCACGCCCGCGGCTGTCCGATCTTACGTCCGGAAGGGCGGCGGTGTCCGGTGTAGGGTTCGCGCGATGCCCGACACGGTCCTGCTCCACCCCAACCGGGACACGGCCGAGGCGAAGTCGACGAGGGCGATCGTCGTCCTCCTGCTGCTGGTGAGCGCGGCACTGGTTCTCATCGTCACGCTCGGGGGCTGGTCCCTGTTGGAGGGCGCGCAGGCCGTGTCCTTCGGGTTTGTGATCGTCTACGTGGTGATGGCTTACTACGTGTGGCGCTGGAACCGCGGACTGCTCCCGGTCGCGGCCGCGCTCGCAGTCCTGCTCGGGGTCTTCGCGGCGGTGGCCGCGCCGGGTTGGTTCGAGCGCGACAAGGAGGGCTTCGCGGAGTCGACCCTCGAGCCGGCGCTGCTCGGGCTCCTTACGCTCATCATCGTTCCGGTCCAGCTGCTCCTCGTCCTCTTCGCCATGCGGGGGTTCCAGCAGCGCTGGAACATCGAGGTCGAGGTCACGCGCGACGAGGCCGAGCGCCAGGGCGGCCTGCAGGCCGCATAGCGCGGTGGGTCGACCGCCGACCCGGCGCGGCTCAGCTTGCCCTCTGCGTTAGGCGACGACCTACACTTGGGCACGCCGAGCGGCGGTATCCAAACTGGTATAGGAGGCGGTCTCAAAAACCGCTGCCCGAGAGGGCGTGTGGGTTCGAATCCCACCCGCCGCACTTCAGGGAGCTGGCACGGCCCTGGGTCAGCGCGCCCGCGGCGCCATGGCCGCCGCGCGCTGGACGAAGACGTCGAGCGCCGCGGGGTTGGCGAGCGAGTCGCGGCTTGCCGCGCGGGTCGGGTCGGCGCCCTGCAGGATCTTCTTGACCGGCACCTCCAGCTTCTTCCCGGAGAGGGTGCGCGGGACCTCGGCGATCGGGTGGATCTCGTCCGGCACGTGGCGCGGCGAACAGTGCTCGCGCAGCCGGCGGCGGATGCGGGCGACCAGCTCATCCTCGAGCTCGACGCCGGGCCGCGGCACCACGAACAGCAGCATTGCCTCGTCCACGTCGACCACCAGGCTGTCGAGCACGTCCGGGTCGCCCTCCACGGCGCTGTAGATCTCGCTCGTCCCCATGCGCACCCCGCCGCGGTTGATGGTGGAGTCGGAGCGGCCGTAGATCACGGCCGTGCCCCGCTCGGTGATCTTGATCCAGTCGCCGTGGCGCCAGACGCCGGGATAGGTGTCGAAGTAGCTGCGCCGGTAGCGCTCGCCGTCGGGGTCGTTCCAGAGGTAGAGCGGCATCGACGGCATCGGTCGCGTGATCACGAGCTCGCCCACCTCGCCCACCAGCGGCCGCCCGGCCTCGTCCCAGGCCTCGACCGCGGCGCCGAGCGAGCGGGCTTGGAGCTCACCGGCGTAGACCGGCAGCAGCGGGCAGCCGCCGACGAACGCGGTGCACAGGTCGGTTCCGCCGCTGGTGGAGAAGAGCCAGACGTCGGGGAAGTGGCGGTACATCCACTCGAAGCCGTCGACCGGCAGCGGCGACCCAGTCGATCCGACGCTGCGCAGCTCGGGCCACGGCGCGGGCTCGACCTCCGCCTTGGCGCAGGCGGCGATGAAGCCGGCGCTGGCGCCGAAGCAGGTCACGCCGGCCGCGCTCGCGAGCTCCCACAGCCCGCGGGGGTCGGGCTGACCGTCGTACAGCACGATCGTCGCCCCGGCGAGCAGTCCGCCCACCAGGAAGTTCCACATCATCCAGCCCGTGGTCGTGTACCAGAAGAAGCGGTCACCCGGGCCGAGGTCCGAGTGGAAGGTGGCCTTCTTCAGGTGCTCGAGCAGGATCCCGCCCTGGCCCTGGACGATGGCCTTCGGCAACCCGGTCGTGCCCGACGAGTACAGCACCCACAGGGGGTGGTCGAACGGCAGCGGGTCGAACCGAAGCTCGGCGGGCTCGGCCAGGAGCGCGTCCCAGTCGCCCGGGACCATCACGGTGTGCTCGATCGAGGGGATCGCCGCGACGATCTCAGCCACGCGGTCGCGCCGGTCGAAGTCGCGGCCGCCGTAGCGGTACCCCTCGGTCGCAATCAGGACCCGGGGCTCGATCTGCTTGAAGCGGTCGACGACCGTGGGAGTTCCGAACTCGGGCGCGCAGCTCGACCAGATCGCCCCGATGCTCGCGCTGGCGAGGAACGCCACCACCGCCTCGGGGACGTTCGGCATGTAGGCGGCCACCCGGTCGCCGCGGCGCACGCCCAGGCGGCGCAGCCCGGCGGCGCAGCGGGCCACCTGGTCGCGCAGCTCGGCCCAGTCCACGCTCGCGAGCGGGCGGTCCTCGGAGGCGTACACGATCGCCGCTGCGTCCGGTTGCCCGCGCCGAAAGACCTGCTCGACATAGCTGACCTCGGCGCCCGGAAACCACTCCGCGCCGGGCATCTCGGCCCGACCCAGCACGCGCGTGGGCCGCGACCCCAGCTCGAACCAGTCCCACACGGCCGCCCAGAAGCCGGCCAGGTCCTCGACGGACCAGCGCCACAGCTCCTGATAGTCGGAGAAACCCCGCGCCGCCATGAACCGGGCCATCTGCGTCCCGGCCGGATCGCGCGGCCGCCAGAGCAACTCTCCCTCGTGCATGTCCGCGGATTCTATGGAGCGCTTAGGGGGAGTCAGGCCGGCCGTGCCTCGCCGCTGAGCCGGGCGTGGCGCTCCCGGCGGCGGCGGTGCTCGTCGGCCACCAGCGGATGCAACAGCCAGCGGGCGGCGAGCGGCGCCAGCCCCATCAGGACGAAGGCGACCGGCCACGAGAAGGCCTCGGCGAGCGCCCCGAGGCCGACCGGTACCGCCACCGCGACTACTCGCATCGACGTGTTCTGGATGCCCATGGCCTTGCCGGCCTGGCGGCGACCGGAGATCTCCGCTGCGGCGGTGAACGACAGGCCGTTCCAGCTCATCGCCGCCAACCCGCCCGCGAGCAGCACGGGCACGCCGATCGCGGCAGGGGCCGCGACGAGCGCGGCGGCGGCGAGCAGGAGGGCGCCGGCCGCGGTGGCGAGCCCTCGGAAGGGCCGGATGCGCTCGTCGCGAACGTCGGACCAGCGCCCGGCGGCGATGCGCGCCGCGGCCGCGCTCAGCTGGAGGCTCCCCAGAGCGAGGGCGGCGGTCGACGCCGACCATCCCTGCTGGTCGTAGAGGTAGAGCACCAGCAGCGAGGTGACCCCCACCTGGCCGACGATCATCAGCGCCGAGGCGGCGCTCAGCCGCCAGATGCGGGGGTCCCGGATGGCGTCCGGCGCCGGCGGCACGGCCGACTCGCGCGGCGGAGGGTCGCGCAGCCAGAGGGCCGCGGCCAGGGCAGCGACCAGCATCGTCGCGGCGAGGGCATAGAGCGCGGCGTCCACCCCCGCCGCCGCGGCCAGCGGCGGCAGCGAGAAGGAGGCCGCCGCGGCGCCGGCCGGGACCGCGGTCTGGCGCAGGCCAAGGGCCAAGCCCCGCTCCTCGCGGGGAAACCACCCGAAGATCGCCCGCCCGCTCGCCGCGATGGCGCTCGAGCCGAGCATCCCGGCAACCGCGACTCCGCCGAGGAGTGCGGCGTAGCCGTCGGTGGAGGCCACTCCGGCGAGCGCGACCGAACCCAGCGCCAGGCCGGAGGCCACCACACGTCGCTCGCCCACGCGGTCGGCGAGGATGCCCCAGGCGAGGAGGGTGAGCACGGTGCCGAGGGCGAACGCGGTGAAGACCGCGGTGACCTCGACCAGCGACAGCCCGAAGGCGCGCTGGATCGCCGGACCCAGCGCCGGAAGCCCGCCCTGCACGGCCGAGAGCGCCGCCGTGGCGGCCGCCCCGGACGCCAGCACCACCCAGCGGTAGCGAGGGGGCGCGGCGGTGGAGGGCACGCCTCCGAGTCTATGCGGCGCCCCGTAAAAGGAGGGGGCGGCCGAAGCCGCCCCCTCATAGACCGGTTCTCGGTCGTCGTCTAGCTTCCGCTTCCTCGGACGGGCAGCGAGAACTCCTGGGTCTGCGGGTTCAGGTGATCCAGCCGCAGCGAGCGCCGCCGGATCGGCCGGTCCTGCAGCCGGAAGATGTTGAGCCCTTCGGTGATGTCGGACTCGTAGATCGCCCGGTTGTACCAGTACGACGACCACGCCCCGCCGTCCTGCGGTTCGCCTGTCGGCGTAAGCGGGAGCGGCGGTGGGTCGGACCACGCCTCCACGAACGGGTCGGCCGGATTGGTGAAGTCGGTGACCCACGTACCGGCCTGGTAATTGCCGCTCGTCAGGATGTACCGATTCCTGTGCGGAACGACGTTGTAGTTGTGGATGGTGCAGTTCTCCAGCTCGGACTGCGGACGCGGCAACGTCCACTGGCCCAGCTTCTCGCCGGTGTCCGCGTCGTAGAAGAACGCGCTCTTCTGTACGTCCGGATCCTCCGCCTCGCACTCGGGCTCGACGCCGCCACCCGGCTCCCAGCCGAGGATCAGCACCTCGCCGTCCCAGGTGAAGGTCGCCGAGTGCCAGCTGCCGCTGTGCTCTACGCCCGGCGGCGGATCTGGCACCGGGCCAACGCCCTCCTCCTCGACGCCAAATAGGAACTCCGGGTTCATCAGGCTGCCGCCCGGCGTGTCGTTCGCGCCGATGTCGAACACGTTGGTCATGTGCCCCGAGGCGCACGCCATCTTGTTCACGTCACCGAGGATCACGCCGGAGTCGTGGCAGGCGTGCTCGCCCTCGAGCGGCTCCTGCCGGACCAGCCTCGCATCCTGCGGAGCGTCCAACGGCACCTCGAGGATGTCGAAGAAGTAGCACGGACCGCCGGACGTCTGGTTGTAGACGATCAGACGGCCGTTCTCCACATCCGGCACGCCCGTGGCCGTGTGCGAGCCACAGGGCAGCTCAACCATCCCGACCAGCTGTGGATCTGCCTTGTTGCTGATGTCGAAGATGTGCACGCCCTCCCAGCCGGCCGGGATCTCCTCCCCGCCTTGCCGGTTTGCGTCGGCGTCGCACCTCGCGAGACCCTCGGTCGGGTGCGCTGCCGGAGCGGGCGAGTTGTACGACCGGACCAGGATGTTCTCCCAGACGACGACATCGCCTTGGCTGCCCTCGCAGTACGTCCGCGAGACCTGCTGCGGGTTGCGTCGATCCGATATGTCGATGATCCGGAAGCCGTTGTAGTTGCCCTGGAAGGCGTAGTTGCCCCAGAAGGCCAAGTCGGAATTGGCCTCGAACGGCACCGGCCCCGGCGGATCCTCAAAGAAGTTGCCGGGGTTCAGGCTGTGTCCCAGCGCCCGCAGATCGTCGCTCGGGCGCGTGGCGTGGGTTGCCGCGGCCGTGGCGGCGAAGACCAGCAGGCCTACCGCCGCGAGCGCGGGTACCACCGAACGTATTGCTCTCATTCGTTCCTCTCCTCGAGGCTTACGAGCCGTGATGGTCGAGGAGGAGGGGCGGCGGGCGCGCCCGGCGGGGCCAATGCATATCCGATGCCGGGTCTGCCCGGAGCCGGCACCGGCGAAACATGCGACCGTAGGCGGACACCGCGGGGCGAGGCGCGCTTCGTGCCCGCCTCGCCCTCGCGGCGCGTCAGACGCTAGTCGTCGTCATCCTCGTCGCGGTCGTCCTTCTTGGCCCCGATCGAGAACTCCTGCGTCTGGGGATTTAGCCGGCCGAGCCTGATCGCCCCCCGCACGTTTCTGGCCCTGAGCCCGAAGATGTTCAGGCCCTCGCCGATGTTCGACTCGTATATCAGCCCGTCGTACCAGTAGCTCGACCATGCCCCGGTGACGTCGCAGCAGAACGTCGTTCCGGGCGGCACGGGCTTGGGTGGCGGGTCACTCCATGCCACCGTGCGCGCGTTCGCCGGGTCCGTGAAGTCGACGACCCAGGTACCGGCCTGGTAGTTGCCGCTCACGAGGACGTCCCGGCCACTCCGCAGCGGCACCACGTTGTAGTTGTGGAGGGTGCAGTTCTCCGTCGCGCCCTGGGGCCGCGGCAGCGTCCACCGGCCGAGTTCGGCGCCTGTGTCCGTGTCGTGGAAGAAGAAGCTCTTCTTCACGTCTGCGTCGGTGGCCTCGCATTCGGCGGCAGTGCCACCCCCTGGCTCGTGGCCGAAGATGACCACCTCACCGTCCCACGAGAAGGCAGCGGAATGGCCACCCGTCACATCCGGCGGCGCAACCATGACCTCTTGCAGCAGCATGGGATCCTCGAGCGAGCCACCGCTCGGTCCGCCCAGGCCGAAGAGCCGGTAGCCCTCGCCGCCTGCGCAGGCCGCTTTCTTCACCCGACCCAGGATTACGCCGATGTCGTGGCACGTGTGCACCGAGGGCTCCGCCCGTAGGAACTGGGCGCTCCCCGGATCGTCCAAGGGCACCTCGACCACGTCGAACCAGTCGCACGTGGCGGGCGGGTTCGGGTTCGTGGCCGAGTGCGCGGACGAGCTGCTGTACACGAGCAGCCGACCATTTCGGCGGTCCGGCACGGCCGTGGCGGTATGCGAGCCGCAGGCGAGGGGCACCTCCGCCACGAGCTCCGGATTCCTCGGATTCGAAGTGTCGAAGACGTGGAGACCCTCGAAGCCGGGCGCCACCGCGTCGCCATCGCAGGTCAAGCCCGCGCCGAAGGCGCCCGGCGTGCCGGCGGGCGTGTTCCACGAGCGGACCAGGATGTCCTTCCAGACGACCACGTCACCCTGGTTGCCGTCGCAGAACGTCCGCGAGACCTGCCTCGGGTTCCGCGCCGACCGGATGTCGCGGATGTTGAACCCATCCCAGTTCCCTTGGAAGGCGTACCTTCCCCAGAACGCGAGGTCCGTATGAACGTCCGGATCGGCGCCCCCGAAGCCGCCGAGAACGGCGGGCTCGATGATGTGCCCCAACGGGCGCAGGTTGTCTGTGCGCGGGTCGGTGGTGTGACCGGCCACGGCGATGCCTGGGAACGCCAACGCCACCACCCCGCATACGGCGAAAACAACGGCACGAGCCCATCGACCCATGGGAACCTCCTCGTAGTCGTGACTCGGCCCCTCCCGCTGCCTTGCCTACCCCAGCTGGGTCAACCCGGTTGTACCCCAGCGGTCCGCGCCCGAAACGAGCGCTCGTCCGAGCCCCAGTGGCCGGCGGAGATAGAGAGCGCTGTTTTGGGTACTCATAAGCCGGAGGGACTGATGGGGTGCTCATGACCAGACGCCGAGCCGCGTGGCTGATCTCGCTGCCGCTGGTGCTTTTCTCCTGGCTCGGCGCTCACTGCCTCGCCTACCGGCTCGCGGCGCCCGGCGCTGAGCACCACATGGGGCTCCACGCCGAGAGCGGCCACGCCTATCTGGGATACACCCCGGCGTTCGCCATCTGGCTCGCGGCGCTCGCGTTGGCGGGCCTGCTGCTCTGCGTCGCCGCGGGCCTGCGCGGCGGCAGACCGTCGCGGCCCCCGGTCCGCTTGTTCGTGCTCCTGCCCCCGGTGGGCTTCGTCGTCCAGGAGCACGCCGAGCGCCTGCTCGGCACCGGCGCGGTCCCACCCGACCTCGTTACCGAGCCCGCGTTCGTCCTCGGGCTGGCGCTCGAGCTGCCTTTCGCGCTCGCGGCGCTGCTCGTGGCCTACGCGCTGCAGACCCTCGCCTTCGGGGCCGGCCGGTCCCTCGCCCGCACGCTCGCCATCGAGCGATTGGTTCCCCTTTCGCGTCCCGCACCGGCGCCCCTTCCGGCCTCGGCGACGCTCGTCACCCCTTCGGTTCTCGCCCTCGGCCACGGGCAGCGGGCTCCGCCGATCGCCTGCCGCCCGTAGGCAACGACGGTCGCGCCGCGGCATGGCGCCGCGGCGCCGAAGGAGTGATCATCCTGCTGCTTCGCCGCGCGGAGAGGTGGGGGCTCGCCCTGCTGGCCCTGGTGGTGTTGCTGGCGCTAGCCCCTGCCGCGTCGGCCCATTCGACGCTTATTGCAACCGAACCGCCCCGCGATCGGGTCGTCGAGCACTCGCCCGAACGGGTGTTGGTGCGCTTCGACGAGCCGGTCGAGACTCAGCTCGGCTCGATCGTCGTCTACGACGGCGAGGGGGAGCGAGTCGACTCCGGCCGGTTCAGCCGTCCCACGCCGGAGTCCGTGGCGGTGGCGATCGATCGGGAGCTCGAGCGAGGGACCTACACCGTCGCCTGGCGCGTCATCTCGGCCGACTCGGATCCGATCAAGGGCGCGTGGGTGTTCCACGTACAGGAGCCCGGCCCGCAGCCGGGCGGCGTCGCCGCCCAGGTGCTCGAGGACACGCCGTTCGTGACGTCGGTGTTCTACCTCGGCGGCCGTTTCCTGGACTTCGCCCTGCTGCTCGTCTGTGTCGGCGGGGTCGCGGCCCTCGCGTTCGCGCTGCGGTCGGCCACCGAGCCGGTACGGCGCCGCCTGCTCGCGATCTTGGCCGGGCTGGCGGCGGCGCTCGCGGTGGTGTCGCTGATCGAGCTGGGCCTGCAGGGAGCGGCGGCCGAGGGCACCCCGCTCTCGGACGGGTTCCAGTGGGACGTGATCTCGTCCGTGGCCGACACGCGCTTCGGGCACTTCGCGCTGGCTCGGTCCGGCATCGCGGCGGCCCTGTGCGCCGTGGCGCTGATCGCCCGCGCCAAGGGGGGCCTCGCGCCCGCCCAGTTGACCGTCCCGGCTCTATTGCTCGCCGGCGCGCTGGTGTTCACGCCCGGCCTGTCGGGCCACGCCAGCGTAAGCGGTGCGCTCTCGATCGCCGCCGACGCGGCCCACGTCCAGGCGGCGGCGGTATGGACCGGCGGGCTCGCCTTCGTCGTGCTGGGGCTGGTGCTCGCCCGGGCAAGGCGGTGGGAGCTCGCGGCCACGACCGTGCCCCGCTTCTCCACGACGGCGGTCGTGTCGGTCGCGATTCTGCTCGTGGCGGGCGTGGTGAACGGCTATCTCCAGGTGCGCGCGTGGCGGGGGCTGTGGGAGACCGAGTACGGCGTGCTGCTGCTGGTGAAGCTCGGGCTGGTTCTCCCGCTGCTCGCCATGGGCGCTTATAACAACCGCTATGCCGTGCCCCGCCTGCGCGCACAGATTGCCTCGCGCGTGGAGCGCAGCCGCTTCCTACGCCTGGCCGGCGTCGAGCTCGCCGTCATGCTCGTCGTCGTCGGCGTCACCGCCGCGCTCGTGAACGCCCCGCCCGCGCGGACCGAGATCGAGATGCACGAGCCGACCGAGGCGGAACTGCGGCTGGGGCCCTTCATGGCGCACATGGAGATCATGCCCGGCGAGGTCGGGCGCAACGAGATTCACCTGATGTTCGAGAAGGGCCGGCCGGACGAGATCACGGTGTCGACCCGGCTCAGGTCGGCGGGCATCGGCCCGCTGCGATATCGAGCCCGCCGGGGCATGGAGCCCGGCGCCTACGTCGTCAGGCGGGCGAACCTCTCGCCCGGCGGCGAGTGGGAGCTCCGGGTCGACGCGCGCCGCGGCGACTTCGACCTGTTCAGCGACACCGTCCACCTATCAATCGACCAGGAGATGTGAACGTGAAGATCGGCAGTCTCATTCTCTGCGCCGCAGCCACGGTGCTGCTTGCGCTGGCCACAACGGCGGCGGCGCACGTAACGATCCAGCCCGAGGAGGCGCCCGCGGGCGGGTTCACCCGCCTGGACGTGCGGGTGCCGAACGAACGCGACAACGCGAGCACGACGAAGGTCGAGGTGCAGTTCCCGCCCGTTTTCCTCTCTGTCCCCACCGAGCCGGTCCCCGGCTGGAACATCGACACGACCATGCGCAGGCTGGACCAGCCGGTCGAGCAGTTCGGCGAGCAGGTAACCGAGGAGGTCGGCCGTATCACGTTCACCTCCGCCGGCGAGGCGAACGCCGTCCAGCCGAACCAGTTCCAGGACTTCGGCCTGTCGGTGGGCGTCCCGGACCGCCGGCCCGGAACGGCGCTCACCTTCAAAGCGGTGCAGACCTACAGCAACGGTGAGGTCGTGCGGTGGATCGGGCCGCCCGACTCCGAGGAGCCGGCGCCGCAGGTGAGGCTCACCACCGCCGAGGAGGAGGGAGGGGCCGCCGCGCCCGCCCAGCAGGCGCCCGCCGCCAGCGAGGACGACGACAGCAGCAACACGCTGTCGATCATCGCGCTGATCGTGGGCATCGCGGGCCTCGCCGCCGGCCTGGGGGCCCTGTTCATGGCCCGCCGGCGCGTGTCGGCTGGAGCGGCGTAGCCGTCGCCGCGGGGCCGCGTCGCCGAAGGGCGACGCGGCCCCGCGGTCGGCGTGCGGGGTCAGTCGCGCCCGATGCGGCCGACCACACCGCACGCGAAGCGGTCGCCCGCGTCGCCGGTGTCCAGCGTCTCGTCGTCGGGCCCGTACACACCGCTGTCGTCCTGCTGGTAGCGGTCCGGGATGTTCGCGAAGTTGTCGCGACCCTCGTGCACCATCAGCGCGCTCCCGTCGCCCTCGAGGAGATCGCTGACCGAGAAGCGGTCGGTCGTGAACCGCAGCTCGCCCTTGCCGTCCTCGTTCACCAGCAGGCTCGGCAGGTCGCCTGCATGGTCGGGGTGATCGGCGCCGGTCGGGTTGTAGTGTCCGCCCGCCGAGGTGAAGGGCGGCTCACACACGCCCACCGTGTGCACGTGGAAGCCGTGGAACCCCGGCTCCACGCGCCATACCGACGCGCTCACGGTCACCTTGTCGCGCCTCTCCCTGAAGAAGGCCACTCCCACCCGGTCTCCGTCCGCGTTGCGGAGCACGGTCACCGCGTGCCGCCCCGACCGCTCATCGCCTCCGGTCGCGAGCGCCACTCCGATCCCGGTCGCGAGGGCGACGGAGGCAAGGGCCGCTACCGCCACCAGTGCCCTGATGGAACGTCTCATGCAGACTCCTTTCGTCGTTTCAGGCAGCGGGGGATGACGTCGGGGGATCCCCCACCTCGCCTGACGTTGTCCGAAAGGGGGTTCCCCGGATCCCGCCGCTTCACTCAGGGTGTGGCTAAACCGGCGTGATCGGATTGCGCCGGGCCGGCCGGGTGCGGTCCCGCGGCGCGTAGACGGCGAAGCGCCGGATCAGCTCGGAGCGCAGGTCGGCCGGTTGGATCACCGCGTCCACCACCAGCTCCGACGCCAGGTGGAGGATGTCGATCTCCTCCTGGTACTCGGCGCGCAGCTGCGCGGTGCGGCGGGCGCGCTCCTCCTCGTCCTCGATCGCCTGCAGCTGGTTGTAGAAGACGGCGTTGATGGCCGCCTGTGGGCCCATCACCGCGATCTTCGCGTCCGGCAAGGCGAGGCAGGCGTCGGGCTCGTAGGCGGGCCCCGCCATCGCGTACAACCCGGCGCCGTACGCCTTGCGCACGATCACCGAGATCTTGGGCACGGTGGCCTCGGAGACCGCCGAGATCATCTTGGCCCCGGCGCGGATGATGCCCTGGCGCTCGACCTGGGTGCCGATCATGAAACCCGGTACGTCCGCGAGGAAGAGCAGCGGGATGTTGAACGCGTTGCAGGTCCAGATGAAGCGCGCCGCCTTGTCGGCCGAGTCGACGAACAGCACGCCGCCCTTCTGGCGCGGCTGGTTCGCGACGATCCCGATTGCCCGCCCGTCCAGCCTCGCGTAGCCGACGATCAGCTCCTTGGCCCAGCGCTTCTGCACCTCGAGGAAGGAGTCGGCATCCACGAGCGCGGCGATCAGGTCGCTCATGTCGAACGGCTTGTTCTCGTCCGCGGGGATGTCCGGCAGCTCGCCGGCGGGGGCCGCCGGGGGGGCGGCGGGAGGGTCCTCCTCCCAGTGGCGGGGAAAGTACGAGAGGTAGCGCTGGGCGGTGTCGATCCCCTCCTCGTCGGACTTCACCAGGAAGTGCCCGCACCCCGACACGCCGGTGTGCATGCGCGCCCCACCCATCTCCTCGAGGGTCACGCGCTCGCCGATCACCATCTCGGCCATGCGCGGCGAGCCGAGGTACATCGAGGCGTTGCCGTCGCGCATGATCACCACGTCGCAGAACGCCGGGATGTAGGCGCCGCCGGCCGCGCTCGGGCCGAACAGCACGCACACCTGCGGGACGACGCCCGACAGGCGCACCTCGTTGAAGAAGATCCGGCCGGCGTGGCGGCGGCCCGGGAACATGTGCACCTGCTCGGTGATGCGCGCGCCCGCCGAGTCGACGAGGTAGATCATCGGCACGCGGTGCGAGAGCGCCGCCTCCT
>Ga0081538_10004251_pt1 | contig 13281 bp, 12 predicted proteins | sample TabmetS5T2R1_FD_71022 | JGI IMG/M metagenome (GOLD analysis project Ga0081538, IMG submission 71022) | Tabebuia heterophylla rhizosphere microbial communities from the University of Puerto Rico - S5T2R1 | ecosystem: Host-associated > Plants > Roots > Rhizosphere ...
GACCCGCTGATGGAGGCCACCTTCCGCCAGGTCGTCCGCGAGGAGCTCGACAGCGACCGCACCGTGCTGCTGTCCAGCCACATCCTCGCCGAGGTGGAGGCGCTGTGCGAGCGGGTCAGCATCATCCGCGCCGGCCGGGTGGTGGAGTCCGGCACCCTGGCCGAGCTGCGCCACCTGACCCGGACCTCGGTCACCGCCGAGCTGGCCGCCCCGCCCGACGGGCTGGGGGGGCTGGCGGGGGTGCACGACCTGGAGGTCGACGGCACCCGGGTGCGCTGCCAGGTCGACACCGCCAGCCTGGACCCGCTGCTGCGGCGGCTCACCGCGGCCGGGGTGCGCAGCCTGGTCAGCCAGCCGCCCACCCTGGAGGAGCTGTTCCTGCGCCACTACCAGTCCGACCTGCCGACCGGCGAGCGTGCGGGGGTGTCGCGATGAGCACGCTGGCAGGCACCCGAGGGCTGGTCCGGCTGATCCTGCGGCGCGACCGCTTCCTGCTGCCGCTCTGGATCCTGGTGCTGGCCCTGCTCCCGGTCCAGACGGCGGCAGGCATCGACCAGTTCTACTCCACCCCGGAGTCGCTCCGGGAGCTCTTCGGGACGGTCGTGAGCACCCCGGGGCTGCTGGCCCTGCTCGGGCCGGCGTTCGGCGCCACCCTCGGCGCGCTCACCGTCTGGCGCGCGGGGCTCGTCTTCACCTTGGTGGGCCTGGCGAGCCTCCTCACCGTCATCCGGCACACCCGCACCGACGAGGAGGCTGGACGCCGCGAGCTGCTCGGCTCCACCGTGGTCGGCCGCCACGCCCCGCTGGCCGCGGCGCTGCTGGTCACCTTCGTCGCCGACCTGGCGGTCGGCGGCGTCCTGGTGGCCGCGATGCTCGGCCTGGGGCTCCCGGCCACCGGCTCGGTCGCCTACGGCCTGTCGGTGGCGGCCGCCGGGTGGCTGTTCGCCGGGGTCGGGGCGGTCGCCGCCCAGCTGACCGAGGGCGCCGGCGGCGCCAGGGGCATCGCGCTCGCCACCCTGGGCGTGGCCTACGGACTGCGCGCCGCCGGTGACACCGCCGGCAGCGACAGCGGGCTGGGGTGGCTGTCGTGGCTGTCCCCGATCGGCTGGGCGCAGCAGACCCGGCCGTATGCCGGTGAGCGCTGGTGGGTCTTCGCCCTCCCGGTCGCGTTCGTGGTGGTCCTGGTGTCGGCGGCCTTCGCCCTGCTGGGGCGGCGGGACGTCGGCGCCGGCATCCTGCCGGCCCGGCTCGGCCCGGCCGAAGCGGCCCCCGGGCTGCGCAGCCCGCTGGCCCTGGCGTGGCGGCTGCAGCGCGGCACGCTGCTGGCCTGGACCGCCGGGCTGGCGGTGATGGGGGCGGTGATCGGCAGCGTCGCCGACAGCGTCAACGACATGGCGAACCAGAGCGCACAGCTCAAGGACCTGCTCGAACAGCTCGGTGGCGAGCAGGCGCTGAGCGACGCCTACATCGCCGGGGCGATGGTGATCTTCGCCCTGGCGGCCGCCGGGTACGCGATCCAGGCCACGCTGCAGCTTCGGGCCGAGGAGGAGGGCCTGCGCGCCGAGCTGGTCCTGGCCACCGCGGTCAGCCGGTGGCGGTGGGCGGCCAGCCACCTGCTGTTCGGGCTGCTCGGCCCGGCGGTCGCGCTGGCGGCGGCCGGTGCGGCCGAGGGGCTGGCGTACGGGCTGGTCGGCGGCGACGTGGGGCGCCAGCTGCCGCGCGTGCTGGCCGGCGCGCTGGTGCAGCTGCCCGCCGTCCTGGTCCTGTCGGGCATCGCGATGGCGCTGTTCGGCCTGCTGCCCCGGGTCACCGCGGCGAGCTGGGCGGCGCTGGCGGTGTCGGCGTTCCTGGCGCTGTTCGGCCCGCTGCTGCAGCTCAGCCAGTGGCTGCTCGACCTCGCGCCGTTCAGCCACCTCCCCAGGGTCCCGGGCGGCGACGTGTCCGCGGCGCCCCTGGCCTGGCTGCTCGCCGTCGCCGCGGTGCTGGTCGTCGCCGGGTTGGCCGGGTTCCGCCGCCGCGACCTCGTCAGCGCGTGACCGGCGACCCCGCCGCGACCAGCGGCAGGAGCCGCCGGCGGGCGACGGCGAAGGAGAAGTGGCGCCGGCCGGCCTGGTAGTTGCGCTCGGCCGGGTCGTTCCACCGCCGGGGGTCCGCGAGGACCTTGGCGGTCCGTTCCACCGCCCCGGCCGACAGCTCGCCGTCGATCTCGATGCAGTCCACGCCGGTGGGGGCGATGTCGCGGACGTAGGCCGGGTAGCGGTTCACCAGCACCGGGCGGCGGTGCCAGAACGCCTCCAGCAGCGCGTTGCCGAACCCCTCGTAGCGGCTGGGGTAGCACACCAGGTCCGCGGCCGCGTAGGCGTCGGCCAGCCGGGGCCGGCCCGGGTCCTGCTCGTAGTCGGCCCTGGCCGGCGTGAACCGGAGGTCGACGCCGAGCTGGTCGGCCTGCTGGCGCAGCCGCCGGCCGTAGGCGAGGCCCTCGTCGCCGTCGTCGTGGCTGACGACCACCTTGACGCGGGGGTCGTCGAGCTCGCCGGCGAGCCGCAGGGTGGTCTCGATGCCCTTGCGGGGCACCACCCGGGTGGGCTGCAGCAGCAGCAGGTCGTCGGGGCCGAGCCCGGCGGCGGCACGGTAGGCGGCGCCGTCGCCCGGCGGCGGCGCCGCCTCGAAGTCCATCACGTTGGGCAGCATGGTGGCCGCGATCCCGCGGCGGCGCTGCAGCTCCCCGCGGGCGGCGGACTGGATGACGAGGTGCGACAGCCCGGGCAGGTCCGGCGGGAAGGCCGAGCCCAGCACCTCGGGGACGTGGGGGCGGCGGAAGCGTTCACGCTCCCAGGCGAAGTCGTGGTGGTGGGCCACCGCCGGCAGCCCCGTCGCGGCCAGCACCTCCGCCAGCGCCATCCCCAGCGGCACGTTCATGGGCAGGCACGACGCGTTCTGGACCACCACCGTGTCGACCTCGAAGTCGTGCAGGAACCACGACAGCGCCGACCTCAGCTCCCTGGCGCGGTGGTGCAGCGCCTGCAGCACCGCGGCGGTGGGCGGTCGCGGGCCGAACAGCCCGGCCTCCAGGGCGCGGTTGGCGGGCCGGCCGAAGTGGGCCGGCGGGTGCAGCAGGCCCGGCCGGAAGCGGTCGCCGAGCTCACCGGCGAACCACACCACCGTGTGGCCGTCCTCCTCCAGCATGGTGGCCAGCTTGTCCGCCTCCAGGCTGACGCCGTCCATGCCGGCGAACCGCGTCCCCACCATCCCGACGATCACGTCCAGCCTCCGATCGATCGTGTCCTGTTGACCGCACGCTCACGGTGATCGGCCGCGCCGGGCCGGTGCTGTAGCGACGGGGGAACGCCAGCGGGCGGCCGCAGGCGCCAGGCGACGGGCCCGCAATCGTGACCGCCGGGCTACCCCCTCGGCGGCGTCGCTATCCACGCGGTCGGCGGCGGGAGGCGCCGGCGGCCGGCGCGGCGGCGCCGGCGGCGAAGCCCTATCTTCTCCCGGGGGGCCGTCACGGGAAGGAGCCGACGGTGGGTGCGGGTGGCCTGGTGACGCTGGGCGAGACCATGGCGCTGTTCAGCAGCGACCGTGTCGGTCCGCTGCGGCACGCCGACACCATGCGGGTCGGGATCGCCGGCGCCGAGTCGAACGTGGCGATCGGGGTGCGCCGCCTGGAGCACCCGGCCGCCTGGATCGGCCGCGTCGGGTCCGACGAGCTGGGCCAGCTCGTCCTCGGCCGGCTGCGCGCCGAACGGGTCGACGTGGACGCCGCGGTGGTCGACCCCGGCGCCCCGACCGGGCTGATGCTCAAGGAGCACCGCACCGCCGACCTCGCCCGGGTGACCTACTACCGGCGCGACAGCGCCGGCTCCCGCCTGCGGCCGGGCGACCTGGACGAGGCGCGCATCCGGGCGGCGCGGGTGCTGCACGTGACCGGCATCACCCCCGCGCTCAGCGACGGCGCCCGGTCCGCGGTGCACGCCGCCGTCGAGACCGCCCGCGCCGCCGGCGTGCCGGTGTCGCTGGACGTCAACTACCGCGCCGCGCTGTGGTCACCGGAGCGGGCGGGCGCCGAGCTGCGGGACCTGGCCCGCCAGGCCGAGCTGGTGTTCGCCGGGGAGGAGGAGGCCGAGCTGGTGGTCGGCGTGCGGGGCGGCCCCGAGCGGGCCGCGGCGGCGCTGGCCGCGCTCGGCCCGCGCCACGCCGTCCTCAAGCTGGGCGCCGAGGGCGCGCTGGCCGTGACCGACGGCGGGCTGCACCGCGAGCCGGCCCTGCCGGTGCGTGCCGTCGACCCCGTCGGCGCCGGCGACGCCTTCGTCGCCGGCTACCTCGCGGGGCTCCTCGACGGCATCGCCGGGCCCGAGTGCGTCCGGATCGGCACCCGCTGCGGCGCCTTCGCGGTCGCCGTCCCCGGCGACTGGGAGGGCATGCCGACCCGCGAGGAGCTCGACCTCCCCCACCACGACGACGGCACGGTGCTGCGCTAGCGCATCGGTCACGTGTCGTGCCGCGCCCCGATCGCCTGCGGCGGCGGGATGCGGCGACGGCGCGCACCGTGGGTACGCGACCGGTGCGCTAGCCTTGGGTCATGGACCCACGGGAGGCGTGCCTGAAGGTGCTCGACGAGGCCGCGCCGGAGACGCTCCACTGGACGGTGGTGCTCGACCGCGCGCTCACCGGGCGCCTGATCGACCCGTTCACCACCCCGGACGTCCGCGGCGTGGTGGTCAAGACGCTCGCGGCCCTCGCCAGGGAGGGCCGCGTGGTCAAGGCGGGCACCGGCCTGTACCGGGCCGCCGGCGGCTAGCCCTGCCTGCCGGGGCCGCCGTCACCCTGGTGGATGGGGGTGACCTCGGCGCCCTGCTCGCCGGCCGCCGCGGTCGGGCCGGCCGCCTCCGGCGGCTCGGCGACCCGCTCCCAACCCTTCTCGCTGGCCTTGGCGGCCTGCTCCTTGAGCGCCTGCCTGGTGTCGGCGCCCCGCCTGGGGGCGGTCAGCCAGCCGGCCACGACGCCGGCGCCGAGCAGCCCGGCGCTGCCGAGCAGCCGCCGCCGGCGGCGCTTGCGGTCGGCCTCGCGCCGCTGCCTGGCCCGTTCGGGGAACAGCTTGTCGGCGGTCCGCCTGGTCAGGTCCGCGACCTGGTCGGTCCCGTCGGCGGCCTGGCGGGCGGCCTCGGCGCCGCGCCGGCGTGCCCGCCTGCCCCTGACGGCGGCCTCCTTGCCCAGCTCGGTGCCCTTGCGGCCGGCCGCCGTCGAGGCCTTGGAGATCGCCTCCCTGGCCGCCTCCAGCGCGGTCGCGAGGTCGTCGGTGCGGTCGGCGACCTGCCCGGCGAGGGCGTCCTTCCCCCGCTTGGTCCTGCTCCTGCGGAAGAACAATTTTGCCTCCTCCTGCCCAGGGATCCCGTCACACCTCGGCCGGGACCGCCGACGGGGTGAGCTCGACCAGTGTGCACTCCTTGCGCCAGCGCTCGGCGGCCTGGTCGCCGTCGCGGAGGTTCAGCCGGCGGGGCAGCAGCACCGGCACGACCCGGCCGAACAGCGGGTCGGACGCCGGGACCACCCGCGCGCTCGCCTCCACCTCGGCCACCAGCGACTGGAGCTCCTTGGAGCGGGCCGCCAGCACCACCCGGTCGGCCTCGGCGAGCCCGGGGATGCGCTGCTCGGACCCGCCCTCCAGGACGTAGACGCGGCCGTCGAGGAGGCCGTACCAGGCGGGCACGGCCCGGCCGCCGGTCCCGCCCTCGCCCGGCACCTCGATCCAGACGACGGTGCTCTTCTTCAGGGCCTCGTCCAGCACGGCGGCGTCCGACCCGGTGGCGTAGGGCGGGTCCTCGTCGAGGACCGCCAGCGGCACCCGGCCGACCTCGTCGCCGCCGACCAGCAGGGCAAGCTCGTGGTCCTCGTCGGAGTCGACGACCACGCCGTGCACCTCGTCGCTGAAGGTGTCGATCTTGGCGGAGCCGCGCAGGGTGATCGCCTGCTCGCCGCTGCGCCAGACGACGTCGCCGTTGGGCGCCAGCAGCGCCATCGCCTCCCGGTACCAGCCGCCGGCGCCGGTGTAGGAGCGCTGCACCACGAACGGCGCGACCCGCCCCTTGCCGGCGCGGCCGACGAACACGGCCATCGCGTCCTCCGGCTGGGCCAGCCCGTCGGCGACGAGCTTGGCGTCGGCGACGTAGATGTTGGTGAGGCGGACGTCCAACCCGGCTCCTTCCTGGTTCCACTCGTGGCGCGCGATGATCATATGGGAGAACGACGCTCGACCGGGGAGGGGCTGATGCGGGGCGTCCACGCCGGGGTCACCTGCCGGGTCGCGGAGGCGGAGACCGCGGAGGTGCGCCGGTTCCTGGCCAGGGAGTGGCCGCCGGCCGACCGGCGCCTGTTCGGCGAGGAGGTGGACTGGACCAGCCGGCCGGTGGTGGTCGAGGCCCTGGCCGGACGCGAGCTCGTCGGCGTGGCGCTGGGGGAGGCCGTGGCCGGCATGGCGCGCCTCCACGACGTGCTGGTCGCCGAGCCCCGCCAGGGCCGCGGCCTCGGCAGCCGCCTGGTCGAGCTGTTCTGCGCCCGCGCGGCGCAGCTGGGCGCCGCCCGCTGCTACCTGCGCTGCCCCGACACCGACCGCCACCGCGGCTTCTACGAGCGGCTCGGCTTCGTCCTGGTCGCCCGCCTGCCCCGCTACTACCACGGCCGCGACTTCCTCGAGTACCTGCGCGAGCCGCTGACCCGGGGGGTCCGGGGGGCTCAAGCCTAGCCCCCGGTGGACCAGGGGTCCGGGGGGCTCAAGCCTAGCCCCCGGTGGACCAGGGGTCCGGGGGGCTCATGCCTAGCCCCCTGGTGGAACGGGGTCAGGGGGCGTCGGACGTCAGGTAGGCGGCGGCCTGCAGGGTGAACAGGTCGGCGTACAGCCCGCCGAGGCCCATGAGCTGGTCGTGGCTGCCCGACTCGACGACCTTGCCGCCGTCCAGGACGTAGATGCGGTCGGCCGAGCGGACGCTCGAGAAGCGGTGCGAGATCAGCAGCACCGAGCGGCCCCGGCAGAGGGTCCGGATCCCCTCGAACAGCTCGTGCTCGGCCCTGGCGTCCAGGGCGGCGGTCGGCTCGTCCAGGATGATGAACGGGGCGTCGCGGAAGAACGCCCTGGCCAGGGCCACCCGTTGCCACTGGCCGACCGACAGCTCCTTGCCGCCGTGGAACTCCGGGCCGAGCACGGTGTCGTACCCGGAGGGCAGCTCGGCCAGGGCGTCGTGGGTGCCGGCCTGGGTGGCCGCCGCCACGATCGCGTCCAGGTCGTCGAGCCGCTGGTGGCGGCCCATGCCGATGTTCTCCCGCGCCGGCAGCGCGTAGTGGAGGAAGTCCTGGAAGATGACGGCCACCGAGCGGCGCAGCCCGTCGGGGTCGACGGCGGCGGTGTCGACCCCGTCCCACAGGATGCGGCCGCCGTGGGGGAGGTAGAGCCGGCAGAGCAGCTTGGCCAGGGTGGTCTTGCCCGAGCCGTTCTCGCCGACCAGCGCGACGATCTCGCCGGCGCCGATCTCCAGCGACACGCCCTGCAGGGCGGGCCCCGCGGCGCTCGGGTAGGTGAAGCTCACGTCCTCCACCAGCAGCCGCCGGAAGCCCGCGGGCGCCGGGTGGCGCCGGCGCCGCGCCTCGACCTCCGGCCGCAGCGCCACGAACGAGGTGAAGTCCTCGATGAACAGCGACGACTCGTAGAGCTGGCCGGCGCTGCCGACGGCGTTGCTGAGCCGCTCGCCGAGCAGGAACACCGCCGCGGCCGCCGCGCCCGCCTCGGCCAGGCCGATGCGGCCACCCAGGGCGAGGGCCAGCAGGCCGGCGACGGTGCCGGCGAGCACGATCGACGCGGCCAGGTTGCCGAGGAGGGCGACCCGCAGGCGGCGGCGGGCGACCTTGCGCAGCTCGGCAACGTGCTCGTCGTAGAGCCGGTCGAAGCGCTGCCTGAGGAAGGCCGCGAGGCCGAAGGCGCGCAGCTCCTTGGCGGCATCCTTGCCGCTGAGCAGCATGTAGAGGTAGTTGCGGCGGCGCTCGGCCTCGGTCATGCGGTGGTGGAAGCGGAACAGCAGCTCCCCGGACCTGGCCGAGGCCACCAGCAGCGGCACGGCCGCCGCCAGCACCAGCGGCACCAGCCAGGGCTGCAGCGCGAGCAGGGCGCCGGTCACGCCGAGGATCGCGACCAGCGCGCCGGCCAGCCCCACCAGCCCCTCCACGACCTGCCAGGGCCGGAACTGGCCGCCCATCGACGCCCGCAGCAGCCGGTTGTGGAAGCTCGGGGTGTCGTAGGCCTCCAGCTCGACGGCGCAGGCCACCTCGATGATCTGGGCCTGGGCGTGCCTGGAGGTCAGCTCCGCCAGGATCTCGGCGATCTCGCGGCCGATGGCGTTCAGGAAGCCCAGCCCGGCGGTGACGGCGGTCAGCAGCAGCAGCTCGGGGAGGACCGGGCCGGCGCCGGCGCCGCTGCGGCCGGCGGCGGCGACCGCGGCGATCACGTCCCGCCCGAGCAGCAGCACGACCGCCAGGCCGGCGCCGTTGACGGCCTTGATCGCCAGGGAGGCCACCAGCTCCCGGCGGCCGGCGGCCCACACCAGCCGCACCGCCTCGCGGCAGAGCCCCGGCAGGCGCCGCAGCGACCGGGGGCCGGCGTCCGGCGGGTCGACGATGTCGTACCAGGTGACCGGCGCGGCGTCGTCGCCGTCGGCCGCGCCGGTCCGCTCCGGGCTGCCGTTCTCGCTCACGCCCCGATTGTCCCGCGGCCGGCACGATCGGCCCAGGCAATTGCAGCGGCCCGCCACGTCGGCTCCGCGGTCGGCCGCGAGGCGCAGGAAGCGGCCGGCGCCGCAACCGACGTCGAGCACGCGGGCACCGGCGCCGGCGCCGAGGCTGTCGGCGATCGCCTCGAACAGCGGCAGGACCGTCGCCTCCTGGACCTCCGCCCAGTCGCGTGCGCGGCGCTCCAGAGACGGCCCTGAACCGGCGCGGCTGGCCCTGTCTTGGGGCGACCGCCCAGGGAAGCCGTCCTTGACACTCTCGAACATATGTTCGAGACTGGGCCCTATGGCGGCCACTGTTCGTGGTTTATTAGTCACTCTTAGGAGTGGGAGGGCGTCGTCCGGGGCGGAGGCCATGGGTGCCCGCCGCTGAGGGCGGGCTCCTCCTCCCCGGCGCCTCCGGACGCCCGAGCGCCGCCGCCGGCCGGGAACGGCTCGCCGGACCGGCCACGGCGGCGCTGGTGGGCCCCGGCACCACCCTGGCGGGGGAGCGGCTGCTGCCGGTGGTCCCGGCCCTCCGGCCGCTGCTGCCCGGTCAGGGGCTGCGCCGCGGGAGCACGGTGGCCGTCGGCCGCTCCGCCGCCCTCGCCCTCGCCCTGGTGGCCGGGGCGTCGGCGGCCGGCTCCTGGGTGGCGGCGGTCGGCCTGCCCGACCTCGGGGTGGTGGCCGCGGCCGAGGCGGGCATCGCCCTGGAGCGCCTGGCGCTGGTCCCGGCCCCCGGCGCCGGGGCCTGGCCGGCGGTGGTCGCCGCCCTGCTCGACGCGGTCGACGTCGTGCTCGTCCGCTCCCCGGCCGGGCTGCCGGCCGGCCAGGCCCGCCGCCTGGCGGCCAGGGCGCGCGAGCGCGGGGCGGTGCTGGTCCCGCTCGGTGCCTGGTCGGAGGTGCCCGACCTGCACCTGGCCGTGGCGTCCAGCGTCTGGCGGGGGCTGGGGCAGGGGCACGGCCGGCTGGAGGCGCGCTGGGTCGAGGTGGTGGCCGGCGGGCGGGGGGCGGCCGCCCGCGAGCGCCGCGCCCGCCTCTGGCTCCCCGCACCCGACGGCACCGTCGCCCCGGTGCCCGCCGGCCAGGGCCTGGCGGGCCTCGAGCCCGCCGTCCCGGGCGGGCCGGGGGTGGCGGGGGACCCCGGGCCGCCCGGCGCCGCGGCCGGGCCGCCCGGGGCGCCGGCCCGGCCGGCGCCCGGCGCGCCGTGGCTGGCCGACGCCGGCTGATCCCCCGTGGCCCGCATGCTGGTGGTCTGGTGCCCCGACTGGCCGGTGGTGGCGGCGGGGGCGCCGCCGGCCAGCCGGGCGGCCGTGGTCCACGCCAACCGGGTGGTGGCCTGCTCCCCGGCCGCCCGGGACGAAGGCGTGCGGCCGGGCCTGCGCCGGCGGGAGGCGCAGGGGCGCTGCCCGGGACTCGAGCTGCTCGCCCACGACCCGGCCAGGGACGCCCGCGCCTTCGAGCCGGTGCTGGTCGCGGTCGAGGCGCTCACCCCCTGGGTCGAGGTGCTCCGGCCGGGCGAGTGCGCGTTCCCGGCCCGCGGCGCCGCCCGCCACCACGGTGGCGAGCCGGGCCTGGCGGCCGCGGTGGCCGCCGCCGTGGACGCGGCGCTGGGCGGTCGCGGCGGCGGCCGGGTCGGGATCGCCGACGGGACCTTCGCGGCCGGGCTGGCCGCCCGCCACCAGGCCATCGTCCCGCCGGGCGCCGCCCCCGGCTTCCTCGCCCCCTTCCCGGTGGCCACCCTGGAGCGTCCCGACCTCGCCGACCTGCTGGTCCGCCTCGGCCTGCGCACCCTCGGCGACCTGGCCGCCCTGCCAAGGACCGGCCTGGCGGCCCGCTTCGGCCCGGAGGGGGCCCGCGCCCACCGGCTGGCCAGCGGCCTGGACGAGTGGCCGCGGGCGGCCCGCCGCCCGCCGCCCGACCTGCGGGTGGTGGCCGAGCTCGACCCGCCCGCCGAGCGGGTCGACGTGGCCGCGTTCGCCGCCAAGGCGCTGGCCGACCAGCTGGTCGCCCGCCTGGAGCGGCTCGGCCTGGCCTGCACCCGCCTGCGCGTCGAGGCCGAGACCGAGCACGGCGAGACGCTGGCCCGGGTGTGGCGGCACGACCTGGCCGCCGGTCCGCCCCGGCCTGGCGGCCGCCACCCGGCGCCGGCGGCCCGCCGGGCCGCCGCCATGGCCGAGCGGGTCCGCTGGCAGCTCGACGGCTGGCTCGCCGCGGGCGCCGCCAGCCGCCCCACCGGCGGGCTCACCCGCCTGGCGCTGGCGCCCGACGAGGTCGCTCCCGACCGGGGACGCCAGCTCGGGTTCTGGGGCGAGCAGACCGAGGCCGGCGAGCGGGCCGCGAGGGCGCTCGCCCGCATCCAGGGGCTGCTCGGCGACGAGGCGGTCCGCACCGCCCGCCTCCGCGGCGGCCGCGACCCGGCCGACCGGGTGACCCCCGGGGATCCCGCCGCCCCTGCCGGTCCCGCCGCCGGCGAGGGAACACCGCCGGCGCGGCCCGGGCCGGCGGCGCCGCCGGGGCCGGCGCCGTGGCCGGGACGGGTCCCGGACCCGGCGCCGGCGATCGTCCACCCCGAACCGCTCCCGGCCGAGGTGGTGGACGCCGCCGGCGCCGTCGTGACGGTCGACGGGCGCGGCCTGCTCGGCCCGCCGCCGAGCCGCCTCCGGGTCCAGGGCAGGGGCTGGTCGGCGATCGCCGCCTGGGCGGGCCCCTGGCCGGTCGACGAGCGCTGGTGGGACCCTGGCGCGCACCGCCGCCTGGCCCGCCTCCAGGTCACCACCGACGACGGCGCCGCCCACCTGCTGAGGCTGACCGGTGGGCGGTGGTGGGTCGAGGCCACCTACGACTGACCGGACCCCGGGGGGTGTGGACGGCCGGTTGCCCGCTGCCGCGCCCGAACGTAGAACGCTCCCGACGACCGTCTCGGACAGGAGGAGCGACATGGCAGGCACGGGCATCCGGGTCACCCCCGAGCAGCTGCAGCAGGTCTCGGCCCGCCTCGACGCCGGCGCGGCCGGCATCGAGGGGACGCTGCGGCAGCTGGCCGCCAACGTGGCGCCGCTCGGGTCGGACTGGGCCGGGGTCGCCCAGACCCGCTTCCTCGACCTCTGGGCCGAGTGGCAGCGCAGCGGCGCCGCCCTCCACCAGGCGCTGACCGGGATCGCCCGGCTCACCGCCACCGCCGCCGCCAGCTACGAGTCGGCCGAGCAGGGCATCGCCTCCAGCTTCGGCCGCGCCTGATGGCCGCCGGGCTCGTGACCAGCCCGACGCCTCCCTGGCCGGTGCGCTGGCCGGTGATGTACCAGACCTGGACGTGGCTCACGTTCCTGCACTGGTCGTATGTGCCCGAGGTCGTCCAGCGGCTGCTGCCGGCCGGCCTGGAGGTCCACGCCTTCGGGGACCGGGCGTGGGTCGGCATGACGCCGTTCCTCCTGGAGGACCTGCGCACCCCGGTCGCGCCGGCGCCGCCGTGGTTCAGCAGCTTCCCCGAGACCAACGTGCGCACCTACGTGCGCGGCCCGGACGGGCGCGAGGGCCTGTGGTTCTTCTCGCTGGACGCGGCCCGGCTGGAGCCGGTGCTGGTGGCCCGGTCGACCTACGCGCTGCCCTACATGTGGTCGGCGATGGCGGTGCGGCGCGACGGCGCCACCATCCGCTACCGCAGCCGCCGGCGCTGGCCGGGCCCGACCCCGGCGGTCTCGGCCGTCACCGTCGAGGTCGGCGACCCGCTGGCCCCCGGGGAGCTGGGGGAGCTCGACCACTACCTGACCGCGCGCTGGCAGCTGTACACCACCCTCGGCCCGGTGCTGGCCCGCTCCACCGTGGAGCACGAGCCCTGGCCGCTGCACCGCGCGGCCGTGCGCGAGCTGGACAGCAACCTGGTCACCGCCGCCGGCCTGCCGGCCCCCAGCGGGGAGCCGGTCGTCCACTGGTCGCCGGGGGTGCGGACCAGGATCAGCGCCCTGCGCCCGCTCGGGCGGGACCGCCGCGCGCACGCCAAGGCGTAGGAGCCAGCCCGAGCGCGGTCGGGGCGGCTGGAACGGTTGTGGAGCTGGCCCGTCTGGTGGCGTCTGCACGACAAATTGACGAATGAACGTTGCGGATGGAATTCAGTGATATCGGTCGCTGCGCGCTGCTCGGGAAATGAGCGTCATCTTTGCCAAGGCCCGAACATGTGTTCGATCATTTGGAAATGGGGTGGCAAAATCAACCGATCCGGTGGTCCGAGCTGGAGCGCAGGCTGTCGGACCGTCCGGCCCCGGCCGGCCCCCCTCCCGGCGCCAACGGCGGCGACGCCCCGGCCTGGTCGGCCAGGCGGCCGCCCTACCAGCCGCCACCCGGCGGCGGCCGCCGCCCGCCGGCGAGGCTGGCCGTCCCCTACGCCGAGCTCCACTGCCACTCCAACGCGAGCTTCCTCGACGGCGGCTCCCACCCCGAGGAGCTGGCCGAGGAGGCGACCCGCCTGGGCCTTGCGGCCCTCGCCCTCACCGACCACGACGGCATGTACGGCGTGGTCCGCTTCGCCGAGGCG
>Ga0081538_10004252_pt1 | contig 13280 bp, 15 predicted proteins | sample TabmetS5T2R1_FD_71022 | JGI IMG/M metagenome (GOLD analysis project Ga0081538, IMG submission 71022) | Tabebuia heterophylla rhizosphere microbial communities from the University of Puerto Rico - S5T2R1 | ecosystem: Host-associated > Plants > Roots > Rhizosphere ...
GTCTCTGGCTGCGCGCCCTCGACCGGCTCGGGCTCGGCTTCGACAGCTGATGGCAGGCGAGTCCTTCGTGGTCCGTCTCGGGACGTGCGACCCTCGAGGTCGAGGGCGGCCCCACGCTCGAGCTCGAGCCAGGCGTCGTCGGCGTCCTCCGCGCGGGCGACCGTGCTGTGTGGCGCATCCACGACACTGCGCAAGGTCTTCCAGATCACCGTCGTCGGGGATCCGGGTTAGGCTGCCGCTGTGGAGCTGTACGACTGGCTGCTCGCGCTGCACGTCCTCGCGGCGTTCTCGTGGGTGGCGGCGTTGGTCGTCTACACGGTGGTAATCGTGGCCGGATGGGGGTTGACGGTGCCGAGCGACGTCGTTCGCATGTTCCGCGTCTCGCGCGTGGGCGACGCTCTCATCGCCGTGGGGATGCTGGGCACGATCGTTTTCGGGATCTGGCTCGCGCTCGACGAGTACGAGATCTGGGACGGGTGGATCATCGCCGCCCTGGTCCTCTGGCTCGTGGCCGGCGGAGTCGGAGGCCAGGAGGGGAAGGTCTACAACGGCGCCCGCGACCGGGCGAGGGCTCTGCTGGACGAAGGGCAGGACTCGCCGAGCCCGGAGCTCAACGCCATGCTGCGCTCCCAGCGCGGCCTCGTCCTCCACACGCTGATGATCCTGCTCGTCCTAGCGATTCTGGTCATCATGATCTACAAGCCGGGAGCTTAGGTCATGCTCGCCGTCATCCGTCCCGACGACTGGAACTTTCCCCTACTGCTGCATGTCCTGGGCGCGTCGGTCCTGCTCGGCGCTCTGATCGCGGCGCTCACGGCCCAGCTGCTCGCGTGGAAGCGCGAGTCACCCGACGTGATTTCCTTCGCCAGGCTCTCGTTCCGGACGCTCCTCTTCCTCGCGATTCCGGCCTGGTTCTTGATGCGGATCGGGGGCGAGTGGATCGCCGTGCGGGAGGGATGGGATGACGTCCCGGAGGAGCCCGCCTGGATCGGGATCGGCTACCTCACGGCCGAGGCCGGGGGCATCCTGATCCTCATCGGCACGATCCTGGCCGGGATCGGCGCCCGCAATCTGGGCCGGAGCAACGGAGAGCGAGGCGGGACGCTCGTCCGAGTCGCCACCGTCCTGATCGTGCTGGTCGTGATCGCCTATGTCGTGACGACGTGGGCGATGTCGGCGAAGCCGGATTAGCTCTCGGCCTTTCGGGAGCCTTGACGAGTCGGCGATCGCCTTCCTGCCGCGCGTAATCCGCGCCGCGGAGGGCGGACGAGGCGTGTCGCTGCCTAGAATCGGGTACAGGACCGGCATGGCAGACAGCTTCGGAGCACTGGGGACGATCGACGTAGGCGGGCGGTCGCTGGCGTTGGCCCGGCTCGACGCGCTCGCGGGCGAGACCGACGTCGCCCGGCTCCCGTACACGCTGCGCGTCCTGCTCGAAAACGTGCTGCGCGCCGAGGTGCTCGGGCACGGCAGCGAGGACGAAGTGCGCGCCGTCGCAGGATGGCGGGCCGACGCCGAGCCGTCCGAAGAGATCTCCTTTCGCCCGGCGCGTGTGCTCCTCCAGGACTTCACCGGCGTGCCGGCGATCGTCGACCTGGCAGCGATGCGTGAAGCGATGGTCGCGCTCGGGGGCGACGCGGCAGCAATCAACCCCCAGATCCCGGCCGAGCTCGTCATCGACCACTCGGTGCAGGTGGACGAGTTTGGCACGCGCATGGCCATTTTCAGGAACACCGAGCGCGAGTTCGAGCGGAACCGTGAGCGGTACGCATTCCTCCGCTGGGGCCAGAGCGCTTTCGACAGCTTCAGCGTCGTGCCTCCGAACACGGGGATCGTCCATCAGGTCAATCTGGAATACCTCGCGCGGGTCGTCGAGGCGCGGGACGAGGGTGGGCGTCTCTTTGCGTTCCCCGACACGCTGATCGGCACCGACTCGCACACGACGATGGTCAACGGCCTCGGTGTGCTCGGGTGGGGCGTCGGTGGGATCGAGGCGGAGGCCGTGCTCCTCGGCGAGCCCGTCTCCATGCTCGTCCCGCAGGTGGTCGGCTTCCACCTCTCGGGGAGCCTGCCGGAGGGCGCGACGGCGACCGATCTCGTGCTCGCGGTGACGCAGATCCTGCGCCGGGCAGGCGTGGTCGGGAAGTTCGTGGAGTACTTCGGACACGGCCTGGTCGGATTGCCGCTCGCCGACCGGGCGACCATCGGGAATATGTCCCCGGAATACGGCGCGACCTGTGGTTTCTTCCCGGTCGACCAGGAGACGCTGCACTACCTCCGGTTCACCGGGAGAAGCGAGGAGCAGGTCGAGCTGGTTGAGGCGTACTGCCGCGCGCAGGGCCTCTTCCACGACCCGGATGCGACACCTGAGTACTCGCAGGTGATCGAGCTCGACCTCGGTGACGTTGAGCCGAGCCTCGCGGGGCCGCGCCGGCCCCAGGACAGGGTGGCGCTGACCGAGGCGAAGGCGTCCTTCCTCGAGTCGCTCTCGTCCTTCGGGGTTCCCTACAGCAACGGCTCCGAGGACAAGGCGCTCGCCGACTCGTTCCCGGCCAGCGACCCGCCCGAGTTCACCGAGCCGGGGCATCTGCAGGAACCCGAGGAGGAGCCGGTGGCGTCCGTTGCCGTGCAGGAGCGAGCGCCCGCCTCGGTCCCCGTGACGATGGAGGGCGAGACGTTCGACCTCGAGCACGGCTCCGTGGTCATCGCGGCGATCACGAGCTGCACGAACACGTCCAACCCGGACGTGATGGTCGCCGCGGGGCTTCTGGCGAAGAACGCGGTCGAGCGCGGCCTAGAGCGCAAGCCCTGGGTCAAGTCCAGCCTCGCGCCAGGCTCGAAGGTCGTGACCGAGTACTACGACAAGGCCGGCCTGACCCCGTTCCTCGAGACGCTCGGCTTCCACACCGTCGGCTACGGCTGCACGACCTGCATCGGCAACTCCGGGCCGCTGCCCGCGCAGATCTCGCAGGCGATCGAGGAGGGCGATCTCGTCGTCTGCTCCGTCCTCTCGGGGAACCGGAACTTCGAGGCGCGCATCCACCCGGAGGTGAAGGCGAACTACCTCGCCTCGCCGCCGCTTGTCGTCGCCTACGCCCTCGCCGGGCGGCTCGACCTCGACCTGACCGAGGAGCCGCTCGGGGTCGACGCCGACGGCGCGCACGTCTTCCTCGGCGACCTCTGGCCGAGCCCCGAGCAGGTGCGCGCCACTATCGAGGAGGCAGTCTCGGAGGAGATGTACCGGCGAACGTACGCGGACGTCTTCACCGGGGACGAGAACTGGGCAGCGCTGCCTGTGCCGGAAGGCGATCTCTTCGCCTGGGACCCCGACTCGACCTACGTCCGCCTGCCGCCGTACTTCGAGGGCATGTCCGCAGAGCCCGGAACGGTCGAGGATGTCGCGGGCGCCCGCTGTCTCGTCATGGTCGGCGACAGTGTCACGACCGACCACATCTCGCCGGCGGGCGCGATCAAGCCGGACAGTCCGGCCGGGAAGTACCTCCTGGAGCACGGCGTCGAGCGCAAGGACTTCAACTCCTACGGCTCACGGCGTGGGAACCACGAGGTCATGGTGCGCGGCACGTTCGCGAACGTCCGCCTCCGGAACCTGCTCGTGCCGGAGAGCGAGGGCACCTGGACCGTCCATCTCCCCGACGGCGAGGAGATGACCATCTTCGAGGCGGCCGAGCGCTACGGGGCCGACGGCGTGCCGACGGTCGTGCTCGCCGGCAAGGAGTACGGCTCCGGCTCGTCCCGCGACTGGGCGGCGAAGGGCCCGAACCTGCTCGGCGTGCGCGCGGTCGTCGCCGAGAGCTACGAGCGCATACACCGCTCGAACCTGATCGGCATGGGCATCGTTCCGCTCCAGTACCCGGACGGCGAGAACGCCGAGTCTCTCGGGCTCACCGGCCGTGAGACGTTCGTGGTCGAGGGCCTCGAGAACGGCGAGGCGAGCGAGGCGCGCGTGACGGCGACGCCCGAAGACGGCGGCGAGGCGGTCGTCTTCACCGCCCGTGTCCGCCTAGACACGCCGCGGGAGCGCGACTACCTCCGCCACGGCGGGATCCTGCTCTACGCGCTCCGGAAGATCGCCGCCGGCGCGTAGCTCACCGGATGGTGCACAGGTCCGCCTCGCAGGGCTTCGCGCGGGCCAGCGAAGCCTACGAGCAGGGACGTCCTGGGTATCCGCCGGAGGCGGTCGCACGGCTCGCCCGCGAGCTCGAGCTGCGTTCCGGCCGGGTGGTGCTCGACCTCGCGGCCGGAACGGGCAAGCTGACCGCGCTCCTAGCCGCCACCGGAGCAGAGGTCGTGGCGGTCGAGCCCGTCGCGGAGATGCGCGCCGTCATCGAGCGGGCGCTCCCCGATGTGGCTGCGTACGCCGGGACGGCGGAGGAGATCCCGCTCGAGACGAGCAGCGTCGACGCCGTGACCGTGGCGCAGGCATTCCACTGGTTCCGGGGCGACGAGGCGCTCGCCGAGATTCACCGCGTCCTGCGACCCGGCGGTCGCCTCGGGCTCGTCTGGAACGTCCGCGATTCGAGCGTTGGCTGGGTCGCCGGGCTCTCCGAGATCATCGAGCCGCACCGAGGCGATGCGCCTGGGTTCCGCAGCGGCGCCTGGCGCGAGGCGTTCGAGCGAGCGGCGCTCTTCGAGCCGCTCGCCCACGCCGAGATGAGCCATGTCCACCGGCTGACCCCTGACGGCGTCGTCGCCCGGGTCGCTTCGATCAGCTTCGTCGCCACGCTCTCGCAGGCGGAGCGGGAAGGCGTCCTCACCGAGGTTCGTGAGCTTCTGGCCACGGATCCGGTGACACGCGGCCGGGATGTGATCGAGCTCCCGTACCGAGCCGACCTGTTCTGGACTAGGTCTCGCGCCGTCTGACGACCTTCAGGCCCCACGCCTGTCCGGTGGCGAAGAGCTTGTCGGGGTCGACCTCGTCGAGCCAGCCGAGGAAGTGGCGCTCGGTGTCCTCGTCGGTCGAGCCGTAGACGGCCGCCCGCTCCGGCGCCTCCTCTCTGACCTCGCCGCGCTCGGCGCGCTCGAGGTCGGCGAGGCGTTCCTCGGCGGCCGGGCCCTCCGCGTATCCCTTGCCCATGCCTCTAGATTAGAACGTCAGAACAGCTAAGACTGGTGCGTCTGCCGAGACCACTCGGTCAGCGAATACCAGTAGGTGTTCTGCAAGGCGGCCGCGACGCGCGGGTCGGTGTGGTTGGGGTTGAAGACGTTGTGCTCCAGGTCGGCGCAGAGAGCCACGGCCTCCAGCGGGATGTCGGGCAGATTGACGATCACCTCCGCCGGGAGGCGCGCCTCGCCGAGCGTGTAGTGCTTGAAGTGGAGGTCCGGCGCGACCTCGAGGAGGACGGGCCAGTCGGGGCAGCTGCGCGAGGTGCTACTCACGGGATTCCTCGATTCGCCCTTCGGCCCCCGAGGCCTCCTCGACGAGGGCCGCGAGTGCGCGGATGAAGGCCGGGTCGTCGTTCAGGGACTCGATGCGGTCGAGCTCGAGGCCGAGCTCGGCGGCCTTCTCCCGCGCCTCGATGTCCAGGTCCCACAAGATCTCGAGATGGTCGGAGACGAACCCGATCGGTGCGACCAGGACCTTGCGGACACCGCGCTCGTGCAACGTCTCCAGCTCGACGAGGATGTCCGGCCCGAGCCACGGCTCTCCGGTCGGGCTCTCGCTCTGGAACGCGAACGACCACTCCGAGACGCCGGCACGCTCGGCGACGAGGCGAGAGGTCTCGACGAGCTGATCGCGGTACGGGTCGCCCTCGGCGAGGATCCGCTCCGGGAGGCTGTGTGCCGTGAAGACCACGTGCGCGTCCGTGCCGCGCACCCGCTCGGCGAGGAGCTCGAGGTACGGCTCGTGGTCGTGCCAGCTCTCGACGACTGTGAGCTCAGCGCGGCTGTCGAGGCTCTGCTCGAGCCGCTCCCGGTAGCCGCCGATCGACATGCGCGAGTAGTGGGGAGCGAGGACGAGCCCCACGAGCCTGTCCGCCCCGCCGTCGACCGCGCGCTCGACCGCCTCGTGGATTCTGGGTGTCCAATGCTTCATGCCGACGTGGACGGGGACTCCGGCCGCCTCCTCGAGCGCGGCCCGTTGTGCCTCCGTGATCCGGTTCAGCGGGGAGGTGCCGCCGATGCGGCGATAGCGCTCGGCCAGCTCTTTCACTGCCTCTTCCCGCACCGGTCGGCCGCCCCGGATGTCGGACAGGTAGGCCGCCACGTCCTCTGCCCGCTCAGGGCTGCCGTAGGCCATGAGAATGACCGCGATCCGTGAGTGGTCGGCGGTCAAGCGGTTACTTCGACTGAGGTGCGCTCGCGCACGAGCTCGACGAGCCGCCCGAGGTCTCCAGGATCGGTGTCCGGAAGGACGCCGTGGCCGAGGTTGAAGATGTGCCCGCGGCGGCCGGCGACCGCATCCAGGACGCGACCGGCCGAGGCCTCCGCCCGCTCCCAGGGCCCCAGGAGGACGGCCGGGTCGAGGTTCCCCTGCACGCCCCTGCCCGAGCCGAGCGAATCCCAGCAGCGGTCGATCGGAACGCGCCAGTCGAGGCCGATGACGTCGCCGCCGGCCACCTTCATCTCGCGGAGCAGGTGGGTCGTTCCAGTACCGAAATGGATCGTCGGCGCCTCGACGGACTGGAGGACCCGCGCCGAGTAGGGCGCCACGAACTCGCGGTAGTCGGCTTCGGAGAGGGCGCCGACCCAGGAGTCGAAGAGCTGTACGACGTCGGCGCCTGCCGCCACCTGCGCCCGAAGGTAGGCGGAGAAGGTATCGGCGAGCTTGTCCATGAGCCCGTGCCAGACCTCGGGCGAGCCGTACATGGAGGTCTTCGTCTTTACGAAGTCGCGTGTCGGCTTGCCCTCGATCAGGTAGCCGGCGACGGTGAAGGGGCCGCCGGCGAAGCCGATGACGGCCTGCTCCGCGTCGAGCTCGGCGCGGACGAGCCGCACGGACTCGAGCACGAAGGGCAGGGCCTCCTGGGGCTCGGGGACGCGCAGCCGCTCGACGTCGTCGAGCCCGGCGACCGGCCTGGCGACGACGGGTCCGACGCCGTCGACGAGCTCCACGTCGATCCCCATGCCGATGACTGGGAGCATGATGTCGGCGAACATCACCGCCGCGTCGACGCCGTGGCGGCGAACCGGCTGGAGCGTTACCTCCGCGCAGAGCTCAGGGCGGCGGCAGACCTCGAAGAGGCTGTGGCGCTCGCGGATCGCGCGGTACTCGGGCAGAGAGCGCCCGGCCTGGCGCATGAACCAGGCGGGGGTGCGCTCGACGTGCTCGCGTCTGGCAGCGCGGACAAGGAGAGGCTCGGCCACGCCCCAAATCTAGCTAGGGGCGAGCTACCGGGCGCCGATGATCAGTGCGAGGTGCGCGCCCTGGAGCTCGCCGGGGCGCATGCCGTCGAGCGGCACGACGCGGCGGACGTCGATGTCCTTCGCCAGCCGGTGAGCCTCTTGCTCGAAGCCGCGCCGGTACATGACGAGCGAGCGCGGGTAGTCCGTCCGCTCGGCGTTTCCAGTGCCGGAGATCAGGTAGTCGCGCTGGCGGACCTGAGTGGAGGCCTCGAGCGCCGCCCCGCTTCTGCCGTTCCCGTTCAGGACGAGCACCGACGTCTCCCCACGGGAAAGCATCGGCTTGGTGCCGGCCGCGGAGTTGTTCGTGCCGTACTGCGTCCCGAGCTCGCGCTCGACGGCGACCTGGGCGACCTTCGCCGGGTCGGTCGCCTTTGTCACCTCGTCCGAGAAGAACTTGCCGAACAGCCAGATGCCGATGATCAGCAGGATCACCAGCTCGACGGTCGCTACGGTCGCGGCGATGAACGCGGCGGAGCGCCAGGGCGGGGTGGAGAGGTCTTCTCGATGATCCACGGGCCGGTCTAGTTCGCCCCGTGGCCGCCCTCTCCTTCCGCTGTTTCCGAAGAGATAAAATCCCAGGCCGCGGCGATGCCGTCCTCGAACGAGGTCCCGCCTGTGAACCCGAGCTCGCTGTGCGCGAGGCTCGTGTCCAGGACGCTCCGCTGCAGCTCGCCGAGCCGCGGCGGGTCGAAGACGGGCTCCGCGTCGACGCCGGATACGCGGCGGCACACATCGAAGAGCTCGAGCACGGAGGTGGCCTTACCGGTGCCGACGTTGTAGACGCCTGCCGGGGCCGCGAGCGCGGCGACGGTCACCGCCGCGACGTCGCCGACGTACACGTAGTCCCGCTGCTGCGAGCCGTCCCCGAAGATGTGCGGCGCCTCTCCGCGGGCGAGCAACCCGAGGAAGATTGCGACGACGCCGGCCTCGCCGTGGGGGTCCTGACGAGGCCCGAAGACGTTGCCGTAGCGGAGAGCCGTGTGCTCGCTCCCGTACAGGCGGTTGTACGTGGCGAGGTACTCCTCGCCCGCGAGCTTCGAAGTCCCGTACTGGGAGAGCGGCTCCCGGGGCGAGCCCTCGTTGGCCGGCTCGGCGCATTCTCCGTAGATCGCGCCCCCGGTCGAGGCGAAGACGATTCGGGTTCCGTGCTCCCGCGCTGCTTCCAGCAGCCGAATCGTTCCGAGCACGTTGACCTCGCCGTCGAAGTCCGGACGCGCTATCGCCACCCGCACGTCGGCCTGCGCAGCGAGGTGGAGGCACGCCTCGGGCCGCGACTCGCCGAACACGCTCTGCACGGCCGCCTGGTCGCGGATGTCGCCGACCACGAGCTCGGCGCCGGGATTCACGTTCTCCCGCTTCCCGTGGGAGAGGTCGTCGAGGACGACGACCTCGTCGCCGCGCGCGACCAGCGCATCGACGACGTGCGAGCCGATGAAGCCCGCGCCCCCTGTCACGATCGCCCGCACGCGCCGTATCCTACGGCGCTCGCATGTTCGTGACCTTCGAAGGAGTCGACCGCTCCGGGAAGTCGACGCAGGCGCGGCTGCTCGCAGAGCGGCTCCGGTCGGAGGGCCGCGACGTGGTGCTCACCCGGGAGCCGGGCGGGACGGCTGCCGGCGAGCGTATCCGCGAGATCCTGCTCCACGGCGACCCGCTAACGCCCTGGGCGGAAGCGTCGCTCTTCGCCGCCGCGCGCGCGCAGCTCGTCGAGGAGGTGGTGAGGCCTGCGCTCGCGCGCGGTGCCGACGTCGTCGCCGACCGCTATCTCGACTCCTCGCTCGCCTACCAGGGAATCGCCCGCGGCCTCGGAGTGGAGCCCGTTCTCGAGCTCAACATGCTGGCGACGAACGGCCTCGTGCCCGACCGCACCTTCCTCATCCTCCTGCCGCCGGCCGAGGCGGCGGCGCGGCGAAGCGGCGAGCGCGACCGCATCGAACAGGAGGGGCTCGCCTTCGCGGAGGAGGTCGATCGCGCCTACCGCGAGATCGCGCGCGTCTTCGCCGACCGGGTGCAGGTGGTCGACGGTGCGCTCAACCCCGAAGATATCGCCGAGATCGTCCGTGGACAGCTTCGAGACCTTCCCTGAGCAGGACGAGGCCAAGCGCCTCCTCCGCGCCGCACTGGCCGAGGGGCTCGCGCACGCATACCTCTTCCACGGCCCGCGCGGCGTGGGGAAGCGGCGGGCCGCGCTCGCGTTCGCAGCCGAGCTCCTCGGTGATCCCGACCGCGTCGGCCGCGGCGTCCACCCGGATCTCTACGTGCTCGAGCCGCTCGGAGACCAGATCCGGATCGACCCCATCCGCGATCTCCGCCGCGACCTGCACATGCGCCCGTTCGAGGCGGGGCGCCGCGTCTACCTCGTCCTCCGCGCCCACCTGATGAACGAAGACGCTGCGGACGCCCTGCTCAGGGATCTCGAGGAGCCGCCGCCCTACGCCGTGATCATCCTCGTCGCCGACGAGCTCGGCCTGCTGCCGCCGACCATCAGGTCGCGCTGCCAGCTCGTTCCCTTCCGGCGGCTGTCGCAGCGTGCGATCAAGGCGTTTCTCTCGTCGCGAGGGCTGGAGGGCGAGCCGCTCGACGCCCTCGCGCGCGTTGCCGCTGGGCGGCTCGACCGCGCCGAGCGGCTGCTCGACTCGGACGCAGAGGAGCGCCGCGACGCTCTCATCGAGCTGGCGCGCTCGGTCTACCTCGAGCCGGCCTTCGACCCGGCGAGGGCGTCGCGCCTCGTCACCGACTTCGCGCAGGAACGGGGAGGCCGGGCGCGCGCGGAGACGGAGAAGGCCCCGCTGCCTTCCGAGACGCCGCGAGAGACCGAGCAGCGGGGTCGGCGCGCCGGCCGCGGAGCCGAGCGCGAAGAGGTTCTGGACGCGCTCGACCTGCTCACCGGTTGGTATCGCGATCTGATGGTCGTCGCTGCCGGCGCCGCGAGTGCCGTGCTCAACTCCGACAAGCTTGCCGAGCTCTCGGCCGACGGCCTCCCCGAGCGCGGCCCGGAGGCGGAGCGCGCCGCCGCGACGGTTCGCGACGTCTGGCGCTCGTTCGAGTTCAACGTCCAGCCCGGCCTCGCGCTCGAGGCACTCTTCGTCCGCCTCCGGCGCGAGCTGGGAGGCACACTTTCGACATGACGATCGCGGTTGGCGTGGTCTTCTCGCCCGGCGGGAAGGTGTACTCGTTCGACCCGGGCGGGCTCGAGCTCGTCTGGAACGAGAAGGTCATCTGCCAGACCTCGCGGGGTCAGGAGCTGGGCCGCGTCGTCCAGGCCGTCCACGAGCTCGAGGAAGAGCCGGTGGCTCCGCTGAAGAGGGTCGTCCGCCGCGCTACCGAGGTCGACCTGGAGAAAGCCGAGGTGAACCGCGAGGAGGCGAAGCGCGCGATGCGCGTCTTCAGAGATGTCGTGAAGGAGCAAGGGGTCACGCTGAAGCCCGTTGCCGCCGAGCTCGTCTTCGACGGCTCCCGGCTCGTCATCTCCTACGAGGCCGAGCGGCGGCCGGACGTGGCAAACCTCCAGGGAACCCTCCGCGAGCGGCTCCATCGCCGCGTCGAGCTGCGCTCGGTCGGGCCGAGGGAGTGCGCGCGCCTCTGCGGCGACCATGGCCTCTGTGGGGGCGGGCAGTGCTCGCGCCGGTTCCCGACCCACGAGCAGCCGATCACACTGCGCATGGCGAAGGATCAGGACCTGCCCATGAGCTCGGGCCGCATCACGGGCCTGTGCGGGCGCCTGCGCTGCTGCCTCGCCTTCGAGCACCCGCTCTACAAGAGCTTCCGCGACCGCGCGCCCCGCGTCGGCCGAAGAGTGACGACGCCGCACGGCGAGGGAGTCGTCACCGGCTACAAGGTTCTCGAGGACGCGTGTGTCGTCGAGCTCGAGGAGGGCGCGGCCGGGCTCGACATCGCCATCGACGAATGCCGCGAGGTCGCGTGAGGGCCGAGCAGGGCGGCTTCGAAAGCGGGCTGGACGAGTATCGAAACCTGCGACGCGAGCTGGAGCGGTCGGTCCTCCCGCTCGCGACGTCCGTCGACGGACGGCGGTTCACCTTCCAGGCCTCGCTCCACGATCTCGCGTTTCAGGCGGGCGGCTACGTCGTTCTCGAAGACGGCACCGAGCCCCGGCTCGGCCAGGTGATCACGCTCGACTCCGCGAGCAGCGAGGGGCCCGAGCTCGCGATGGATCTCGCCGACGACCTCGCCGCCCACAGTCGCATGGTCCTTCGCTACGCGGACGGCGCGGGAGTCCTGCTCGAGCAGGACGGTGCGCCGTTCCACGATGCGACCGTTCGCCCGGCGCGACCGGAGGAGGTCGACGCGTGGCTGACACGGACGAGTCCGGAACGGGCAAGCCTCGACGTCGGTGAGCTCGCCCTCGCTCCCGGCGTCCGCTTCGCCCTCGACGCAGGAGGCTTCGATCGGCACACGTTTCTCTGCGGCCAGTCCGGGTCGGGGAAGACCTACTCGCTGGGGCTCGTGCTCGAGCGCCTCCTGCTCGAGACCGACCTCCGGATCGTGATCCTCGACCCGAATTCGGACTTCGTGCGCCTGGGGCACCTCAGGGACGGCGTCGAGGAGGAGCTTGCAGCCCGCTTCGGCGGCGTGGCGGGCGGAGTCTCGGTGCGTAGCGGCGCGCAGGGGTCGGACCCCTTGCAGCTCGCGTTCCCGGAGCTCGACTCCGCCGCCCAGACGGCGACGCTCCGCCTCGACCCGATCGCCGACCGGGAGGAGTACGCGCTTCTGACGTCCGCCCTCGAGCGCTGGGAGCCGCAGCTTCTGGCGGAGCTCGCACAGTCGGACTCGCCGGAGGCGAGGATGCTCCTCCAGCGGGCCACCAATCTCGGAGTCCTCGACTGGGGCGTGTGGGCGCGCGGCGCCGCGGGCTCGATCCTGCAGGACGCCGCCGACCCGTCCGTGCGCTGCCTCGTCGTCGACCTGGGCTCGCTGGGGACGCGGGAGGAGCAGGCGCTCGTCGCCGAAGCGGTGCTTGCCCGGCTCTGGGAACGCCGAGGCGACCGCGCTCCGGTGCTGATCGTCATCGACGAGGCTCACAACGTGTGTCCTGCCGACCCGGAGGACGGCCTCACCGCGCTGGCCGCCGACCTTGCGGTGCGGGTCGCCGGCGAGGGGAGGAAGTTCGGGCTCTACCTGCTCGTCTCCACCCAACGGCCGCAGAAGGTGCACGAGAACGTGCTCAGCCAGTGCGACAACCTGCTCCTCATGCGGATGAACTCGACCGCCGATCTCGGCTTCGTCTCCGACGTGTTCTCGTTCGTGCCCCGGAGCCTGGTCGAGCGGGCGACGTCCTTTCGCCAGGGCGAGTCCCTCGCCGCCGGGAAGATCTCGCCCCATCCCGCGCTCCTGCGTTTCGGCGCGCGCGTCAGCCAGGAGGGCGGCGGCGACGTGCCGGCCGACTGGGCAAGGCCGCGCTAGCTCGACTCGCCGTCGCGCTCGGCCTGCCGGACGCGGGCGACGGCGGTCTCGTAGGACGTCGCCAGGCGAAGCTCGATCCGCGCGAGTCTCGCGCGCGCCTCGCGCACCCGGACGAGCGCTTCGTCCAGCTCGTCGAGCGCCGCGTCGAGAAGCTCGACCTGCTCGTCGGGCGAGAGGTCGGGGTCGTAGCGGTCGGCGAGCACCTGGAGGTGTCGCTGAGCATCCGCCAGCAGCTCCATGAGCGGCGGCTCGCCACCGACCTCCTCGCCGAACAGGAGGCGTCTCGGAGTCTCGGGCTCGGCGCTCATGCCTCCAGGCTACCGGCGGAGGAGAACCGCCCGGCCGCGGCTATACTCGAACCCGGCCTCTAGGCCGTGCCGACGTAGCTCAGCTGGTAGAGCACTTCACTCGTAATGAAGGGGTCCCCGGTTCGAGTCCGGGCGTCGGCTCTAAACGTGCTGCAAAACGGCTAGGTCTGTTGACTGTCTAGGAGA
>Ga0081538_10004253_pt1 | contig 13275 bp, 9 predicted proteins | sample TabmetS5T2R1_FD_71022 | JGI IMG/M metagenome (GOLD analysis project Ga0081538, IMG submission 71022) | Tabebuia heterophylla rhizosphere microbial communities from the University of Puerto Rico - S5T2R1 | ecosystem: Host-associated > Plants > Roots > Rhizosphere ...
TCGGCTCCCCTGCTCCGAGCGCCGAATGGGCCGCCCCCACCGACTTGAACGCGGGCAGCCGCGGCGTGCGCCCTGCCGGAGAACCGGGGCGCAGCTCGGCGGAGGCGTCGTCTCCGATCAGCTCGCGGCGGCCTTCGGCGTACGGCGCGGAGAGCAGCTCCGCCATGGGTACGTCGACGAAGAGAGGGTCTCCGTACCACGCCTCCCGGTCGGCGAACGCGAGCTTCGCGCACTCCAGGACGGTGTGGAGGTAGTCGGCGGAGCCGAGGCCCATTGCCTCGAGGTCGTAGCCGGCCAGCAGCGCCAGTTGCTGGAGGAATACCGGTCCCTGCCCCCACGGCCCCGTCTTGCAGATGGTCAGCCCCTCGTAGTCCAGGGTCACCGGCGCCTCGTAGCCCGGCTCCCACGAGGCGAGGTCGTCGCCCGTGATCAGCCCCGAATGGGTGGAGCTCCACTCGACGATCGCCTCCGCGACGAAGCCCCGGTAAAAGGCGTCGCGGGCGGCATCGATCTGTTCCTCGCGGCCGGCGCCGGCCCGCGCCGCCTCCTGCACGATCCGCCGGTACGTGGCCGCCAAAGCCGGATTGCGAAACAGTCCCGACGGACGGGGAACTCCATCGGCCAGGTAAAGGTCACCCGAGGTCGTCCACTCATCCCGGAAGAGCGGCTCGACCTCGGCGATCGCCGCCGAAATCGCCGGGACGACGGGAAATCCCCGCTCGGCGTACTCGATCGCCGGCGCCACGACGTCGGCCAGCTGCGCGGTGCCGAAGTCGCGCAGGAGGAGCATCCAGCCGTCGAATGCCCCGGGCACGCACGCGGCGAGCAGCCCGGTGCCCGGCACGAGGTCGTGCCCGAGCTCTTCGTAGCGGCGGATTGTCGCGCCCGCGGGCGCGGGGCCCTGGGCGCAGAGGACCCGCACCTCGCCCAGCCGCTCGCTCCAGAACAGGACCGGTAGGTCGCCGCCGGGACCGTTCATGTGCGGCTCCACGACCTGAAGCGTCAGCCCCGCGGCAACGGCCGCGTCGAAGGCGTTGCCGCCGTGCTCGAGCAGCCTCATCCCGGCGGCCGAGGCCAGCCAGTGGGTCGAGCTGACCATCCCGAACCTCCCGACGAGCTCCGGTCGAGTGGTGAACGGAATCGCGCTAGTCCTCAAGCCATTCCGTGACGAAGCGCGGGCTGACGTGTATGTCGATCTGGCGGAAAGGGCCGTCGCCCGAGTTGACGAATCGGTGCGGTGTGCCCGCGGGAACGACGACAATCTCCCCGGCCCGCACCTCCCTCTCCTCGTCGCCGGCGATGAACCTCGCCCGCCCTTCCTGCACGATGAAGATCTCCTCGTAGGCGTGCTGGTGCAGCCTCGGGCCCTCGCCGGGCGGCGCGTCGACGAAAAGCAACGAGACGCCCACGCCCCCGTTGTCGTGGCCGACGAACTCGCGAGCGATCACGCTGAACGGGAGCTCGGCCTGGTCGATCACATGCACGGCCCGGGGATGTTCTCAGCTTCATCTCAGGTGGCGCTGGGAGACTCCCCGCGGGAGACGACGAAGGGGGTGAGTTCGGACATGACTCGAAGCCGGAAGCTTCTGATCGTGGGAGCGGCGACCCTTGTCCTTGCCGCCGGAGGAGTGGGCATAGCGCAGGCCGTGGGCGGCGACTCCGACGAGCAGGCGACCGGCCCCGAGGCGGACCGCGCCAAGCAGGCAGCCGTCGAGGCGATCGGGGGCGATCGCGCGACCGGCGTCGAGCGAGGCGACGACGGTAGCGCCGCCTGGGAGGTCGAGGTGATCCGCCCCGACGGCAGCGAGGTCGAGGTGACCCTGACCCGCGACTTGAAGCAGGTCGGGACCGAGACCGAGGACGACGGAGGTGAGGGCGAGAGCGAGGCGGAGGACGACGAAGACTGATCGCTCTCATCTCGAAGGTTCGACTCACGCCCTTTCGGTGGGTGGCCTGGGGGCGGCGCCAAGCGCCGCCCCACAGGCCGGTCACTCGGCGTGCGGTTCCGGACGGCACGCTTTCGGGTACGAGGACGCAGGGAGGCAGAATGGATAGCGGCTACGACGCAACACCACCGCTCCAGGCCGTGTTCGAAGGCGCGAAGCGCTTCGGCCTGAGCGACCAAGAGGTCTGGCGGGCCTTCGACGACTGCCTGGACGAAACGGGTCCCGACGCGTCCGTAGCCGAGTATCTCGACGAGCTCACCGGCGAGCTCGCGCGGCGCATCTTGTGCAAGCAGCGGCGGACGCCGTCCGAGGAGCGCGTGCCCTCCGGAGAGCGCCGCTAGCCCGCAGCCGACCTGTTGCTCGGTGCCGTAGCCGGCGTCATGTCGGCCTGTCTTAGCGCCGCCTGCAGCGCGCCACGCCCGCGGTGCTGCAGGCCGTTCACCGATGCTTGGGTCCTGCCCAGCTCGTGGGCGATCTCATCAGGCGACAGGCCCAGAACGTGACGGAGGAAGAGGACGACCCGCTGTTGGTCGGTCAGCGTCTCGAAGGCATCGCGCAGTGTGGCGCTCGCGTCCGGATCCGCCCTCGCGGCCACGGACCGCCGGCCCACCAGCTCGTTTGAAGGGACGGCCCGGCTGTGGCGGAGATGGTCGAGAGCGGCGTTCCGGGCGATCCGCAGCAGCCATGCCGAGAAGGGCGCTCTGCGCTCGTCGTAACGCTCAATGCACCCAAAGAGCTTCAGGAAGACATTGTGGGTGATGTCCTCGGCGTCGTGCGGTTCGTGCACGATGCTTTCGACGTAACGCTGCACGTTGCTCGCGAAGCGGATGTAGCAGTACTCCGCGGCCGCGCGGTCGCCCTCCCGCGCCCTGGCAATCGCCTGCCTGGTGACATGATCGTCGCTCTCATCGCCCGATCCCCCATTGGGCAACCGCGGACCGGGCCGGGTCGAGGCCCTGACGTAAGACTCAAAAGGGACAACCTTTCCCGGTCGGCCTGCGGCCTGACGGTCTCGGGCAAGCATTGAGGTCCCCCCAAACGTGAAAGTGGGGCCAAAAAGGGACTACGACCCACCATAACCTGCGGTAGCGTTTACAGCAAGTTCACACGCGCTGAACTTCCATAAAGATCCACCCACCGCCAACCCGGAAACGATGCTGCGTCACTTTTGCGCCAAACGACGCATTTACTTGCTCTCGGCACGAGCTCAGCGGATCAATCCGCGGGCTTCGGCCTCGCCGTCAGCTCCGTCTGTAATCCTGCCGCGATGCGACTCGTCGCCGGCTCAGCGCAATGACAGCGGGCAGGCGACGCCGGCTGCTCATGATGGGCGTCGCAGCCCTCGCAACGGTCCCCGCGAGCGACTCGCTGGCGGCCGCGGAGAGCCAGGTGATGCTTCGGCCCGCAGCCGGCGCGCCGGGGACGGTGGCGAAGCTCACCGGCCGCGGGTTCCCCGCACGGCGGCGAGTGACCGTAAAGACGGCGCGGCGACGCCTGGCCCTCCGCAGCACCAACCGGCGCGGTCTCTTCACGGCCAGGATTCGGGTGCCCCGGAGCCGGTTCAAGTTGCGACGGCTTGTCTCGGTCGGCGGCAACCGGCGCGTCGCCAGCCTGTTCCGGCTTAGACAGCAGCGCGACCGGGCGAGCATAGGGGAAGTGGCCTCGTCCACCGGTGCGCGAGTCCGCTGGACGCCGCTCTCCTCACTTCCGGGCGCAGCCATCCGCTTGCGGGGCTTGGGGTTCCGGCGAAGGGAACGCCTCGCCGTGTCGTTGGCTGGTGAGGTCAAGCGAACGCGCTCAACCCGCCGCGGGAGGTTCGCCGTGGGTATCCGCGCCCCGGCGCGCGCAGGGCGGCAAGTTGGCACGGTCCGGACCCGCCGTCGCCCCCTGAGGTTTATCGTCGGAGTCCGGCGAGCGGCGCCTTGGTCGTCTCCTTCTCCTTCCCCGCCTCCGCTTTCGCCTCCCACTCCGCCTATCGATGCCGAGGCGGTAATCGCTGGAGCGGGCGATATCGCCGCCTCCAACCCCGGCGCGGAGAGGACGGCGACCCTGCTCGACGGGATCGATCCCAACGTCGTCTATACCCTCGGCGACAACGCCTACCCAGCTGGTGCCGCCAGCGACTACGCGAGCTTCTACGAGCCCACCTGGGGGCGCCACAAGGCGAAGACCAGGCCCACCCCTGGGAATCACGACTACCTTCAGCCGGGAGCCCGGCCGTACTTCGACTACTTCGGTCTCCTCGCCGGGGAACGAGGGAAGGGGTACTACGCCTACTCACTCGGTTCTTGGAGGCTCTACGCGCTCAACTCGAACCTCGCGATGGGGGTCGGCTCGCCACAGGAGACGTGGCTGCGCCTCGATCTCGCCGCCAACCGCGCCGCGTGCGTGCTCGCCTACTGGCACCACCCTCGCTTCTCGGCGGGCAAGTATGCAGACGACGTCCGGTCCCAGGCGATCTGGCGTGCCCTATACGACGCGAACGCCGAGGTCGTGCTGACGGGCCACGATCACAACTACCAGCGCTACGCACCGATGAGCCCCGGTGGAGCCGTGGACCGGACCAGGGGAATCCGCCAGTTCGTTGTCGGGACAGGCGGCAACGGGCATAGCCCCCTGGTCGCCCGCCTCGACGGCGCCCGCGAGGCGGGCGACGATCAGACGCTCGGGGTGTTGAAGCTGACGCTGTCCCGCCACGGCTACGACTGGCGGTTCGTCCCAGAACCGGGCATGACCTTCACGGACGGGGGCCGCGGCCTCTGTCACTGACGCCGACCACATCGGGTGTGGTCATCGCGACCCTCGCCGCCCTTGCGGCGCCGACGGCTGCCGCTGCGCCCCGGGTCACGCTTGCTCCCGCCGCGGGTCCCCCCGGATCCGTGGCCGTGCTCAGCGGTGCTGATTTCTCATCGCGGTCGCGCCTCGTCGTTCACCGCGGTTCCCACGCGGTGGCGCGACTACGTACCAACCGACGGGGGCGCTTCCGGATAGCGCTCAAGATCCCTCACAAACCCGGCCGACGCTCGCTGACTTTCCGCGTGGGTCCCTCGCGACGGCTGATCACCGCCTTCCGTCTCGACCGGAGGGCATCCCCGACATCGGTCAGCGCAGCGGCCTCGCTGGGGGCGCGCCTTCGCTGGGGCCCGACCGCAGGTCCGGTCGGCACTCGATTCAGGCTCGCAGCGGGGAATCTGCCCCCCGGGGGCGTCGCCCGCGCCTCTTTCCAGCGGGTGCGAAGAAGAGTGCGTGTCGGGCGGCGCGGGCGGCTCTCCATCGCCTTGGTAGTCGCGAGCGGCCGTGCTGGGAGTCGGGGGCTGCTCCGGGCCGGGCGCATCCGTCTCCCGTTCAGCTTCCGAATCACGCGCGAAGCTCCCACGGGCGAGGCCCCGCCGAACGTCCCGCCGCCGGCCGCCCCGGACAGGGAGTCCAGCCAACCCCACCTGCCGGTCCGGGGCTTCTTTTACTACCCCTGGTTCCCTGAGGCGTGGGGCAGTCTGACCGATCGCACGCGCTACCACCCCTCGCTGGGGTTTTACAACTCGGGCTCGCCAGAGGTGATCCATGATCACCTGAAGGCTCTGGAGTACGGAAACGCCGAGGTAGGGATCTCCTCCTGGTGGGGGCGTGGACATCGCAGCGACATCCGCCTCCCGGCCCTGCTCCAAGAGACCAGCGCCGTGGGCAGCCCGCTGCGTTGGTCGGTGTACTACGAACCCGAGGGCCAAGGTGATCCGTCGGTCGACCAGATCCGCTCGGATCTCACCTATCTGAGGGACCGCTACGGCGGCCACCCCACCTTCTTCCGAGTGCAGAGGAAGTTCGTCGTCTTCGTTTATGCCACCGCCGCGGACGGCTGCGCGATGGCCGAGCGCTGGAAGCACGCGAACACCGTGGGCGCGCACGTCGTGCTCAAGCTATTTCCCGGCTACAGAGATTGCCCGATTCAGCCCGACGGCTGGCACCAGTACTCGGCCAGCCCGCAAGCGAGCTACGGTCGCGACTCCTTCACGGTGAGCCCCGGCTTCTGGAAATGGGACGAGCCGGCGCCGCGCGTCGCGCGCGACCTCGACCGCTTCAGGGAAAACGTCAGAAACATGGCCGCCTCCGGCGCGAGCTACCAGCTCGTCATCTCCTTCAACGAGTGGGGTGAGGGCACCGCGGTGGAGAGCGCGCAAGAGTGGCCGAGCTCCTCCGGGTACGGGGCTTATCTCGATGTCCTGCATGACGTCCCCGGTACCTAGCTCGGAGCGGCGCGACTAGAGGAAAGGCGCCAGCCTCGGCGTTCTTCTTCCAAAAAACCTGCGCGATCAGCCCGACCTTCGACAAAGCAAGGTAAAAAAGAGTGTGTCCTGGCGACGAGTCGCCCGCCGCCCTCGCTCGCGGCGAGGGCGCCCTTGGCTCTGGCCGGCCTTCGCGGCCACGGCGCTCGGCGTGGCCCTGCCATCCGCCGCCCAGGCCGCCACGTTCGCCCCGGTCGCCGATTCCTACGTGGACTCCTCGAACCCGACCGGGAACTATGGCGCCAGAACCTCGCTCAGGACGGACGCTTCGCCGACCGTCACCAGCTATGTCAGGTTCGATGTGCAGGGCGTTCCCCCGGGCGCCGCGGCGAAGCTCCGTGTCTATGCGAACAGCGGGAACACGGTCGGGTTCCAGTTGCGCCCGGTGAGCAGCAACTCCTGGTCGGAGACCGGCATCAACCACAACAACGCGCCGGCCTTCGGCCCCGTCATCAGAGCGTCCGGGAAGGTGACGGCGAATAGCTGGTACGAGTTCGACGTGTCGCCGCACGTCACGGGCGACGGACCGGTCAGCTTCGCGCTCACAAGCACCAGCTCGACCGCGACTTCGTACAGCAGCCGAGAGGGAGCGAACCCGCCACAGCTAATCGCGCCGGCCTCGCCGCCTTCGCCGCCCGCATCCCGGTTCGACGTCACCCGCACCGGCACGACTACCTACACGGCGCGGAGTCCGAGCGGAGGCGGCTACACGGGCACTCTCAAGCAGGTCGTGGAGAGCGCCGTCGCCGCCCTGGAGTCAGGCGACGGCGGGGCCATCAACTTCGGCGCCGGTGACTTCGATCTCGGAACGACCTGGTGGGAGTTTCACAACCTGGTCAACATCACCTTCCAGGGGCAGGGGATGGACGCGACGACCATCCGGAACTCGACGAGTGCGACGACCGACACCGAGCCGTTTGACGTGTCGACTGCGAACCACGTGGTCATCCGCGACCTGACGGTCGATGCCGGCGGAGGCTTCCGATCGACGAGCGACGCGATCGACTTCGACGGCGGCAACAACACCCTGATCGAGCGCGTGAAGGTCACGGGGGCGCGCGGGCGCGGCATCGTCTTCGACGGCAAGGACATCGTCGGTGGTGTACTCCGTAGCGCCGAGCGGAACACGATCAGGAACTGCGTGGTCACCGGCGTCGCGACCGACGGGATCGAGCTTCTCGCCGCAGGGCGGAACCGCATCGAGGGCTGCACAGTCACGGACGTCGGCGGCCACGGCATTCAGCTCACAAAGTCCTCGGTGAGCGCCGCCCAGCCGAACAAGCCGTCGAACGACAACGTTGTGACCGGCAATATGGTCGGCAACTCGGGCCAGGACGGCATCAACCTGAACGCCGCCAGCAGGAACCAACTGCTCGGCAACACCGTTCTCAACAGCTCGGATGACACCTCCGGCAAGGACGGGATACGTATCGGGACCGCGGACTCCGTCGCTTGTAACGACAACGTGGTCTCGAACAACACGAGCTCCGACAACCAGGTGGTCCACACCCAGCGCTATGGGCTCTACATCTCGAGCTCCCTCTGCAACCGGACCGTCGTGAGCGGCAACGTGTTCAGCGGCAACCTTGTTGGTCCGATCAGGGACTTGGGAACGAACACGCTCTATCCGTAGACCGGACGGGCGGCGACGGACGTGTTCAACCCGGCAGAGTCGTTTGCGGCGCGGGCTGGAGCCGGTCGCTCTCGCCCGGCTCGAGAGGAGCCGGGCCGTTCTGCCCGGTCGCAGCGGCCCCAGAGCTGGTCTCGCCATCGACGAGCGCCGCCACACGCCCGTGCCAGTCCATCGTCTCGCTCATTATGAGGACTGCGGGGACCTCGCCAAGCGCACGCTCGATCGTCTCGCGTTCGGCCGCGCGAAGACGGGTTCCGTTACGACTGTGCAGGAAGTGCTCGATCTCCCCGTACGGCGGGAAGCCGTACGCGTCCTCGCAATTGGCGACGAGGATGTCCAGCGCCTCCGACCTGGTCAGACCGACGTCGCCCCGACCGCCGCGTTGGATAACGATCATCCCGGCGAGCTTCGCTTCCGGCGTCATCTGCACGTTGGGCACAAGCCGGTCCACCTGGTACTTCGGGGGTGGGACGAGGACCTGAACGATGGTGTTGATGGTGGCGGCCGGTAGGTGCGTTCTGGCGAGCATCAGCGCGAGGCGCCGGCCGGAACGCGAGTGCAGGCGGCTCTGATACAGCAGCATCAGCCGCTCCCGGCGGCTGAGCAGCGGCTTGTTCACGGCCTTCAGGGTGTGCCGACTGATGGTCAGTGGCTTTGGGTAGGTCAGAACACGCCCCTCGGGAGACAGCAGCGTGAGGTCGTCGGAGACGAATCCGTAAGGCCGACCGTCCAAAGTCCTGAGGCAGGTCGTGGTCTTGCCGGTGTCAGTCTTGGCGGTGATCAGGTAGGCGTGGTCTCCGTTCGCGATGCAGGCGGCGTGCACGAGCGCATAGCCCCTCTCGGCGAAGGTCCAGCGAAGAATGGGCTCGACCACGTTGGTGTAGAGCACATGCGGCGAACGCCCCAGCAGCGGTGAGACCACGACCTCGGTTCGCTCGCCGGCCTGGATCGACGCTCCGAAACCGAAGCCGCCACGACCCTCGACATAAGAGATGCGCGATGCCGTCGCGGCCGCCGGCGATTGCTGCCCGCGACTGCGCCGCACCGGTCCGATGCACACGCGCAAGGTCGGATCGGCGAGCTGCTCGGGGATCTTGAAGCGTTCGAGCTCGGGCAGGGCCACGTGCGATGCGACCGTCACGAGGCCGTGGATGTCGTAATTGTGGGCGGCGGCCTCGGCGGCGAGGGAGTCGGACTTCGCCCAGATCCAGAGGTCGGCGAGCGTGAAGCGTCCGGCGAAAATCAGCGCGAGCGAGAGCAGGTTCGAGATCACGTAGTGGATCCCGAGGCCGGTGGTCAGCGCGATGAGCACCGGCACTCGCAGAACGAGGGCGAGGTTGTTCACCACGAAGAACATCGCCATCCGCCGGAGGCCCCGGCCGCGATGCTCGCGGTCCGAGAAGACCCATAGCTCGGTGAAAGTGAAGTTCCAAAGGGTCGATGCCTGCGTGGCGAGAACAGCGGCCGCGACGTAGTAGAGGCCTACGAGGTCGGCCAAGGCCGCCAGCATCACGGTGTTCACGACGAGCCCGGTGGCCCCGACCAGGCCAAAGCGGCCCACGTGCGTGGCGAGATCGCCCAGCCTCAGCCGCCAGAGTTGCGCCAGGTACCGTGCCCCCTCGCGCGCCGAAGCCTTGCTGTCGCCCGCGTAGCGGGTGCCGAACTCGAATGAGACCTCCGCTATGCGGAGGCCGGGCGTACGCACGACGATCTCGAGCAGGATCTTGAAGCCATTCGGCTGCAGCGCATCGAGGTCGAGCGCGGCCCGTCGCACCATGAAAAATCCGCTCATCGGGTCGGTGAGGTGGTGCAGCCGGCGGCGGAAAACGAGCGTCGCGGACCCCGCCGAGACCCAGGAGAGCCCTCTGCGAAGAGGCCCGAACTCGCCCACGGAGCCGGCCGCACCGAACCGACTCGCGGCGATGAGGTCCACCGCTTGCTCCCGGGCTTTCGCCGCGAGCTGTTCGATCACCTCCGGTGGGTGCTGAAGATCGGCGTCCATGACGCAGATCCACGGTGCACGGGCGTTCCTCATTCCTTCCACCACCGCACCACCGAGGCCGCCCTTGCGGTCGCCCGGGGCCCGGTGGATCGCCCGGATCTCATGCCGGCAGAGGCCTCGCGCCCTCTCGACTGCCGCGAGCGTATCGTCGTCGGAATCGTCGACGAAGAGGATCTCGGCGGTTGTGCTCGCCAGCACCTCGTCGAGCCGCTCAACGAGCAGTTCGATGTTGCCTTCCTCGTTCCGTGTCGGGATGACGACCGAGAGCGCCGGGCCAGTGGTCGGGGGGTCGGTGAACTCGCGCGCTGCCCCCGAAGAGCTCATCGCTTGGCTCTTCTGCGTCTGGCTCCGGCGCTCCGCGGTCGGCTAGCGGGCCGCCGCTCTTGCGACGAACCGTTGATCGGCGATCCAAACGTGCCAGCCTCTGGTGGCCAGATGGAGAGAAGAAGTGCTTGGCCGGCGTCCGTCTCGGGGTCGAGCAGGACCTCTGCCGCCTCCGCCCGAGAGCGGACTCCCAGCTTCGCGAAGGCCGATGCGAGGTGACCCTTGATGGTGCTCTCGCTGAGAAACAGCGCGTCGGCGACCTGTCGGTTCGTAGCCCCCTGGATCACGAGCTCGAGCACCTGCTGCTCGCGGTAGGAGAGGGCCCTCTTCTCGACATGGCACCGGTACCGGCGGGGCAGTGAAAGCTGTCCGGCCAAAACGGCGCGGAGAGTCGGCGCCAGCGTACGATCGACCTCCGACTCCAACACCAACCCGTCTGCTCCGGCGTGCAGCGCGCGGCGGACGTCATGCTCACGGCTCGGGTCGGCGATTACCACGATCCGCGCGTCCGGCAACGTCTCATGGATACGCCGGACGTCGCGGATGCGTTCGCGGCGCCGATTCAGGTCGAGCTCCATGACAACGACATCCGGCTGGCGGTCGCCGCATGACGCGATCAGGGCCTCGGGCGTCGAGCTGACAGCGGCAAGCCGAAACTCGTTCTCCAGCAGTGCCGAAAGGCAACGACGCACGGCCCGGCTGCGCACCACCACGGCGAGAGAGGGCTCTCCTGCGCGAGCCCGTCTGACCGTCTCCTGGGCCAGGCGTGAGCTACCCACAATGCCGACTACGCGGGGCCCTAGCGCGAATTTCCGCGCAACGTGGGTGATATTCAGGACCGAATTTGGACCGGCGCTCTCAGTTTCGTCTCAGCCGAGCCGAGGCTCTGGCCGCCAGGAAGGCCGTCAGCGTCGCCGGCGCACACTTTCGCAACCGCGAACGCGGTCGACGCGATCGGCACGGGCCCGGTCGCGCCCACGACCACAGTTGAGCCGGTCGGACCTGCCGTTCATGCCGTTCAGCCGGTCGTTGCCCGAGCCTCCAAGTAGGCGGTTGCGGCCGCGCCCAGCGGTCAGGCGGTCGTCGCCCTGGCCCCCGCTCAGGCGGTCGTTGCCCTGGCCCCCGCTGAGTAGGTCCTTCCCCGGCCCGCCGAGTAGCAGATCCTCACCGGCGTTGCCGGACAGCCGATCGTTGCCTGCGACACCCCTCGGGCTGTCGTCACCAAGCAGGCGGTCGTCGTCCTCGCCGCCCGACAGGCGGTCGGATCCCGCGCCTCCGAAGAGGCAGTCGTCGCCCCCCAGGCCGCTGAGGATGTCGTCCCCCTGCAGGCCGAACATGCTGTCGCCGAGAGCCGTCCCGAGCAGACGGTCGTTCCCCGGGGCACCCAGCCGGTCCGTTGCGCATGCGCCTGGATCCAGCGCGCGCGTCTCGGAACCGCCGAGCAGGGACTCAGCCGGTGGCGACGGACCAGAGGTGGGCCCGGGAGGTGGAGGTGGGGGAGCGCCACCGCGGTCGACGGTCTCGCAATCCGCGGCGATCGAATCCACGGCGTCGGCGCTCACGGAGTCGATGCCGATCCCGCAGCTGACCACGTCCGGCCTGTCTCCCCGGCTGTCGATGAGGTCGTCGCCGTCGCCACCGCTATGGGTGTCGATCCCCTTTTCCCCCCGCAGGGTGTCGTTGCCGGGGCCGCCCGCGAGCGAGTCGTTGCCGTCACCGCCAGTGACCGTCGCGGGCGTCGAGGTGGTGTTCACGACGCTGTCGGCTCCGTCGTCGGAACGCACGGTGATCCCGCGGATACCGGCGGCCGGACAGGTGGCAGTGTTGCCGGTCGCGGTGCAGCCAAGCCCCGCCGTGATCGCGGCACCCGGGTCCGAGAGTGAGTAGCCGTCTGCGGAGAGGGAGATGGTCAGGTCGTTCACCTCCCCCGGCGCGGCAACGTAGAAGACCCGCCCGGTCTCGATGCTCGCCGTGGCCGCGAAGGCCCCAGGCGGCGCTAATGCCAGCGCGCTGAGCGCTGCGACACCCAGCAGGCAGAACAGCCTAGCCCGCAGCCGCCCTTCCCTTTCCGAAGCGCAGGTACAGCGAGGGCAGCACGAACAGGTTCAGCAGCGTCGCCGTCACGAGGCCGCCCAGGATGACGATCGCCATCGGGTGCTCGATCTCGTGGCCCGGAATCGCGCCCGGGATCGCCAAGGGCAGCAGCGCAAGCCCCGTCGCCGACGCGGTCATCAGGATCGGGGCGAGCCGCTCCTTCGCCCCGCGCAGCACCAGCTCGGGCCCGAACGGCTCGCCCTCGTGCCGTTCGAGGTGCTGGAAGTGGCTGATCATGAGTATCCCGTTACGCGCGGCGATGCCGAATACTGTCAGGAACCCGACGAGCGAGCCGAGCGACAGGATGCCGTCGCCCAGCCATACGGCGAGCACCCCGCCCACCAGCGCCATCGGGAGAAGCAGGAACGTCAGAATGGCCAGCCGGATGCTGCCGAGTGCGGCGTGAAGGAGCAGGAAGATCGCGATCGCCGCGGCGATCCCGAAGATGAACAAACGGTCCTGGGCCGCGTTCAGCTCGGTGGACTCCCCCAGCACGTCGGCGTGGTACTCGCGCGGGAACTTGACCCCGTCGACCGCATCCTCGACTTCGTCGACCACGGAGGCGAGATCGCGACCTTCGACGTTCGCCCCGACGTCGATGCGGCGTGATTGCAGCTCCCGTTCGACGTGATTCGGGGTTGGGGCGACCCGCACGTCGGCCACCTGCTCGAGGCGCACCCGGCCGCGTCCGGGCGTGTCGATGGGGAGCTCCTCGACGTCGGTGAGGCTGTTGCGCGCCGACGGGATGCTGTAGACGTGCACGTCGTAGGCCTTCCCGCCGTAGAAGATGTCGCTGACCTCCTCGCTGGCGAGCAGCGTCGACGATTGGCGGCGAACGTCGCCCGGCTTGAGGCCGTGGCTCCGCGCCGCCTCGAGGTCAAGCTCCACCTCGATGTGCGGCAGTTCCTCCGCGAAGTCGGGTGACACGTCCACGGTGCCGTCGACCTTGGCGACGGCGTCGGCCACCTCGTCCGCCTTCTCGCGCAGGACCTCCAG
>Ga0081538_10004255_pt1 | contig 13267 bp, 9 predicted proteins | sample TabmetS5T2R1_FD_71022 | JGI IMG/M metagenome (GOLD analysis project Ga0081538, IMG submission 71022) | Tabebuia heterophylla rhizosphere microbial communities from the University of Puerto Rico - S5T2R1 | ecosystem: Host-associated > Plants > Roots > Rhizosphere ...
TCTCGACGACGTTGTGACCTTCAAGAGCCGACAATGGGATCGCCGTGATCGTGTCAAAGCCGAGATCCTGGTCCCGGACAAAATGCCGATAGGAAAGCTCGATCTCGTCAAAGACCGGCTGCGACCAGTCCACCAGATCCATCTTGTTGACCGCCAACGCCACGCGGCGGATCCCCAGCATCGAGACGATGCGGCTGTGGCGTTTGGTTTGAGTCAGTACTCCCTTACGGGCGTCGATCAGTAGGACGGCCGCCTGAGCGGTCGAGGCGCCAGTGGCCATGTTGCGGGTGTACTGCTCGTGGCCCGGGGTATCGGCCACGATAAAGCGCCGCTTGGGCGTGGCAAAGAAGCGGTAGGCAACATCGATGGTGATGCCCTGCTCGCGTTCGGCCTGCAGTCCATCAACCAAAAGCGCAAAGTCTAGCCGCTCCCCCTGGGTGCCAAATTTCTTCGAGTCCGCCTTGAGTGTCTCCAGTTGGTCTTCAAAGATGAGCTTAGTCTCGTAGAGCAAGCGGCCAATCAAGGTCGATTTGCCGTCGTCGACGCTGCCACAAGTGATAAAGCGCAGGGTATCCTTCAAAAGTACCCTTCCTGCTTCTTGCGTTCCATGGAGCCGGCGCCGTCGTGGTCGATGATGCGTCCTTGGCGCTCGGACGTCGTCGCCCCTAGGGTTTCCGCTACGATTTGATCGAGTGTGGTGGCGGTGCTTTCAATGGCTGCGGTCAGCGGATAGCAACCCAGGGTGCGAAACCGTACCATAAGCATGGCCGGTCTTTCGCCGGGCTCGAGCGGCAGCCGCTCATCATCGACCATGATCCACTGACCAAAGCGTTTGACCACCGGACGCTTGGCGGCAAAATACAACGGCACAATGGGGATCTGCTCTTGGCGGATATAGGCCCATATGTCGGCTTCGGTCCAATTGGAAAGCGGAAATACCCGTATCGTCTCGCCGGGGTTGATGCGGGCGTTGTAAAGATTCCACAGTTCGGGGCGCTGGGCTTTTGGCTCCCAACGATGGCCGGGAGCACGAAATGAAAAAATCCGCTCCTTGGCGCGGGACTTCTCTTCGTCGCGCCGGGCGCCGCCGAACGCCACATCAAACGCGTGAAAGTCAAGCGCTTGCTTGAGCGCTTCGGTCTTCATGACATCGGTGTGGTACGCCGAGCCATGGCTTATGGGTCCAATACCCTCGGCAGCACCGCGTGGGTTGGTATAGGTGACCAGCTTGAAGCCAACTTGCCTTGACATCCGGTCCCGAAACGCAATCATCTCGCGAAATTTCCAGCCCGTGTCGATGTGCATCAGTGGAAAAGGGATCGGACCCGGATAAAAAGCCTTTTGCGCCAGCCGCAGCATCACCGAGGAGTCTTTGCCGATCGAGTAAAGCATCACCGGCTTGGCAGCTGTCGCTGCCACTTCACGGATAATTTCAATCGACTCGGATTCCAACTCTGAAAAAATGTCACTGTTCATATTATTGACATCGCCGGTGGTCGGAATAATTAAGCCACCGCAATTTGAACCTTGGATTCTGAGACGCGATTCCTCTTTTCTGATGAAAATTTTTCTCTAGGGTCTCGCGAGTCGTGTTTGTATGGGCCAAAACGTACTATTTAACAACAAATTACTGTAAACAACAAAGAATCCTAAACAATGCGTAATTATGATAGAAACCACTTGAAATTTGCAATTACCCTTTTCAGGTTACGAATTTACCATCCCGTCTTTTCTTCGGAGCGTGAATATAGACTAAGCTTATGAAGGTAAACTACACCGAAACGGTCCGGATCGCTTGGACCCGTTCGGTCGGTGTGGGATGTGAATAATGGTAGGCTGAATACCACGGGTGCGGCATCAGGTTAGCGAGATTCTTGATAGTCAGCTTAACCAGCGCCTCTTCCATCGGCCCAGAACTGTGGAGGGTTTTCACTGCAAATCGGTCGGCCTCGTATTCGTGCTTACGGGAAAGCCGGTTGATTAACGGGCCAAGGTAGAAAGAAAACGGACCGGAGAGCAGACTGAAAAGCACCAACGCTCCATGATTCGAAGGATTCTCCAAGCCAAAAGCTGAGAAAAGAGGCCTGTAATTTACCAGCAAACTCAAAATATAGAGCCCAAAAAAAAGAAAAAGAGTCTGTACGAACAGCATGCGGCGAATGTGTTTCAGTTTGTAATGGCCGATCTCATGGGCCAGCACGGCAAGCCCCTGATCCACCGTCATCTGTGCGATCAAGGTATCGAACAGGACAATACGTTTTGCCTTTCCTATACCTGTGAAGTAAGCATTGGAATGCGCCGAGCGTTTCGAGCCGTCCATCGAAAAGATGCCGTTTGTTTTGAATCCTACGTCGTCTGCTAGACGTAGGATGCGACTCCGCAATTCACCTTCCGGCAAAGGCTCAAACTTGTTGAATAGCGGCGCGATCAACGCGGGATAAGCCATCACCATCAGCAGTTGGAACCCAGCGATAAAGAAAAACGTCCAGATCCACCAATACGAACCTGTAGCATCCATCAACCAAAGCACCACGAAAAGAAAGGGCAAACCAATGACGATGCCGAGCATTAAGCCTTTGATCTTATCGGTTAGGTAGAGCTTCCAAGTTGTCTTGTTGAAACCAAAGCGTGCCTCCAGCTTAAAGGTCGAATAAAGATCCGTGGGCAAGCTTGCAATCGAGAGCAATAGCGCGACAGCGAAGCAGAATATTAATCCGCGGGCGTGTGGGAACGGCAATGACCAGCTCGCCAGTTTCTCTGAAAAGCGATCGACTAATGGCAACGCTCCAAAAAGAACGATCAGGGTGACCACTCGACCATATATTTCCGCCCAACGCTGAAATCGACCCTTGGCAAGAGTGTACTGGATCGATTGGTCGTATTCTTCCGGGCTCAGCTTCCCCTGGAAAAAGTCTGGGATTTCCTTGCTGGCGCTCCGTCGCCGAACGTAATCCAGGTTCAACTCATTAAGGCCAAACTCTACGATAAACTCCAAGGCGAAAAGGGCAAGAAACAAATCCAAGATCACTGTTTCCATGGCAACGAGGGGGGAATTTGGAAAGAAGAGAGCGACCGCAGGATAGCCAAGGATCTATTGGGTGGCGAGAGGACTATAACCAAAAGAGAGCTTTCCCTCGTTCTCGTCTACCTCGACCTTGCCCCCGCTTTGTAGTCTGCCGAAGAGAATTTCGTCCGCCAGGACGCGCTTGATTTCGTTTTGAATCAACCGCGCCATCGGGCGCGCTCCAAAGGATGGGTCGTAACCTCGCTCCGCAAGCCAGCGCCGCGCCTTCGGGGTAATCTGCAGGAAAACTCTTTTCTCGTTGAGCTGGTGATCCAGCTCAATAACGAACTTGTCTACTACCCGTTCGATGATCTCCATGCTCAAGGAGTTGAAAGTTATCATCGCGTCGAGGCGGTTGCGGAATTCAGGGCTAAACATCTTTTCAATGGCTTCTTTGCCTTTGCCGGCGTTGGACTGTGCACCGAAACCCAGCGGTGCGCCGCTCATTTCTCGGGCGCCGGCGTTAGTGGTCATGATCAGGATAATGTTTCTAAAGTCCGCCTTCTTGCCATTGTTGTCAGTAAGAGTGGCGTGGTCCATGACCTGAAGGAGAATATTGAACAAATCGGGATGTGCCTTCTCTATTTCGTCAAGGAGCAAAACCGCGTATGGATTTCTGTTGATAGCGTCGGTTAGCAGACCTCCCTGGTCGAAGCCAACATAGCCCGGTGGGGCGCCGATCAGGCGAGAGACCGTGTGTTTCTCCATGTATTCGCTCATGTCGAAGCGAATAAACTCGATACCCATAATGTGCGCCAGCTGTTTAGCCACTTCGGTCTTGCCAACCCCGGTTGGGCCTGAGAAGAGGAAACAACCGATCGGTTTTTCCGGATGGCCGAGACCCGAACGCGAAAGTCTTATCGTACTCGTCAGCGTGTCGATCGCCGCATCCTGCCCGAAGACGGTTAGTTTCAAGTCTCGGTCAAGATTTTGCAGCTGCTCTTTATCTGACGTCGAAACACTGCGGGGCGGAATCTTGGCGATCTTCGCGACGATTTTTTCAATATCCTTAGTACCAATGGATTTCTTGCGCTTATCAGGCGGCTGGATTTTTACGGCCGCGCCGACTTCATCGATAACGTCGATCGCTTTATCCGGCAATTTTCGATCGTTGATATGCTTCGCTGAGAGCTGGACCGCTGCGCGAATAGCTCCGGTGCTATAGTGGACTCCGTGATGTTTTTCGTAGTGCGGCTTCAAGCCCTCGAGTATTTTGTAGGCTTCGTCCTGGCTGGGTTCGGGCACTTCGATCTTCTGGAAACGACGCGCTAGAGCGCGATCTCTTTCAAAGTAGCTCTTATAATCATGATACGTGGTTGAGCCAATGCACTTCAGTTCCCCGGATGCGAGAGCGGGCTTTAGAATATTTGAGGCATCCATTGAGCCGCCGCTGGTGGCCCCGGCGCCGACGACGGTGTGAATTTCGTCGATGAAAAGAATGGAATTGGCCTGTTTCTTAAGACCAGCCAAAACCCCCTTCAGACGCGCCTCGAAATCTCCACGGAACTTCGTGCCGGCGAGTAACGCTCCCATATCGAGCGCATAAATGACAGCATCCTTCAGAGCGTCAGGGACTTCGCCGTGCTGGATCTTCAAGGCCAGCCCCTCGGCCAACGCTGTTTTTCCGACGCCCGGGTCGCCCACATAAATCGGATTATTCTTGCGCCGGCGGCAGAGTACGTGAATGGTCCGTTCTATTTCATCGTCCCGTCCGATGAGAGGATCGATATTCCCTTGCTGAGCTTTCACCACCAAGTTAACGGCGAAGGCTTCGAGAGGTTTGACCCGCCGGTTCGGTTTCTCCTCTGGCTCGCCCTGCTCCTCTTCGGCTGGAGACCATTCCTCCGCTGCCGCGATCTTGGAGATGCCATGAGAAATGTAGTTGACGAGATCGAAACGTGTGATGCCCTCCTCTTGCAAGAGATAGACCGCATGGGAGTCCGGCTCACGAAACATCGCAATTAGCAGATTACCGCCGTTAATCTCCTTTTTTTCCGCCGATTGAGCATGAATGACCGCCCGCTGTAGCACGCGGTGAAAACTGAGAGTCTGCTGCGGTTGATGATCCAAACCGGCAGGAAGCGTTTCCATGTGGGTCTGAAAGAACTCTTCAAGCCCTTTTCGGAGCCGGTCGATGTCGCCGCCGCAATTAACGATCGCCCCGCGGGCGTCTTTATCCTGCAGCAAAGCATAGAGGAGATGCTCGAGACAGACGTATTCGTGGCGTCTGTTCTTCGCTTCTCTTAAAGCGGTATTCAGAGTTCCTTCCAGCTCTTTGCTGATCATCCTAAGCTTCTTCCATGGTGCATTTCAGCGGATACTCGTGCTGACGGGCCAAGCCTTCAACCAAAGTCACTTTGGTCTCGGCGATCTCATAAGTATATACGCCTGCCACCCCGATGCCCTTTCTGTGGACATGAAGCATGATTTGAACCGCCTCCGTATGCTCCTTGTGGAAAACATACTGCAACACCTGCACAACAAACTCCTTGGTAGTATAATCGTCATTGTGCAGCAAAACTTTGTAGAGGGGAGGTTTTTTTAACTTTTTCTTGGTCTCGGTGACCAGTTCGTGATCGAATTCAGTTTCCCGCCGGCTCATGATCTCTCTCCCTGGAAACAATCTATATCTAGCATGCTTGTCCGTCCGGTCGCAATCCTCCAAAACCATCCCATGACCGGGCGAAATATTTCTAACTGCTTGCACCCCGAAGGTAGAAAAATGGTATAGTCATTATGGAAACTCACCGGTGGTTTTAGAACCTGCGATGAGTCACCATGCCAGGAGGTGCCCTGTGCTTTCCAACAAAGTCAGCGAGATAATGACCACGAATCTTACGACCGCTCCGGCTGCCAGTTCGATTCAGGAGGTCTTGGATACGATGGATGCGGCGGATGTCGGACGGATCATCATCACCGATAAAGAAGTACCCGTCGGAATTTTTACTGAAAAAGACGTGTTGAAGCGAGTCGTGAACCAGAACCTTGAAACCAGAAAGTTAGTGATCAAAGACGTCATGACTTCTCCGATTCGAGCCGTGCGCGAGGAGACGCACATCGTCGAAGCCCTTGGCCGCATGTACAAAGGCAAATACCGCCATCTCCTGGTGCGCGGACGCAGAGGAAAGATCGTTGGAATCGTCTCCATGCGCCGGATTCTTAGCCTCGCGGTTGAATTGGGGCAAGGAATGAGTGAAACCAGAACATTGGGGAGTCTGATGCGGGGCGAAGCCTTGTCCGTCGATGAGAGTTCGTTGGTTTACGAAACGGTCGATCTCATGATTCAGAAGGAGGTGGCTTCGGTGGTCGTAACCACCCGTGGCAAACCCACTGGTATCTTTACCGAACGGGACGTTCTCAAACGGGTCGCTAGCAGGGGAATTGATACGAAAAAGACCCAAGTCAAGCAAGTTATGACCTCGCCGCTAGTCACGATGGCAGATACAGCATTGATCGGCGAGGCATTGACTGAAATGTACCGACGAGACATTAGGAATATGCCGGTCATGGCAGCCAGGGGCGAACTTATAGGCATCGTTTCTATGCCCGATATTTTACAATATGCCGCCGCTTTTAACATCGACGAAAAAGTTCGACAAACCTGGAAAGAAGTCCAGGAATACTATGACTCCGAAGATCAGTATACACCGGGCTAACACATTGTCTTTTAAGAGGAATATGCTAGCATTAAAGAATTGTAAATTCTCAAGGAGGTCGGATTTTGGATACTGCTACAATCAATGATTTAAACATCTGCGTCGCCACTGAGAATGGGTCGGGAAGCGCCTCCTCAAATAACATATTGTTCAAGGCGATCTTCAAAATGGGCATTCCTTGTTCATCGAAAAACATGTTTCCATCGAATATCCAGGGTTTGCCCACTTGGTACCAAATTCGGGCTTCCGCCGAAGGCTACTTAAGCCGCAAAGACGTTATTGATGTAATGGTCATGTTTAATGATGCCACTGCCGCCAAGGACATTTACAGGGTGCGGGATGGCGGTTTGATTCTTTATGATGACTCCACCCCGCTACCCGCTCATCTGAAACGCGATGGCGTTCAGTACATAGGGGTCCCGGCGAATAAGTTAATCGCGAAACTGGTACCTGCCTCGCCTCTACGCGCAAAGCAACGCAACATGATCTATGTCGGTGCCCTGGCCTATCTATTCGGCATCGATATGGAGGTTATCAAGGCCGTGCTGGAAGATACTTTCGGGAAAAAGCCGGCAGTGATCGAATCGAACCTCCTTTGTATCGATGCCGGCTACCAATACGTAAAGGAAAAAAACTTCACGCAGAATATCGCGCGACTGCAAATCATCCCGAATGGCAACAAAGGAAAGATCATCACCGAAGGTAACACAGCCGCGGCACTGGGAGCGATCTATGGCGGGGCCTCGGTGATTTGTTGGTATCCCATTACACCATCCAGCTCTCTCGCGGAAGCCATGGAGTATTACCTACCCAGACTGCGTAAGCCCAAAGACGGCAAACGTACGTATGCCATTGTTCAAGCAGAGGATGAGATCGCATCGGCGGGGATGGTTGCCGGCGCTGGGTGGGCTGGAGCCCGTGCCATGACCTCTACTTCCGGGCCCGGGGTCTCTTTAATGAACGAAACTATCGGCCTCGCTTACTATGCCGAAATTCCGTGTGTATTCTTTATCATCCAACGCGGCGGTCCTTCCACTGGTCTGCCGACACGGACGCAGCAGGCGGATATCTCTCTGATGTATGGTGCTTCCCACGGTGACACCCGCCACATTCTGTTGATTCCCCATGACATGAACTCCTGCTTCGATTTTGCGCGACGCAGTTTCGATTTCGCCGACCGATTTCAAACGCCGGTTTTTGTGGCTATGGACCTCGACCTGGGGATGAATTTTTGGTCGTCCGACCCGCTCCACTTAGACAAAGAGCCCTACGACTACGGCAAGCGATTAAGCGCCGAGCAACTTGAGGAATGGACCAAAGCCGGTAAGAAATTCCGGCGCTATTTTGATCAGGACGGCGACGGCATACCGTACAGGACCGTCCCCGGAAATCAGCATCGGATGGCCTCCTACTTCACACGCGGATCCGGCCACGACGCCGACGCCAAGTACTCCGAAGATGAAAACGACTATAAATACATTCTCGATCGACTGAAAAAGAAGTTTGAAACCGCTCGGAAATTCGTCCCTAAGCCAATCGTGGAGAAGGAAAGGGGCGTCAAAACCGGAATTGTTTGTTATGGCTCTAGCTACGAGGCGGTGCGCGAGGCTCGTGACAGGTTGAAGGCTCGGGGATTAAAAACCAACCACATGTTAATCCGAGCCCTCCCGCTAACAAAGGAGGTACGGGATTTCTTGGTAGAGCATGACACGATCTATTTCGTGGAACAGAATCGAGACGGTCAAATGGCTGCGATCATCAAAGACGAAAATCCCGAGTTGGGAGCGAAGATTGTTAGTATACTTGTCTACAACGGCCTGCCTATAACTCCCAAATCAGTTGTAGACCAGATTTTCGATGCGGCCCAGTCGGCCGAATTAAAAACCGCACAGATGTAAGGATAGAATTATGGCAGAAGCGAAACTAAATCGGATTAACTTAACCGAAAAGGATTACGAAGGGGCGCCCTCGACGATGTGCCGAGGTTGCGGCCATGACGCCATTTCAGCGTCGGTCATGCGCGCTTATTTTGAAAGCAGTATCGATCCGCGAAAAGTAGTTAAGTTGAGCGGCATCGGCTGTTCATCGAAAACACCCGCTTACTTTTTGAGCCAATCTTTCGGTTTCAACGCGGTTCACGGCAGAATGTCTGCCGTAGCGACCGGCGCCAATTTGGCCAACCATACTCTGATGCCGATCGGTGTATCCGGCGATGGCGATACCGCTGCTATTGGCTTGGGCAACTTTTGCCACATGATGCGGCGGAACGTGAATATCACTTACATCATAGAAAATAACGGCGTCTACGGACTAACCAAGGGCCAATTCTCGGCCACCGCCGACGTTGGTTCCGTGATGAAGGGCGGAAAGGTCAATGACATTCCGGCCATCGACATGGCCGAGCTGGCTATTACGCTTGGAGCCACTTATGTAGCGCGTAGTTTTTCCGGCGATCGCAAACAGCTTACCCCTCTGGTGCAAGGCGCTTTAGCCCATGCCGGAAGTGCGATTCTCGACGTTATTAGCCCCTGTGTAACCTTCAACAACCACGAAGGATCCACCAAGAGCCTCAAGTATGCCAAAGGCCACCTCGACCCGATCCATGATATCGACTTCATTCCGCCCTACGAAAATATCGAAGCCGATTACGACGAAGGCACTGACCACGCGGTAGAACTGCACGATGGCTCACACATCGTTTTGCACAAGCTAAGTAAAGACTACGATCCCACCAATAAAGCGCAAGCGATCTCAGCGATCCACGCGGCTATCGCCGAAGGAAAGTTTTTGACCGGCCTGATCTACTATAATCCGAACCGCAAGGAGTTTGCTGAAGAGTTGAATCTCTGCGACATCCCGTTATCTGAGTTGTCCCAGGACGATCTTCAGCCACCGCTAGAAGCGCTAGAGAGAATCAACGCCGAATTGATGAAGTAAGTTTCGTACTACGGTCCAACTTTACATTGCTCAAACGCAAAAGGCCTGGCAGAAATTCCTGCCAGGCCTTTTTATTGGACGCTTGAAATCATCGACCAATAACTATAGACCCATTGCCTGTTTCTCGAGGCCTCTCCACGTTTCGATAATTTCACTTGAGGAAGCCACCAAACCAAAATGACGTCGCATGTTTTCCAACGTGCCCAGGTGCAACTTCGCCTCATAGGCCGCGGAGCAATCATCGATCAATGTTACATAGTAGTCATAGATATAGGCGTCGCGCGCCGTGGTCTCGACACAGACATTGGTGGCCACCCCACACACGAGAACACTCTGCACATTGCGTGCCTTGAGTACCGTGTTTAGGTCAGTATTGATAAAGGCACTATAGCGATGTTTGATTACCACTCTTTCACTTGGGAGCGGTGCGATCCCCTCATAGAATTCCGCGCCCCAGGTTCCTTCGCGGCAAGTGTTTAAGCCGCTTTTCTGTGAACTACGATAAATCCAGGAGGGCGTGTCGGTCCATTCACTATGCGTTGTTCGAATGTAGACAATAGTTAGCCCAATCCGTCGCGCTTGATCGATCAGCCGTAGGAGATTCGGCACCATGGCCAATGCCGCGCTTACATCCTCGCCTCGCTTCCCGGCACTCCCCTCCGGGCTGACGAAATCATTTTGCACGTCTACCACGATTAATGCCGCGTATTTCGGATCACAGCGCTCTTTGAGAGTTCGCAAAACTTCCATAGCCTTTTCCATTCCGTTAGTGGTCGTGTTTTCGCTGCAGGCCGCCGTGTCCCATGGCCATAATATCGGCACGCGAAATTCTCTCTCCGGCCAGCAGTCTCGGCAACAATATATCAAAGGCGGTGAATGGATCATGAAGGACACAACCGGATAGCCCCAACACCGGCGTTTCGTTCAAATAAGCCATGACGAACATCGAGCCCGGTAGGATAGGGAATCCGTGCGACTCCACTTTGGCACCGCTCCGGCGGATTCCTTCCGGCGTTTTGTCGTCCGGATCGACGGACATGCCGCCGCTAACTAGAATGATCTCGGCGCCGTCGCGCTGCGCATTCTTAATGAGCTCCGCAATCTGATCCGGATCATCCGTCGCCAACTGCTTGTCGGCGAGATCCGAGCCCATTTCGCCGACTTTCTTTCGCACCACAGGTTCGAAACCGTCTTTGATTCTGCCCGAATACACCTCGCTGCCGGTGACGATCAAATGAATCTTGCGCGCTGGCGTCGGCACAATTTGTACGATCGGGTTATCCTTGCATAAGATTTCGGCTTGCTGAATCAGAGCTTCTTTGACGACCACCGGGATAGTTCGTGTGCCCGCCACCACGTCGCCTTGCCGCACATAACGGTTCGATGGCAAAGTGGCCATCATCAGATCGCCCAAAGAATTAAAGCGGTAGAGAAGATTGGCGTCGATCTTTAGCAAGCCCGCTATTTCCGCTACCAGATTGACCCGTCCTTCCACCGGCTCGGTCAATTTGAGATTCGGGCCCGCGGCCGCGCCCGCCAATCGACGCGCTGCGTCTTCTTCATGCAGCTCGTCTTTTTCCAGCTCCATAACGTACAAATGGCGTTTCCCTACGTCGAGTAGTTTCGAGACATCTTCCTTGCGCACAATGTGTCCGCGCCGAAAGGCGGGGCCCTTATGCTTGCCGGGGACGATCTCTGTAATGTCGTGAGCCAGTGTCATCCCGATGGCTTCTTCTACAGGAATAACTTTCAGCATTACCTGCTCTCCTTGAAACCCTCTAACAAATACGCTTGGATTTTTCCACCTGGCGTTGATCTTTCCGCGTTACCAAAATGGTGTAACACTTCGTGGACGGAGTGATTTCAGCTTCCTTGCTTAGTCTCGGTGCACAGGCTCCGATTTGACGTCGAACCCAGCTTCTCTTCTTTTGACGGAAGTGACCAGTACCTTGTCGATCCGCTTGCCATCCATGTCCACGACCTCAAAGCGCAAATCATTCCATTCAAAATGATCGGCCACGGACGGAACCCGTCCCATCTGGGTGAATATGAAACCGCCCAACGTTTGATAGGCGTCCCTTTTTTCTCCGGGTAGGCTCTCGACGTGGAAGATCTCTTTAAATTCATCTACGCTAAGCATGCCATCCAGCAACCATGAGCCGTCGTGACGCTGCACGGCTTTTGGATCGCTGGGCTTCGCGTCGAAAGGCATGTCGCCGGCGATGGCTTCGAGAATGTCATGGTGGGTGAGCAGACCCTCGATACCGCCGTATTCGTCAACGACGAGCGCGATATGTTGCCCGGAGCTTCTAAATGATTCCAACAATGCCAAAGCGGAAATCGTTCTTGGCACGAACAGGGGTTGTTGAACCAGAGCTTTCAAATCCATCGGCTTGCCAGCGAGATTCGCCGTCAACAGATCTTTCGCTTGCACTATTCCAGTTACATTATCGAGGTTTTCCATTCCCACTGGGAAACGAGAATATCCGCTCTCAATGATCCTCTGGTGAACCTGATCGATAGGGTTTTCAAGATCGAGCCAGACAATCTGAGTTCTTGGGGTCATCAGCGACCGCGCGGTCTTATCCCCGAGACGGAGTACCGCCTCGAACATGTCCTGCTCCGATTCTTCGAAAACACCTGCCTCGGTTCCTTGTTGAACCAGAGTTTTGATTTCCTCCTCCGTAATTGGTAATTCTTGGGCTTCCGCCTTGCCAAACAGACGTGAAACCATGTCGGTAGAAATAGCCAGCAGATGAACAATCGGTGACAATATTTTTGAAAACCAGCGCAGCGGTATGGCTACCACAGTAGCAATCGTCTCGGGGTAGCGTATGGCAAGACGCTTGGGCACAAGCTCACCCATAACAAGCAGAAAGTAGGCTATAACCAAGACAACCAAGCACAGGGCGATGGGTCGGCTGTAGGGCTCGATCGGGGGAATAGAACCTATGACCTTGGTTACTTGGCTGGCAAGAATCGTCGCTCCAAACACACCCGCCAAGATACCGACAAAGGTGATACCTATTTGTATCGCTAATAAGAAACGGTTCGGTATATAAGCAAGCTCCAAAGCTGTTTTTGCTCTCAAATTACCCTTGCTTGCCCATTCCTGGAGCCGCGACTTTCGCGCTGTGACGATCGCCGTTTCGGACATAGCAAACATAGCATTGGCCAAGATAAGCAGCGTTATGATAAGAATATCTATACCGATTTCTGACATCTTTAACTCCTGTTACTCCCCCTCTAATGCGTGGCAAGGATCCCCTTTGTGCTGACCGCTTTTTGAGCATCCATTGTATCGTCGCACATGCGGGCTGCAAAAGCGAAACGCCGATTGAGTGGGGAACATTGGGCGATTGTGACGAGGGAAACCCGAATTTTCGTAAGAAGCGCACATTGGGACGGCCGAAGGAGGTCAGGCCGCGGCGAGAGGCAACCCTTTCTTTTCCTGTCAACAGGTTTTCCTTTGCCAGGTTCTTCAGTGCAGGAAGATCTCCAAAAATAGCGATAAGGGCCTACGCTTTTTCGGAGACTGTGCTTCGAAAAAATGGCCCTTCGGGCAGTTGAGGGTCGAAGCTGAGCGGTTGTAGAGTAGCGCCCATGAATA
>Ga0081538_10004256_pt1 | contig 13262 bp, 10 predicted proteins | sample TabmetS5T2R1_FD_71022 | JGI IMG/M metagenome (GOLD analysis project Ga0081538, IMG submission 71022) | Tabebuia heterophylla rhizosphere microbial communities from the University of Puerto Rico - S5T2R1 | ecosystem: Host-associated > Plants > Roots > Rhizosphere ...
CCGACAGGCCCAGCCATTGCGCGACGGAAGCACGCATCTGCTCCTCGTCGTCGACGAACAGGATCGCGCCAGAGCTCATTTCACCCCGCTCATTCCGCCACCCGCATCGGACGCGCCTCCATCGAAGGAATCGCGATGCTGAACACGCTGCCGGAGACCACCCCGGCGCGTGCCTGCAACGAGCCGCCGAGGTCCTCGATGATGGCGCGCGAGATGGAGAGGCCGAGGCCGAGCCCCTCGCCGGTGCGCTTGGTGGTGAAGAATGGCTCGGTCAGGCGATGCGCATTTTCGGCAGGGAAGCCGCAGCCATTGTCCACCACCTCGATCCACAGCATGCCGTCCGCTTCCCGCGCGCCGATCTCGATGCGTGGCGCCTCCACAGCCTCGACCGCATCGAGCGCGTTGCTGAGCAGGTTGACGAACACCTGCTCCAAACGCACCGGGCTCGCGCGCACCGGAGAGAGCGTCGGCGGCAGGTTCAGCGCGACTTCCGCGCCCAGCCGCTTGCTGCGGTGCTGGACCAGCTCGACCGCCGCCCCCAGCACCTGCGCCACGTCCACCTGCTCCAGCTGCCCTTTCTCCTTGCGCGCAAAGCTCTTGAGATGCTGGATCGTGCGCTGCATGCGGCGCAGCAGGTCGCGGGCGACCTCCACATTGCCGCGCACCGCCTCGACCTCGCCGCGCGCCGCCAGCACCCCGGTTGCGGCCAGGTAGTTCTCCATCGCACCCACCGGCTGGCTCACCTCGTGCACGATCGCGGCGGACATCTGCCCCAGCGCCGCCAGCTTCGCGGCCTGGATCAGCTCGTCCTGCGCCAGCTGCAGATGATCCTGGGCGCGGCGGCGTTCCTCGATCTCCAGCGCGAGGGTCGTGTTCGCGTCCGCCAGCTCGCGGGTGCGTTCCTCGACCCTGCGCTCCAGCGCGTCATGGGCATCGAGCTTGACCCGGATGCGATGCTGCCGTTCGCGCAAATAGAAGCCCAGGGCGAACAACAATGCCGCCGCCAGGAACACGATCGCCGCCACCAGATTCGCGATCCATTGCACCGGCGCGATGTCGCTGGCGGCGACGATCCGCCAGCCCTCGCTCGGCACCTCCACCATCTGCATCAGCATGGTGTTGTCCTCCACCGGCACGAACAGGTCCGAGCCCGCCGATGCACCGGATGGGCCTAGCAACGGCGGCAGGTCGATCGCCACCGGGTCGAACTGCCTGGTCTCGAGGATGCGGGCGCGATCCTGCGGCGCGATCGGCAACAGCGGCCGGTATTTCCACTCCGGCACGCTCGACAGGAAGATGATGCCGGCGCTGTCCGCCAGGCCGGCTGCATCGCCGGCGCCGCGCCACGTGGATTCAAGCTGTGCAAGGTCGATCTTCACCACCGCGACGCCAAGCGTCCCTGACGGTGTCTCGATGCGGTGCGCCAGGAAATAGCCCGGCACGCCGGTGGTGACGCCGACCGCGTAGTAGCGGCCCTCCCCCATTGCCATCGCATCCTTGAAATAGGGACGGAAGGCGTACGAGTGGCCGACGAAGCTGGTCTCCTCCCGCCAGTTGCTGGCGGCGAGCGTCAAGCCTTCGCGGTCCATCACGTAGAGCTCGTCCGAGCCGGCGGAGCGATTGACCGTCTCGAGATAGTGGTTGGCGCGCTCCGCCAGCGCCGCGCCGCCGCCGCGGTCGAGCAGCTGCTGGATGCGCTCGTCCTGCGCCAGCACAAACGGCATATAGCGGAAGCGCTCGATCTCGCTGACGACGCTACGGCTCTTCAAGGACAGGGCTTCGATGCCTCGCGCACGCAGATCGGCCATCTGCGCACCGCGCGCGACATGCCACGCCACCGCGCTCGCCAGCACGACGAGAAGAGAGAACACGGCAATCAGCAGGGCGCGGCGTTGCATCGTGCGACAGTAGAACCGATCTGGCGATTAGGGAACCGATGCCTTTCCTGCCAGCGCGGCCTCGGGGTCGGTATTCTTGCCTATATGGGAGTGCGGGCGAGGCGGTCATGGATCTTGCGCGCAGAGTCTCACGATCCTCCGATTCGGCCGCCGGACGGCACGCGGTTGGCCTGGATGGCATTGCTAGGCGGTGCCAGCCTTCTGATCCTTGGCGTCGCGATCGCGGTTGGACTCTGGCACGTCGCAAGGAGCGGTGCTCCGCCACTCGCTCCTGCGGAACTAACGGAGATCGAGACCTTGCTGGACCGCCTGGACTTCCCGCCTGGCCCGATCGACGGCGCGATCGACGAGCAAAGCCCTAACGCGATCCGCGACTTCCAGGTGACAGCCGGTCTCGAGGTCGATGGCATGCCAAGTGCCGCGCTGCTCGACGAGCTGCGCGCCGCCAAGGCGGAGTTGAGCGAGAATTAGGAGCGCGCGATCGGCGCGGCGGTGACCCACCAGCCAGGGTGCACGCTGCGCAACCTGGTTTCCGCAGAGCGTGCGCCAGCTTCGTCCGCGAACAGGCCGAAGCAGGTTGCGCCGCTGCCCGACAGCCGCGCCAGCACACAGCCAGGGAGCGCCGCGAGCGCGACCAGCACATCACGGATTGCGGGAGTCACTTTGATCGCCGCTTCGGTCAGGTCGTTGGCAGCGGATTGCAGGCGCGCGGCGAAATCGGCGAAGTCGCGCGGCGGTTCGCTCCAGCGCGCTGGCTTCGAGAACGGCCCTTGCCGCGCCTTGAACACCGCCGGCGTCGGCGTCGCGATCTTGGGATTGGCCAGCAGCAGCCAGGCCGGCGGCAATCCGCGGGCCGGCGCCAGGTCCTCGCCGATGCCGCCGACGAAGCTCGCCGCGCCGTCGAGGCACACCGGCACATCGGCGCCCAGCCTGGCGGCGGTGGCATGCAGCGCGGCGCGGCCCGGGGCCACGTCCCACAAGCCGCACAGGCCGGCGAGCGTCGCCGCTGCGTCGGCCGAGCCGCCGCCGATGCCGGATGCGACCGGCAGGTTCTTGGTCAGACGGATGGCGGCGCCGTTGCGCGTGCCGGTGATCTCCTGCAGCGCATGCGCCGCGCGCAGCACCAGATTGTCCGGGCCGGCGCCAAGCCCGCCCGCGAACGGACCGTCGATGGTGAGCGAGAGCTGATCCGCCGGCGCCAGCGCGATCTCATCGCCGGTGTCGGCGAACACGATCAGGCTGTCGAGCAGGTGATAGCCGTCGGCGCGCTTGCCGGTGATGTGCAGATAGAGATTGACCTTGGCGCGCGCGAGCATGGCAGGCGGAACCGCAGATGGAGGGAGGTTCAGCCGCCGGATTCGTTGCTCTCGGCCTGCGAGTTGACCTTCGGCTGCTCCGGCGCGGTCTCGACCGTATCGGTGAGGCCCTGCTCCAACTTCCGCTGCAGCTTGGGCGCCTGGTCCGGCTCCGGGTCGAAGCTCAACGCGCGCGACCACTGGAAGCGCGCCTCCTGGTGCCGCCCGACCTTCCAGTAGGCATCGCCGAGGTGATCGTTCAGCACCGGATCGGTCGGTGCCAGCGCGACTGCGCGCTCCAGCTCCGTCACCGCTTCCGGAAAGCGGCCGAGCATGTAGTGCGCCCAGCCGAGGGAATCGATGATGAAGCCTTCCTCCGGCCGCTGGCCCACCGCCTTTTCCAACATCTTCAGCGCTTCATCCAGATGCTCGCGCCGCTCGACCCAGGTATAGGCGAGGTAGTTGAGCACGTACGGCTCGTCGGGCGAGAGCTCGAGCGCCTTCTGGAAATCCTTCTCCGCCGGCGGCCACTGCTTGGCGCGCTCGTAGGAAATGCCGCGGTAGTAGAACAGCTGCCAGTCTTCCGGCTCGAGTGTGCCGAGCCGGTCGATCGCCACGCTATAGACCTTCGCCGCCTCTTCGAACTTCTTGTTGGAGCGCAGCAGCTGGCCCAGTTGCTGGGCGGCGGAAATGTCGGCCTTGTCGCCGTCCATCAGCTTACGCAGCAGGCCCTCGGCCTCGTCGTATTTCTCCTGCCGGCGATAGGATTCCGCGATCGAGAGCTGCGAGGGCCGACGGAAGATCGAGTCCTCCGGCACCTGGTTATAGGCGGCGATCGCCTGGTCCAGGTGATCGGCCTGGCGGTGCAGGTCGCCGAGGGCCAGCGCCGCGATGTCGAGCTTGGGATCGAGATCGAGCGCGAGATGCGTCAGCCACATCGCGTCGCCGTTATAGTCGTCCGCCATCAGCTCCATGGCGACCTGGGTATAGGCGATGGCCATGCCCTGCTTCGGATCCTTGACCAGCGGGCCCTTCGGCTTGGGCTGCGTGATCTGGCGCTCCATCGCGCCGGCGACATCCTCGCCGCGGCCTTCGGCCTGGGTGCGGTAGCGCTCGACCATCGCGCGCGCGGCCTTCTCGTCGCCGTCGCGCAGTGCCAGCGTGACGTAGAACTCCGCTAACTGTGCCGGGATCTCGGCGCCCTCGTCGATCGCGGCGAGCAGATCGGCGGCCGCCTTCTTGCTGTCGCCGGCGTGATCGACGATCAGCGCGGTCTGCATCTGCGCCAGCATCTGCGCGCCGTCGATCTCGGTCAGCGGCTTCAGCTCGGCCATCCCGGCGTCCTTGCCCTTGGCGCCGACCGCGAGCCAGGCGCGCAGCATCGGCGCCGTCACCTGCATCAGCCGGTCGTCCGGCAGCTCGCGCGACAGCGCCAGCGCCTCTTCGTAGTCGCCCGCGCGCGCCTTCTCCTGCACCAGCACCAGGCTGATCAGGATGGAGCGGATGCCGGCATCCTGCATGCGGTGGGCGAGCTTGATCGCGTCCTCGATCCGCCCGTCGCTCATCAGCGCGACCAGCGTCTTCTGCGCCAGCACGCCGTTGCCGAGGTCGTCGCCCAGCGCCAGGGTCAAGAGGTCGGCCGCCTGCCGCATGTCCTTCTGGTCGAATGCGATGACGCCGGCCAGATAGGCGCCGGTGCCGGTCCAGCTCTCCTGCTTGGCGGCCGCGGTCTGCCCGACCATGGTGCCTTCGGCGTCGGCGACGGCCACCGTTTCTTCCGACCCGCAGGCCGTCAGGGCGAGGGTGGCCAGGATGGCGAGGCCAGCCAGCACCTTGTGCCGGCGCGCGAAATCCATGGTCTGCACGTCGTATCCGATCTTCTGGGAGGAAGCTTCCATGCCTTCTATATAGAACGCCCTGGGTTAACAGTCCCTGCCTAAATCACTCACATATTGGGGTAGTTGGGGCCACCGCCCCCTTCCGGCACCACCCAGTGGATGTTCTGGGTGGGGTCCTTGATGTCGCAGGTTTTGCAATGGACGCAATTCTGGGCGTTGATCTGCAACCGCGGATTGCTGCCATCGGCCTCCCGGACGATTTCGTAAACACCGGCCGGACAATAGCGTTGCTCGGGCGCGTCATAGAGCGCCAGATTGGTTGCGATCGGGATGTCCTTGTTCTTGAGCGTAAGGTGCGCCGGCTGGTTCTCTTCGTGATTGGTGGAAGACAGGAACACCGACGATAGCCGGTCGAAGCTGACCACCCCGTCCGGCTTGGGATAGGCGATCTTCGGCATGTCCGACGCCTTCCGGAGCTGCGTGTGGTCCGGATGGTTGTGCAAGGTCCACGGCGCCTTGCCGCGGAAGAGGTAGGTGTCGAGCGCCGAATAGATGAGGCCCATCATCATGCCGCCGTGGAACGACGGCCGGATGTTGCGCACGCGGTAGAGCTCGTCCCACAGCCAGGTCTTTTTCAGCGCCTCCGGATATTCGGCAATCTCCGCGCCCGCCGCGTTGCCCGCCTTGAGGCGCGGGAACAAGGCTTCCGCCGCCGTCATGCCGGACTTCATCGCGGTGTGCGTGCCCTTGATCTTCGGCACGTTGAGGAAGCCCGCCGTGTCACCGATCAGCAGGCCGCCGGGGAAGACGAGCTTCGGGATCGACTGGAAGCCGCCTTCGTTGATGGCGCGCGCGCCATAGGCGATGCGCCGGCCGCCTTCGAAGATGGGCCTGATCGCCGGATGCTGCTTGAAGCGCTGGAACTCCTCGAACGGGTTGAGGTGCGGGTTCTGGTAGTCGAGCCCGATCACGAAGCCGACCGCGACCTGGTTGTTCTCCAGGTGATAGAGGAACGAGCCGCCATAGGTGCTGCTGTCCATCGGCCAGCCGATGGTGTGGGTGATCTTGCCTTGCTGGTGCTTGGCGGGATCGACCTCCCACAGCTCCTTGATGCCGATGCCGAAGGTCTGCGGATCGCAGCCCTCGCGCAGCTTGAAGCGCTCGAACAGGCCCTTGGTGAGCGACCCGCGGCAGCCTTCCGCGAACAGGGTCTGCTTGCCGTGAAGCTCGACGCCGCGCGTGAAGTTGGCGGTCGGCTGGCCGTCCTTGCCGATGCCCATGTCGCCGGTCGCGACGCCCTTCACCGCGCCCTTCTCGTCGAACAGCACTTCGGCGGCGGCGAAGCCCGGATAGATCTCCACGCCCAGCGCTTCCGCCTGCTGGCCCAGCCAGCGACAGAAGTTGCCGAGGGAGATGATGTAGTTGCCCTCGTTATGCATCTGCGGCGGCGTCGGCATCCGGATCGCGCGCGATGCAGTCAGGAACAGGAAATGGTCTTCCTTGGCCGGCGTGTTGAGCGGCGCGCCCTTCTCTTTCCAATCGGGGATCAGCTCGTTCAGCGCGCGCGGCTCCAGCACCGCGCCGGAAAGGATGTGGGCGCCGATCTCCGCGCCCTTTTCGATCACGCAGACCGAGATCTCGTGGCCATCTTCCGCGGCCAGCTGCTTCAGGCGAATCGCGGCGCTGAGGCCAGACGGCCCGCCGCCCACGATCACCACGTCATATTCCATGACCTCGCGGTCCATCCGGCTTCTCCCAATTACTGGCCAGGCTTCTCGTCGAGAATTGGCCGCACGCGCGTCCGATGCTACGGTCGGTGTCATGTCACAGGACGCCCGAACCGATCAACAGCTCGACTCTCGGCAGGCACTGGCTTTGCTCAAGCTCTATATCGAGTGGGGCGCCGACGAGGCTATTGAAACGACGCCGCAAAGCCGCCTTGGGGCGACCCTGCTGCGGCCTGCCCAGAGACCTACGGCGCCGGCTCAGAAACCCGCGATTCCGGCATCGCCTGCTCCTCAGCTCTCCGAACAACCGATCCCCGCATTTCGTCCGGCCGCGGCTCCTGTCCGCACTCTCGGCGACCAGGCCGCCGTGCTGTCCGCTCGCGAGGCCGCTCGGGCTGCCCCCGATCTTGCAGCCCTGAAGGAGGCGCTGGCGCGGTTCGATGGGGTCTCGCTGAGCAAGACCGCCACCAACCTGGTGTTCGCGGACGGCAATCCCAAGGCCAAGGTCATGCTGGTAGGGGAGGCGCCGGGGGCGGACGAGGACCGGCTGGGCCTGCCCTTTGTCGGGGTGTCCGGCCAGCTGCTGGACCGGATGATGGCCGCGATCGGCCTCGATAGGACTTCCTTCTACATCACCAACGTCTGCCTGTGGCGCCCGCCAGGCAACCGCAAGCCGACCGACCTCGAGCTGGCCGCCCAGAAGCCGTTTGTCGAACGCCATATCGAGCTGGTGGCGCCCAAGGTCCTGGTCCTGGTCGGAGCGGCCGCCGCCCAGGGGCTGCTCGGGACCACGGAAGGCATCACACGGCTCCGCGGCCGCTGGTTCCAATACACGCTAAGCGAGTCTGGCCAAGTCATCCCGGCGCTGCCAATCTTCCACCCCGCCTACCTGCTCCGGCAGCCTGCCCAGAAGCGGGAGACTTGGCGCGATCTCCTCAAGTTGAGAGAAGTTTTATTATAGTGTGAGGTCGAGGCCCGTCGGCTTGGACCAAAACAGGGCAAAATTCCAAACCTCACGAAATTTCTATCATGGTGTGGGGCAGTTAATTATTAAGGTTAATACTCATAATCAAGGTAAATCCCGCCGAATAAAAGCCAGCTACTACAGGCGAATAGATTGCGCGACATTTACCCTTATCCCGTAATCGTGAATATTCGTAGTGGGTTGGAACGATCGCCAGGCCATACGGGTTGTTCCCGAGGAAGATTTTTAGTGGACACCCCCTCCCCATTCGCGTAGCCATGAGTCCGGGAGACAAGAAGAAACGATTAACTACTCGCTTCGTTCGGGACGACGCGACCGCACAAGGGGACGGAAACCTTGGCTCTATGCTGGCAAACTTCGGGCTGCTGCCGCCTGGTGGCGTCGGCCGCTCTCGCGGGCTTTATGTTTACCGCCGGTCTTTCGGTGGGAGCCCAGGCTCAGGATGGCGCAGGCGCGACCGCCGCGCTGCCCGGTGACGACGTACAGATCAAGGGCGCGGACCTGCCCAAGCCTCTGGATGCCGTCAATGCCGACCGCTATCGCGACATCTTCCGGTTGCAGGCCGCGGGCGACTTCCGCGCCGCCGACCGGGTTATCGAGGAGCTGACGGATCAGTCGCTGCTCGGCCATGTCCTGGCCGACCGCTATCTGTCGCCGACCTATATCTCCAAGCCCAAGGAGCTGGCCGATTGGCTGCGCCGCTACGACACCCTGGCGGAAGCCCGGGCGATCTATCAGCTGGCACTGGCCAAGGGCGCGACCAAGATCGAAGATCCCAAGATCAACGTGGTGCGGGTCGGCTCTCCGGACGAGAGCTACAACGACCGCGACGCCAACTGGCTGGCCGGGCTTGAGGCCTGGCGCAAGGGCAATTTCGCTTCCGCCGCCAAGTCCTTCACGAAGGACGCGGAGGATGCCGAGAACAATGACTGGGACAAGGCCAAGTCCGCCTTCTGGGCCGGACGCGCCTATCTGCGCGCCAAGCAGCCGGACAAGGTGAGCGCGTCCCTGCGCAAGGCCGCGAAATATCCGCTGACCTTCTATGGACAGCTGGCGTCGCGCGCCCTCGGCATCGAGCCGCAGGTCGATTGGACCGCGCCCAAGTTCACCAAGGCCCATGGCCAGCAGCTGCTGGCCACCCGCTCCGGCAAGCGCGCGCTGGCGCTGCTCCAGGTCGGCCAGATGGCCGCGGCGGAGAAGGAACTGCTGCTGCTCGAGTCCAAGGCCAAGGACCGGATGGACGATGCGCTGCTCGGCGTCGCCGAGATCACGCGCATGCCTTCGCTGTCCTTGAAGATGGGTGCGATGGAGCGGCTCTATGGCGACACCACCATCCCGTCGGCGCTGTTCCCGGTCCCACGCTGGGAGCCGAGGGGCGGCTTCACCGTCGACCGCGCCCTGCTCTACGCCATCATGCGCCAGGAATCGGGCTTCAACCCGACAGCGGTCAGCGGCGACGGCGCGCTTGGCCTGATGCAGATCATGCCGGAGACCGGCAAGAAGCTCGGCTACGATGCGGCGCAGCTGAAGAATCCGCGCCTGTCGATCACGGCGGGCCAGAAATACATCGCGCGCCTGCTGCGCAACGGCCTGGTGGACAACGACATCATCCTGATGGCCGTTGCCTACAACGCCGGCGCCGGCAATCTCCAGAAGTGGAAGAGCGACAAGACCGCGATGAAGGATCCGCTGCTGTTCCTGGAGACTCTGCCGTCCAAGGAGACACGCCAGTTCACCAAGCGTATCCTTGCCGCTTACTGGATCTACCAGGAGCGCCTGGATCAGGAGACGCCGACCTTGAAGGCGCTCGCGACCGGCGGCTGGGCCCAGTATATCGGCCAGGACGGCACCGCCACCGCCTCCAACTGACCTCTCGACGGCCGCGTTCTCTGGTCTATGCTGTGGCCGAAAGGCTCACAGCATATGCCCCAGACTCATGCCTAAGATCGATGAGACGCGGCCGTTCGTGGCCGTGCAGATCGGCGTGATGACGGTGTCGGATACCCGCACCCTCGCCGACGACACATCCGGCCAGACCCTGGTCGACCTGATCACCCGCGACGGCCACAAGGTCATCGACCGCATCATCGTTCATGATGACGCCACGGCGATCGCCGCGCAGCTCGAAGCGTGGATCTCGCGCGACGACATCGACGTGGTGATCGCGACCGGCGGCACCGGCATGACCGGCCGCGACGTCACGCCCGAAGCATTCGAGAAGGTGTACGAGAAGAGGATCGACGGCTTCGGCGAGCTGTTCCGCTGGATCTCGTTCCAGAAGGTCGGCACCTCGACCATCCAGAGCCGCGCCACCGGCGGCGTCGCGCGCGGCACTTACCTGTTCGCGCTCCCCGGCTCGCCCGGCGCCTGCCGCGACGGCTGGGAGGAGATCCTGAAGCACCAGCTCGACAACCGCCACCGCCCGTGCAACCTGGTTGAGCTGATGCCGCGGCTGGAAGAGCACCGGAAATAACGAGGCGCTGATGGACGACAAACTCCTTTATCTGATGCTCTTCATGCTCGTGACCCTTGGGATCGGAGCTGCCCTCGTCCTGTTTCCACATCGGGTCCAGTCGCGGGCACAGCAGTGGGTCAGCATGGGAATCACAGGAAAGATCCCGGTGCTCCAGAGGTTCGTCAATTCTCGCGCCTACTTGATCAACCTTCGCCTTTGTGGGCTTGTCTCGCTACTCATGTTTGTCGTTTTGGCTTTGGTCGCGATCAAATCCCGCTAGTGCATGCGCGGCGGGTTGGAACGAAGCCACCTGCGGTCCATATTTTCTTGGTCATGGATGATCTGAAGCTCCACGAGCTTGCCGCCTGGATCACCGAGGCCGGCCTTGCCGGCGGGACGGAAGCTGACCTGCTGGCTGGCTTTTCCGAGCGCGCCGTTGCCGCCGGCCTGCCGCTCGGCACGCTGATCGTGGTGCTCGACACGCTGCATCCGACGCACGAGGGCCATGGCATCCGCTGGCGCCGAAACGAGCCCGAAGCGGCTTTCATGGAGTACGGCCGCACCGATCGCGGCGAGATGGCAGAGAATTGGCGGCGCAGCACGTTCTACCAGCTGTACACCTCCGGCGAGACCTACATGCGTGAACGGCTGACGGACGAAACTCTGGCGCGCTACTGGAACCTGGAGTCAGATCGCGACGCCGGCATGACGGAGTTCCTTGCGGTCCTCTCCCGCTTCGGGCCGGCCGGCACCGTCGGCGACATGGATTGCGCATACTCGGGCTGGTTCACGGATCGCGAGCGCGGCTTCGACGATCACGAGATCGCGGCCATTAAGCGCCTGGTGCCGTTCCTCATCGGCGCGATCAAGAGCGTTTCGCTCGGCCGCGTCGTGCGCAACCTGGCTGAGACCTACCTCGGGCATGATGCCAGCGAATTGGTGCTCAGCGGCCGGATCGAGCGCGGCGTCGCCGACCGCATCGAGGCCGTGCTGTGGTTCAGCGACCTCAGCGGCTACACGAGGATCACCGACAGCGCACCGCCGGAGCAAATCATCCCGCTGCTCAACGACTATGCCGAGGTGGTGGTCTCCGCGATCCGCGACCAGGGCGGCGACGTGCTGAAGCTGATCGGCGACGGCGTGCTGGCGATCTTCACTTCGGATGACCGAGCGAAGGCCTGTGCCGCCGCCATCAACGCCGTGCACGCCGCGGAGCAGAGCATCGCGACGCTGAACGAACGGCGGTCAGCCGAGCAGCTGCCGACCACGCGCATGTATGTCGGGCTGCATATCGGCGAGGTGTTCTTCGGCAACATCGGCAGCCCCGATCGCCTCGACTTCACGGTGGTCGGACCGGCCGTCAACGAAGCCAGCCGCATCGCCGCCATGTGCCGCTCGGCCGACCAGAAGATGCTGGTGTCAGCCGCCTTCGCCAGCGCGCTCGGCAACAGCGCGCGCCTGGTCTCGGTCGGCCGTTATGCCTTGCGCGGCGTCAAGCAGCCGCAGGAGCTGTTCACGCTCGACCGCGGTTGACTTGCTAAGCCCCTTCCTCCTTGTGGGGGAAGAGGTGTTCGCAGCGGATCGTTACCAGCGATACGTCACAGTTCCGAACACCGTGCGACGTTCGCCGTAGAAGCATTGCTCCACGCCAAAGCAGGCGGCGACGAAGTCCTTGTCGAAGATGTTGCTGCCGTTGAGCTGGAACTTGAAGTTGTTCCATTCGTAGTGGATCGCGGCGTCGGCCAGCGTGAAGCCAGGGACGCTGAGATCTTCGAGATTGTCGCCGTAGCTCTGCCCGACGTAGCGCACGCCCGCTCCGAAACCGAGGCCGGCAAAGTCGCCTTCCGGAATGGTGTAGTCGGCCCACAGCGATGCGGCATGCTTCGCCGTCCGGCCCGGCCGGTTGCCTTGCTCGCCGTCCACATTGCTCTTGGTAATCTCCGCGTCGAGGAAGGCATAGGCCGCCGTCACATCCAGGCCGAAGTCGAAGCTTGCGACGCCCTCCAGCTCGATGCCGCGGGAACGTATCTCGCCGGTCTGCACCTCGTTGTTGACCGGATCGGCCGGGTCCGGCGTCCGCACGTTCTGCTTGACCAAGTCGAAGATGGACAGCGTCACGAAGCTGTTCCAGCCGGGCGGTTGGTACTTGATGCCGACCTCGTGCTGGCGTCCCTCTTCCGGCTTGAAGGGATTGCCGGCCGCATCGTTGCCCAGCAACGGCTGGAAGGACTCCGAATAGCTGTAATAGGGCGCAAGACCGTTGTCGAACAGATAGACCAGGCCCGCGCGCCCGGTGAAGGCCTCGTCCTTGGTCAGGCTATGGAAGTCGCCGAAATCGCTGTGATCCTCGAATTCCGATCTGGCGAAATCGTACCGGCCACCCAGCACGAGCACCAGCTTGTCGAACAGCTTGGCCTGCTCCTGCAGGTAGATGCCGATCTGCCGCTGCTTGGTGTCGCTGTTCTCGTAGACCAGCTTGTTGGAAAGCTCGGCGCCGTAGTCGGGATCGTAAATGTCGAGATCGGCGATGTCGAACTGCGCACCGTAGTCGCTGAAGCGATGACGCTGGTAGTCGACACCGACCAGGGCGGTGTGGTCGACGGGGCCGGTCGCGAACTTCGCCTCGGCCTGGTTGTCGATGGCAAGCGTGAGCATCTCCGACCTGCCAACGTCGCCGACGCGCGCGAGTGTGCGATCGTCGACCAGCCCGACGCCGTAGACCAGGTCCGAATCGTTGTCGAGGTATGAGACGCGGGCATTCTGCCGCACGGTGAAGACGTCGTTGAAGCGATGCTCGAACAGATAGCCGAACGCGGCCTGGTCGAGATTGTAGCGATCGAAGTCCGGCTCGCCGGTGAAGGTGTGGCGCGGGATGCGTCCGTTCGGATTGTCGAGCACCGTGCCGGACGCCGGCAGGAACTGGATGCTCCAGCCGGCATTGTCGTGCTGGTAGTTCGCAAGCAGCGTCAGAGTCGTATCCTCGCCGGCCCAGGTCAGCGCCGGCGCGATGAAATAGCGATCGTCGTTGACGTAGTCGACCTGCGTGTCGCTGTCGCGCGCGAGG
>Ga0081538_10004257_pt1 | contig 13260 bp, 11 predicted proteins | sample TabmetS5T2R1_FD_71022 | JGI IMG/M metagenome (GOLD analysis project Ga0081538, IMG submission 71022) | Tabebuia heterophylla rhizosphere microbial communities from the University of Puerto Rico - S5T2R1 | ecosystem: Host-associated > Plants > Roots > Rhizosphere ...
CCCGACGCTACGGCCTGGTCGCCGGCTACGCGGCCCCGCCCGCGCCCCAGCGGCTGCAGCCGGCGCCAGAGCACCACCTGCAGGTCGATCATCCAGGCGAGCTGGTCCAGCTGGACTGCTTCTGCATCGGCCGCCTGTCGGGCACCAAGGGCACCGTGTGGCAGGACACCGCCATCGACGTGGCCTCGGCCTACACCTGGGCAACGTTGCAGGTGACCAGGCGCACCCCTCGGCGCAGTGGACCAGCGCCCTGGCCCGGACCGTGGCCGCCGACCTGGCCGCCCGGGGCTGGCGGCTGGAGCGGGTGATGAGCGACAACGCTCAAGAGTTCCGCTCGGCCACCTTCCAGGCCACCATCACCAAGCTGGGCGCCCGCCACAGCTTCATCCGCGCTGGCCGGCCGCAGACCAACGGCTGCGTGGAGCGCGTGCAGCAGACCATCCTGGACGAATGCTGGAAACCGGCCTTCGCTCGCTACCTCATTCCCAAGCAGACCGGGCTGCGGCTCGATCTCGACCGCTATCTCAGGTACTACAACACCGAACTCGTCCACACCGGCCGCTGGACCCGCGGACGAACTCCCGAAGCCGTCCTTGGAAAGGCCAAGCTATGGCAGAAGAGGCGCTGATGCGTCGCCACAACTCGGGGACAGGACAACCTAACCCGTGACCGCGGTGCCGGTGGCGGGGCCGGAGGAGCTGCTGGGTCGGGTCGCACGCCGGTTCGGCCGGGTGAAGCCCCGACGGCACGGGCGTTCGTGCTCCGGCTGCTGGTCGAGGAGGCCTGGCTCGCCGGGGCCGGCCCTCGGCTACGCCCGGCCCTGGCGGGTGCGTGCCAGCAGCGTCACCATGCCGAGGCTCAGCAGCGCCAGCCCCGCCAGCAGCAGCGGGAGGATGTTGGCCCCGGTGAACGGCAGGAACTCGCCCTCGGTGGTGCTGGGCACCGTCGAGGACGCGCCCCCGACCGCCGATGTGCTGGGGCCCTGCCCGCTGGTCGAGGTGGCGCCGCCGGTCGACGAGGTGGCCCCGCCGGTCGACGAGGTGGCCCCGCCGGTCGACGAGGTGGCACCCGAGGTGCTGGTCGCCCCGGTGGTGCTGGTGGTCGACGAGGTGGTGCCTCCACCCTTGGTGGTCGTGGTGGTGCCGCCCGGCCCCGGCGGGCAGCCGGTCACCCAGAAGACCTTGTGCTTGACGTCGGCGCCCTGCGACCCCTCGGCATTGACCGTCAGCTTGACGTGGAACCCCTGGTTAGGATGCGGCTGGATCCTGGTGAAGTCCAGCGTGTAGGTCTCCGAGGCATCCAGCCCCGCCTCGCTGCCGCCCCCGCTGTTGTCGTCCTCACCGATGAACACCGTGTCGGTCAGCAGCACCCGCACCGGGCCGGTGGGCGGGTGGGACTCGAAGGTGACGTCGGCGTCCAGGTCGCCGGCGTCGTAGCCGTAGAAGTCGACCTGGAAGATGCAGTCGACGTGCGGCTCGTTGTTCGGGTGGTCGTCGAAGGGCAGCTCGTCGATCTTGATGGTGCCGTTGTTGCCCGGCGGGTTGGGCGCCGCCGTCGCCAGCCCGGCCAGCGCCACGCACGCCACCACCGCCGCCGCCAGGGCAACCACCAGTGTCTTCGCCAGTCGAACGGCCACCGCTGCCGAGCCTCCCACTGCCGTCTACGGGACCGGCGGGCACGCCGTTTGGCGCCCTACCGCGGACGGCAAGAAGAACGGCAGAGCGCCAGCAGCGTTACATCTCAGGCACACAGGTCGTGATCCGCCCAGACCACGCAGGAGAGCAAAAGGCTACAGAACCTCGCCTAATACTCCAACCGGACTTGGTGATCTTCATGGAATGGCTGCCGGGCGGCTTCCCGTCGGTAGTGGCAGGCACGAGCGCGGGCTTGCTGGCGGCGTCGCCAGCACGACCAGCGCAACCCGTGCCCACGGTCGCCGGCAGCTGACGGGCCAGGGCGGCGAACAGGTGCTGGATCTCGTTGCAGGTCAACGGGATCAGCCCCAAGGGTGGCGGGTGGCGGGCGTGCTGGGTGGCCGCGGCCACCACCAGGAACGCGTAGGCCAGCATGGCCAGGTCACCCACCGCTACCAGGAGCACCAGCGGTGCAGGCGGCGTTGGTCGAGTAAGGACGGCCGCCAGCAGCAGAGGGCCCATCCGGTCGCCATCGGCCGCCGGGGCAACGGACGTCGGGTTCAGAAGGTGGGGAAGCCGCTCTCGTAGGGCGGGGATGGTTGCTCGATCACCCGGATGGACTCCGCCAGCAGCAGCGGCGCCTCGGAGGCTGGCTGGTCTGGGTCGCCCCCGGTCCGCTGCTGCCACCGCCCCTCAACTTCCAGCCAGGTGTCGGGGGCACGGGGCAGCGGGTCGCCGTGGATCGCGACCTTGAGGGCGGTGGCGTCGGCCGCGCAGCAGTTGAGGGCGAACCGGGTCAGGAGGTAGCCGTCGCGCCCGGGTTGTTGGGGGGTGACGAAGCCGACCAGCCGGATGCGCACCCCGGCCAGGGTGTGTGGTGCCTCGTCGTCGCGGGCCATGTACTCGGCGAGCGTCAGCGGCGCCGCGGCACCGTCGCTGGGGGGGAGCAGCGGCGGGTACAGGCCGGAGTCGGCACTGGCCGCGGCCGCCTCCGCCGGGCTGACCTGGTTCGTGGGGGGCGGTTTGGTTGCCTGCCGGCTGGCCGCGAACGCGCCCAGGGCGGGCGGGGCGATCAGCACCAAGGCCAGCGGCGGCAGGGCCAGCAGCCAGGCCACCCGCGGCCCGTGGGGCTCGTGCCCGTCCTGGTCGCGGCCGTGCCGCAGGACCGCGACCGCAGCCAGCCCGACCAGGATCGCCCCAGAGGCCACCAGCAGCGGCTGGAGGCCAGCCTTGACATAGGCCAGGGCGGCATCGCTGCCGCCCAGGTACAGCGCCATGGCGCCCACCAGCAACAGGACCGCGGCCTGGCTGCGCCGGTCGCTCACAGCAGCCACCACCCGACAATGCACCCGAAGAACACGGCCACGGCGAGGGTGAGGGGGGCGAACCGGAGCGCGAACCGGCGGCCGAACACTCCAGTCTGGAGGGCGACCAGCTTCAGATCCACCACCGGACCGACGACCATGAACACCAACCGGGCGGTAAGGGAGAACTGGGTGAGGCTGGCCGCCACGAACGCATCCGCTTCCGAGCAGACGGCCAGGACCACGGCCAGTCCGGCCAGGGCGGCCACGGCCAGGGCCGGGTAATCGGCCACCCCGTCCAGTACCGACCTGGGCACGACCACCTGGAGGGTGGCCGCCGTCATGGCCCCCACGACCAGCCACCCGCCGGCGTGCAGGAAGTCGTGCTGGGCGGTCTGAGTGAACGATCGCCAGCGCGTCCCACCCTCGGCGGTGCGGTGCCGGGTCCGGTCGATCCAGTCCTCCCGGCCCAGCCGGGTCCAGAGCAGCCCGACCGCGACCGCGGTGGCCAGCGAAGCGAGAAACCGGGCGGCCACCATCTCGGGCCGGCCGGGGAAGGCCACAGCGGTCGACACCAGTACCACTGGGTTGATGGCCGGCGCGGCCAGCATGAAGGCGAAGGCGGCGGCCGGCGCCGCCCCGCGGGCGGTCAGCCGGCCGGCGATCGGGACCGCCCCACACTCACACCCGGGCAGGGCGACCCCGGCCAGCCCGGCCGCCGGCACCGCCACCAGCGGCCGCTTGGGCAGCGTCCGGGCCAGCCACCCGGGCGGCACCAGGGCCGTGATCGCGCCGCTGAGCACCACCCCCAGCACCAGGAAGGGCAGGGCCTGGACACTGATGGACACAAAGATCGTCGTCCAGGTACCCAGCGCCGGGCCGTCCACCAGCCTGGCCAGCGGCCCCCGCAGGTAGAACGCCAACACGAAGGCCAGCCCCAGCCAACCCCAGGCGGGCAGGGTCACCCGCTCGGGTGGCTCCTCCCGGCGGTGGACATCGGACCAGTCTTGGTCGTCTTCGGGCAGCGTGCGGGCCATGCCCGCATCCTAGCCCTCCGAGGCGACACCGGCGGGGAACCCAATGCTGGGCGGATTCAGGCGTTGCCCAGGGTGCGAACGACAGTCCTGGTGTACGCGGGGCGCCGCCCGGGAGGCGGCGCCCCGTGCTGGCCGGTCAGGCGACCGGCGCGTCGAGGATCAGTCGAGCACCGCGGTCAGGGCGTTGACGATGCCTCGGCCGTAGATGCCGTTGCGGGCCAGGGTGCCCTCGCAGACCCCGTCGAAGCTCGGATCCCGGTCGTCGGGATAGGCGAAGTTCGGCGGCGACGGGCACGGCGTCTGCTTGGCCGTCCTGGTCAGGATCCGCTCGACCGTGCGCGGGCCGAGGGTCAGCCCACCGTGCGCCGGGTCCCGCTTGCCATGGGCGCTGACGATCAGCGCAGCCACCCCGGCGGCGTGCGGAGCGGCCATCGAGGTGCCCTGCAGGTACTGGTAGAAGGCGCAGGTGCTGCCCTTGCAGTCCTCCAAGATGAACGGGACGTTGGCCGGGTCCTCCAGTGCCTCCTCGGCCAGGGCCTGCGGCATGGGCGACAGGTTGAGGTTCTCGGGCTGCCGGTTCTGGGGGAGCCCGAAGTAGTCGCGGAACCACCCGCCCGGGGCCGAGAAGTCGGTCTGCTCGATGCCGTAGTTGGAGTAGTCGGCCTTGTAGCCGCTCGGGCCGAGGGCGGAGATCGAGATCACCCCGCGGGTCTCGGCCGGCACGGTGATGCAGGAGTTGTCGACGGTCCGGGTGCGCTCCGACCCGGGCGGGAAATCGGGGCTGATCTCGTCGATGGTCGGGTTGCCGAGGTCGGTGTGCTGGTTGCCGAGCGCGTTCACCGGCGTGACCCCGTGGCTCCTGGCGAAGTTGATCGCCCGCTGGGTGGCCACCCGGATGGTCCGCTGCTCCAGCTGCTCCTCCGGCGAGTCGGCCGGGTTGTTGAGGCAGTTGTAGAGCCAGGGGTCGGTGAAGAAGCTCATGTTGATGACGTCGATCCCGACCAGCCCGGCGTACACCATCGCGTCCACCGTGGCCTGCAGGAAGAAGAACCCCGAGTCCTGCCCGGCCCGGATGTTGACCAGGGTGACCTTGGGCGCAACGCCGGCCGTGCCCAGCCCGTTGAGCGCCGCTGCCGCCAGGCCGGCCACATGGGTGCCGTGCCCGTTCTCGTCCACGTCCGCCGGGTCGTTGCACGACTGGTCCGGCTCCTCCTCACAGGGCCCGTCGACCAGCGGGATGTCGGTGGTGAAGTTCCGGCTCAGCCGCCGGTTGAAGTTGGGCCTGATATCCGGGTGGGACCCGTCGATGCCGGTATCCATGATCCCAACCATGACCCCGCGGCGGCCCTGGTTGACCCGGTAGGAGCCGCTGGGAGTGGCGTCGATCATCCGCATGTCCCACTGCTTGTCGGCCAGAGGCTCCTGGCCCGGGGCATGCCCCCCGCTGGGGGCCGAGCGCTTGGCCGCGGCCCGCTCCGCGGCGGTCAGGCGCTCCACGTCCTCCCGCGGCGTGCCACCGCCGCTGGGGAGCCGGCCGATCGGCCGGTTGCGGGCCGCCCCGACCAGGGCGGACTGCTTGCCGGCGGCGGCGATGAAGTCGGCCTTGCTGGACTTGACCGTGGCCACGCCGACCCGGGCGTTCTCCTTCAGGATGGTGCCGCCGGCGGCCTTGATGGCGGCCCGGGCAGCAGCGGCGGTTGCGCCGTCGGCGTAGGCGACGACGTACTCGCCGTTGGCACTCTGCAGCTGGCCGGACGGTTGCGCCGAGGCGGCCGTCCCCGCCTGACCGGATGGGCCCGCGCTGGCGGGCAGGGCGAGCGCGGCCGCCACCAGCACGGCCAGCGCGACGAGCAGGACCTTGCGCACGGCAACCTCCCCGTGGTCGCGCCGGGCCCCCCATTGCACCCGGCGGCATGCGCGGGAGCATAGGCACTGCCGCCGAGCCCGTCTAGTCCAAGGTAGCTAACCCGCGTTTGGCGTGGTAGCGCTCTGCCGGTGTGTGAGCCCACCGGACCGCTCGGGGACCCGCTGACGACGAGGCCGCTGCCTTGGATGGTCTCGATCGTCAGCGATGAGCGGTGGGTGAGTGCGGTCAGACCGAAGCCGCGCATCCAGAGCGGTAGCTGCCACCTGCCGGGAGTGGCATGGGGCCAGTAGTTTCGACGAGATCCGTGAGCTGCTGGACGGCGACGGCTTCTAACTCGATGCGCGGGTGGTTCACAACGTCCATCAGCCCCTATCGTCCTGACACAACCGCGCAGGTGAGAGGTGCTGTCGAGGACCAGGTCGCGAGGCGGCGTGAGGTTGCGCGTAACGCGGTCTCTGGCAAATCTCTGGCAGGGGTCCCTGTCTGGTCGTTCATGGATGCGGAGCCTCAGCGTCATCGCCCGGGCCGGCCTCGCGGCGACGAAGCTTCATTCGTCGTAGCGGGTGTGCAACGTGTGCGATCTGGTCCTGAAATCTGGCGGTTAATCTGTGTCGCTTGAGCAGGGAAGAAGTGAGGTTTCTGGGATGGCCGATCTGCCGGGCCTCTAGAGTTCCGGCCGGCGGCCTAGAATCCCAGCCATGAAGTCGACGCTCGGCCCGGAGGGGGCCTCCCAGCGGGTGGCGTCCCCCCAGCCGCGGCGTCGCGTGGATGGGCGGCTGGTCGTGCTGCTGGTCGTGGTCGCGCTCTCCACGCGCGGGATGTTGCAGGGCTCGTTCAACCCGGTCGCGTTTCGGACCTGGACGACCGTGTTCGTGGCCATCGTCGTCCAGGCCTTGCCCTTCCTGGTGCTCGGGGTTCTGGTGAGCGGGGCCATCACGGCGCTGGTGTCGCCGGCGGTGCTGGAACGGGTGCTGCCGCGGTCGGCGCTGCTGGCCGTGCCCAGCGCGGCCCTGGCGGGGACGGCGCTGCCGGGGTGTGAGTGCGCCTCGGTTCCGGTCGCCGGTCGGCTCGCTGCCCGGGGCGTGCAGCCGGCCGCGGCGGTGGCGTTCATGCTGGCCGCCCCGGCGGTGAATCCCATCGTGCTGGTGGCGACGGCGGTGGCCTTCCCCGGGCAGCCGCAGATGGTGGTGGCCCGGTTCCTGGGCTCGCTGTTGACCTCCATCGCGGTCGGTCTGGTCTGGTGGCGGGTGGGCGGTGACGCCTGGGTGGAGCGGGTCCGCAGCCGGGTCGCGGGCGCTGGCAGGCCCCGCTGGCCGGCCTTCAGCTCGGCCGCCCGCCATGACCTGTGGGATGCCGGGGGCTGGCTGGTGGTGGGCGCGGCCGCGGCGGCGACGCTGCAGGTGCTGGTGCCGCGGTCGCTGCTGCTGGCGGTGGCTGACCATCCGGTGCTGGCGGTACTGGTGATGGGCGGGCTGGCGGTGCTGCTGGCCATTTGCTCGGAGGCGGATGCGTTCGTGGCGGCCAGCCTGCGGGAGTTCTCGCTCACGGCACGGCTGGTCTTCCTGGTCGTGGGCCCGGCCGTGGACGTGAAGCTGATCGCGATGCAGTCGGGGGTGTTCGGCCGCCGGTTCGCCGCCCGCTTTGCCCCACTCACCTTTATCGTCGCCGTCGCCTGCTCGCTGGTTGTTGGCCAGGTGGTGTTGCGATGACCGACGAGCAGACCCGCAGCGTGCTGCTGGTGGTCCTGGGTGCGACGACCATCTGGCTGTGGTGGAGTGGGGAGGTGCTCAACTACGTCCGGCCCGGGCTGGCTCCCTACCTGTTGGCCAGCGGGGTGATCGTGGGGCTGCTGGGGCTGCTGCCGCCGGTGGGCCTCCTCGGCCAGCAGACGCCCGGTCCCGCGCACGGCCACCGCGGCCACCACCACACGGCCCGGGTCGGTTGGCTGTTGCTGGTGCCGGTGCTGGTGGTGCTGCTCGTCCAGCCGAGCGCACTCGGCTCCTACGCGGTGTCGAGCCGGTCGGTGGTTCCAGGTGGCGGCAATGACCAGTATCCACCGTTGGCCGCCCCGGTCCGGGGCGCGGTCCCGATGTCGATGGCCGAGTTCGTCACCCGCGCGGTCCGCGACCCCGGCCAGTCGCTGACCGGGGTGCGGGTACGGCTGACAGGGTTCGTCGCCCCCGCCGAGGACGCCGACGGCTACCGGCTGACCCGCTTTGTCATCTTCTGCTGCGCCGCCGACGCCGAAGCCCTCCAGGCAGTCGTCCATGGCGACCCGGCGCCGCGGGCCCGGGACCAGTGGCTAGAGGTCGAGGGAACCTGGCTGCCCCGCCCGGCCGCCGTCGACGACCCGACCCCACCTCCTCCGGTGCTCCAGGCCGACCTGGTGCGCCCGGTCGCCCCGCCCCGGCCCCCGTACGAGTACTCGGTCCAGTTCACCGGCTGACCGCCTCAGTGGCCGACGTGGGCCCGGGAGCGGCGCGGCACCAGGCTGGCGCCGGCCAGGCCGGCCCGGTCGAGCGCAGCGCGTAGGCGCTCCAGCTCCACGGGGTCCAGGCGATAGGTGAAACGCGGGGCACCGTCCAGGGTCTCGGTGCTCTCGATGACCGGCATCGGATCGTCCTCGACCCAGACGCGGGCGTCGGTGGAGAACGGGCCACAGCGTCGCAGCAGGTCAAGCTGTCCGGGGTCGTGGAGGTCGAGGGCGGCCCGGCCCACGGTGAAGGCCTTGCGATACCAGGACCCACCGCGGTCACGGCTGGTTGCCGCCTGCTGCTGCAGCTCCAGCACCGCCTGGCGGGCATCGGTGGGCAGCTCCTCCAGCGGCGGCCAGCCGCTGGTCCCCACGGCCGCATGCGACAGCGCCGGCTGATGGAGCGCGAGCACCTGCTCGAAGCACAACACGGGCTGGTCGGAGGCCAGGCCGCGGCGTGGTGAATAGGGCATGCGGGCTGCGGCCGGGCTGTGGTGGGCCGGCTGATCGGTGGCCTCGGCCTGTGGGGCGGCCAGCGCGGCCGCGAGCATGGTGGTCAGCGGGACAGCCGCGATCAGCCCGATCGAGCCGCACAGGGTCCGCACCACCTCGACCGCCGCCACCTCGGCCGTGGCCACCTCGCCGAAGCCGGCGCCGCCGGTGGTGAACAGCACCAGCAACGGCAGCGACGCCCCTGCATAGGCCAGAAACAACGTGTTCACGGTGGCGGCGATGTGGTCGCGGCCAACTGCCAGGGCGCTCTGGACCAGCTGGCCGAAGCTGGCTGATGGGTTGGCGCGCCGCAGCTCGAACACCAGTGAGGCCTGGGAGACGGTGACGTCGTCCAGGACGCCCAGGCCGCCGATGATGATGGCGGCCAGCAGCAAGCCGCGCAGCGACAGGCCGCCGACCTGATAGCTGGCGTTCTGCGCCTCTTCGCTGGCCAGCCCGGTGAGGGCGGTCGCGGCCACGAATCCAGCGGTCAGGACCGCGGTCAAGCCCAGTGCGAGGGCGGTGCCGACCACGGCCGCGGTGGTCTTGCGGCTCATGCCATGGGACAGGTACAGCGAGGCCAGCATGATCGCCATCGCCCCGACCAGCGCCACCGGCACCGGGTTGTGGCCACGCAGGATGGCCGGGACGATGAACCCGATGATGATCGCGAACGACACGACCAGCCCGATCAGTGAACGGATCCCCTGCCAGCCGCCGAAGGCGACCACCACCAGGACGAACAGGGCCACCAGCACCAGCATGGGTCGGGTGCGCTCCAGGTCCTGGATGTAGTAGCTCGCCCGGCCTCCGTCCTGTTCCACCTCGGCCAGCTTGACCCGCTGGCCAGCCCGGAGGGTGTCGCCAGTCGGATCGGTGGTCTCGAAGCTGACCCGCCGGCCACCGGCCAGCTCGGCCTGCACCTCGACACAGGTCGCCTGGGCGGCGGCAGGGTCGGCCTGCTCACAGCGGACCTCCTGCACCCCGGTCAGCGTCGCCGGCACCACCCGGGTTGCATCCTGCTGCCCCGCCCCAGCCGGCCTGTCGACTTCCCCGCGGGGCCAGAGCGCCGCCGCACCAGCGACGACGACCAGGGCCAGCACGCTGACCACTACCAGCATCACCCGATGGCGGCGAACCACCTTCTCCATGGGGGTGAACGCTATGCCTTCCGGCCCACCCAGGACCAACCAGCTCGCTGCAGCCTGAAGGGGATGGAGCGTCGCTCTGTCGTCCCAATCCGTGACGAGAGGCCGACAAGCTTGCGATGGACAGGCCCCCGCGCGACTAGCCGGGTAACACCGAGCGAGTGAGGAGACCATGGAGGTCCAGAACGTTGTCGCCCAGGCGCGGGACGCGCTCACCGTCAAGCGGGTGTTCGGTGAACCGTACGAGAAGGACGGCGTCACCATCATTCCGGTGGCCAGAATCCAGGGCGGGGCGGGAGGCGGAAGCGGCGAAGATACCCAGGGCCGGGGCAAGGGATCGGGCAGCGGCTCTGCCATGACCGCCCGCCCCGTTGGGGCGTTCATCATCCGCGAGGGCGAGCTGAGCTGGCGACCCGCGGTGGATGTCAACCGGATCATCCTCGGCGGCCAGGTGGTCGACATTGTTGCCCTACTCACCGTCCGGGCAATCATCAAGGCCAAGGCCAAGCGGTAGCCGAAGCAAGATCGAATCGGAATGCAGTCAGCTTCTTGTAGCGGAGCTGCTTGTCGCAGAACCGGTCGTTTCTGCGACAACCGCCGTGGCCGCCTGGCGATGGGCTCTAGGCGTGTCCAGAACTCGTGTCCGAAATCAACGTCGCACAACCTCCGCTGTCAGAGGGTTGTGAGACGGTCCCCGTATGGGACACCTGCTCGGCTATGCCCGCGTCTCCACCACCGACCAGCAACCGCAGCTCCAGGTCGACGCCCTCACGGATGTGGGCTGCTATCGGGTGTTTACCGAGACCGCCAGCGGCGCCCGCGCCGACCGACCTGTTCTCGAGCAGGTTCTCGACCAGCTCCGCCCCGGCGACACCCTGGTCTTCTGGAAGCTCGACCGCCTCGGCCGGTCCCTGCGCCACCTGGTCGACACCGTCACCGGCCTTGCCGACCGTGGCATCGGGTTCCGCAGCCTCCAGGAGGCGATCGACACCACCACCCCGGGCGGCAAGCTGGTCTTCCATGTCTTCGCCGCCTTGGCCGAGTTCGAGCGCGACCTCATCCGCGAACGCACCACCGCCGGGCTGGCTGCTGCCCGGGCCCGCGGCCGCCACGGCGGCCGACCCTCGGTGTTGACCGGCCACAGGCTCCAGGTGGCCCAGGAGCTGTACCGCTCCGGGGAGTACAGCGTGGCCGCCATCGCGAAGACGCTTGGAGTGAGCCGGGCCTCGATCTACCGCCACTTGACCGGCCCCGGCAGCTGAAGCTGGCGGTGCTAGCTGTGTTTCCCGTGGACGTTGTTGACGAGGACCGCCATCGGCGTGAGGCCGTCGAGCGCGGTGTGTGGTCGTCGATGATTGTAGGACCGCAGCCAACGGCGGAACGCTCGGCGGCGTTCGGTGTTGGAGCGATAGGGCCGGGCGTAGGCCCACTCCTCCAACAGGGTGCGGTTGAACCGCTCGACCTTGCCGTTGGTCTGGGGGCGGTAGGGGCGGATGCGTTTGAGGGTGATGCTGAGGGCGGCAGCGGTCTCGGCGAACACGATCGACTGGGCATAGGCCTTGGCGTTGTCGGTCAGGACCCGCTCGATCCGCACGCCGTGGTCGGCGAAGAAGCTGGCCGCCTCGATCAAGAACAGCGCCGCGGTGGCGGCCGACTCATCGGGGAGGAGCTGGCTGAAGGCGACCCGGGAGCGGTCGTCCACGGCCGAGTGAACATAGTCGTAGCCGATCCCGCGACCGGTTGGGGTGGTGGCGCTGCGGCCGTGGGCGCGGTGGCCGCCACCGTCGGGGATGCGGCCCAGCTTCTTGACGTCGATGTGGACCAGCTCGCCGGGATGCTGGCGCTGGTAGCGCACGACCACCCCGCTGGCCCGGTCGGTGTGGTCCAGCCGGCTCTGGCCATGACGGGCCAACACCCCATAGATCGTGGAGCGGGCCATGCCCAGCCGCCAGGCCAGCCGATGCGGTCCCTGGCGGTGGCGGCGACGAGCAGCCAACACGCGACGGACCTGGGCGGCGGGCAGGGCGTGGGGGCAACGATGCGGCCGCGAGCTGCGGTCGGCCAGCCCGGCCGGGCCGTGGGCGCGGTAGCGGCCCAGCCACTTGTAGGCGGTGGCCCGCGACACCCCCAGGGCCTGGGCGGCTTGGGCTGGGGGCCAGCCCAGCTCGGTGATGCGCTGGACCAGCAGCAGCCGACCGAACTCGGTCAGCCGAGCATTAGCATGGGCCATGAGGGTCCCCTCCCGGCTCGGTGTCTCGACAGCCCAAGCCGATCCAGGGGACCCTCAACTGTCAACAACCCCCACGGGAACTACAGCTGGTATGGAGGGCTTGCCTGTCAAGTGGCAGGTGAGGGTGCCGCCCGCTGGGCGGTCGGGATGGGGCGAGTTGGGCCGGTGGGGCGGGACGGACCTGTGCGACGCGCGGTCAGCCTGATATGCGCGGGTTGGCTACCGCATGACCGGGTGTGCGTCGGGAGCGGTTCGCTGGTCTAGAGATCGAGCGTCACCAGCCATGTGGAGGTGGCCTGGCTGCTCATAGCTGTGTCGCGGGTCGCTCCTCGCGCGGGTGGCGTGCCGCCCCACCGGCCAGCTCGGGCGCTTGGGTCAGGGATCCAACACGGCCAGGCTCCAGCACCATCCAGCCAGCTCACGGGCGACCGCGACCACGCTGATGGTGGACCGTTTGCCGCGGGTGTCCAGGCGACACCAACGCTGGTGGAGCCGGCGGTTGCCGCGGTCGGCGCGTTCTCGGACCACCGCGGGCTGGCCGGCGTGGCGGGCCCGGAGCTCTCGGCTTGGCCGATAGGGTTTGCGGTGGTGCCAGGCGGCCTCGACCAGCAGCCGGCGGGCATGGCTGTTGCCGGTCTTGGTGATCGATCCCTGGGAACGGCGGCCACCACTGGACTGCTCGCTGGGCACCAGGCCGAGCCAGGCGCCCAGGGTGGCCCCAGTGAAGCGCTGCCAGTCACCGACCTCGACGGCCAGCCCGAACCCAGTCAGCACCCCGACCCCACGCAGGCAGCCCAGCCGGCCCACCACCGGCGCCCAGGTCGGGGTGGCCGCCAGCTCGGCGATGGCGGCGTCCAGGCGGTCGCGACGCGCCTGGACGGCCAGCACTGTCCCCTGGGCCTCGTCAACGGCCACCCGCAGGCCGGGTTGGCGCAGGTCCGCCGCCACCCGGGCCAGCCAGCGGGCATGCGCCTGGGTCCAGGCGGCAGCCGCAAAGACCAGCCCTTGACGCAACAGCAGCTTGGACAGCCGATGCCGGGCCCGCATCAGGTCGGTGCGAGCATCCTCCCGAGCC
>Ga0081538_10004258_pt1 | contig 13260 bp, 12 predicted proteins | sample TabmetS5T2R1_FD_71022 | JGI IMG/M metagenome (GOLD analysis project Ga0081538, IMG submission 71022) | Tabebuia heterophylla rhizosphere microbial communities from the University of Puerto Rico - S5T2R1 | ecosystem: Host-associated > Plants > Roots > Rhizosphere ...
GAAGAGCGGGGAAGCCCGGGCCCAGGCGCAAGCGCAAGCCCAGGCCCAGGGCGACCAGCAGCCCTCGAACGGCAAGCCGGGCGAGAGCCCGGGACCTGGGGCAGCCCCCCCGCCGCCGGCCGAGCCTGAGCCGGCCGAGAAGAGCGCGTAAGACTTCGTTCAGAACGGGCGGCTAGCATCGCCGGAGGATGCTGCTGCTCCTCGGGGTCGCGTTCGTCGCGGGCATCGTCACCGCCGTCTCGCCGTGCGTCCTCCCGGTGCTCCCGATCGTGCTGGCTGGAGGAGCGACCGGCGGACCGCGCAGGCCCTACGCGATCATCGCCGGGCTCGTCGCGAGCTTCACCGTCTTCACGCTGACGGCGGCGGCTCTGCTCTCGGCGCTCGGCCTTCCGGACGACCTGCTCCGGAACCTCGCAATCGCGATCGTCGTCATCGTCGGCATCTCGCTGATCTGGCCACGGCTCGGCGACCTGCTCGGACGGCCGTTCTACGCGCTGGCCAGGCGGCAGCCTGGCGACGCAGGCGGTGGCTTCGTGCTCGGGATCAGCCTGGGCCTCCTCTTCACTCCCTGCGCCGGCCCGGTGATCGCGGCGGTTGCGACGGTCGCGGCGACACAGAGCTTCAGCCTCGAGGCGTTCCTCATCACCCTGGCCTACGGGCTCGGCGCGGGCCTCGTGCTGCTCGGGGTCGCCCTGGCAGCTCGCCGCGGCATGAACATGACGGGGGTGCGCGCGCACGCCCCCGCGATCAGGCGAGGGCTCGGCGTCGCGATCCTGGCGGTCGCCGCGCTCATGATCTACGGGGTCGACAAGGACCTCCAGACCCGCGTGCCGGAGTACACTCGCGCGCTCCAGGGACTGGAGGAGAGCGCGGCCGCCCGGGGAGAGCTGGAGGGGCTCGTCGGCGGACCGGGGCTCGCCGAGGAGGAACGCCTGGACGACTTCGGCCCCGCGCCCGAGTTCCAGGCGATCGAAGGCTGGATCAACTCAGAGCCGCTGACGATGCAGGAGCTCCGCGGCAAGGTCGTGGTCATCGACTTCTGGACGTACTCCTGCATCAACTGCCTGCGGACGCTCCCGCACGTGACTGCCTGGTACGAGAACTACCGGGACGAGGGGCTCGTGATCGTCGGGGTGCACACGCCGGAGTTCGCCTTCGAGCGAGAGCCCGACAACGTCCGCCGGGCCGTTCGCGACCACGGCATCACCTACCCGGTCGCGCTCGACCCCGACTACGGGACGTGGCAAGCGTGGCTCAACCGGTACTGGCCGGCGAAGTACTTCGTCGACCGCCGCGGGCACGTCCGCTACGCGCACTTCGGCGAGGGCGCGTACGAGGAGAGCGAGCAAGTGATCCGCCGCCTGCTCGCCGAGGGCTCGGGCGGCGAGCTCGTCTCCACTGAGATCGAGGACGAGACGCCAGCCGGCCCGCAGACGCCGGAGAGCTATCTCGGGTACGAGCGGATCGAACGCTTCTACGGGTCGCGTATCGAGCCGCACCGCGAGGCCGAGTACGCGATCCCCGAGTTCGTCCCGCTGCACGGCCTCGCCTACGGCGGCCGCTGGACGGTCGAGGACGAGCGCATCGTCGCCGGCGCGGACGCGCGTCTCCGGCTTCACTTCACGGGCAGCGACGTCTTCCTCGTGCTCGGCACCGAGGGCGACCACGAGACGGTCGACGTCACGCTCGACGGCGAGCGCGTCGGCACGGCCACCGTGACCCAGGACGACCTCTACACGCTGGCCCGTGTCCCGGGCGACAAGCGCGACCACGTCCTCGACCTCCGCTTCTCCCCCGGCACGGAGGCCTACGCCTTTACCTTCGGCTAGCTCTGGCTGTCGTCGTCGTGCTCGCGGCTCCGCTCCTCGTGCTCCTTCAGGAAGCGGGTCAGCTCGGCCGCGAGCGTGTCGCCGGAGGGGACGTCGAGCTCCTCGCCGAGGGCGTCGCGCCGGGTCTCGAGCTCGTGGACGTATGCCTCGGTCTCCTCGTCCTGGGCGACCGCGGCGCTCACCTGTAGCTCGTAGGCCTCGGCAGCACGCTCGAGATCGGTGAGGTCGAGCGAGACGTCGAGGAGCGCGCCGAGGCGTTCCGAGAGCGCCAACGCGGCTTTCGGGCTCGCCGCCAGAGAGACGTAGTGCGGGACAGCCGCCCAGAGGCTGGCGGAGGGAATGCCGGCAGCGCGGCACGCGTCGTGGAGGACGCCGACGATCCCCGTCGGCCCCTCGTAGCGCGACGAGGCCAGCCCGAGCTCCTCGACCAGCGCCGGGTCGCTCGCCGAGCCGGTCACCGGGGCGGGTCGAGTGTGCGGAACGTCGGCCAGCAGGGCCCCGAGCGTGACGACGAGCTCGACGCCGAGGTCGGCCGCCAGCCCCGTGACCTGCTCCGTGAAGGCGCGCCAGCGCGTGTTCGGCTCGACGCCGAGGAGAATGACGGCGTCGCGCTCGGCCCCTGGAACGGCGGCGCTGTAGAAGACGTTCTCGGGCCAGTCGATCCTCCGGGTCACGCCCTCCTCGAGGCGGACGTGAGGCCGGACGGCCTGGAAGTCGTAGAACTCCTCCGGGTCGACGTCGGCGAAACGCTCCGCGTCCCAGGCCTGCGCCAGGAAGCTTGCGGCCAGGGATGCGCCCTGCGCGCCGTCGTTCCACCCCCGAAACGCGGCAACGAGCACGGGGCGGCGGAGTGTCGGGCGGCTCTCGATGCGGAGGTGCCCTGCGATCAGGTCAGTCTAAGAGGTCCTGACGTGATGATGTCAGGAGCTCTCGGCCAGGCGGGCCCGGCGTCTGAGGACGATGCGAACGGCCAGCGCGACGACGACGACCCAGATCGCGGTCGCGAGCGTGACGTGGAGGAGCACGAGCCCCCAGGGCAGCGCCTCGCGCCACTGGATCTCGCCGACGGTCATCTGCGTGAGCAGGAGGACGAGGACGATCCCGGCGAGCTTGAGCTCGACCGGCGCTCGACGGCGTTCGACGATCAGGAGCCCGAGCAGGCCGAGGAAGGCGATGCCGAAGACCGCGGTCGCGCCGATGTGGATGTGTACTGCCTCGACGAGGTTCCCGAAGCGGACGATCTCCTCGCCGCCCGAGTGGGGGCCCGCTGCGGTGACGAGCGTGCCCGAGACGACGAGCGCCGCGGCGGCGGGCACGAGGGCGAGCGCGAGCCAGGCAGAGCCGAGTGGCTCCTCCGCGGCCGCTCCCCGCGCGAGGTCGCGCGCCCCTTGCACGACGACCACGACGACTCCCAGGGCGGCGAGCGAGAGCAGATAATGGCCCATGACGATCAGCGGGTGGAGCTCGAGCAGGACGGTGATTCCGCCCAGCACGCCCTGGGCGAGCACGGTAAAGGGCAGCGCGACAGCGGACCAGAGAAGCCAGCGCGGCATGCCGGGCACGCGGAAGGCCGCGACCGCCGCGGCGAGCGTCGTCAGGCCGACCACGAAGCCGGCGACCCGGTTGCCGAACTCGATCAGCGCGTTGTACTCCTTGGGCGGGAGAAACGTCTCGCCGCAGTTCGGCCAGTTCTCGCAGCCGAGGCCGGAGCCCGTGAGCCGCACGGTGGCTCCGGAGACGACGATCAGGAAGAGCGCGGCGAGAGCCGCGTAGGCGAACCACTCGAAGGCCACCGGCGAGACCGTGAGGGAGCGCAGCCGCGTCGAGCGGGCGCCGGCCTCCATCAGGTAACGGTCACCCCGTTCCCCTCCTCGACCCTGCCGATCCGGGCGAGGAAGACTCCTTCCGCCCGAAAATGGGCCTCGAGCACCGGCGCCTTGTCGGCCGACACGGAGGCGAGGAGGCCACCGGCGGTCTGGGGGTCGTAGCCCAGCGCGGCGACCTCTGCCGATGCCCCGTCGAGCTCGACCGTTCGACCGGCAAAGTCCCGATTGCGAGGATCGCCGCCGGTGCGGATCCCGTCGGCGGCCGCTGCGAGGGCGCCGGGAAGCGCCGGCAGCCCTGCGGCGTCGAGCACGAGCCGGACGCCGCTTCGCTCGGCCACCTCGTGGGCGTGCCCGAAGAGGCCGAAGCCGGTGACGTCGGTGACGGCCCCCGGCTCGAAGCCGCGGAGGAGATCCGCCGCACGGTCGTTCAGCTCGGTCATACGCCGGGCTGCCTCGGCGACCTCGTCGCCCCCGACCACGCCCTTGGCGGCGGCGGCGAGGACGAGCCCCGTGCCGAGGGGCTTCGTCAGAAAGAGGACGTCGCCCGGGCGGGCGTCGCTCTTCCGCCAGAGCGCGGCCGGGTGCACCGTGCCGACGACGGCGAGCCCGTACTTCGGCTCCCGGTCGCGGATCGTGTGCCCGCCCGCCAGGACGGCGCCGGCCTCCTCCACCTTGGCCGCGGCGGCGTCGAAGATCGCGCGGACGGTCTCGACGGGCAGCTCCTCGGGAAAGGCGGCGATCGAGAGCGCCACGAGCGGCCTCCCGCCCATGGCGAAGACGTCGTTCAGGGCATTCGCGGCGGCGATCGAGCCGAAGAGCGCAGGGTCGTCCACGAGCGGCGGGAAGAAATCGGTGGTGAAGATGAGCGCCCGGTCGTCGTCGAGCTTGTAGACGGCGGCGTCGTCGGCCGGCGCGAGGCCGACGAGGAGGTTCTCCGGGGCGCTCGGGAGGAAGCCCGAAAGCAGCTCCTCGAGGCGGGCCGCCGAGTACTTCGCCGCGCAGCCGCCTCCCGCTTCGAGCCCCGTCAGGCGCGCTGTAGTCTCCACGCGATGGAGGTTACCGCCCGCCAGTTTGGCTGTCAGAGCATGACGGCCGCGCTCCGGCGCGTGCTCGTCCGGGCACCGCGGCTCGAGGACGCGGCCCAGTGGCAGGCGTGCGGCTGGCGCTTCCAACCCGATTCGGGGGCGATGGCCGAGGAGCACGCGGCCTTCAGGGAGCTGCTCGAGGCCGACGGCGCGGAGGTCGTCCTCGGCGAGGCCCGTGGAGAGCCGAACCCCGACGCGATCTACGCCTACGACCCGGCGATCGTCGCCGATTCGGGCGCCGTTCTCCTTCTCCCGGGCAAGGAGGGAAGGCGGCATGAGCCGGACGAGATGGCGACCGACCTCGTCGAGGCGGGGGTTCCCATCGCCGGGCGGCTCGAAGCGCCGGCACTCGCAGAAGGCGGCGACACGATCTGGCTCAACGAACGGACGCTTCTCGTCGGGAGGGGCTACCGGACGAACGACGCCGGAGTCGAGGCGCTGCGCGCGCTGCTCCCCGAGGTCGAGCTGATCGTCTTCGACCTGCCGCACTACCACGGTCCAGGGGAGGTCATGCACCTCATGTCCATCCTCTCCCCGCTCGACACCGACCTGTCCGTCGCCTACCCGCCGCTGATGCCGGTCCGCCTCGTGGAGATCCTCCAGGAGCGCGGCATCGAGCTGGTGGAGGTGCCGGACGAGGAGTTCGAGTCGATGGGCCCCAACGTGCTCGCGCTCGGCCCGCGCGTCGCAGTGGCGCTCGCCGGGAACGACGAGACGCGCCGACGCATGGAGCAAGCCGGCGTCGATGTCCGCATCTACGAGGGCGAGCACATCTCGCGCCCGGGCGACGGGGGCCCGACCTGTCTCACTCGACCTCTCCTCCGCGGCGCCTAGCTCGTCCTCTTCGGACACGTCAAGGTGCCAGGCACCCGGCCGTGTCCGCGACGGCCGCTTGTCCGTGACAGCCCTGTCCCGGTGCCAGGCACTCGGCCGTGGCCCCATGTGGACACGCCTTAGCGGAGGAAAAAGCCTTCGCCGAGGGGGTCGTTCGGGTCGAGGGTGAACTCGTGGGCGCCCGTGCGGTAGGCGCTGCCTTCGACTTCCGTGATCACGGCGGGCCGACCGGCGACCTCGGCGTCGCCCACCACCCGCGCGCGAAACTCGGCGCCGACGATCCCCTCGTGGACGAGCTCGGAGCCGCGCGGGAGCTCGCCCGCGCGCTCGAGCAGAGCGAGCCTGGCCGAGGTGCCGCTGCCGCAGGGTGAGCGGTCGACCTCGCCGTCGGCGAAGATCGTCACGTTCCGCTGCCGCAGCGGGGGGCCCGCATCGACCTGCTCCCAGAAGATCACGCCGTAGGTGTCTCGGAGCTCGGGCTCCTCCGGATGCACGAACGGCCGCTCCGCCTCGAGGCTCGCCTTCACCGACCTGCCGAGCTCGATCAGCCGCGGCAGGCTTTCGGCTCGAACGGGGAGCGGCGAGGCGACGGAGGCGTAGTAGGCCCCACCGAAGGCCACGTCGACGCCAAACCCTTCCGCGTGCAGTCCCTCCGCCTCGACGAAGGAGGGGACGTTCCGAAAGCACACCGACCGAATCGCTCCGGCCTCCACGCGCGCGAACGTCTCCAGACGCCCCGAGGGGACGTCCACGACGACCCGTGTCTCCGGCTCCTCCAGGGGAAGCACCCCACTCTCGAGCGCCCAGGTGACGAGCGCGATCGTGCCGTGTCCGCAGGCAGTGGAGTAGCCGGCGTTGTGGAAGAAGACGACTCCGAGGTCGGCTCCATGGTCGTCCGGTTCGGTCACGAAGCAGCCGTACATGTCGGCGTGCCCGCGCGGCTCGTTCACGAGCAGCTTGCGAACACGGTCGAGGCGTTCCAGCGCAAAGAGACGCTTCTCGAGGATGGAACGACCTTCGAGCGGCGGCGCGCCGCCCGTGACGATCCGGAACGGCTCGCCCGCCGTGTGGTAGTCGACCGCCTCGACAGTGAGCGGCTCAGTGACGCTCAGGCCGACGTCTCCAGCTCGGAGGTGCAGAAGGCGCAACGGCGGGCGCCGGCCGGGATCTCGCTGAGACACTCCGGGCACTCCCGGATCGTCGACTCCTCCGGGCCGGCGCGCCGCTTCGCCAGGGCGTTCAAGGGCCTGACCACGAGGAAGAAGAGCACCGCGGCGATGAGGACGAAGGAGACCACCGCGTTCAGGAACTCGCCGTAGCGGAAGACGCTCTCGTTGATCGTGAAGGTCAGCCCCGCGAAGTCGGGCTGCCCGACGATCGCCGCGATCAGCGGCGTGATCAGGTCCTCAACGAGGGACGTGACGACCGCGGTGAACGCAAGCGCGAGCACCAGCCCGACGGCGATCTCGATCAGGTTCCCCCGAAACAGGAACTCCTTGAACTCCTTCAGCACGACGTACCCCCGGGTCGACGACGAGCCGAGGGTACACCGCAAGGGTTGGAGCGGCTACGGGCCCTTCTCGATCGGTACGTCGATGAGGTTGCCCCACTCGGTCCAGGAGCCGTCGTAGTTACGCACGTCGGGGTAGCCGAGCAGCTCGCACAGCACGAACCACGTGTGGGCCGAGCGCTCACCGATCCGGCAGTAGGCGGTCACCGGCCGCTCCGGCACCACTCCCTTCTGCGCGTACAGCCGTCGCAGCTCCTCAGCGGGGCGGAAGGTGCCGTCGTCGCGCACCGCCGAGGCCCACGGCACCGAGACCGCACCCGGAATATGGCCCGCCCGCTGCGCACCCTCCTGCTCATAACCCGGCGGGGCAATCAGCTCGCCCGCAAACTCGCCCGGAGAGCGCACATCCACGAGCGCCACCTCCGCACCCTCCAGCCCCTCGCGCACCTGATCCCGATAGGCGCGGATCGAGTCGTCCCGCTCGGAGGCGCTGTAGGAAACAGGCGTCGGGGCCGGCGCCTCGGTGGAAAGCTCGCGGCCCTCGTCGATCCACTTCTGCCGACCCCCATCCAAAATCCGCGCATCCTCGTGCCCGTACACCTTCAAGTACCAATACGCATACGCCGCGAACCAGTTGTTTCGGTCCCCGTAGAGGACGACCGTCGTCTCGTTCCCGATCCCCCGCTCCCCCAACACCGACTCGAACGCCGCCCGCTCGACGATGTCGCGCTCCACCGGATCCTGCAGGTCGTCACGCCAATGCAGCTTCACCGCCCCCGGAACATGCCCCTCCTCGAACAAATCCGGGTTCTCGTCAACCTCCGCCACCACCAAACCCTCAGAGCCCAAACGCTCCGCAAGCCAATCCGTCGAGACCAGCACGGAGTTCGCGTAGCCGTCGTCCGCCATCAGCCACCTCCACGGCGAATTACTTCACAAAGTGAAGCTAGAGTATAGGACACCCGCGGCCGCGGTTCGTTCAGACGACCTGTTGCGTGAGGATGGCGAGCGCCACGAGCCACATGGCGAACAGGACGCCGAGAATCGGGGCGAGTGGACGGAGTGAAGGACGATCGTGCACGGCTGTCAGATCTCGGGTTGCGCCCGAGATTCGACGCCGAAGCGTGGCATCCTTCCGGCCGCCGAAGCGGCCGTCGGGGGTCGAACTGGTTCTTTAGCGGCCGCCGAAATGGCCGAAAGCGGCCAGCGGTGCGAGGAACGTGACCAGCGTGGTCAGCGTCAGGAGAGCCTTCACCTTCACAGTCGTCACCCCCTTCCCGTTGATCTAGAAGTGGAAGTCCTGCAGTGCCTCGGCCGCGCGGCGGAAAAGCTTCGCCGCCTGCCGATCGTCCCCCCGTCGCGCCGCCAGATCTCCCTGGGCCATCCAGGCTGCGGCGCGGTGACTGGCTGAGGAGAGCTGGTCGAAGCTCGACTCTGCGGCGGCGAACTGCTCGTCCGCCTCGTCGAGCCGACCCTGCTCCAGGAGTGACCGCCCGAGCACGAGCTGGGCGTTTCCGACCTCGTCCAGGTGATCGACCCTGCCCGTGAGGATCTCGAGCGCTTGGCGCGATTGCTCCTCGGCGAGCTCGACCTTGCCGGTGCGCAGGTGCACCTGGGCGAGCGACGAGATGACGCGGGCGGCGTCGATGTCGTCGCCGACGTCGATCAGGACTTTGAACGACTGCTTGAGATAGGCGATCGCCTCCTCCGGCCTCCCGAGCTGGAAATTGAGGGCGCCGATCTCGTTCAGGAGCTTCCCGACGTTCGCCTGGTCCCGGAACTCCTCGTAGATCGCCTTCGCCTTCTCCGCGTACGAGCGGGCCAGCACCCAGTTGCCCTTGCGCTCGGCGATCAGGGAGTACTGGAAATAGACGTGCCCCATCGTGTGACGGTCGTTGAGGCCTTCGGCGAGCTCGAGGGCGCGCTCGGCGTCTTCCTGCGCGCCCGCCCAGTCGCGCTGCCTCTGGTAGCAGCGCGAGCGCCACTCGTAGATGTGGGAGCGCAAGCGATCGGCCGGAAGGGGCGAGCGCTCGACGAGCTCCAGGGCCTGCGTGTAGAGCGCCAGGGCCGTCGAGATCGAGTTCAGCTTGAACCGGCAGCAGGCGACGTGGTAGAGCACCTGCGCGCGGTCGACGTCCGTGAACATCGGCTCCTCGGCCAGCTCGCGCGCGCGGTCGAGGACCCCGAGCGCCTTGCGGATCTCGCCGAGGTACATGCGCGACCACGCCTCGGCGAGGACGGCGCGAAGCTCGAGCTCAGGAGCCGAGAGATCGGGGAGCACCGGCGCGAGCTGCTCGAGCTCGGCGACGGCGTCCTCGTACTGACTCGCTTCGATCGCCGCCTCGGCGCGCGCGACCACGCTCTCGACCCGCTCGCGCTCGCTGGACGAAATGCCGGACTCGAGGAACGCTGCCTCGACGCCCAGCTGCGAGGCCAGCCATTCGATCGTCTCGGCCGTCGGACGGGTCTTGCCGCGCTCGATCTGGCTGACGTACTCCTTGGAGAAGCGGGTGCCGGCGAGATCGGTCTGTGTCAACCCCCGGGCGACGCGCAGCTTGCGGACCCGTTCGCCGAGCGAGGGACGCGCAGCTGGAGCGATACGCCTGAGTGCCGCAGAGTCGGTCATCGGGCCTATGGTGAACTATACGGGCTACGGACTACTTCACAACCCTACTTGACTTACAGTTTTCCGGAGCTATAGTCAGTTTCGTTCCGCACTTCTGCCAGACGCCAGGCAAGAGGGGTGCGGAGGCGCGCCAATTCCCGGCGACACCAACCCGGGGGCATCGGCTGGGCCGCAGAGCCGGAGCCCTCGGGTTGTCGCCTTGGTTGGACTGGTCTCGAGCAGGGTCTACGCAGCCGCTTCGGCCAGCTCGCCGGCGTCCATGTGGCGGTGCTTGCGGATCGTCGCCCAGGCGACGACCGCGCCGAGAAGCGCGAAGCCGGCGCTGACCGTGAGGGCTGTCTGGAAGCCGTCGATGAAGGAGGCGGGATCCGGCCGGCCGCCGTTCAGGTCGACGTAGGAGGCGACGATCGCGCCCATCACGGCGATCCCGAGCGCCCCGCCGACCTGGCGGAAGGTGTTGAGGACGCCCGAGCCGACTCCCGACTTCTCGACCGGGACGGAGCCGAGCGCCGCGGCCGTCATCGGAGTCATGACGAGCGCCACGCCGAAGCCGCCGACGATCAGCCCTGGGAAGATGTCCCAGAAGGTCGAGTCGAGCCCGAGGCGCGAGAAGATCGCGAGCGAGGCTGCCAGACAGAGCATCCCCGCGGTCATGAGCGCACGCGAGCCGATCCGATCGGAGGAGCGACCCGCGATCGGCGCGATCAGGATGATCAGGATCGTCATCGGGAGGAATGCGGCCCCCGTCTTCGTCGCCGAGTAGCCGAGGATGTTCTGCATGTAGATCGACATGAAGAAGAAGACGCCGAACATGGCGAGCGTGACGAGGAGCGCGACGACGTTCGCGCCGGCGAAGGTGGAGCTCCGGAAGAGCGAGAGGTCGAGCAGCGGTGAGCGCTGGTGCCGCTCGAGCAGCACGAAGGCGGCGAGCGAGAGGGCCGAGAGCACGAACAGCCCGAGGATGACGGGATCGGTCCAGCCGTAGGCGTTCGCCTCGATCAAGGCGAAGGTGAGCGCGAAGAGGCCGACGCCCGAGGCGAGGAGGCCGGGGAGGTCGAGCCGCTGGTCCGAAGAGGTGTCACGCGACTCCTCGATCACGACCCGGCCGACGAGCAGGCCAAGGATTCCGATGGGCACGTTGACGAAGAAAATCCAGCTCCAGTCGATGTGCTCCGTGATCAGGCCGCCGATGAGAGGGCCGATGGCGAGCGCCATGGCCGAGACTCCGGCCCAGATGCCGATCGCGAGACCGCGCTGCCGCGCCGGGAACGTCGCCGAGATGATCGAGAGCGTCGCCGGCAGCATCAAGGCGGCTCCGACGCCCTGGAGGGTGCGGGCACCGATCAAAGTCCCCCCGCTCGTGGCCAGGCCGCAGGCGAGCGAGGAGAGCGTGAAGAGGACGAGCCCGAGCAGGAAGACGCGCCTGCGGCCGAAGAAGTCGGCGAGCTTGCCGCCCGTCAGCATGAGGACGGCGAAGGTGAGGGCGTAGGCGTTCACGGTCCACTCGAGCTCGGAGAGGCCGATGCCGAGGTCCCTCTGGATCGAGGGGAGCGCGACGTTCACGACCGTGTTGTCGAGCATGATCATGAAGAGCGCGAACGCGAGCGCGCCCAGGGTCCACCACCTGCGGTTCTCGTCGGCGAAGATGCGGGTCCTCACGAAGGTTCCTCCTCGTCAGTCGAAGGCTCGGGCACGAGGCCGTGGACGACGGTTCGAACGAGCTCCCGCGCGAACGGCTCCGACGGGGCCGGCTCGGCCGCTGACAGCGACCCGGCAAAGATGTGGTCACGGCACGCGCCGATCAGGATGGACGCGACGACCGCAGGCTGAATCCGGGCATCGACGCGCCCGAGCTCCTGCTCCGAGCGCACGTAGGCGGCGGCGGCCTGGATGACCGCGAAGATCCCTGTCTGCCGCTCGCGCAGCCGTTCCTTGAAGCGTGCGAAGACGTGTCGATCGCTCATGAGCGCGAGGAAGATCGGCTGGTTCTCGCGCAGCAGCTGCAAGAGCTCTTCCGCCCAGGGCACGAGGTTTCCCTCGAGCGTGTCCTCGCCCGCCTTGGCCGGAAGCTCGAGGAGATCCTCGAAGAAAGGCTCGCGCTCGACTACGACGGCGATGACGAGGTCGATCTTGTCCTCGAAGTGCACGTAGATCGAGCCCTCGGCGCAGCCGGCCGCACGGGCGATCTCACGCGTCGTCGCGCCCGCGAGGCCGTGCTCGCGGATGAGCGCGTCGGCCGCCTCGATGATGCGGCGGCGAAGCGTCGGCTGGGTATCGATCGCGGTTGCCATGAGTGAGCGCTCGCTCATTATGGGTGAGCGTTCACTCATTGTCAAGTCCCCAACTGTCTCCCCACGGCCCCCTCGTAGACTTGGCCGCGGAATGACCGAGGTCGTGTGGACGCCGGACGAGGAGACGCTGGCACGCGCGAACGTCGTCAGGCTGATGCAGAAGCACGGCCTGGAGAGCTACTGGGACCTCGTCCGCCGCTCCCAGGAGGAGCCGGAGTGGTTCTGGCCCGCGGCGGTCGAGGATCTCGATCTCGAGTTCTCGCGACCGTGGGAGCGCGTCCACGACGACTCGCGCGGGCCGGAATGGACGACCTGGTTCACCGGCGGGAGCGTCTCGATCGCCCGGAACTGCGTCCACCGCTGGGCCGAGCGCGACCCCGAGCGGATCGGCGCCGTCTTCGCAGGGGAGGATGGGTCCAGGCGCGAGCTGACGTTCGCGCAGCTCTCGCGGGACGTGACCCGGCTCGCCGAGGGGTTGGTGCGCCTGGGAGTCGAGCCGGGAGACCGGGTCGCCGTCTACCTGCCCATGTGCCCCGAGGTCGCCGTCGCCTCGCATGCATGTGCACACATCGGCGCGGTGCAGATACCGCTCTTCTCCGGTTTCGCGGCGCCGGCGATCGTGCAGCGACTTCGCGACTCGGAGGCCCGCGTCGTGATCACGGCCGACTACTCGCTCCGGCGGGGAAGCCGTCTCGAGATGCGGAAGATGGTCGAGGAGGCCGTGGGTGAGGCTCCCTCGGTCGAGCACGTGGTCACGTGGGAGCGGGAAGGGGGCTGGGGGGCGATCGTCGAGGACAGCCCCGGCGAGCTGCCGCCGCTCGAGGTCCCGAGCGAGCATCCCTACCTCCTCACCTACACCTCCGGGACGACCGGCAAGCCGAAGGGGGTCCTCCACGTCCAGGGCGGCTTCCTCGTCTCGATCACGCGCGAGGTCGCCTACCAGGCCGACGTTCACCCCGACGACGCCCTCCACTTCTCCACGGACATGGGATGGATCATGGGCCCCTGGACCGTCGTCGGGGGCGGCGCGCTCGGCTGCACGCTGGTCTTCGCCGAAGGCGCGCCCGACACGCCGGTCGACCGGATCTGGCGGCTCGTCGAGGATGAGCGTGTTTCCGTCCTCGGCCTCTCGCCAACGCTCGTCCGCGCGCTCCGCCCGCACGGCGACCCGGACGCCGACCTCGCCTCGCTCAGGATCATCGTCACGACCGGCGAGCCGTGGAACCCCGAGCCCTACCGGTGGCTCTTCGAGCGGATCG
>Ga0081538_10004259_pt1 | contig 13256 bp, 12 predicted proteins | sample TabmetS5T2R1_FD_71022 | JGI IMG/M metagenome (GOLD analysis project Ga0081538, IMG submission 71022) | Tabebuia heterophylla rhizosphere microbial communities from the University of Puerto Rico - S5T2R1 | ecosystem: Host-associated > Plants > Roots > Rhizosphere ...
GGAGGCGATAACGCGGATCGAAACGGAGGCGGCGCGCCCGCGCCCGCCGCCAGCCCCGTTGCGCCGCCAGGCTGAGGGGAGCCCGGCCGATCCGGCGGCCACGGCTGCGAAGCAGGAGCAACAGCCGCGATCGGTGAAAGCCGGGTTCTCCTGGCCGACGATGCTTGCGCTCGGCACGGCGGCCGTCCTGATCGCTGCCGCCGTTGTCGGCTATGCCGTTTGGCCGCCGGCCAGCGTCACCGGCTCCGTTGTTCCTGTGAAGGAAGCGGGCGCTCCCGCGACCAAGGTCGAAGGCGCACCATCCGGTAGCGGATCGACTGATCCCAACTCCTACATCTTCAAGCGCCAGATGGTGTACTATCGGACCGTCCACCCGGTCGGCACGATCGTGATCGCCAAGTCGCAGCGCTTTCTGTATCTCGTCCGCCCCAACGTTGCGGCCCTTCGCTATACGGTCGGGGTCGGACGCGAATGCGCGAACGCGGTCGGGCTTCTGCTCATCTCCGCCAAGGAGGAATGGCCCGAACCGAGGCCGCAGCCGGTCACCAGCGAGCCGCGGGTCGCTGCCGGCGAGCGCCTGCCATCTGCCAGCCCGGTGGCGGGCGGCGCCGAGGCCCGGTTCGGTGCACGCTCTCTCGCGCTTGGCGACACCGGGCATCGCATCCACGGGACCAAATCGCCCATCACGGCCGCTACGGGCGATTGCTTTGCGCTCGCCAACGAGGACATCATCGATCTCTACGATCGTGTTTCCGTGGGCACCCGCGTGGTGATCAATTAGACCCTGCCCCGACCCGGAGGAACGTCGCCTCGAGTTCATCTGCCAAACCAACCGGGAGAATGCCATGACCACTCTGCAACCCGATCGCCCCGCCGGCCTACAGGCCGGCGCCACGACGCTGCATGCGCTGGCGAAGACCTGGTGGCTCACGTTGCTGCGCGGGATCGCGGCAATCATCTTCGGCGTGCTGGCGTTCATCTGGCCAGGACTGACGCTGTTCACGCTGGTCCTGCTCTATGGCGCCTATGCGCTGGTCGATGGCGTCATCGCCCTGGTGTCGGCCTTTACCGGCAGCGCCAAGCCGCTGCCAACCTGGTGGCTCATCGTGGTGGGCCTCCTGGGCATCGCGGCCGGGCTCGTCACTTTCCTGTGGCCCGGCATCACCGCGCTCGTGCTGATCATCTTCATCGGCGCCTGGGCGATCGCGCACGGGATCTTCGAGATCGTCGGCGCCATCAAGCTGCGCAAGGAGATCGACAACGAATGGTGGCTGATCCTGGCCGGCGCGCTGTCGGTGATCTTCGGCCTTATCGTGCTGATCGCGCCGGGAGCCGGCGCGCTCGGGCTCGTCTGGGCGATCGGAGCCTATTCGGTGGTCTTCGGCATCCTACTGGTCGGCCTGTCGCTGCGGCTGCGCAAGCATCGCCACGAGCCCCCTGAAGGGCTAGCCGATGCGGCGCGCCGGAGCCCGACAGTGGCCGGGTGAACCCGAGATCACTAAAATCGGTATCAGCGTTCAGAACTTCGTGACTCGTGCGACATGCGCTGCATGTGGCACTGCTGCCACAGCCGGCCGCGGCGTCCGGTCTCAGGGAATATTCCCGGCCATTTTCAGGTGAAGTCCTGATGGCATGCAACGCCTTGCGGGCCGACGATGGTGGTCCACGAGGGAAAAAGGACGACCGGCGTTCGTGCGGCACCTGTGGAAGAGGTGGGCGAGCGCCGACGCGCCAACACCACAGGAGGAGAAGGCCATGAAATGCATCACGCTTCTGTGCGGAACCCTGTTCGCGATCGCCCTTTTGGTGAGTTCGCCGGGCGAAAGCTCGGCATCATTGATCTCCTCTGCAGCGCTGACCGGCGCCGCCGACGCGCTCGGCTTTGACACGCAAGTCGCGCGCCGCGGCGTTGTGGTGCGAGGCGGCGCGTTCGTGGGGACCGCGCGGTGGCATCGCGGTGCGCCGCACCGGAGTCGTTGGGCCGCGCGGAGCCGTGGTGCGACGTGGCGCGTTCGTGGCACCAGGTGGCGTTGCCGTGCGGCGCGCCGCGGTCGTACGGCCAGGCTGGGGCCGCGGTGGCGTGCGCTGGGTTCGTCCTGTGCATTATCGCTGGCGGCCGGGTGGCGCGATCGCGGCCGGCGCAGCGATCGGCTTCGTCACCGCGGCGACGGCCGCGGCCTGGGCCGGCGCGGCTCCCGGGCCCAACTTGTGCTGGTACTATACCGATCCGTCCCGGACCCAGGGTTTCTGGGACACCTGTCCGTGAGCGATGAGGAGATGGTCATGCGCATGATCTTGCTGTCGGCTTTGATGGCGCTGGGAATCGGCTTGATCGGAACGTCACCGACCATCGCCGGCCCGGCGAGCGGCCAAGCGATCCGCCAGGCGTTGGCAGAAACGTCGCTCGTCACCCAGGTGCCGTGCGCGCGGCGTCGCGTGTGCGGCCGGCGCGGCTGCGTGACGAGGCGGGTGTGCTGGTGACGAAGGGCACGGGTCACGACGGCCCGGCTCAATTGTCGGCACAGGCGGACTGATTTTTGCTCCGCTGCCTTTGTTGGACGCTGCCTACAGGCCATATCCGATCAAATTGAATCGGATATGCCTGTGGATTGCTTTTAGTGGCGCATGTTCTTATCGGCGAACCGATACCCACTTTGCCGGGACATGTGCGAGGCGAGCTCAGCCCAGTTCGTCGAGCGCGACCGTTCGCACGATGCGTCCGTCGGTATCGACGATCTCGACCGACCAGCCTCTCCATGGGCCGGCGTCGTTCGTTCCGGGCCAGCGCTCCTTGATGATTTTTTCGACTGCGCGAGACATCACCGACTCCTCGCGCAGCTCAAGTCCGATGCGATCCCTGACCCGTACGTGTCCGTTGACCAGATGGAAGTAATAGAAGCGACTCACCATCGCAAACGTATCGATCCCTGCATCGCTCAAGCCCGCTACATGCTGGGTAATTTGCTGCGCACGTGCGCGCACCCATATGGCGCTGAGGCGGACGGTTTTCCTGCTGCCCTGCTGCGCGGCCTTGCCATGTCAGAACAAGGGGGTCTTGCGAGTATTCGCCAAAAAATTGCTTCGGGATGTCAGGTCGCTGCCGGCGACATGCGCTCTGTCACTCGGCGGGCAAGCTCGGTTCGGACGCGGGCCTCTCTCGGAGTCGTACCGCTCCAGCGCTTGAACGCGTGGGTAAACGCGCTCACTTCCTGATATCCGAGAAGCCATGCGATCTCGGAAATCGATAGATCTAAATCGCGGAGGTAGCGCTTGGCGAGATCGAATTTCAGTTCGTCGAGCACCGCATTGAAGCTCAACCCTTCCGCTGCCAGCCGCCGCGCCAGCGTCCGCTCGCTCATGCCGAGCCTGCCGGCGATTTCGCCCAACCGCGCCTTTCCGTGCGGCAGCAGCGGCACCAGGGCATTCTCGACCGACAGCCGCAATGTTCCGGCGCTGCTCCGACGCTGCGAAAGAGCTTCCTCGCAATAGCTGATCAACAGTTCGTTGAGATAGGGATCCGCGCTGACCAGCGGGACTTGTTTGATCGCCGCCGGAAAGGCGACCTCGTCGAGGTCGGCGGCAAACTCCGCATCGCGACCCATGAACGCGTTGAACTCCGCGCAATCCTCGTTGCGGCGGTGGGTGAGCTTCACCCGGACTGGCTGCAACCGGCGGCGCGTCGCCTCTCGACATGCGCGCACCAGGCTCGTCAGCCAAAATTCGATCTGATGACGGTCCGAACGTCGAGCGACGCCGACGTAGCTCAAGCCAATCGCGAGATCGCTGCCTTCCAAACACCGGAGCGACACGCACTCATTCGCGATCGTGCTGTAGCGCACCGCCCGCTGGAGAGCGTCACCGAGCACGTCGCAGGAGCGAAAAACGTAATAGAGCAATCCGATCTGCCGCAAATCGAAATCGCGCGCGAGGTGAAAGCCGAAAAATTCATCCTGCAGCGCCTCGGCGACGAGCGCGACGAACCGGATCTGATTTTGTGCCCCCAGGCGGGCGGTGCGATCGTCGATCTGCTGAGCCGTCAGGCCGGCCTTGTCCAGCAGCGGCTTGGGGTCGATCCCGGCCTCTTTCGCCCGCGCGCAGGCGAGCCGCGTCATGACTCCCGCGGCGCTGGGAAGGGTCCCAAACCGCTTTGCATCGGAGGTGTGCATGACGCCGGTCATGCCCTCGCTCTCGCGACCCCGGCTCTGGGCGAGCCCGGCTCTCCGAGCCCGGTTTCTTGCGAGCCCATTCCACGAGGTCGCAGCTTGGCAACCAGTCTCAATCTTTTGGCGACCGATAGCAAGACGGCGGCAAGCGTCCATCCTACAAACGCCGCCTTTTGCCGTCCCGAACAGACGAAGGACCATGCATGCCGGAGCGATCCATTCTCCCTCGAAAAGGGCAAGTCATCGCGTTGAGCGACCGCGGCCGCGGGCCCGGTGCGGCGCTCCGGCCCTGGTCCGGGTCGATTTTCGAAAGCACGCCGGGTCTTCGGCTTACCACCGAGCAAAGACTGATTAGAGCCTATCTGACGCTGTTCGTTGTGCCGCCGCATGACAACGGGTCGAAGATCGTTCCGCTTGCGCGCTTCGGCTCCTTTGAAGTGCGCTTGTGCGAGCCCGCGCCGGATGCTGCGCTCGACACCTTTCCGCTGTGGATCGAGATTTATGCGCACGATCGCCGGGTGACGCTCGACAGCTGCGGCTGCGACGAGCTCGAAGCCGCCGTCACCGCCGCGGACGCGTTCATGGCCCATGCCAAGGCGCTGCACGAGGAAGCGATGCGCGCTCCGGTCCGGCCGCGTCGCGAGCTCGCCCGGGGAATCGTGACGACGCTGCGCGAGGCCGGGTTCGTCTGCAATCTGATCGACGAAGATTAGAGCTGCCGCCCTGCCGGCATCGGCAAGGCCGCAAGGCCTTCTCGGGCAGGGTCGTTACCAGCCTGGGTCGGCGAGCGGGCGGCCGGCCAATGCTGGCCCGGTTCGCCGGCCAGGGCCGGCTCGACGGCTTGTATTGCACGAACGACGCGGTCGCCAACGGCGCCATCCAGGCGGCGGAATCGGCCGGCGTGAAGGTGGACACCGCATAGGGCCGGTACATGGCGTGCACCGTTATCGACGGACCTTGCGGTGCACACTGGGATGGGCTACCCAGGCCTTGATCCGGGCCGACACGGGCAGCCTGCAGCGCCCATCATGTCGGGTCGCCTCAGACCAACGGGTCCGGTTTGCTCACGACATCGAGGCTCGCTCATGGACGCGAAGACGGGCGAAAAAACCAAGACCAGCACGATCACCTCCGGCAACCAGAACTGGGACTTTCCGCTCTATGAGGGCACGATCGGCCCAAGCGTGATCGACATCAGCAAGCTGTACGCGCAATCCGGGATGTTCACCTACGATCCCGGGTTTACCTCCACCGCCAGCTGCGAATCCAAGATCACCTATATCGACGGCGACGAGGGCATCCTGCTCTATCGCGGCTATCCGATCGAGCAATTGGCCGAGCACGGCGACTTCCTCGAGACCTGCTACCTGCTGCTCTACGGCGAATTGCCCACGTCCGCGCAGAAGGCGGACTTCGACTACCGTGTGACCCGCCACACGATGGTGCACGAGCAGATGAACCGGTTCTTCCAGGGGTTCCGGCGCGACGCCCACCCGATGGCCGTGATGGTGGGATGCGTCGGGGCGCTGTCGGCCTTCTATCACGACTCGACCGACATCTCCGACCCGCACCAGCGGATGGTGGCCTCGATCCGCATGATCGCCAAGATGCCGACGCTGGCCGCCATGGCCTACAAGTATTCGATCGGGCAGCCGTTCATCTACCCGAAGAACGACCTCGACTATTCCACCAACTTCCTGCGCATGTGCTTTGCGGTGCCGTGCGAGGAGTACAAGCCGAACCCGGTGCTGGCGCGCGCCATGGACCGCATCTTCATCCTGCACGCCGACCACGAGCAGAACGCCTCGACCTCGACGGTGCGGCTCGCCGGCTCGTCGGGCGCCAACCCGTTCGCCTGCATCGCGGCCGGCTGCGCCTGCCTGTGGGGGCCCGCTCATGGCGGCGCCAACGAGGCGGCGCTGCGCATGCTGGCGGAGATCGGCAGCGTCGACCGCATCCCCGAGTACATCAAGCGTTCGAAGGACCCGAACGACTCGTTCCGACTCATGGGCTTCGGCCATCGCGTGTACAAGCACTACGACCCGCGCGCGAAGATCATGCAGAAGACCTGCCACGAGGTGCTCAACGAACTCGGGCTCAAGGACGATCCGCTGCTCGAGGTGGCGATCGAGCTCGAGCGCATCGCGCTGCACGACGACTATTTCATCAGCAAGAAGCTCTATCCGAACATCGACTTCTATTCGGGCATCACGCTGAAAGCCATGGGCTTCCCCACCACCATGTTCACGGTGCTGTTCGCGCTGGCGCGCACGGTCGGCTGGATCGCCCAGTGGAAGGAGATGATCGAGGATCCGAACCAGAAGATCGGCCGCCCGCGCCAGCTCTATACCGGCGCCGCCCGCCGCGACTACGTGCCGATCTCGCGGCGGAAGTAGCGAACGACGATCGCACGAGCGCCCTCAATCTCTGCCTCGTCATGTGTCGACCGATTCCACCGTCGGCAAGCTGCGGATCGCCGGCGCCGCCCACGCCATCAGCACGGCCAGCATGAAGGCGTTCCAGGTCGGACGCGTCTGTCATCGCTTGCCTCCGTCGTGCCGCTGCGCCAGCAGGTCGAGCACGGCACGGGCGGCGCGTTCGCTCGGCGTGACGTCGGCGATGCCGAGGATGGAGTCGAGCCGCCGGAATGCGTCCTGCTGCCGCCGCCGCGCCGGCGTGTCGTCGACAATGTCCGCCAAGGCCGCCGCCAGATTGGCCGCCGTGCACTGGGTCTGCAGGAATTCCGGCACGACGACCTCGCCGAGCACCAAGTTGGCGAGGATCACGCTCGGCACGTTAAGCACCATGCGCGCGACCAGCCCTTCGACCAGGGGAATGCGATAGGCCGCGACGTGGGGAACCCGGGCGAGCGCAAGCTCGAGCGTCACCGTGCCGGAAGCCGCGAGCGCCGCGCGCGCGCGGCGGAATGCGGCGTATTTTTCTGCTTCGTCGGTGACGATGCGGGGCCGGATGGTCCACCCTGCCGTCACTGCGGCAATCTCCTCGGCGAGGTGCGGCAGCGTCGGCAGCACTACCTCGAACGGCCCATGCTGTCGCGCCGCCTGCTCCAGCGCCGCGCCGAAGACAGCACCCAGGCGCCGGATCTCCTGCCGGCGGCTTCCCGGCAGCGCCAGCACGAGGGGTGCTGGCGCGCTTGAGCGCGCTGTGCCGCTGCGCGCCGCGCCGTTGCGCGCCGCGCGGGCGCGCGTCTCCTCGGGCGAGGGGCGCAGCTCGCTCAAGCGCGCCAGCAGCGGATGGCCGACATAGACGCAGGGCGGTCCGCCGAGCCGGCGATGCACGTCCGGCTCGAAGGGAAACACAGCGAGGATGAGGTCGATCGTACCCCGCATCGCCCGCGCCCGCCCGGAGCGCCAAGCCCAGACGGTCGGCGACACGTATTTCACGATCGGCACGCCGGGCAGGCGCCGCCTGACCGCCCGGGCAACGCGCAGGCTGAAGTCCGGCACGTCGATCAGGACGAGCACGTCGGGCGGAGCCGCCGTGATCGCCGCGGCGGTCTCTCGCAGCCGCCGCAGGATGGTGGGGAGCTTGGCGAGGATGGGGGCGATGCCGATGACCGTCAGATCGTGCGCCGGGAACAGGCTCGAAAGCCCCGCCGCGATCATGCGCTCCCCGCCGACGCCATGGAACGACACCGCGCCGCCGTGCTGGCGCCCGAGCGCCTGCATCAGGCCGGCCCCCAGCAGATCGCCCGAGGATTCGCCCGCCACCAGGAACACGTCGAGGCGAGGGCCGCGCGGGGCTGCGCCGCCGTTGCTCACGACGGGGCTCGCGACGCATCGGCCGTGCCGGCCGCGGCGCCGGCAGCCGCCCCGCCCTGGCCCGCTGCGCCGGCAGGAACCCCGACGACGAACAGCCCGGCCGCATCCGCGGCTTTCACGAAGTCCTCAAGATCGGCGGTGATCGCCCCCTCCGCCTCGACCGCGATCCCGGCGAGTCCCGCTTGCGCGGCGCCCGCGATCGTGGCGACACCGATCGAGGGCAGATCGAGCCTGCGATCCTGCCCGGGCTTCGGTGCCTTGACCAGCACGCCGGTCTTTCCGCTCAGCGGAACGCGCCGCTCGCGGCGAAGCTCGGCGACGCGCGCCAGCATGCCGTCGGTCCCTTCCGCCGCCTCGACCGCCAGTACGTAACGATCGGCAACGACCACGGCTTGGCCGACATCGAATGGTCCGATCGCCCGGATGAGCGCAACGCCGCGTGCGATGTCGACGAGGTCGCGCGCGGAGGGGCGGTGGCGGCCGAGCGTTCCTTCGGGAACCAGGATTTCCGGCGCAACGTCGTGCGCGCCGAGAAGCCTGAAGCCGTTCTCCTCGAAGATGCGCGCGACGCCGGAGAGAAGGTGATCGTCGCCGCCGCGCAGCAGCTCGACGATGCGCGGCACATAATGCAAGGTGACCAGATCCGGTTGCAGCTGCCTGAGCGAGGGCCGCAAAGTCGTGCCGATGATCACGAGATCGCGACACCCCGCCGCCGTGGCAAGCCGACGAAATCGACCAAGCTGACCGAGTCCGACCCAGTAGTGCGGATAACGTGCGGCCGCCGTCGGATCCGCCCAACCCCTGATCGGGAACAGGACCACGCTGCGTCCGCGCCGAACGACGGCATCGGCCACGACGAACGGAAGGTTGCCGCCGCCGCAGATCATGGCGAGAGGACCCTGCGCCGGCGAACAGGGATCGGTCATGAGACGTCGTCGGTGCCGGAAGGAGCCGGACCGGCCGAATTACAGGGCATCATGAGGGGCCGCGCGCTCTTGTGGCGAATGAATGCGATCATCTTTCCGACCAATGGATCGTCGGCGAAGTCGCGCTCGACCGCGACGAGACGATCGCGGAACAGTCCGTTGCTCATGAACAGCGCCCGATAGGCGCGGCGCAGGCGGTGAAGGTCCGCGCGCCCAAGACCCCGGCGCCGCAGGCCGACAACGTTCAGTCCGCTGAGAGCGGCGCGCTGCCCGTGGGCAACCGCGAAGGGAATCACGTCGGCCGCGACGCCGCTGATGCCCGTCACCATGGCGCTTTCCCCGACGCGCGCGAATTGATGGACCGCCGCCTGGCCGCCGAGCACCACGTAATCGCCGAGCGTGACATGGCCGCCGAGCACGGCGTTGTTGGCAATCGTGACATCGTTGCCGACGTGGCAATCGTGCCCGACATGCGACCCCACCATGAAGAAGCAACGGGCGCCGACCTCGGTGACGCCGCCGCCATCCTCGGTTCCGATGTTGACGGTGACGCCCTCGCGGATGTCGCAGTCGGGCCCGATGACGAGCCGCGTCGGCCCGTCGCGATATTTCACTGATTGTGGCGGTGTTCCCAGCGACGCAAACGGCGCAATCACGGTGCGCGCGCCGACCGTGGTGTGGCCGGTCAGGTGCACGTGGGCACGCAGGCGACAGCCTTCGCGGAGCATGACATTCGGGCCGATGACGCAATAGGGACCGATGGACACATCCGCCGCGATTTCGGCACCACGATCGACCACGGCGGTCGGATGAATGCTCGCCATACCCTAGCGCCCGTCACTGGTCGACGATCATGGCGCCGAGCTCGGCCTCCGCCGCCAATTGGCCGGCGACCATGGCTTCGCCGCGAAACCACCACATCGTCCGGCGTCGGGCAAGCTTGCGCATGTGATACTCGACGACGTCGCCCGGCACGACCGGCCGGCGAAACTTGGCCTTGTCGATGGTGAGAAAGAAGACCTTGGCAGCCGGACCGGTGCGGGCCTGGCTGAAACTGCAGATCGCTCCCGCCGTCTGCGCCATGCCCTCGAGCAGCAGCACGCCCGGCATCACTGGATTGCCGGGGAAATGGCCCTGGAAGAATGGCTCGCTGGCGGTGACGTTCTTGATGCCGATGCACGATTCGTCGCCGCGGACGGCGAAGATGCGGTCCACCAGGAGAAACGGATAGCGATGGGGAAGGAGATTGAGGATCTCCTGCGGCCCCAGTTGAGCCAGCGGTTCGTCCGCGCCGGTCATTCGCTTTCGTCCGCCCTGCTGTCGCGGCGCGAACGCGCGCCTCTGACGCGGGCAAGGCGCGCCAGCGTCGCGACCTCGCGCATGAAGGCCCGCACCGGCTTGGCCGGTATTCCGCTCCACTGCTCTCCGGCCGGCACGTCGTGCATCACGCCGCTCGCCGCCGCCAGCTGCGCGCCCTCGCCGACCGCGATGTGATCCGCAAGGCCCACCTTACCGCCCAGCATGACATAGTCTCCCAGCGTACAGCTGCCGGAAATACCGGCCTGGCCAGCGATGAGGCAATGACGGCCGATCGTCACGTTGTGGCCGATCTGGACGAGATTGTCGATCTTGGTCCCCTCCCCGATCATGGTGTCGCGGCTGGCGCCGCGGTCGACCGTGCTGCCGGCGCCGATCTCGACGTCGTCCTGCACGATGACGCGGCCGACCTGCGGGACCTTGACATGTCCCCCCTGTCCCGGGAGGTAGCCGAATCCATCCTGGCCGATATGGGCGCCGGGATGGATGGTGACGCGATCACCGATCAGGGCGTGGAACACGGTGGCGCCGGCGCCGATCGAGCAGTCGCGTCCAATCCGAACCTCGGAACCGATGACTGCATTGGCGCCGATGACGGTGCCACCGCCGATCTCGGCGCGTGCGCCCACCCTTGCGCCCGCATCCACAATGATGCCGAGCTCGAGCCGCGCGGTTGGATCGACCGAGGCGTCCGGGTTTACGCCGGTGGTTGGCGACAGCGAAGCGGGCCGGAGCGCGTCCGGAAACAACGCGCGCGCCGCTGCCACGAAGGCGCGGTAGGGCTCGCCCGTCACGAGAACGGTGACGTGGGCCGGGATGCGTTCGGCGAAGCGGCGGTGCGCCAGGCAGACGCCAGCTTGGGTGGACTCAAGCTGGCCGGCGTGCTTCGCCTGGTCGATGAGAGTGAGATCGGCCGGACCGGCGCGATCGAGCGATGCAATGTTGGTGATGCGGCGATCCAGCTTCGCCCCGGCCAGCGGCTGTGCCCCGGTGAGCGCCGCGATCTCACCCGCGGTCAGCCCCTGCGGGCGCTTAAAGAACAGCGGCTCCGTCATCCCTCAACGCGCGTCCGGGGTTAGCCGAGCTGGCCCGATTGGCGATTATGCCGTGACCCGGGCTGTTGTCGACGGGGCCGAGGTCAGAACTTCGTACCGCCGCCGAAACGGATCGCCTGGGTCTTGTCGCACTGCGAACCGCCGACCGCGAAGGGAGGGTTGCAGTCTTCCTTGGCCAGCGCGTAGGCATAGTCGAGCCGCAACGGCCCGAACGGCGAATCCCACAGGATGCCAGCGCCGACCGAGGCGCGTACCTTCATGCCGTCGTCGGACGGCGTGATGGTCTGGCCGGCAAACAGCGTCTGCAGCTGAGCCTGCGTCGGACCGTTGTAGTTCCACAGCGACCCGGCATCGGCAAACACCGCCAGGCGCACGCCGAGGTCCTTCGGCACGCCCCAGATCGGGAACTGGAGTTCCGCCGTCGTGCCCCAGTACATGGTGCCGCCCAGCGCGTCGAAGTTGGTGCCCGGCGTAAGGTCGCGCGGCCCGATGCCTGAGCTGGCAAAGCCGCGTATCAGGTTCGGCCCCATGAAGAAGTGGTCCAGCATGCGCAGACCGGGCAAGGTTTGTGTCACGCCGGTCGCCGGATTGGTCACGGTCTGGCTGCCGAAGCCGGTGATGTGGCCGGCCTGGCCGCGCAGCATCAGGACGAAGTCGGAGTAGATCTCGTAGTAGTAGCGCACATCGCCGGTGGTGCGCAGAAAGCTCACGTCGCCGCCGACGCCGGCGAAATCCTGGCGCAGCTCGGCAAACAGCCCGCTGGTCGGGACCTTGTTGTTGTCCAGCGTGTTGAAGATCAGGTTGTAGCCGACGAGCGATGTCCACACGGACCCTTGCAACGTCGCCGACTTGATGGCTAGCGAGGCCTCGCCGTCGATGAAGCAGTTTGCCAGCGGGGATCCGACCGGCACAGTGAACAAGCCGGCCGCGATGGCGTCAGGCGTCGGGAAGGTGTTGATGAAGTCCGGATTGACGTTGTTGCAGTTGTTGAACCTGGCCGGCAGGTCGATCTCCTGCTGGTAGGCGGAATAGCGCAACAGGATGCTCAGGTCCTCGCGCAGCGGCAGCCCGAAGCGCAAGCCGCCGCCGATCGTGCGCGAGTCGTAGGACTGATAATTGTTCTGAAGCGTCTCCTTGTAGAAGAGGTCGATGCCCGCGAGCACGCGGTAGTCGAGGAAGTAGGGCTCGGCGAAGGAGAAGTCCGCGCCCCGCGCATATTGGCCATACTGGACCGCGCCCTTGATGAAATGTCCGCGCCCGAGCAGGTTGCGCTCGGCCACGCTGACTTCTGCCAGCCAGCCTTGCGCGGTCGAGTAGCCGCCGGCGATCGAGAAGTCGCCGGTCGACATCTCCTCGAGGTCGACATTGATGACGATCCGATCGGGCGCCGAGCCGGGCTCGTTGGTGATCTTGACGGTCTTGAAGTAGTTCAGGTTCTTGAGCCGGCGCTCGGCCCGATCGATGAGCACGCGGTTGTAGGCGTCGCCCTCGGCGATGTCGAATTCGCGGCGAATGACGTAGTCGCGGGTGCGGGTGTTGCCGCGCACATTGATGCGCTCGATGTACACGCGGGCGCCTTGTTCGAGCACGAACGTCACGTTGATGATGCGCGCCTCGAAGTCGCGGTCGCCGCGCGGCCGCACCTGGGCGAACGCATAGCCGCGCTTGGACATTTCGACGGTCATGTCCTCGACCGTCTTTTCCACCTGCTCGGCATTGTAGACCGCGCCCGTGCGCATGCGCAGACGCGCGCTCAGCACGCCCGGATCGACATCGCGAACATTGGACACGATATCGATGGTGCCGAAGCGATAGAGATCGCCTTCTTCGATCGAGAAGGTGACCACGAATCCGCGCCGTTCGGGGTCATATTCCGCCACCGAGGACACGATCCGGACGTCGGCGTAACCGTTCTTCAGATAGAAGCGGCGGAGCAGCTCGCGGTCGGCCTCGATGCGGTCGCGGTCGTACAGATCGGCGCTCTTGAGGAAGCTGAGAATCCCGGTCTCGGCG
>Ga0081538_10004260_pt1 | contig 13256 bp, 11 predicted proteins | sample TabmetS5T2R1_FD_71022 | JGI IMG/M metagenome (GOLD analysis project Ga0081538, IMG submission 71022) | Tabebuia heterophylla rhizosphere microbial communities from the University of Puerto Rico - S5T2R1 | ecosystem: Host-associated > Plants > Roots > Rhizosphere ...
GATAACTTTCCCCAGCACCACAACACACCAAGGGAGAACCACGAAGTGCCTGCAGAGATGTTTTACGACGGAGATGCCGACCTGTCGTTGATCCAAGGCCGAAATGTTGCCGTGCTGGGGTTCGGCAGCCAAGGCCACGCTCATGCCCTCTCGTTGCGCGATTCCGGTGTCGACGTACGCGTCGGCCTGCCGGAGGGCAGCAAGAGCCGTCCGAAGGCGGAGGCTCAAGGCCTTCGGGTGCTGGAGCCATACGAGGCCTGTGAGGAGGCGGACCTGATCATGGTGCTGACGCCGGATCCGGCCCAGCGCAAGGTTTACGCCGCAGCCATCGAGCCGAACCTGGTACCTGGTGATGCCTTGTTCTTCAGCCACGGCTTCAACATTCGCTATGGCTACATCAAGCCACCGGAGGGCATCGATGTAGCGCTGGTGGCGCCGAAGGGTCCCGGCCATCTGGTACGTCGGGAATACTCCGAAGGTCGCGGTGTTCCGGTCCTGGTGGCGGTCGAGCAGGATGCCTCAGGCAAGGCCTGGGACCTGGCGTTGTCGTACGCAAAGGGCATTGGAGGGCTACGCGCCGGCGGCATTAAGACCACCTTCACCGAGGAGACCGAGACCGACCTGTTCGGTGAACAGACAGTGCTCTGTGGTGGAATCTCGGCGCTCGTGACGGCAGGTTTCGAGACACTAACCGAGGCTGGCTACCAGCCAGAGGTGGCGTACTTTGAGTGCCTGCACGAGCTGAAGTTGATCGTCGACTTGATGTATGAAGGCGGCATCGCCAAGCAGCGGTGGAGCGTCTCCGACACTGCCGAGTACGGCGACTATGTCTCGGGTCCGCGCATTATCGATGACCACGTCCGGCAGAACATGAAGGGCGTACTCGCCGACATCCAGGATGGCTCCTTTGCCGAGCGCTTTATCAAGGATCAGGATGCCGGAGCACCGGAGTTCAAGGCGTTCCGGGAGGCGGCGGAGAAGCACCCGATCGAGGAGGTCGGCCGGCAGCTGCGCGAGCTCATGTCATGGGTCAAGAGCCACGACGACGACTATGTCGAGGGCACTGCCGCCCGCGGTTAACGAGATCTGATCACCATTCCGATGACCCGGGTGCCGTCCGTGCGTACCCCGGTACCGATGATGTAGAGCCGGCTGCTCGGCTCTGCACTCTCATCAACTGCGTCGGCATTGGCCATCACGCAGTTGTCCTGAATGTCTTCAGCGCTCATCGGCGAGGGAAGCTCGTCGATGCACTCGCCAAATGCTTGGTTCAGGCTGCCCAGTGCTTGCGCGGCGGATGTCGCCGGGACCTCAACAACCGCTTCCATCTGGTAGTCATGGGTGGAGCGATACGTTCCTGCGACCACGGAACTGTCATCGGGAAGATCAACATTGCCGATGTACTCGACCTCGGCAAGAGTCATCGACGAGCAGGTGTAGCCAGCAAGATCATTCTTGCAACTTGAGCCGCGATCCGTTGTGAAGCTGAAATAAGGGACGCCCCAGGAACCGGCGTACTGAGTAAGAATCGCAAGTGCAACTGCCACCGACCCCAGCATTAGAACTGTGCCCCCGATGATTCGTAGGGTTTGGTGTCGGCGGCCCTTCCCAGGCCGAGATCGCTTCCTGGCCATAGCCCCAGGTTGCCCGACCTCCGAGTCGCCGTATATAACTCGGCGGCATCGATTTGATCACAAATGGCTAGTGCGTAGCGAACAACATGCAAGCGCCGATATGCGCCGGTTACCTCTTGACTGCAATCACCACAGAGGTGTCCTCGGCGACCATGACGTCGACGCTGGTAAAGCGCTCATCGGAGAGCCAATCAAGACGCAGTGTGTCCACGCGTCCGCCGTCGAGTGGCGGCCACGTTGGACAAGGCGTGAAGTCGTCGAGGACGATCATGCCGCCCTCCCGTAGCAGCTCGACGATCTTCTCTCGCGGCCAATCCTTGGCACTGGTGGCATCCATGAAGATCAATGAGAAGGGGGCATGTTCTGCCAGGCTGCTCCAGTCGGCGTGCATAACGTCGATGTCATCACCGGCGAACATGTCCATGACGCCGTGCGCCAGCTCTGGATCGAGCTCGGCAGTGATCACGCGCGTGGTCTTCGGTGCTCCGCTGCGCAGCCATGCGGCACCCACTCCACATCCAGTTCCGCACTCTGCGATTGTTCCGGTCCGGGTGGCTGCCAAGGCAGCGAGCAATCGGCCAGTCTCGGTGCGCGACGCCTGCATGTAGCCGCGCTCCAGTGACATTCGCAGTGCCCTGATCACCAGCTCGGGCAGGTCGGGAGGAGCGCTCACTTCAACAGTGTGGCAGGACGCCGATCACCGTTCCAAGATGTGGAACATACCCAATAAATGAATAGGAATAGATAGTTGGGCGTCCTACTATTTTCTCATTTAGTTCCAGCTAGTCACAGGAAAAGATCATGTACGACATGTATCCGGACGCATGGACGGTCGCAGCTGATCGTCAGCATCAGGTACTTGCCAACCAGCCGCGTCGGCGGGCCCGGAAGCAACATTCTGTCGTACCTGCGATTCTCCAGGCTCGGGCGCAGCAGGCTAAAGCCACCGCCGCTTGAAGTTGATTCCTTGGGATAGCGAGCGGAGCAATCAAATCGCTGCGGCGATGGCGTCGCCAATCTCGCTCGTTGTGCGGGACTGGCCGGGTGTACGCGCAGCGATGTCGGCAATCACGGCTGCTTGGATTCGGGCAGCTTCCTCGGAGAGGCCACAGTGGTCAAGCAGCAACGCCACGGAGAGGATCGTCGCCGTTGGGTCGGCAATGCCGTGGCCCGCGATGTCAGGGGCCGACCCATGCACCGGCTCGAACATCGACGGAAAACGACGATCGGGATTGATGTTGCCGCTAGCGGCCAGCCCGATTCCGCCGGTCACGGCTGCAGCAAGATCAGTAAGGATGTCACCGAAGAGGTTGTCAGTGACAATCACATCGAAGCGTGCCGGATCGGTAACGAGAAAGATCGTGGCCGCGTCGACGTGCAGGTAGTCCGTGGCGACGCCGGGGTATTCAGCGGCCACCGCGTTGAAAAGCCGGTTCCACAGCCCTCCAGCGTTGACGAGCACGTTGTGCTTGTGCACCAAGGTGATCTTGTTGCGGCGTCTGGTGGCGCGCTGGAACGCGTCGCGGATGACTCGTTCCACCCCGTACGCGGTGTTGACGCTCACTTCGGTCGCGATTTCTTGTGGGGTGCCGACACGTACCAGGCCGCCATTGCCGCAGTACAAGCCCTCGGTCCCCTCACGTATCACCAAGAAGTCAACGTCCTTGCCGCTGATCACGTGTTCGTTGAGTGGTGTCGGTACGCCTGGATACAGCCGACTGGGCCGCAGATTCACGTAATGGTCGAACGCGAAGCGCAGCTTCAGCAGCAGGCCGCGTTCCAGCAGCCCGCTCGGTACGTCCGTCGCGCCAGGCGCCGCGCCGACCGCTCCGAACAAGATCACGTCGGCGGCGGCGAGCTCCTCCAGCACCGAGTCCGGCAGCACCTCGCCGGTCCGCTGCCAGCGGCTTGCTCCAAGGTCATAGCTGGTCGGTGTGAAGACGCCGGGCCCCGCGACGGCATCGAGCACCTTGAGTCCCTCGGCCACCACCTCGGGCCCAATCCCATCGCCGCCGATCACAGCCAAGTTGAAGGTCTGGCCAGGGCGCGGCATGACGTCCTCGCTGGAGGCGGTACGCGTATCAGTCACCGGCGCATCGTAGCCGTCGCAGACTCGCCGCAGCCATCAGGTCTCAGCGCGGTAGCGTGACCGCCAGCAGCACAGGTGCCGACCACGGGCCCGACACCCCGATCGAAAGCGACAGATGTGAGCCTTCATTTCGACATCCGGCCAAACCCGAAGCCGCGCAGTGAGAACGAACGCGCGGCGATTCTGGCCGATCCCGGATTTGGGATGTACTTCGCCGACCACATGGCGGTTGCCACCTGGACGGCAGCCGATGGCTGGCATGACTCGGCGATCGTTCCTTATGGACCTTTCTCGTTGGATCCGGCAACCGCGGTCTTGCACTATGCCCAACAGATTTTCGAAGGCCTCAAGGCGTATCGGCACGCCGATGGCACGATCTGGACATTTCGCGCGGACAAGAACGCCGAACGCATGGCCCGCTCGGCCCAGCGGTTGGCTCTGCCCAGCCTGCCTGCTGAGGACTTTTTTTCTAGCATTGAGCAACTAGTGGCTGCGGATGTCGCGTGGGTGCCTTCGGCTCCAGAGCAAAGCCTTTATCTGCGACCATTCATGTTCGCCACCGAGGCATTTCTCGGCGTTCGGCCTGCCAAGCGCGTCACCTACTGCTGCTTCGCCAGCCCCGCTGGCTCCTACTTCGCCTCCGGTCTGAAGCCGATCAGCATCTGGATCTCCACCCTCTACTCCCGCGCCGCCCCTGGTGGCACGGGTGCCGCCAAATGCGGCGGCAACTACGCCGCGAGCCTGCTGCCACAGCAGGAGGCGGCCGACCACGGATGTGATCAGGTGATGTTTGCTGATGCCGCCGAGCACTGCTGGCTGGAGGAGTTAGGTGGCATGAACGTCTACATGATCACCACAGACCACGAATTGATCACTCCCGAGCTCACCGGGACCATCCTTGAAGGTGTTACGCGGGACTCGATCTTGACCCTGGCACCGGAGTTCGGGCTGACTCCGGTTGAGCGCCGCATTTCCATCGATGAGCTTTTGGAGGGCATTGGCTCCGGAAAGGTCACAGAACTCTTCGCCTGCGGCACAGCAGCGGTGGCTACTCCGATCGGGATCCTGAAGCAGAACTCCGGGACGTATCAGGTTGGGTCGGGCGAAAGCGGCGAGACGACCCTGGCACTGCGCAAGAAGCTGCTGGATATCCAGTACGGCCGCATCGAAGACACTTACGGCTGGCTGCGCCGCATCCTGTAGATCGTCACAGATTTGTTAGCGTCAGTGCTTGCTCTGGCGACCACAAAGGCGGACGACTCGCCGTCGGCTGGCAATTTTGCGAGATCTAAGGAACACTGTGGGACATGCAGTTCTTGGCGGTGATTATTTGTTAGCGCGCTGAGCACCGTTCAGCGCGCGCAGCCTCCTGTTCAAACACGGGAGGTTTTTTCATGCCAGGACATAGCAGGACGTCCAACCATCGACCTGAGGATCCGAATGCTTTCTCAGCCAAGGCCCAAGCCGGCCGAGTTCCACGTCTTCGACACCACCCTGCGCGACGGATCGCAGCAGGAGGGTCTCAACTTGTCGGTGCCGGACAAGCTGGCGATCGCGGCGCTGCTAGACGAGCTGGGCGTCCACTTCATCGAAGGCGGTTGGCCAGGAGCCAATCCCAACGACACCTCGTTCTTCGCGGCGATGGCCGATGGAGCACTGAGGCTGAGGAACGCCGAGTTAGTCGCTTTCGGGTTCACCCGACGCGTCGGGATGAAGGCCGCCGACGACCCGCTGACTGCGGCCATCCGGGACTCCAGGGCACCTGTGGCCTGCATCGTGGCCAAGAGTCATGATCGGCACGTCGAGCAGGCGCTGCGCACCACACTGGCGGAGAACCTGGCGATGATCAGCGACACGGTTAAGCACCTGCGCTCTGAGGGCCAGCGGGTCTTCGTCGACTGCGAGCATTTCTTCGACGGTTACCGCGAGAATCCCTGGTACGCGCTGGAGGCAGTACGCACGGCAGCCGAGGCCGGTGCCGAGGTCGTCGTGCTCTGTGACACCAATGGCGGCATGCTCCCAACCTGGATCGGGGAAATCGTATCGGCAGCCGCCGAGGTCGATGTGCCGCTGGGCATCCATACCCACAACGACTCCGGCTGCGCGGTCGCGAATGCGCTGGCGGCGGTTGACGCGGGCGTTATGCACGTCCAGGGCACCGTAAACGGCTACGGAGAGCGCACCGGCAATGCCGAGCTGCTGTCAGTGGTCGCAAATCTTGAACTGAAGTACGGCTGGCCGCTGCTTCCGGCCGGCTCGCTGCGCGAGGCAACCCGCCTGGCGCATGCCATCGCAGAGGTGACGAACGTGCCACCGAGCGCTCGTCAGCCTTATGTTGGCTTGTCGTCCTTTGCTCATAAGGCCGGACTACACGCCAGCGCGATCAAAGTGGATCCCAACCTCTACCAACACATCGACCCCGCTCTCGTCGGCAACGACATGCGGATGCTGGTCTCCGACATGGCGGGTCGGGCAAACATCCAGATCAAGGGGGAGGAACTGGGATTCGACCTATCCGACCGCGAGCTGGCGGCTCGGATCACCGACCGGGTGAAGGACGCTGAAGCAGCCGGGTACACCTACGAGGCGGCGGATGCCAGCTTCGAGTTGCTGTTGCGGCGGGAGCTTGGGCAGCTGCCTGAGTACTTCCAGGTACATTCCTGGCGCGTCTTCACCCAGTCGACAGACGGCCAAGAGACCGACACTGAATGCACCGTCCGGCTTACCGCCAAGTGTCAGAGCCAGCGGGTAGTCGGAGAAGGCAATGGGCCGATCAACGCACTCGATCAAGCCCTGCGCAACGCGCTGCTCCCGGCCTACCCACCTGTGGAGAAGTTCGAGCTGATCGATTACAAGGTGCGGATCCTTGATCAGGGTCACGGCACCGATGCGACTGTACGCGTCCTCATCGAGACCACCGACGGGCTCAGCGCCTGGACGACGGTCGGGGTTGGTCAGAACATCATCGAGGCTTCCTGGGAGGCCCTCTGCGATGCGTACGTCTTCGGCCTTATCCATACCGAAGACACCTCTAACTTGTCAGCATCTGAACTTGCTATAGCCCGCTGAGATGCTGACAGGTCAGCCGATTCGGTCGAAGATCAGCTGCCGCCCGGGCGCATCAGCGTCCTCAATCGAGTAGGCACCTACAAGTGCCTGACGCGCCGGACCGAACCGCTCCGGGGTATCGGTGTGCAGTGTGATCAACGGCTGGCCCGCCTGCACCCGACTACCCGGCTTGGCGTGCAGTTGTACGCCAGCCCCTGGCTGCACGGCATGCTCCTTGCGTTCGCGTCCGGCTCCCAGGCGCCACGCAGCGTCGCCGACCGCCAACGCATCCAAGAACTGCAGCACACCGTCACGATCAGCGGTGATCACATCGGTCTCGCGCGCGACCGGGAGCTTGGCATCGGGATCGCCGCCCTGCGCCTTGATCATGGCACGCCAGACATCCATGGCAGTTCCGGAAGCCAGCAGTGCAGCCGGATCATGATCATCCAGCCCAACCGCGGTGATCATCTCATGGGCCAGCGCCACGGTGAGTTCAACGACATCCGGTGGACCGCCGCCAGCAAGCACCTCGACTGATTCGGTCACCTCCAGCGCATTTCCTGCGGTAAGGCCCAAGGGAGCCGACATGTCCGTCAGCAGCGCGACCGTGGGCACGCCCTCGGCACGGCCCAGATCCACCATGGTCTGGGCCAGCTCACGTGCTGAATCCAGGGTCTTCATGAAGGCACCGGAGCCAACCTTGACATCCAGCACCAAAGCACTAGCGCCTTCAGCGATCTTCTTGCTCATGATCGATGACGCGATCAGTGGGATCGACTCAACGGTTCCGGTCACGTCCCGTAGTGCATAAAGCTTCTTGTCGGCCGGCACCAGACCGGGCCCCGGTGCGCAGATTACGGCACCGACGTCGGCGAGCTGACGCATCATCTCCTCGTTGGTCAAGGTGGCCCGCCAGCCGGGAATCGACTCCAGCTTGTCCAGCGTGCCACCAGTGTGACCGAGTCCCCGACCGGACAGTTGCGGCACCGCGACTCCGCAAGCGGCAACCAGCGGAACCAATGGAAGCGTGATCTTGTCACCGACACCGCCGGTGGAATGCTTGTCCACCGTCGGCTTGGACAGGCCAGAGAAGTCCAATCGCTCACCCGAATTGATCATGGCCCGGGTCCAGCGGTTCAGCTCCCGTCGGCTCATGCCGCAAAACCGCACTGCCATGGCGAATGCCGACATCTGCTCGTCAGCGATCTCATCAGCGGTATATGCAGAGATCAGCCAGTCGATCTGGGCATCGCTCAGCTCATGCCCGTCGCACTTGCTGCGGATCAGATCGACGGTATGGAACGGAGGATGCGATGGGCTCGTGGCCGTCACCATGCCGGATAGGCTACTTCGGTGCGCATTGCCCGTTTCGTTGCCGGCGGGGACCCGCAGTACGGCGTTGTGGAACTAGCGGCGGATGGCGGGCGATACCCGGACACGGTGTCGGTATTGACCGGCGATCCGATGGCGATGTCGGTGAAGCTGACAGGGGAGCGCAAGGAGTTGGATGGTGTTCGCCTGCTGGCGCCGGTGATTCCGCGTAGCAAGATCGTTGCCGTCGGTCGTAATTACGCCGCACATGCAGCCGAGATGGGCAACGACGTACCCGAAACACCGCTCACCTTCTTCAAGCCGAATACTTCGGTGATCGGGCCGGGTGAGCCGATCATCTACCCTGCCGCGAGTCAGGAAGTGAGTTATGAAGGTGAACTCGCTGTGGTGATCGGCCGCATCTGTAAGGAAGTGCCGGTTTCCCGGGTGCCGGAGGTGATCTTCGGCTACACCGTCGCTAACGACGTCACCGCGCGTGATCTGCAGAGGACCGATGGGCAATGGGCCCGCGCCAAGGGTTATGACACGTTCTGTCCGCTGGGGCCCTGGATAACCACCCATCAAAGCCTGGAAGAGGTTGCCGCGCTTGGGATTCGTACCACGCTGGATGGCGAGCTGCGTCAGGACGGCAATACCAAGGACATGATCTTCACCATTGCCGAGGTTGTGGCCTACATCTCTTCCTTTACGACGCTGCTGCCGGGCGATGTGATCTTGACCGGCACACCGTCAGGAGTCGGGCCAATGGTGCCTGGACAAGTGGTAAGTATCGAAGTCGAGGGGATAGGTACCCTTAGCAATCCAGTCGCAGGCACGCAATCTCATGAAGAGGCATCAGACGAGGCGAAGCAGTGACAGACGGCGACACCAGGGCCCGGGACGACGTGGCTGTGCTCGGTGACCTAGCGCCCAACGATGTGCGCGTACGGTTTCCACCGTCCCCGACAGGCAACCTGCATGTCGGTAACGTGCGGAGTGCGCTGTTCAACTGGGTTTTCGCCAGGCATTACGGCGGGACCTTTGTGCTTCGGGTGGAGGACACCGATGCGGGCCGTAATCTGGAGGAGTCGTACCAGGTTCTCTATGACTCACTGACCTGGTTGGGCTTGACCTGGGACGAGGGCCCGTTCGTCGGTGGTCCGTACGGTCCTTACATCCAGACCGAACGCGGTGACATTTATAGCGAAGTCGTCAGCAAATTGCTCGCAGCCAAGCTGGCATATCGATGCTTTTGTACCCGCGAGCAGATCGAGGCGCGTGAGGCGGCACGGGCGCCTGGCTCACCGTCGGGATACGACGGGTTTTGCCGCGACCTCACTGAACAGCGGATTTCAGAGCTGGAGGCAATGTCGGCCCCTTCGGTGGTCCGGATGCGAGTGCCCGATACCGACATCGCCTTTGATGACCTGGTCCGCGGGCCGGTGAGTTTCGCAGCCGCGCATGTCCCGGACTACGTCATCGTACGGAGCAACGGCGAGCCGCTCTATACGCTGGTCAACCCGTTGGATGATTCGCTGATGAAGATCACACACGTGCTGCGGGGCGAGGATCTGCTGCCATCAACGCCTCGTCAAATCGTGCTGTACGACGCTCTCAAGCAGATTGGAGTTGGCAGCGGACGGACCCCGGCTTTTGGTCACCTGCCAACGGTGCTAGGGGAACGGAACCAGCGGCTATCCAAGCGAGACAAGGGATCCGGGCTCGCCGAGTACCAACAGAAGGGCTATCTGCCTGAAGCGCTCCTGAACTATCTGGCGCTACTCGGCTGGGCTATTGCCGAGGACCGCGATGTCTTCACCATTGCCGAGATGGTCGAGGTTTTCGATATCCGGCGGGTCAACTCCAATCCGGCGCGGTTTGACGCCAAGAAGTGTGAGGCCATAAACGCAGCACATATTCGCATGCTGCCGCCGCCAGAATTGAGCGAGAATCTCATGCCATTCTTGGCCGCGGCTGGCTTGATCAGCGAGCCTACCCAGCCTGAGGAGCGAGACCGGCTCGCCGCCGCAACGCCGTTGATCCAGGAGCGCATCAACACCCTCTCCGAGGCAGTGGGGATGCTGGCCTTCTTGTTCTTGCCGGACGACAAGATCATCATCGCTCCCGATGCCGGCTTATCTACTGACTCAATCCCGACATTGACCGCGGCCTATCAGGCACTGGCTGCGGTGCCCGACTTCGATCACGCCAGTGTGGAAGCAACCTTGCGTAAGACACTGGTCGACGATCTTGGCTTGAAACCCCGGCTCGCTTTCGGGCCGGTGCGTGCGGCAATCACCGGCAGCCGTATTTCGCCGCCGCTGTTCGAATCGATTGAGCTGCTGGGCCGAGACTCGGTGCTGGCGCGGATCGCCGCAGCCCTCGCCGAGCTCGGCCAACCGGAGTTTGCCGGAACCAGTGACGGCCGCCTCGATGGCAGACGGTTGAGATCGTGACCAGGCAAAAGAAATCTGCGGTCCCGGCTCGAACAAGCTCGAAAGCACGCAGCCGGTCGGGAAATCCGGCAGTGCGTGCCGGCGAGGTCGAGCCAGCCGCTCGACCCATAAAACCGACAGTCAGCGGTCGTCAGGCGTCGAAACAAGCCGCACCGGTTGGCGAGCAGGGGGTGTTGCCGCCGGACGGTGCTAGCTACCCGCAGATCTTGCGCACCCAGTCGTACGCATGGTGGCGCTCGGTCGCCGGTGTGATCTTCGGCATCTCACTGTTTCTGCTGGTGTCGACGGTGGTGAGCCAGGCCCTTGTGATGGGCTCCTGGGCAACCATGGCGGGCGACCAGGTGTATGCGGACTATTTCGCGAGGGCCTTTGCTTTCGAAATGCCGATCGGCATGCTGTCGGTGAACATCGGCCTGGTAACTCTCATCCCAATCTCGTGGGTCCTGATGGCGATGCTGCATCAGATGCGGCCAAGGTGGCTCTCCTCGGTGCAACCAAGGATCCGCTGGCGCTACCTGTTCGGTTGCCTGGCGATTGCCGCCGTTGTGTTGAACGGAGTCATGCTGCTCTCCACGACAGTGGGCGAAGATCTCAGCTACAACCCTCAGCCCGGCCTAGCCGGCTTCGTCGTGGTGATCCTGCTGACCTCGCCGATCCAGGCAGTCGCGGAAGAAATATTCTTCCGCGGGTATCTGCTGCAGGCACTCGGCAGTCTGGTGGCGAAGCCTTGGTTCGGGGTGATCGCCTCCGCCTTGGTGTTTGCCCTATTGCATGGCACGCAAAATCTGCCGTTGTTCATTGACCGGCTAGCCTTCGGCCTGCTGGCAGGGCTTTTGGTCTGGCGTACTGGGGGTCTTGAGGCTGGCATCGCGGCACACGTGATCAACAATGTGTTCGCATACCTGATCGCTGGGCTGACCAGCTCAGTTGCCGCCCTCAAAGCCATCAAGGGAATCGGCTGGGTGGACGCCGCGTTCGACGTAGGTGGGTTTGCAATCTTCGCTGTGCTGGCCTATGTGCTGTCACGGTTGATGAAGCTGCGAACCCATGTAGCCCTTAGCTGAGGCGGTTCGGCGGAGCAGCCGAGCTGGCCAGGATCGGTTTGGGGCCGAATGCGCCTTACAGTAAGGTTTGTCCTTGTGCCTGAATGGGTACGACGGCCCGGCGGCAACGCCAGTGGGGTATAGGGTAATTGGCAGCCCGACTGATTCTGGTTCAGTTAGTCTAGGTTCGAGTCCTAGTACCCCAGCGGAGGCAGAAGCTCTCTCGATTCGCTCTGCGACAAGGGGAGTTGGTAGGCTTCCGCGGTCTCGTCAAAAGTGATCATTATGAGCTAGGGCCCCGTTGTGTAGCGGCCTAGCACGCCGCCCTCTCAAGGCGGTAGCGCGGGTTCGAATCCCGTCGGGGCTACCAGGTAAAGCGCCTAGTCAAGCGCTATTTCGCGTCTCGTCTCAATTCGACCACCTCCGCTTCGGTACCTACTGGGTACCCACCAGCGAGCGCTGAGGTGCGCGCTGCGTCCATTGCGTCGGCCACAATGTCGAGCCGATCGCCGAACAGGTGGCCGTACTGATCGAGGGTCATCACCGCCGACTTGTGGCCCAACATCTGCTGGACGATCTTGATGTCGGCGCCACTGGCAATGGCCAGGCTGGCCGCGGTATGGCGCAGTTCGTGCGGATGAGAGCCAGGGATGCCGAGCTCGGCCGCGGCCTTGGTCAGCACTGCCCGCTGGAAGGTTTGCGAGCGCATCACGGCCCCTCGCTCGCCGATGAACACCAGATCGGCAGCTGACTTGTCCTCGACGTGGCGAGCCAGTTCCTCAATGAGGAACCTAGGCAGCGGGACCTCGCGACGCTCGTGTCCCTTCGTCGGACCGAATGTCATTACCCCCTTAACCGGAGTCACCGACTCGGCAACGAGCACGCGCCGGCGTAAGAGGTCGAGCCTGCCAACCCTGAGTGCTGCCATTTCGCCCCAGCGAAGACCGGTATAGGCCAGGAACAAGACGATTAGCCGGTACTCCTCGCCCACGGCGTCGGCGAGCTCGGCGACCCGTCGGTCCGTCAGGTAACGCTTCTCAGGCTCTCGCACGCGCGGCAGGCTGACACCGGCAGCAGGATTGACCGCCAGCCGGCCATCCTTCATGGCGTACGCCATGATCATCGACAGCACCCGGTGCACCTTGCGGACCGTGGCCGGGGCTAGATCGAGCCGAGCGAGCCAGCGCTGGACTTCGGCGTGTGTGACATCGGATAACCGGACCTTGCCCCAGCGCGGCCGGACATGCGCGCGGATGATTCCTTCGTACCGATCCCTGGTCTTCGGCGCTAGGTCGAGCTTGGCCTCGAGCCACTGATCAGCCTGGACGCCAACGGTCACCTTGCTCCGGTTGGGGTCGACATAGCTACCGGTGATCTTCGACATCTCGACGCTGGTGAGGAACCGGTCAGCCTCGGCCTTGGTATCAAAGACCTTCGTGTGCCGGTTGCCGCTCGGGTCGTAGTGCCTGGCATACCAGCGGACCTTGCCGTCGCGGACGCGACGCTCAATATTCGCCATCGTGATCTCCTTCGTCTTGATCGGGTACGTCGCAGTAAATCGTGCTTAGGTCTTGGCTGGGTACGCCTGCTCGAGGAACATCCGCAGCCGTTCTTCTGCGTCGGCCAGATCCTCCTCGGGATCCAGCGCTCTCATTTCGGGATCGGCATCGAC
>Ga0081538_10004261_pt1 | contig 13256 bp, 14 predicted proteins | sample TabmetS5T2R1_FD_71022 | JGI IMG/M metagenome (GOLD analysis project Ga0081538, IMG submission 71022) | Tabebuia heterophylla rhizosphere microbial communities from the University of Puerto Rico - S5T2R1 | ecosystem: Host-associated > Plants > Roots > Rhizosphere ...
GCGGACAGCCGTGCGGCTGTCAGTCGGATCGAGTCGCGCTGAGCTCGGCGAGCCGCGCCGCGCTCTCGCGGTCCATCGGCAGGAAGGTCTCGATCGCGAGGTTCGCGGCCGTGACGTCGAGCGGGGCTCCGAGGGTCGCTATGACCGTGAACAGCTTGACCTCGCCGAGGGGGGTCTGCAGCCCGAACGAGACCACCGGCTGGGTGGCGGGGCTCGTCGGCGGCTCGTCGGGGAGGTAGGACTCGACATCCTCGATGAGCTTGGCGAGGGCGGGATCGGCGTCCTCGCGGCTCCTCCGCTTCAGCCGGTGAATCAGCGGCGCGTTGCAGGCGGCGGTCATCGACGAGATTCGCGGCAGGCCGCCCGGGTGAACGCCGAGGCGGAGCAGGTTGATCGGTGGCTCGAGGAGCTCCGGGTCGACCCCGTCCCAGAGAAGCGATGCGGCTCGATTCGACTCGATCAGGTTCCAGAGCCCGTCCACGATCAAGGCCGGGTTCGGCTCGTGCGCCTCGAGGAGCCGCTCGAGCGAATCCCGAAGCGGCTGCATCACCTCCCCGTCGTAGGGAAGCTCCAGATAGGGAGGCGCGAAGCCGCCCGCGAGCAGCAGTCGATTGCGCTCCGTGATCGGCAGATCGAGCTGCTGCGCCAGGTGGACGAGCAGCTGGCGACTCGGGCTCGACCGGCCGGTCTCGACGAAGCTCAGGTGCTTGGTCGAGACGTTCGCGTCCAGGGACAGCTCGAGCTGACTGAGGCCGCGTAGCGTGCGCCAGAAGCGGATCAGCTCGCCTGCGGTCCGCGGCTCCTGCTCGGTCTGGACGACCACCCGATTGAAGTTAGCGGGGCGGCATTACACGGGAGGTAATCGACCCGTGGCCCGACCTCCAGGACCCTGGCCCCATGACCGACACACAGTTGAGAGAGAAATACATGGCCCTCTGGAACGAGCCCGATACCGACCGGCGCCGGCGGATGATCGCCGAGCTCTGGCGGGAGGACGGGAGGCACATTCTCCAGCCGCCGCAGGAGATGCGTGCGATCGCGGCGCAACCCGGGATCGCCTTGACGGCGATCCTCGAGGCACGGGGATACGAGGAGATAGAGGCTCGCGCGACGAGCGCCTACGAGCACTGGGTCGGCTCCGAGGGGCTCAGCTTCCGGGGCCGTGACGACCTCGACCGACTCGGCGACGTCGTCAAGTTCCACTGGGAGGCAGTCGCCAAGGACGGCGAGGTGTTCGCCGTCGGGCTCAACTTCCTCGTCCTCGCCGCGGACGGGCGGATCGAGCGCGACTACACGTTCGTCGTCGCTTGAAGGAGGGCACTCATGCCAGAAATGCGTTCACCTCCGCCGCGACCTCGGTCGGGTACTGGAGAAGGAATCCGTGTGCCGCGTTGGGATAGATCCGGATCCGGGCGTCGGGGATTAGACCGGCCAGCAGGTGGCTGAGCTTGGTCGGGATCATCAGGTCGCCGTCGCCTTGGATGACCAGGGTCGGGCTCTCGATTCCGGTCAGCCGCTGTAGCGCGGCGTGGTCCGGGATGCCCCATTCCACGATCGCGTCGTATTGGGCGTCGCGCACCGCGTCGCTGGTCGGCTCGTCGCGCCCCTCCTGACGCTGGACGAAGCGACCGAGGAACTCCTTGCCCTTGGCTTGGCTGGTTTCGCTGTGCGCGAACATGATGTAGAGGAGGTTTTCGGGCTTGCTCTCGCCGCGGGCGGCGGCAGCGATGTCGTCGCGCCAGCCGTGCATGCCCGGCGCGCCCTTCGGGCCGGTTGCCGCCAGCACGAGCCGGCGGACGAGCGTCGGCCGCACGAGCGCGATCTCCTGCGCGACGAACCCACCGATCGAGAACCCGAGCAGGTCGATCTCGGCTAGGCCGAGCGCCTCCACGAACGCGATCATCTGCCGGGCGCTCGCGGCGATCGTGCGCGACGGCTCGCCGGTGGAGGAGCCGACGCCGGGGTAGTCGACCAGGATGACCTCGCGCTCTGCGGCCAGCGCGTCGGTCAGCGCCGGATCCCAGTTGTCCAGGTTGCCGCGGTAGTGCTGGAGCATCACGAGCGGCAGCTCGGCCGGCCTCCCGAAGCGGCGGTAGGCGTAGTCGATGCCCGCGGCCTCGACGAGCCGAGTCTCGGCTGTGACGTGCCGGGTGATATCCGCCGTTGCGGCGTCCATCACGCCTCCTGTCCGTTGATGGAGTCGAGGATGGCCGCCGCGTACTCCGTCGGCGCCTCCTCCCAGACGAAGTGGCCGGCGTCGATGATCGCGACGCGGCTGTTGGGCAGCCGCTCGTCGAGGAACTCGGCGTTGGCGAGCGGCACGACGCTGTCGTGCCGGCCGTTGATGATCGCGACCGGGGTCTCGATCAGCGGGAGCAGCTTGGCCAGCTCGGGGAGCTCCTCGGGGTAGCGGCGGACGTAGCGCATCGACTCGGCGAAGCGGTCGCCGTCGTAGCAGTCCAGGTAGTCCTCGCGGATCTGGTCGGGCACACCGCCCGCGATCGTGTCGATCGCTGCGGCGACGATCGCACGCGGGTCCATCCTGCGGTACTTGTCGAGGTCCGGGTCGAGCACCCACGACTTGAGCGGCTCGCCGAGCTGGATCGGGATCGCGGCCCCGCCCGTGCCGACGATCACGCTCGCGATCCGCTCCGGATGGGTGGCGGCGGCGAACAGGGCAGCCGAGGTTCCCACGTCCGGCCCGACGATGTGGGGCCTTCCGAGATCGACCTCGGCGATGAGCTTGGCCAGGAACCCGCCCATCGCCCGCGGAGACAGCAGGTCCTCCCGGCGCTCGGAGGCGCCGAAGCCCGGCAGGTCGACGGCGAACAGGCGGGCGTGCTCGGTGAGCGAGTCCCAGATCGGTGCGAACGCGTACACGCTCTCCGGCCAGGGACTGGTGAGCAGGAGGGCCGGTCCCCGCGAGCCGCTGTCGGCGTAGCGGATGCGCACTCCGTCCACCGTCCGGAACTCGACTTGCAGTGTCGTTGTGCTCGTCATGCAGGGGAGCCTGGGCGTTCAGGCCCTCCTTCGCGCCCGTGAGGTCCCGGGCCAAGTCCCTGGATCGGGGGCTCTGCCCTAATCTCATGCCGTGAACGTCGCCGGCGATCACGTCGTTATCGGGGCCGGGGGCGGCACGGGCTCGGCGGTCGTGCGCGAGCTCGCCGGCCGGGGTCTGCGGGTGCGCGCCGTCACACGCTCGGGCACCGGGGATGTGCCGGAGGGTGTCGAGCAGGTGGCCGCCGACGCCGGCTCTCCCGAAGGCGCTCGGCAGGCGTGCGAGGGGGCGGCCGTCGTCTACCACTGCGCACAGCCTGCCTACACGAAGTGGGCCGAGCTGTTCCCCCCGCTGACCGATGCCATCCTCGCCGGCGCGGCCGCGGCCGGGGCGAAGCTCGTGTTCGCGGACAACCTGTACGTGTACGGCCCGCCCGACGGGCCGATGACCGAGGACACGCCGCAGCGGGCGCGGGGAAGGAAGGGCCGTGTGCGTATCGAGATGGCCAACGCACTCCTTCGCGCGCACGCCGACGGGAGACTGCGGGTAACGATCGGCCGCGCCTCCGACTACTACGGCCCGCGTGGCACCACCTCGACCGTCGGCGAGAGCATCATGAAGCCGCTGTTGCGCGACAAGCGGGTGCGCTGGCTCGGCTCGCTCGACCAGCCGCACACGCTCAACTACCTCGAGGACATGGCCCGCTCGCTCGTGACGTTGGGCGAGCGCGCCGAGGCCGACGGTCAGGTCTGGCACCTGCCGGCCGCGGAACCGCTCACGGGCCGGCAGTTCCTCGAGCTGCTGTTCGAGGAGGCGGGGCGGGCCCCGAAGATCGGGGTCGCCTCGAGACCGCTGATCAGGATCGGGGGCGTGTTCAACCCGCTCCTACGAGAGCTCAACGAGACGCTGTACCAGTTCGAGCGGCCCTTCGTCTCGGATTCCTCGAGATTCCAAGCCGCCTTCGGGCCGTTCGAGCCAACCCCACACCGGGCGGCGGTGAGCCGAACGGTCGACTGGTTCCGGCGCCGGTGATGGACGGAGTCGACTTCCCGGCCGGCACGCCATGCTGGGTCGATACGTGGCAGCCCGACCCCCGCGCAGCGATGCAGTTCTACGGGCCGCTGCTTGGCTGGAGCTTCGACGAGCCCGTTTCGCTGGGCGACGGCCTGGAGGGCGAGTACTTCACCGCCCGTTTGGCCGGGCGTCGTGTGGCCGGCATCGGCCAGGGGCCGCCGTCGTCCCCGGCGGTCTGGAGCACCTATGTGCGGGTCGGGGACGTCGACGAGGCGCTCGGCTCGGCCGAGGCGGCCGGAGGCTCACGGCTCCTGGGACCGCTGAACGTGGGCTCTGACGGGCGCCTTGGGCTGCTCACGGACGCCACGGGAGTGCCGTTCGGAGTCTGGGAGGCCGGTGCGCGCATCGGCGCCGAGCGGATCGGTGAGCCGGGCGCGTGGGCGATGAGCTCGCTTCACAGCACCGACCTCGAGCGAGCGCAGGCCTTCTACGGCGGGCTCTTCGGCTGGGAGCTCGAGCCGGCGACCGAAGCGCCGTTTCGCCAGTGGCGACTTTCCGGCCAGGTCGTGGCCGTTGCGACCGGGACCGACGGCGTCAGCGTGCCGGCGCACTGGAGCGTCAACTTCGCCGTCCGCGACCCTGACGCCGTCGTAGACCAGGCCGCGGCCCTGGGCGGGGCCGTGCTGATGGCGCCGTTCGACACGCCGGGCTTCCGCAACGCGGTGATCGCCGACCCGCAAGGCGGCGTCATCGCGGTCAGCGCACGCACACAGGGGCGCGTTTGACGGGGCGATCAGTTCGCATCTAGGGTCGTCACACCCCAGAGGAGACCCACGAAATGCGTCTGGCCCTTGCGCGTCGCGCGCTCATTCCGCTTTTGATGGCGCTCGGAGCGACGGCAGTCGTGTCCGTGGCGGCTGGACAGTCCAGCGATCGGCGCGACTTCTGTAGCCGTCTTTCTAAGCGCAACTGCGCCACGCTCGTGCTCGGCGCGCAGAAGGTGCGCTCAGCGACTTCGTTCGGGCTGAATGTGCACTTGGAGTCGGCCAAGCAGCCGCTCGCGATCGCTGTGGTCTTTCCCGAGGGATCGGCCTACCCGCGGCGCGGTGCGGCGTGCTCCCCCGAGCAAGCACCGGACTGCCCAAAGGAGGCTCGCCTGGGAGGTGGGCTTGCGTGGTGGCACATCGAAAACCCCGACATCTCCTTTGACTGTGATGCGGCCAATGAGACGGCGGTCCGCGTCTTCAACGCCAGCTCTGTGCGCGGGTACGTAGTGCGGATGAGGTTCCTCCCTGGATGCGTGATCTGCCCGGTCGGTCTCTGTACCGCCCTCCTGGACAGCCGGTTCAGGCAGAACGAGCTCACCATCACGCTGCCCGACTTCGAGAAGGAGTGGGAGCAGCAGGTCCCTGACCTACCGCCCGTCCAGGCGACGATGTCCCACTTCAGCCTGTCCGCTCGAGGGAAGACCAAGGCGGGCGTACCGCTTCTGCGTACACCGCGAGTTTGCAACAGAGAGCGTGGTTGGAAGTCCGTCGTGAAGGTGTTGTTCGACGACGGTTCGACGATGCGCTTCAAAGGCAGGCATCCATGTCACCGCTGACAGATCTGCGCGGTGATCGACGCGACTCAGTCGGGGACGACCAGGATCGGCAGCTCCGCGTTCTGGATCAGTCCTGACGAGACCGAGCCGAGCAGCGCGGATCGTGCGGCGCCGAGGCCGCGCGTGCCCGTGGCGATGACCGATGCGCCGTGCGTTCGCGCGGCGCCTGCCACGGCTCGCCATGCACCCTCGTCCGACTCGATTGTCTCGCCGGCCGCGTCGAGGCCCGCGGCGCGAGCGGCGGCTACTCCCTCTTGCGTCCTCGCGGCCGCGCTGTTGGCGAGCGCTTCCTGTAGGTCGGTGACGGTGGCATGGAGGTCGTCGACCGGGGCGGCGGCGAGGGCGCGCGCCGTGAGGCTGCGGTGAAACACGGGCTCCCAGGCGTGCGCGACGACGGCGGCGCGGCCGCTCAGCAGGCGGCCGACGACCTGGATCGCACGCGTGGCGCCCGGCGAGCCGTCATAGGCAGCCACTACCGGGCCGTCGAGTGTGCCGCCGCCGTCGGGCACGACCAGCACCGGCAGGTCGGCGTTGTGGAGCAGGCTTGCGGACGTCGAGCCCAGGAGCGCACGCGCGAACGCGCCGCGCCCGCGCGTGCCGCACGCAAGCACGTCCGCGGCGAGCCCGTGCGCGGCGTCCAGCAGCGCCGCCCACGCCGGGGCGGACGGGTCGACGGGTACGGCCTCCGCCTGCAGGCCAAGCGCCCGTGCCCGCTCGACCGCCTGCTGCGCCGTCTCGCCCGCTTGCCGCCGAGCCTCCGACTCGAGCGCGTCGGCCAGCTGCAAGGCGACCTCGGGCGAGACCGTCGTCAGCCCCGAAGGCTCCATCCCGACCGGCCCGGTGACCTGCGGCACGGTCACGACAGATGCCCGCGCCGCGGGGAACAGGCCCGCCGCCGCGCGCACGGCGGTCGCTGCGCCGGCCGAGCCGTCGTGGGCGATCAGCACATGCGGTGTGGCGTGATCGGTCAACGTGCGTCCTCGTTCGTCGCGGTCTTGACGATCAGGACCGGGCAGGACGCGTGGTTGACGAGGTGTCGTGCCGTGCTGCCGAGCAGAAGGCCCTTGAAGCCGTGGAGCCCCCGGTTGCCGACCACCGCGAGCACGGGACGACGCTCCTCGCACAGCGCGACGAGCTCACGCGCTGCCCGACCCTCACGCATCTCCTCCGTCACCTCCTCGAGCGGCGCCGCCACGCTCGCGCGCGCCTCGTCGAGGACCCGCCGGCCCTCCTTGCGCGCCGACGCGCGCAACGCATCCTCCTGGTCGCTCGAGGCAAACGACGGAATGAGCTCGTCGGCGGCGTGCGCGAGGACGAGCTGCGCCGAGAGGACCGCGGCGGCGCGCCCGGCCATGGCGACCACTGCCGGGGTAGCGCCCGAACCGTCGATGCCCGCGACGACCGTTCGCGGCCCGTCGAGCTGCGGGCGGTTACTAACGAGCAAGACCGAGCACGGGGCGTGCTCGAGCAACTGCTGCGAGACACTGCCAAGCAGCGTGCGCTTGAGCCCACCGACGCCGTGCGTTCCTCCCACCAGCAGCTCGGCGCGATGCTCCCGGAGTAGGTCGAGCAGCGCAGGTCCCGCCTTGCTCGCGACGACCACCTCTATCTCCACGGAAGCTCGATCCGGCCCGCCGGCGGCGAGCGCCGTCAGTCGCGCCCGCCAGTCCTCCTCGGCCCGCTCGATCCTGGGCGCCACCTGCGGCAGGTCGGGATACGGGTCTGGCAGCTCGAGCACGGACGCGAGCGTGAGCCGGGCGCCTCCGCCGCGTGCCAGCTCGAAGGCGAGCTCGGCCGCCGCATCCGCCGGCTTCGAGCCGTCGTAGGCGACGACGAGCCGCCCGAACATCCTACGCGGCGCCCTCGCCCACGAGGGAGGGCCGGTGGTTGGCCACGATCATGCTCATGTGCTGCTCGCCCCAGTCGCCGAGCGGCAGCAACGCGGTGTTGAGCGACTCGCCGAGCGGCGTCAGCGAGTACACGACCTTCGGCGGGATCTCGCGGAAGTCCTCGCGGTAGATGATCCCGTCCGCTTCGAGGTCGCGCAGCTGCTGGATCAGCACCTTCTCGCTGATGCCATCGAGGTGGCGGCGAAGCTCCCCAAAGCGGTGCGGCCGCTCATGGAGCGCCCACAGGATCAGCGGCTTCCACTTCCCGCCGACGACCTCGATGGCTGCGTCCAGGCCGCAGGAGTAGGGCCCACTTTTCACTGTGCCTCCTTACCTTTAGGTCAGTACGCACTTTCATGTAGGTACTTGACGATCGTACAGCAACGCGCCACCCTGATCGCGAGTTAATTGAGTTAGCAACCAAATGGGAGTCACGATGTCCCAGTCGACCAACACAACACCCGACCCGCGCCGCTGGAAGGGGCTGGCGCTGCTGTCCGCCGCCTTCTTCATGGTCATCCTCGATTCCGCGATCGTCGTGGTGGCGCTGCCGTCGATCGAGCAGGACGTGGGCTTCTCCGGCGGGAACCTGCAGTGGGTGCTGAGCGCCTACCTGCTCAGCTTCGGCGGCCTGCTGCTGCTCGGCGGCCGCGCGGGCGACCTGCTCGGGAGGCGGCGGATGTTCGTCCTCGGCAGTGGCCTGTTCGGTCTCGCCTCGCTCGGTGTCGGACTCGCGTGGTCCGAAGAGGCGTTGATCGCGGCTCGCATCGTCCAGGGAGCATCGGCCGCGATGATGGTCCCGACCGCGCTCGCCATCCTGATGACGACCTTCCAGGACGGCCCAGAGCGCAACAAGGCGATCGGCATCTGGACCGCGACGGGCGCCACGGCCGCGACGACCGCGTGGCTGATCGGCGGGCCGATCACCTCCGGGCTCGGGTGGGAGTGGATCTTCTTCATCAACATCCCTGTCGCCCTCGGCGTCCTCGTGCTGAGCCCGATGCTGCTCGGGGAGAGCCGCGCGCCGGGCGACTCGCGCGTCTTCGACTTCGCCGGCGCGAGCACGATCACCGCGGCGCTGGTGCTGCTCGTCTACGCAGTGGTCGAGGCGCCGGATGCCGGCTGGTTGGACGGGCAGACGCTCGGCCTGCTCGCCGTCGCCGGCGCGCTGGTCGCGCTGTTCGGCGTCATCGAATCGCGCTCGGCGGCGCCGCTCGTGCCGCTGCGCATCTTCCGCTCGCGCACGCTGGTCGGCGGCAACCTCATCATGGTCTTGAACGGCATGATCGTGTACGGGGTGAGCTTCATCCTCACCCTCTACGCACAGCAGGTGCTCGACTTCACGCCGACCGAGTTCGGGCTCGGTTCGGCGGTGATGGCCGCCGGCTCCGCCCTCGCCGCCTCGACCGTCGGGCCGGCGCTCGTCACGAGGTTCGGGTTCCAGCCGGTGGCCGCCGGCGGGCTCGTGCTGATGGGGTTGAGCTCCCTGCTGCTGACGCAGGTGTCGGTCGGCGGCAGCTACCTGGAGGACATGTTCATCGCCCTGCTCATCTTCGGCCCGGGCATCGGCTCGGCGCATCTGGCGGGCACGGTCGCGACGCTCACCAGCGTGGACGAGGCCGACTCCGGCCTGGCCTCCGGGCTGAGCAACGCCTCCTTCCAGATCGGGGCCGCGCTCGGGGTGGCGATCCTCACGACGGTCTCCGTGTCCGAGGCCGACGGGGCGAACCCGCTGGCCGCGCTGACCGAGGGGTTCCAGGCCGCCTTTGCCGCCGCGATCGCATTCGCAGCGCTGGGGATCCTGGTCGCAGGTCTGCTGCTCGGGAGGAGCCGCAGCCCACTGGCCCAGCAGGCCGCTGTGCAGGAGGGCTGAGCCAAGCCCGATCCGGCACCATTCAATGTGAAAGCCGGCCGTCTCATGCACACCGACATCCCGACCCGCGCCGATCTCGAGCAGCTGCTGTCAGTTCGCGGCGCGGCGTGCGTTTCGATCTATCTGCCCACCACGCCCGAGGAGCGTGGTGGGCGCGATCGCCTCGAGTTCAAGAATCTGGCCGCGGAGGCGCTCGAGCAGCTCACCGCCGCCTCGCTCGAGCGCGACTCGATCGACAGCGTCCGCGACCTGCTCGACGATCTTGACGATGACGACGCGTTCTGGGCGCGACAGGCGCACAGCCTCGCGGTCTTCGCGACGCCCTCAGGGGCGCGGACCTTTCAGGTCGCGAACAGGTTGTCGCCGATGGTCGAGGTCTCCGATCGCTTTCACGTCAAGCCGCTGTTGCGCACCGCGACCTTTCCCCAGGCGGCCTTCGTGCTCGCGCTGTCCCAGAACGCGGTCCGCTTGGTCGAGGTCTCGCCCGACGCGCCGCCGGCCGAGGTCAGAGTCCCCGGCATGCCGAGCGATGCCGCCAGCGCCGTGGGTAAGGCGTCGATCGCCGACCGCTCACCGGACAGGCGCCTACAGGGCTCCGAAGGCCAGAAGGTGCGTTTGCGCCAGTACGCGCGCCGCGTCGAGGAGGCCCTTCGGCCCACACTCACCGGACTCGATCTCCCGCTGATCGTCGCCGGATCCGAGCCGCTGGAGTCGATCTTCCGGTCGGTCAGCACCTACCCGCATCTGGCGCGCGCGGTCATCGCCGGCAACCCGGACACGAAGACCGACGGCGAGCTGGCTGACGCGAGCCGCCGCATACTCGACGAGCTCTACTCCGACGAGCTCAGCGACCTGCGCGCCCGCTACGAGCAGCGGGTGCCGCAGGGCCGCGCGAGCGACGACCTCGCAGAGATCGCACGCGCCGCGACCTTCGGGGCGGTCGACATGGCCTTCGTGGACATCGACGAGACCGTGCCCGGTTTCGTCGACGACGCGGACGGCACGCTCACCCTCGACGACTCCGACGACGCGGTGAACTACGGCGTGGTGGACGAGATCGCGCGACGCGTGCTGCTCGCGCGCGGACGCGTTCTCGCCGTGCGCCGCGAAGACATCCCCGGAGCCGGCCCCGCCGCGGCGATCCTGCGCTACCCCGTGTGAGCCGGGGCGGAGACACCGCGTGACGCTTGCGGTCCGGGCGGTCTTCTGGGTGGTCGCCTACCTGGGAGTCGTGATTGCGCCGCTCGTGTTCGCCGCCATCGGCGCGAGCGAGCCGGATCATGGGTTCTGGACGAATTTCTCGGTGGCGTTGGGATTCGTCGGCCTCGCCATGATGGGCCTCGAGTTCGCGCTCGTCGCCCGCTTCAAACCGGTGGCCGCGCCGTTCGGCCAGGACGCCCTTCTGCAGTTCCACAGGCAGATCGGCTACGTCGGACTGGCCTTCGTGCTCGTCCACGTCGCGATCTCGGCGAAGTGGGAAAGCCTCACCCTCGTCAACGCCGTGACCGCGCCCGCGCTGGTCTGGTTCGGCATGGCAGCGGCGCTCGCCTTGATCGCGCTCATCGTCACGTCGGTCTGGCGGCAGCGGCTGCGCCTGTCCTACGAGCTGTGGCACGCCGCCCATGCCGTGCTGGCCGTTGTCGCGGTCGTCGGCGCGCTCGGCCACGTGTACTTCGTCGACGAGTATGTGAGCACCCTCTGGAAGCAGGTGCTGTGGGGGCTCATGTCGGCAGCCTTCCTGACCCTGCTCGTCTGGGTGCGCCTGGTCAAGCCCGGAGGGATGCGCGAAAATCCCTGGCGCCTCGAGCGCGTTCAGCGCGAGCGTGGACAGACCACGACGCTGGCGCTCCGCCCGCCCGACGGGACCGCGTTTCGATTCGACCCGGGCCAGTTCGCGTGGTTCGGGTTCGGTGGCTCGCCCTTCTCGCTCACCATGCACCCCTTCTCGTTCTCGTCGAGCGCCGAGCGCGACGAGGTCGAGATCGCGGTCAAGGCGCTCGGCGACTTCACGTCGCGCGTGCATGAGCTCGACGCCGGTACCACCGTATACGTGGACGGCCCGCACGGCGTCTTCTCCATCGATCAGGACGAAGGACCGGGTTTCGGCTTCATCGCCGGCGGCGTGGGGATAGCAGGCCTGATCAGCATGCTCCGCACGATGGCCGATCGAAACGACGTCCGGCCCGCAGTCCTTGTCTACGCCAACGGCGAGTGGGAGGGCGTGGCCTTTCGCGAGGAGCTCGAGCGGCTCGAGGGCGTCATCGACCTGAGGGTGGTTCACGTACTCGAGCGGCCGCCCGCGAGCTGGACCGGCGAAACCGGCTACGTCACAACGGCGCTTCTCTCCCGGCATTTGCCTAGCGGCTACCGCCGCTGGCAGTTCTTCATATGCGGGCCGGGTCCGATGATGGACGCCGCCGAGGCTGCGCTGATCGACTTGGGCGCGCCCGCCGACCGGGTGCACACAGAGCGCTTCGACATGGCCTGAGCGAGGAGGGTCCTGTGCGACATGTCCAGATGACACGGCTGGTGTGGCTGGTGGCCGGCCTGCTCATCGTGGCCTGCCTCGTGTTCGCCGCCGCCCAGTCGTGATAAGACAGGCCGGCCGTGCTTGACGCTGAGCCTTCGTTTCGCCCGGTGCGCCGGCGCGACGGCTATCTCCCGCTCGAGGATCTAGGCCTGATCGGCGACGGGACGGCGTCGGCGCTGGTCGGCATCGACGGCAGCGTCGTCTGGCTGTGCGTTCCGCGCTTCGACTCGGAGCCAGTGTTCTGCGGCCTGCTCGACCACGCGGGAGGCGGCCATTTCACGGTCGCCCCCGACGACGTGGTCGAGGCGCGCCAGCGCTACGAGCCCGACACCGCCGTGCTGGTCACCGAGCTGCGAACCCCGACCGGGGTGCTGGCGGTCACCGACGCCTTGGCGTTGCGTTCGGGCGCCGTCTTGAGTGACGACGCGCCGGCCGGGCGCGAGGAGCTGATCCGCTCTGCGGTCGTGCTCGACGGCTCTGTCCGGGTCCGGGTGGAGATCGAGCCCCGGGGAGGCGCCTCGGCGCACTCGGCCGCGGGCGGCCTCGTCGTGGAGGCATGGCGTCGGCCGGACCTCGAGCTGCACGTCCGCTGCAATCGGCCGCTGGAGTCGTTGCACAGCAGCCACGAGCTTCACGCCGGCGAGCGCCTCGACGTGGTGCTGTCGTGGGGAGACGTTCACCGCTACCACCGCTTCAGCGAGGAGGAGCTGCTTGCCGCCACCGCCGCCTCATGGCGGCGTTGGATGGAGGGGTTCGCCTACGAGGGGCCGGAGGCCGCCCTTGTGCGACGGGCTGCGCTCACGCTCAAGCTGTGCGATCACTGGAGCAACGGGGCGCTCATCGCGGCGCCCACCTCGTCGCTGCCGGCGCCGATCGGAGGCGTGCGGAACTGGGACTACCGCTACACGTGGATACGCGACGCCTCCTTCTCGGTGTATGCGCTGCGGCGGATCGGGTTCGAGGAGGAGGCCGCGGCGTTCCTGGGCTGGGTGCTCGACACGTTCGAGCACGGCAGCGCGCCCAAGATCATGTACGACCTGGAGGGCGACGCCGTGCCCGATGAGGTGGTCGACGGCGAGCTCGAGGGCTACCGGCGCTCGGCTCCGGTCCGCTGGGGCAACGGCGCGGCCGATCAGCGCCAGCATGACGTCTACGGCGAGGTGCTCGACTGCGCGTATCAGTGGGTCCGCGGCGGCGCCCGGTTCGACGAGCACCTCTGGGCCCGGCTCGCTGCCCTGGCGGACCTCTCGATGGACGCCTGGCGCCTTCCCGATCAGGGCATCTGGGAGGTGCGCAGCGAAGGCCGGGTGTTCACCTACTCGGCAGCGCTGTGCCAGGTGGCGCTGGAC
>Ga0081538_10004262_pt1 | contig 13255 bp, 6 predicted proteins | sample TabmetS5T2R1_FD_71022 | JGI IMG/M metagenome (GOLD analysis project Ga0081538, IMG submission 71022) | Tabebuia heterophylla rhizosphere microbial communities from the University of Puerto Rico - S5T2R1 | ecosystem: Host-associated > Plants > Roots > Rhizosphere ...
CGTGTCCTCGTCGATCCGCCCCCCATAGACGGGCACATCGTCCGCCAATGGCCCGCTGAGGAGCTGGCCGGTGCGCACATCGTACCTGGCGAAGTGCCGCGGGCATACGACAACATGGCCTTCGAGCTTCCCCCTGGAGAGGGGGGCCCAGTCATGCCCGCAGGTGTCGCTGATGACGTAGAAGGTCCCTGCCATGTTGACCAGAAGCAACCGCTCCTGGTCGGCGACGACCATCTTCATCTGGCCTGGGGATAGCTCGGAAACCTTGGCCACGGGAACAAACCGAGACATGGGCCACCTCTCCTTAGATGCGGTGGGTACTCCCATGCCGGAGCATCCACCGCGCTCAGCCGCAGGGCCCTGCCAGGGGCCTCTGAGGCCTAATCCAAATGGTATATCCTGGCGGCATTCCCGCTGGCGATCTTGGCCTTCTCCTCCTCCGTGCACTCCGCCAGAATTTCCTCAAGGATCTGCTGCGTCCGTGGGAAGGTGGATTCGACATGGGGATAATCTGAGCCCCATAAGAGATTGTCCACGCCGATGATGTCCCGCAGCTTGATCCCCAGGCCATCTTCCTGGAAGCCGTAGAACACGTTGCGGTGGATATAGTCGCTGGGCAGCATGGCCTCCTTAAACCGGTAGCGGCCTTCTTGGACTCTTTGCGTGTACGTGTAGTCGATCCGGTCCAGGAAATGGGGGATCCAGGACAGCTCCATCTCCACCGACCCGATCTGCAGCTTCGGATGGCGTTCAAACACGCCGCTGAAGACCATGTGGGCCAGGGACATGCGGATCCAGTGGTCCGCATTGGCGAGGAAGGCTGAGCTGACGCGATCGACCTGCTCCCCGACGCCAAATTCCTGGCCGACGCCTGGCCGATTGGTGGCGATGTGGAGGCCGAGGGGTATCTCCAAGGCCTCGGCCGCAGCCCACAGGGGTTCGTACTCGGGCAAATTGTATCCCCTCCCCTCAGGGGGATAGACGGTGATCAGGCCTCCTATGAGCCCCATCTTCGCGCAGCGTTCCAGTTCCTTGACGGCTGACGGCACGTCGTCGACGTTGAGCATGGCGATGCCCTTGAGCCGCTCCGGGAAGGCGTTGCAGAACTCGGCCAGCCAGTCGTTGTAAGTCCGAAAGATGGCCGTCAGCAGGGCGCTATCTGGCACGCTGTACAATAAAAGACCTACGGTAGGATAGACGATACTCACATCTACCCCATCGGCATTCATGTCTTTGACGTGCTCTTCGGGGATGTAACCGCCAGGCCGTACGTGGTCAAAGGTCGTGGTCCGCCTGAGCTGATCCGACTGCCCAAACCGCATGCCCGTCTGGGCGCCGGCGCCCATGCCGATCACCCGATGGTTATCGCAGTACCACCAGTCGCCATCCGCCTCACGGACAACGCGCGGGGCGCGGTCCCTGAACATGGGCTCGGCTCTGGTCGTCCACAGGTCCGCTGGTTCGAATACGTGGTTATCCGATGAGATGATCCTGTAACCAGACATACGTCACCCTCCTCAGTTGTTGTGCCGTACCAACGCCGCCTTGCCGTGTGTAAGACGGTCCTTGCAGTCCTCTGCGAGCCCTGACCTGTGGGACAACAGTGGCGACCGCGACCTCCACAGCGGTATGACCATCACTTGCGGCATCGGACCCGAGCCGTCTGGCGTTGAGGTCGGTAGACCGTCCACCACTTGGAGGAGGCTCGCTCGGGAGCCATAAGAGCATCTCTATGCCACACGACTGGCAGAAGCCTGTAAAACGCCCTGGACAGGCTCCAAGCCAGTGGTCCGTAGAGATAGCAGGGGACGAGCGTGCACCCTCCGTGCCGTCCTCACAGCGTCACAAAGACGCTCTTCTCTGGCTTCACACGGTTGTGAGGACGAATGATATCACGGAATAACAGTCAGGTCTTGTCAATTTCGCCACGCTTCCTGCCAGCATCAAAAGGTCGGTGGCACTGTCAACATGCAGTCCTACTCGTTCCCGCCGCCCAACTGGCACCCCCACGTCACGAACACTGTCCAGATCATGAGCTCCTCGGGGATCTACAATCAGCTCCTCGAGTATAACCCCGAGACCGAGGACCCCTTCGACCTGCGGGGTGACCTGGCAAAAAGCTGGGAGCTCAGCGCGGATGGCAGGGTCTATACCTTCCACCTCAAAGAAAAGGCCAGGTGGCACGACGGCAAGCCAGTCACCACCGCCGATGTGGTACACAGCCTGGACAGCATGGTGGACCCGGACGCCAAGCCCCCGCGAGCGGTGACCCTGCCGGCCCTGAGCCCCTATTACCAGAAGGGGACGGCGCGGGCCATTGATGACCACACCGTGGAGATACCCCTCAAAATCCCCTTTGCGCAGGACTTCTTACCCACCCTGGCCCTGGACTTTGCAAAGATAGTCGCCAAGCACTGGGATGAGTCGGGGAGAGATGTCCAGAAGTGGGAGAACGCCATGGGCTCGGGGCCCTTCAAGCCCGGCAAGTTCGAGAAGGACGTCTCCATCGAGCTGGTGAAAAACAAGAACTACTGGAAGCCAGGGCTGCCCCTCATAGACCGCATGGTCCATTTCACCATCGCGGATAAAGGCACCCTCATCGCCGCCTACAAGACCGAGCGGGTGCTGATGACCAACTGGACGGTCACCAAACCCACAACCAGCCACACACACGCATGGCGCAGCATATCTCCCCCTCTATTTCTCGGCCAGCCAGACATCCTCAAAGCGACGATTCATCCAATGGCTGGGCTGGGGCTCGTAGTTGCGTATCTTGGCCGAGCGCACCTCGATGCGAGTCATCCACAGCCCCTGGATGCGCCAGACCTTCTCCAGAACGCGTTTGTCTATGTCCTTCACCAGTTGCATGCGCTGCTGTTCGTTCATCTCCTGCGCTTGCTGCTGGAAGAGCGCATCCACCACGGGATCGCTGAAGCGGCCCCAGTTTTCTTGCCCCCCGGTGATAAACTTGTCCAGCATCTCATCCGGATCACCCACCGTTGCCGACCCATAGGGGTCCCCCAGCAGCTCGAAATCCCTGCTCACCCGGCTCTTACTCCAGGTGGCAGTCTCCTCCAGCCGATGCTCAACCTCGACGCCAATCTTCTTCCACGCCGAGACCAGGTAGACGCCCATGTCGATGTACGGCAGCTTGATATTGCGGTTGGTCAGCACCGTCTTGAAGCCATTGGGATAGCCGGCCTCGGCCAGCAGGCGTTTGGCTTCCTGGAGGTTGGCCTCGTGGTCTTTGCCAAAGCCCGGTAACGCCTGCAACTCTTCCGGGCTTAAGGCCCACTTGCTGTCCGGGTGCATCATGCCCCCGACCGTGTCCAGGCCGGTCAGCGGCGCCAGCGTTTTGGCCATCTCGTAGCGGTCGATGGCCAGCGTCAGGGCCTTGCGCACCCGTTCATCGTCAAAGGGCTTCTTGTCCACATTGATAGTGACCCCATGCGTGGCAATGGACCTGGGAGAGGCCACCACCACCTTGTCGTCCAACTGCGCTTTGATGGCGTCGGCTTCTGCCGGGGGCAGATAGCGCAACTCCACATCGACGCGGCCGGCGCGGATGGCCTTGGCCCGCGCCGAGTCGTCTCTGATGATGAAATACTTGATGCCCTCCAGATAGGGCAGCCCTTGCCGCCAGTACTCGGGGTTGCGCTCCAGTTCGATGAGGGAGCCCCGCACGTAGTTCTTCAACTTGAAGGGGCCGCTGCCCACGGTCTGGGTTTTATAGTAGTGGGGATCCACATCGAGATATTTCTTGGCATAGATAAAGTTCGCCGGGTGGGCCATGTTCGTCAGGAACGACGGCGAACGGTGGTGCAGATGGAAGACCACGGTAGAGGGATCGGGGGCGTCGATGCTCTTGACCATCTCATAATTGCTGCGCCGCGGACTAATCACCCCCTCAGGGGGCGCCACGATGCGGTCCCAACTGGCCTTGACATCGGCAGAGGTCAGCGCGCTGCCATCGTGGAATTTCACCCCCTGGTGCAGCGTGAAGGTATAGGTCAGATAATCGTCGGAGACCGCCCAGGCTTTGGCCAGGTCGCCGATGATCTGGGGATAGTTGTGGGGATCGAATTGGATCAGGTTATTGTAGATAGGGCCCAGCGGTTGGGCTACCGCAAAGGTTTGCTCCTGGTGCATGTCCAGGCTGGGGGGATCGGCGGCAAGCGCCACATTCAGGATCCCCCCATGACGGGGCTTGTCCTGTGCCAGGGCCAGCGGTGCAGTCCACAGCCCTACCAATAGCACCACACTGAGCATGAATCCTGTTATTTTGCCATGTCTCATAGCTGTCCCTCCTGTTTGGGAGCTGCACCCACTAAATCCCTCTATCCCCCTTACCCTCAGCTTACCGGTCCAGCCACAGCGCCGCGGCACGATTGCCATAGTCGAAGCTCTGGTTGGGCGCATAGTTCTTCACGTACGGCTGCCAGGTACCGGTGATCGTGTTCGAGTTCAGGTACACATAGTACTGTTGCTCCGCCGTATACCGCTGAATGTCATGGATAAGCTGCTTGCGCGCCGCCAGATCCTTTGTCCGCCGTTGTTCCTTGACCATCGCTGTGAGTACGGGGTCATTGACGTGGCCGGTATTCAAGGTGGAGTCGGAGGCATAGGCACGATACAGCCGGCGGTCCGGTTCCCAGGCGATGCCAATGGGACTCCGCACCAGGCCCTCGAACTTCCCCTGCACCGTCGTCGCCACATACGCGCCGTACTCCTGGAGCTTCAACTCCGCCTCGATGCCGACGTCTTTGAGGAAGCGCTGGAGCAACTGCGCGTCGTCGAGGAGGTCGCGCCCAGCGCCACTGTTCACTGTCAGCGTCGTTTTAAAGCCCCTGGAATACCCGGCTTCCGCCAGCAGGCGCCGGGCCTCCTGAGGATCATACTGATAGTACTTTGCCCCCGCCCCGAGCTGGTCGATGGGCAGCGTCCACTCCTCCAGGCCGGGGGAGACGGACGGGCTCGGTATGCCCCGGCCCCACACCGCCTCGATGAGGGCCCGGCGATCGATGGCGTGGGAGATAGCCCGGCGCACCCGCACATCGTTGAAGGGCGGCATATCGGTGCGCATGGTAATGGCGCTCGCCGACTGTGACTGGAAATCCTGGTACATCAGGTGGGGGTGACTCTTCTTGAGCGTCGCCAGGTCCTGTTGCCGCACGCTCCAACTGCCCCCCGGGCCACAGTCGATCTGGCCGGTGCGGTACATCGCCAGGCCAGTCGATTCGTCCGGGATGATCAACCATTCCACCCCATCGACATATGGCTGGCCCTCGCGGAAGTAGTGCGGGTTGCGTTTGAAGACCGTCTTGATGTTCGGCTCATAGCGTTCCAGGAGGAAGGGGCCGGTACCAATGGCGGTCTCCGGTTTCTTCAGGTCGCCGAAGTGCTGCACCACTTCTGGGGCGATGATCCACGTGCTCGTCGGGTACGCCAGCACACTAATGAACCAGACGAAGGGTTCTTTGAGGAGGAACTTCACGGTATAGCGGTCCGCCACCTCGATGCGGTCCACGGAGTCCAGCAGATAGCGGTTGCCATTGCCTTTTTCCGCCAGGAAGCGGTCATAGGTAAATTTGACGTCCTCGGCCACCAGCTCGCGACCGTTGACGGGCGGCTTGTTGTGCCATTTCACACCTTGACGCAGATAGAAGATATAGGTGGTGTCATCCAGCTCTTCCCAGCGTTCGGCCAGATCGGGCTCCACCATGAATTTCCCTGGTGGAATCTCGGCGCCGACTTTATGCCGCACCAGTTTGCTGTAGACGAAGCTCAGAGTGCTCTGCATATAGGCAGCGGTCGAGAGATGGGGATCAAAGTTTGGGGGGTCAAACCCGCGCACGCGCAGGATGCCGCCGCGCTTGGGCTGCCCCGCTTCGGCTCCCCAGAGTGTAGCGGGGTAGGGCAGGGGCCAGGCGGACAGCGTTACACCGGCCGCCAGGCCGGCTTTGAGCAGCTCACGACGATGCACACCTTGGGTCTTTTGGGGATGATGTGCAGGCATAGGGAACCCTCCTGTGCTACGGCCCCACGTACGGTGAGGCGGACAGCTTACTGATACCGGATGCGAGGGTCCAGATAGGCGGAGGTCACACCCACATTGGAACTAGAGTCTAGCGCGGTGCGCATGCGTAGAGGAATCGACAGATTGTCTGGTTGTGCTTGCAGCTTCTGGGACAGCGGCTCAGTATGGGGCCGTGCATTGGAACTGGAGTCTAGTGCAGTTCGAGTGAGCGGACAGACAGTATGATACGTCTGGAGCGATTTCACGTCAACAAAAAGCTCTAGCGGCACGGTCCTGGCTGAGAAAGAAGACGTCGAGACGTGCCGGGCCATTGGGCATTAGGGAATCTGTATATCCCCCTATGGGAAATTTTGCCCAACTGTGTGTCGCCAGTCATGGGCGGTAGATACTTGGAAAGATGTTCTTGTGTCCCTCTCCCTGGCCAGCTAATCTTTATCCACACATTTGCTCCTACGAGCGTTTGTGGGCGCTTTGCTCCTTCCCTCCTGGCGGAGGCGGGAGATAACTGGCTGTTTTTACGACACATACTCTCACCAGCAAACTGCGAAAAATGTGGGTAAAGATCAGAGGGGACCGAGGGGACTGGAGCGGCAGGCAAGCACAACGAGGCGACGCTCGTGTGGCGCATGGCATAGGCACGATGGGGGTGCCGCCTGTGGTGCTCTGGGTCGTTGTGGTGTGCTGCAGTGGCCTGCTGCCATTGGGGTGTCGCTCTGCAGCACCTCAGGGGCCAGGAGATATAACCCCGCCTCACACCACGGCCATGCCTGCGGGTGGCATCTTTCGTGTGTGGCCTCCTGAGATCCGTCTCGTAGCTGACGAGGCGGCGACCATCTTCTATGCCTGGGACGGCGCCACCAAACAGCGCTATACTGCTCCCATCCGTGTGCCAGTGTCCCAGACGGGTCCGCTCACCCTCACCTTTTGGGCCCAGGATACTGCTGGGAATCGTGAGCCGTTGCGCCGTGCCCACTATGTACTGGCTCCAGCGGTGCCCCACCTGGAGTACCTGGGGATCGACCGCTCGGTGCTCGGCCTGGACGAGACCACCGCGCTGCGCTGGCGCAGCACCGCAGTGGGTGCCACCTACGCGCTTGCCGTGACCCAGAGTGGCTGGGGCCCAGGACGGCTCCGGGCCCATGGCACCGGGACGTCAGAGGGGGGACAACATACCCCCATCACGGGTAAGGCCCTGCGGCCTGGGGAAAACCGCCTCTGGTTACGGGTGCAAGACGCTGCCGGCGCCGAGGCCTCGACCGCGCTCGACTTGACCGTGCACGCGACCCCGGCGACCACCCGGGCCTGGCCCGCTGGCGGGGTGTTTGGTCAGCCACAAAAGGTGACGCTGTTCACGGAGCGTCCGGCAACGATCCATTTCACCACCGACGGCTCCTTGCCAACGCTGGATTCCCCCCGGTATACAACACCGCTTAGCATCGACCGCGACACCGTGTTGCACTATTTCAGCGTCGATGCCTACGGCAACCGTGAGGAGCCACGCCAGGAACGCTACGAGATCCATCCACAGGCACCAACTATTGCGCTGCAGACCCGATCCGGCGACGTCGTTGGTGGCGAGGCGCCCGTGGTGTTTACCTGGCACAGCGATATGGCGGGGCGCTACGAGGTTGTCCTGGTGCACGGGCACGAGCCCCGGCAGGTGACGGTGCAGCAGGGCACCGTGCAACGCCACCAGGCGGTGCAGACTACCATCGCACCAGACTTTGTCACTGCCGGAGCGTGGCGGGCGCAGGTGCGGGTACAGCCGGACGCGGGCCCAGCCGGAGTGATGTCTTTCTGGCTGCGGGCGCACTATCTCGAAACCTTTGCGGAGACCCGCTACCTCGATGCCCAGAGCACCACTGCAGTCTGGGACACCGCGCAACGCCACGTGCGTCTGACGCGCGGTCCGCGTCTGCTGGCCACGTATCAGACGCACGCCCACAGCCGCCGGGTGACCGGGCACGGGCCGTACGCCTATCTGGCGAATGGTAGAGGTGGGTTACACATCGTCGACGTCTCCAATCCCCATGAACCCCGACGGGCCGGGGTGTTTGACCCGCATGGGGTGGCAGTGGCCCTGGCCAAACACGGTCAGTTCGTGTACGTAGCGGCGAGCGACAGCGGTCTGGCCGTGTTTGACGTCACCGACCCTGCAGTCCCCAGACTGGTGACCATGGTGCCAGTACCTGGGGTGACCACCGATATTGCCATTGCCGCGCCATACGCCTATGTGGGCACGCAGGAGGGGATCCTGTACATCCTCGATCTCACCGCCCCGTTGCAGCCGCGCCGGCTTGGAGAAATGGAAGTGGAGGGGCGCATTGTCGATATTGCCGTTGGCGCCGATGTGGTCTACCTGGCGTGCCTCGACCGGGGTGTGGCCATCGTTGAGGTGCACACCCCGCAGCAGCCACGCCTGCTGCGGCGCTGGCCCACAGCCGCGGCGGCCACCGCAGTCGCCGTGCATGGGCCACAGGCCTACGTGGTGGCTGGAGGGCTCGACGTGCTCGACGTGCGGCACCCCGAGGCGCCATTGCTGCAGAAGCGCTGGTCCTTGACTGGTGCCTATGGGGTGGCACTGTGGCCCCCGTATGCGCTGCTTGCCTCCGGCACCGATGGGGTGCAGGTTGTGTTGATGGACGGCCAGGGCGACGTGCATCAGAGCGCCATGACCCGCTATGCGGCGCGCCTGGCAGTCACGGACAGGCACGCCTTTGTGGCGGATACGCGCGGTGGTCTGCAGATTCTCGACCTGGCGCAGCCGACGCAACCCCAACTCCTGGCCAGGCTGGACGGCATTGGCAGCATTGTCGATGTGGTAGTCGACGATGGCTTCGCCTACCTGGCCAATAACCGCCAGGGCAGCGGCCTGGTAGTGGTCGATATTCGTGCGCCAGCAGCGCCACACGTGGTGGCCCGCTATCATCATGAGTCCACCATCGAGGTCGTGCTGTGGGAGAGCCTGGCACTCCTGGGCGATGCCTCGGGTGTCTTGCAGGTCGTCGACGTGCAGGAGCCGGCCCAGCCACGCTTGCTGGGTGCCCTGGCGCTTCCCGGGGTACCGCATCGGCTGGCGGTGCTGCCGCCCTACGTGCTGGTGGCAAGTGGTAAGGCCGGTCTGCATGTGGTCGACTTGACCCAGCCCAGCCTGCCGCAGCTCCGCACCACCGTGCCCATAGCCGGGCAAGCCGTGGATATCGCCCTGAGCGGGCACATGGCCTACATTGCAGCCATGGAGGGAGGGATTCAGGAGGTTGATTGCCGCATCCCGCTGCAGCCTGTCCCCGGCGCGCAGTATCGTCACCACGATGGAGCCGGTGATCAGATCATCCGTCTGCTAGCGGATCAGCAGCACCTCTATGCCATCGATAGCCAGCGTGGCTTACAGCTCTTGCACCGATCAGCGCCTGGGCAGTTACGGTTGCAGGGCAGTTTTGTGGCCCCGGAGGGAGCGCTGTGGGCCCTCACCATGCGCTGGCCGTATTTGTTCGTCACCACCGTGCTCAATTCTCTGTACGTGCTCGAGGTGACCACGCCAGCACAGCCACGCTTGCTCAGCACCGCCCCATACGGGGGGGCGGACATCTATGACGCCGGGCCGGCGTTGTATATGGCGCTGCGGGGCAGGCGCCGAGAGCCCGGCGGGCTGCGCCTGGTCGATGCCTTCACCGCCGTGCCACACGATATGTTGCCGCATCTGCAGGCGCGTGGTGTGATGACGCTCCCGAGTCCTGATCCTGAGGCCCACCTGGTGAATCGGGCCTATACGTTTAATGCTCCAGGTGTGGTGCAATCGCTCACGCTGTCGCCCCCGAATGTGCCCATCCATGCCGCCGTACTCCAGGTACAAGACTTTTGGGGCGCCTCAGGTCGTATCTTGTACGAGCTCAGCAATGACGGCGGCACGCGTTGGCACCCGGTCGAGCCGGGGGAACACTATCATTTTCCCCAGCCTGGCACCGACCTGCGCTGGCGCGCCACTCTGGTGTCGACCGATCCGCTCACCACCCCGGTGCTCGAGACCATCCGCATTGACTATGCGACCTCGGAACAGGCCAGCCGGTAACGGGGAGCAGAGATGGACCTGGGTTGAATTTTCTTGGCAAGCGCTGGTATGATGTACTACAACAGTACGCCTCAAAAGCTACGGGTAGCACAATACTGATACCTCACACACTAGCACGACTTCGTAATCGCTTCCCCGAGTACGCTGTGGCTCTCTACCCACGGATAACCTTGTAGTTGCTGTGTGCCAGAGGCGGCACACAGGAGGACCTCTTACACCGGGGTAGCCGATGACGCGTTTTGCTGGCAGCGTTGCATTCCTATGTCACTAGCCTGCACGCACCGCTCGACTGTCCCTGCGATACTGGCTTGATCGCTCCGGTGGACGATGGGGGTTGTGGCCCAAACCCTGCATGTTCGAGGAGTCTAGCCATGGACAGGAACTCGAAGACTAGTGAGCTGAGTCGGCGGACCTTTCTTGCCACCACCAGTGCGGCGCTGGTGGGGGCTGCCTGGGGTGGGCTGGTGCCGCAGACGGAGGCGGCACAGCGGCATGCGCAACGCGGCGGCACCCTGAACTTTGGCTCGAGCGGCGATGCCTCCGGCCTCGACGCGCATACGCATAATCAGAACCACGTCTCTGCGCCAACCAGCGTGATGTATACCGGCCTGACCGATATCGACCAGCAGGGCAACATTGTCCCGGGCATTGCCGAGAGCTGGGAGCCCAATCAGGAGCTCACCGCCTGGACCTTTCGGCTGCGCAAGGGCGTGCTGTTCCACAACGGCCGCGAAGTCGATGCCGAGGCGGTGAAGCTGAACCTCGAGCGCCTCAAGAACCCCGCCATCGGTGGTCAATTTGAGCGTGGTGCGGTAGACACTATTGATAGCGTCGAGGTTCTCGACCGCTACACGGTGCGCATCCATACAACGATGCCGGATGTCTCCTTGCCGTCCAACGTTATGCACTACCCAACCCGCCTGATGGCGCCTGACGCCTTCGACACGGCCGCCGAGCATCCCATTGGCACCGGGCCGTTCAAGTTTGTCTCCTGGACGCGCAATCACGAGGCGCGCATGGTGCGCTTTGAAAACTACTGGGAGACCGATGCCGAGGGCCATAGCCTGCCCTACCTGGACGCCATCATCGGCAAAATCAAGCGTGAGAACTCGGTGCGCCTGACGGCGCTGCGCACCGGCCAGGTGCAGCTTATCAATAGCATGGCCCAGGCGGATATCAAGCGCTTCACAGAGACCCATGGCGACAAATACAACCTCTGGGAGTGGCATGGCGCCGGCCAGTTTGTGGTCTTCAACTGGCGGCGGGGGCCGTTTCAGGACAAGCGCCTGCGCCTGGCCGCGGCGCATGGCATCGACCGCAACGCCATCCATCACGCGGTGTATTACGGGCATGGCGCCATGGCCGACCAGCCCTATCCCAAGGGCGATCCCTGGCACCTGGAGGGCATCCGCAGCCTGGAGTACGATCCCGAGCGGGCCAAAGCCCTGCTCAAGGAGGCCCGGGCCGTCGGTACCGAGATCAGAATCCTGTGCAATGTGAACAGCACCGTGCACCGCGAGGCGGCGCAAGTGGTCCAGGATCTGTGGAGCGCCGTCGGGTTCAAAGTGACTGTGGACCCCCTCGATACGGTACCCTTTCGCCAGGCCCGGGATGAGGGCACGTATCCCGCGGCGATCCAGGGCAACACCTATCGGTACGACCCGGACGATTTTTTTGCGCGCAATCTGCACTCCAAGAGCGAGTACTCGCAGGTCCTGTCGGGGTGGCAGAATGCACGCTACGATCAGCTCGTGGAAGAGGCCAAACGGACGCTCGACTCGGCGCGGCGCAAGGCGCTGTACACCGAGGCCTGGAACATTGTCAACGTCGAGTTGCCGTTCTTCTACCTGCATGAAATCACCAATACCTCGGCGGCGGCCAAGACACTGCACGGCTACCAGCCGGGCTCGGCGGGCGCGATGCACTACCACGGCGGCGGCCTGCGCGCCGCTTATATCACGGCGTAGCCAGTATGGCGTGGCGCCGCGCTGGACGTGGCGCCCCGCCTGCGCAGCCCTGGCGGCTGGATGTGTATTAGCTGTGGACACCTCATACTGGACCTTCCGGCTGCGCAAGGGCGTGCTGTTCCACAACGGCTCCCGAGCAGCTTATGCACAGTTCATTAGCTCATCCCGAGCCTCCTTTCTGTGCGCCTGCGGCGCACTTTCGATCTTCCAGCGCCCACGCTCCGCTTGCGCCACCTCCGCGACGGTTTCCGCCGTCATGCTCTGGGGATCCTCGAAGCTTAAGGGGTTCGTCATTGCTACCTCCTTCGTCGTAAGGGGATAACTGCCTTAGCCCCTTAGGAGTCGATTGGCAACCGTGAACCCCTTGCCAAGCCAAAATGAGCCTTGCTGGTCCTGGGTTGAAATTTCTTGACAAGCACTGGTATGTTGTATTACAACAGTACACTTCAAAAGCTACGGGTAGCACAATACGGATGTCTCACACGCTAGCGCTACTTCGCATGTAATTCCTCGAGCACGCTGTGGCTGTCTGCTCTACCCATGGATAACCTCGTAGCTGCTGTGTGCCGTATACTGCACACAGGAGGACCTCTTACACCGGGGTAGCCGATGACGCGTTTTGCCGGCAGCGTTGCACTCCTATGCCGATAGCCTGCACGCACCGTTCGACTGTCCCTGCGATACTGTCTTGATCGCTCCGGTGGACGATGGGGGTTGTGGCCCAAAACCTTCATGTTCGAGGAGTATAGCCATGGACAGAAACTCGAAGACCAGTGATCTGAGCCGGCGGACTTTCCTCGCCACAACCAGTGCGGCGCTGGTTGGGGCCGCCTGGGGTGGGCTGGTGCCGCAGACGGAGGCGGCAAAGCGGCATCTGCAACGCGGCGGCATCCTGCAATATGGCTCGCGCACCGATATTGCTGGCCTCGATGCGCATCGGCATAATCACAACCACCAGATACATGCCACCGCCGCAATGTTTAACGGCCTGACCGATATCGATCAGGGCGGCAACCTGGTTCCCAGCCTGGCCGAAAGCTGGGAGCCCAACAAGGAGCTTAGCGCCTGGACCTTTCGGCTGCGCAAGGGCGTGCTGTTTCACAACGGCCGCGAGTTCGACGCCGAAGCGGTGAAGCTCAACATGCTGCGCATCCAGGATCCCGCCATCGGCCACGACTTTAT
>Ga0081538_10004263_pt1 | contig 13251 bp, 15 predicted proteins | sample TabmetS5T2R1_FD_71022 | JGI IMG/M metagenome (GOLD analysis project Ga0081538, IMG submission 71022) | Tabebuia heterophylla rhizosphere microbial communities from the University of Puerto Rico - S5T2R1 | ecosystem: Host-associated > Plants > Roots > Rhizosphere ...
TTCTTCCTGTTGGAGTGGCAAGAATGAGAACTATGCAGGGTCAAATTGATTTATTGTTCATATTGATATCGCTATTGCAAGGATAATCAACTGCTCAAAGAAAGAATCTCTTATTCCCATAAATCTATCAAGAGGTTAGTAAAAGGACAGTGAGCGTCGTCTGGTCAAGCACTATACGACCAGACATTGTACGTCTTACAACACAATGCTTAGGTCAGCACGAGTTAGTTGTCCTAGTCTTTGAGTCCAGTATAATTGCATTTTTCGTTTTTCGCTGATGCATGAAATTTACTAACAATCATGTTGAATTATCATGGCCCTCAATAAGTTCATTCATAGATTGCTCTCAGAATGGACACCAGCTTATTCCTCAACTCTCATTGTATTTCATTGAAAAACAAAGTTACTACTACCCTCATCGATTTAATCACGCACAAAAGTAAAGCCGTAAAACTACGAATTTTTTTCTTTAAACAACACAACTGATCTGGAGAAGTGATGTAATATTGTTCAATGGTCTATTAAATCCAGCTGAAGGTGTACGTAGTATTATTATTGTTTATTGTTGTTGGTCTAGGTTTCACTATTACACAGCAATTAGACCTCTACTAATCCCTTCTGCTCAAAAGATCTAGCATTGTGCCAAATGTACCGATAATAGTCTAGGCACCATTCATGGAAGTCAGGGTCGTCACTATAAAACATCGATGTTAGGTCTAGTTCTATCTTGTTGTTTCTCTGGATCCTAGGAAATATTATACATGCTTGTTTGTCGTTAAGAACGACACCAACGAGAAGAGGAGTGTTCACCATTCTTCTCTCAACAGTACCTTTCTTCAGTAACTCATTAAATCCCATTGCCTCCAGCAGATCTCTTCCTCTCTTGGGAACTATTGCATGAGTAGGCAATATGTACCCAAATCTAAAATCTTTATTTTCTGCCTTCTTTAATCTGGCGACGATAGACTCAATCAGATCTAGCGGAACTTCCGGAATCATCGCATAAACGTATGCCTGTGACTTGTCATAGATGTCCTTCAAACACTCATCTACTGATACGAACCCTGAGATCAACGTGGAATTGTTCAAGGAACCTATCCTTCTTCTGAACTTTAATGGGAGAGGGGAGAATATATGGTCTGAAAAATAATCCTTGTTCCTGGAAAGGAAATCTAGCGTTGGTATGTGTTCTAAAATAGTCTTACCAAAGGTTGTAACAGCAAATGTCCCATCTAATTCCCTTTCAATAAATCCACTATTGACAAGGCGAATAATATTTCTACGAACCTCAGGCATCGTAGAGTCCAAATCCTTTGAAAGTTTAGCAAGTTTGCATTTTGATTCTGCGATTTTTAACATAATGGCTATTCTTTGAGCGCTTCCCAGTTCAAAGAAGGTCCTCGCAGTATCCTCGAAGGGAGGAGTGCTAACGTGGTATTCACCAAACGTATAATTTTCTCTATGCTCTTGACACACGCGGTCATGCTCTTCACAATATTCTTTTTGTATTTCCTCATGAGATCTTAGATCATCGTCACTCCAATGTCCATGGTTGCAGTCGAGTTCCTTAAAGTCTTGTAAGGATCTCGAAATATCTTCAGTAGCATCTTCTCCTTTTGATCTTGCTGCCGATAGTGACGATGATGCCAATTTTCAACACGAGACTCTCTGAGAGCCAATTTTACTTAAGTGGTGCTAATATCAGTAGAAGAAAAACAAGACGTTCATTATACAAGTAAAAACTCTTTATGAACAGGCATTTGTAAATCTTTTATTTCATGCTATAAGAATTATGCAATGAGATCTGCTTTTTCAAGATAATATTAAATCATATACGCAAATTCTTCCATAGTTGACTGTTTAATTGATGGTTATGTTTTTTGTCTTGAGATTGTCGCCAATTGCAAGAAAACAAATCTTCTCTTCTCTTCGATGTCCTTAAATTGATGGTTGTGTAATCATAGATTGTGAATTGAGAGGTATGTCTGATATCATACCAAACTGGGATGTCATAATTCACAAGAATGCCAGAACAAGCGATGGTGGAGATGCTGGTAACATAGTTGAAGTCGAAGCAGACACCTTGACTCTTGAAAGAGGACCTACAGCCGAGTATGTCATTCCAAAATCAAGTGTCGAAGGATTTGATGGCTCAGAAGTATCCCTAACTATTTCCTTGAAAGAACTAAATAATCAGTACAGAAAGAAGTAAAATAATAGAGCAGAAGGGAAGCCAAGGAGAGGTACTCTGCAGACCATTCCCTAGACTGATCCATTTTCTCTCTATAAGAAGAAACATTACAACCTTCTCAGACTCCTCCGCACTTAAAATTCGGCCACAGAATATACCACTAAGCGCAAAACTCAAAGTCACGTCGCGCCTGCTTCCAGTTCGTAAGTCTCTCTCATTATACCCTATATACTCTTTCATATCATATCATTATTCGTCTACGTCTATTTCGACAATCTTGTATTTTCTACCTCTTATGTAATTATTTTCATGCCCATATCCATAACATACTAGGGTTCCGCTCTTCTTATCTAGATGTAATGCTCTGCCTTCTTCATGTTCTACAGCGCACCGTATCCAGTTATTCCTGTATCTATCATAGTAAGCATTTGCATGCTTTCTATCAACGAATATTACTACAAGTTCCTCATCTGTCATTTCTTACCTTAAAATGTCACCTCTTTGAATGTCTTTACTTTGCTAATTCAAACGATGAAAAAATATCTATTGGCTTAGCTGTAACGTTTTATGAAATATTCTAGATTGATTCGTGTCCTTAGGTAGCTTCTTAGTTTGCGCCATTGGGCGTGATGTAGCGATATCATTACCATTATTGTTATTATTATCTGTAATACCAATGGCAACGAAGCTTCAGTAATTACTTCATTGATTCAGAATGTTTCGCATTAATTGAGGAAAAAAAGAACATGAAAGCCAGTATTTAGTTCGGTATTTGTTAAATGGCATCGGGTGTAGAATGCTGCCAGAGTCGTGCCTGTACCATGCCTATACTTTCCAAAAAAGAAGTGCAGCAACAGCAAGCCGAGAATGGCTATTGGTTAAATGAACTTGACTCGCTTGGAATAGAGCCAAAACAAAAGAAAGAAGAACTTAATGATGCAGAAGAACTTGAAAACCTAGCAGATATTATTAAGCAGGCAATGTTTCAGGATTATAAAATAGCATATAGTGAAAAAGGTGATACGTATAGAGAAGAAGCGGAATCAACTGTCACCTTTGGGTGATTATACTAAAAAAATCTATTTTAATTATTGATCTCTTAAGATTCTTCAGAATTATCAGCTGCATCATCCCACCTAAGCGGCATATTACAGGAGTTCTTATAATGCAGGGTCAAAAGGTAAAGTGGATATAGGAATTGGATTGGTCAAAGGTGCTGAAAAAAGTAATATGAGAGCAGAATATGATAATATAACATAATCGACTGCCTCATAGTATGTTTTAAAAAACTTAAGTCATGCGAACACGTATGATAAAACATACACAATGGACATGTCTTCTGCCTGTGGTGGATGTGGCAGGAAAACACAAGACTATCCAATTTACTGTTATATGTGTGATGATTACTATTGTTCAGAAAACTGTCATCTTAAAAAACATGCTAGACCATGGCAGAAGTTTTAGCTGTAACTGTTTAGTTACTTTTCATCAGTCGTCCCAAAGCGCATATTGTCTCTTCGAGAAATACTTGAGGGCCTCTGATAGCACTTTATCAACCTTCTTGCTAAAGAGACACTGGAGCTATACGACCAAGTTCTTGTTATGACCTCTAGTGTACACCGACAGCTCTCATACCCTTTACTAGAAGGGAACCAATGTCTGTCCGGTGCATCTCTCTAAGAGACATATGAAATAGATCGAATTTCAGATAAATCGTTCTACCCTTAACTCTCTTCTAGATTCAACTGAATTTTTAGCTGCATTCCACCGAACCCGCTGTATTATTTTATCATTTTAGAATACGATCCAAACGCTAGAACATTACTATGACCGTACTTATGATTCTCTTACACCTGCATGATTTGAGGCGGCATCAGTCGCATTCTTGAGTATTGAATATTTTGGTCGTTGTTACACACTTTCTTACTCAGGTTGGGCTGTTGTTGTTGTTGTTGTAGCATTAGTAGTCGATAGAAATGTTTGTAATATCTTACCGATTTCATCTGGATATTGGTCCATCACTGCATGAGAAGCATTTTCGATCTGTACAAGCCAGGCACCTGGAATCTTTTCTGCAAGGATTAAAGAATTTTCATGCGGCTGGTAGTAATTATCATCAGTTCCGGTTATGATCAACGTGGGTTTGGCTAATTTCGTAAGCTCTTCACAAACACCATCCCAGTTAGTTGCCTCCCAACTATGTCCTATGTTATTCTGTCCTTCTTGAGCTTCAGGGGAAATACTACCAAAGAAACCTTTGCCTTCTGTAACGTTCTCAAGAGATTCAGGATGCAGTCTTATCCATCCCGCTCCTAATGTGGCATTTAATAGTTGTATATTTTCCTCCCGAGAAATAGTAACATTGTTTGAGATTTTGTTTACGAGCTCATTTTGCAAATTTAAGAACTCAGGCGGCTTAGCCAATACTTTCTTTTCCACCACACGATGAACCGGCAAGTATAAGTCTGTTAACCTTTTCTGGATTCGTTAATGCAAGCTGTTGAGCTATATATGAGCCAAGGGAATATCCAAGAACATTTGCCTTCTGTATTTTCAGAGCATCCAGTAAACCAGCAGTATCATTTGCGAGTTGCTGCATTGTGTATGGATTGGAACCAATTGTTGTATTTCCAACACCACGATTATCAAATACAATTACTGTGTGATTTGAGGAAAGGTCGTTTATGAAAGATGGATCCCAAGCGTTCTTATCAGCTGAACCCCCACTAATAAACAATATAGGCTCACCTTTACCAAGCATTTTGTACGCAATATCAATATCTCCTACCTTGACTATTTTTTCTGATGTATTTTGTATGTTTGCAGAAGAATCCGTAACGTTAAGGTCCATTCGATCTGATTGTTGACCATACACACGATTGATAGTAGTAGTAGTAGTAGTAGTAGTTATCGTTGTAGGTAGTGTAATAATCAATACAAACAGGAAAATAGTGATGAGTACTGAAGATGCGTTTTCTCTAATTTTTCTTAGGCAATAATACATGTATTCCAATCAATACGTACTACTTAAGAGATTAGCTTGCTTACTACTCAGAATTGAGGTAGATGATACATCAAACATACTATCTCAAAATTACATAACGTAAAGACGGGTAAATGATCTGTCCCTGAAGTGCGAGATGCGACAGTTTGGTCACAAACTTTAAAGACTCCATTAGTTGAAAACCCCTACTTACTTACAATCAAGGCTCGAATAATCTCTAGGACCTCCACATCTGGCATCATAATTTACAATGAGGTTTGTATCAGTAGCATCCAATACTCAAAATGAAAGCGGGTGGCAAAATAGGCTCAAATCTGTCTTGGATTCCCTATCATGAGGGTCTGCGCGCCCATCATCCTTTGCATATTTATTATTATTATTATCATCATCATCATGTTCCGCATGTACCTGTCCCACCGCTTTTCCTCTAGCATCTCCCGCCTCTCTTCCATTGCGAGCCTTGCAGCGTACGCGTCGCTTCCTCCTCCCGTCATGAGGTACTGGGGGTCTCCCAGGTTGTATGTGGAGATGCCGCGGCTGCTGGCGCTGGCTCGTCGTCTATGATGACCTCCACCGGGCTGAGCGATTCGCTGAGCTCCTCTTGTATATCGCTCTCGTTATCCTTTATGATGGGTTGTTGCTGGATATATTGTCGTTATTGTTATTGTTGTTCGTCTCATTACTCATTTTTACGCCATCATGTCCTCCAGCGATAGGTTTGCGAGTGGGGACGCCGACGATTGATCCTGCTCTTGCCATTTTGGTTTTGCCCGCTGTTGTGATTGTATTTCTCTTTTAGAATCCCTCTCGAACTCGTCCCCCATTCGCTCGAGTTCTTGTGTGGCTTTTTCAATCACTCGAGGGTGGAATTATCCCATTTGTGCCAAGCCTCCTTCTCCGCAAGGATAGCTGCAAGCTTTTTCTTCTCTTCCTCTATCTCCTGCTGGCTCATATCGAACTGTTGTTTCTTCATACGGTAGTGACCCATCCAGAATTGGACACAAAGGCGCAGAAACGACGTCAGTGTATCATGGTCAATGATACCCATGTCGTAGCAGTCATGCATTACAGGGTATATGACATTCTGAAGTTCCTCTTCAGTTACTCTGAACCCTATAATCTTGGTTGTTTTATCAAGTTGTTTCGGATCATCAGACATCTTTTCTAATCGATTTTTCTATCTATAGGGGAGGGTTTAAAGTTAGTGAATAATCTTCCTGTGTTAAACACTGTTTAACACAGAATTTCGCTGTCCTGTTTAACAAATTCTACAGGAGCACTTTTTGATGTCCATAGTTGTGCAATGCATGCTTGAATTGGCCTGCAACATGACCTTCCTAATAGTCCATTCTCATGAAGGTCCCCTGTTTGAAGAACGGCTTCTGCAATAATGCATAGGGGGTTTTTGACTAATTTGCATGGCCATTGCACAACAAAATAGAAGGAGTCTTGTTAAACAGTTTAACATTTCGTGTTAAACAGTTAAGCAGACAACTGGAAGAAGTATATGGAAAAGAATTCAGGATTTATTACCTTTTTTCTTCTGGATATTACCAGCCACTACTACCGCTACTACCACTACTACCCCGGATTCCAAATATCGGTGCTGTTAGACACCAGCCTGGCATTTCGCCGACCGGCTTATTCCAACACTCCGTTGCTTCGATAAAGAACCAGATGCCGACAAGAATCAAGACCCCTCCAACCACAAGATATCTAGTCTGCTCCTCGGTGAGTCCAAACCAACCCTCTCCTTGATATGCTTGATTATAATCAACCTGAAAATTGTTGTCGTTGTTGGGGTACAGTGGCTCCAATCTTACACTTTAATAGTTGATTGTTATATAAAAACGCTATATATAAATGCACTGGGAGACACACGACAGAATATCGAGTATGATGAGGCCCGGTGCCGACCCAAACATGATTTATAGGGTTAACCGTGCGATGGATAACCCCGACCCTTGGGCCATCCGCCTCAATCAAACAATGAAAAACTCGGGATTTTCGCATGCCTTCGACATACCCGGATTGAGAAAATGCGGGCATATAGAGAGCCCAACCATAACTGGATGTCTGCCATGATGACGGGTTATATGTACGGAGGAAAAGAAGGAATGTACGCAGCTGCAGCAAACCATCTTATGCAGGATCTCATGAGCGATATATGCTGATACGTACAGTGGGATACGCGGGAAGAGACTCTTTGAGTCAATGCTAAACTATGGGCTTGTTGTGAACCATCATTCTCACAGAAGAAGAAGGAGGTCGGTCAGGAGTCGGGCTCGTCCTATGAATAATCATGGGGGAGGAGAGAGAAATCATCTGGCGGCGGGGGACGGTATATAGCGGTTATTGATATGGTCGCCTACAAGATGTGTTGTATTCTCATCCTTGTCTATCTCGAATACCCTCCACCAGTTATACCACGGCTTAACGGCAGGCTAATTTTGCCTATAGTACGAGAGAGAGGTATTTGATATGTGGTAGTGGTCAGAAGAATTGTGTAGCACGCTTACATTGTGGACATGCGACAAGCAGGGGTGCGAGGATATAGCTGGAACAAGCTGGTTCCCATGGTGGTCTTGAAGATACTCGCAGAGGAGACCGATGCATCATAGAGAGATTTGTTGTTGTTGTTGTTGTTGAAGGTAAAAAATAATGTCATATGACACAAAGAACATTGCTGCATGCTAAACCCAACTCCCGGTAGTGCATCATTCATTATATACCACCTCTTTCTAAGAATAGAATTGGCAGACGGGGGCTAGCCATTGTGTAACCCCGATCGGTCTGGGCGACCGAACAACGAGATCTGTCTCTGCCATTTTACTACAAATTTTACTTGTAGTTACTAGAAGTAGGTAGTGAGTAGTATGTGTTTTTATACGTTCGCGAGAGCGTAAAAATTCTATCACCCGTGCAATAGAAAATAGCGCTACCCCCTCTCCCCGGAGTGCTAGCTAAGTTAAAAAATACGCGTTGCAGCTCGTAATAATGAGCTGCAAAAACATATGCCAGCGACTGGCTATTAGTCGCAGTAATTTTGTCAAATCAAGCCCATATCTAGCTGGTCTGCGCTATTGCAGAGAATGCGAAGTGTACCTCAAGAGCAACGAGAAGTACTGTCCTTGCTGCGGACGTAACCTGCGCACTAGACCAACAGCGACTGCGGCCAAGATAAGACTAAGGCTGGTAGCTATGAGGTGATTGACTACTCTGCTCGTCTACAAATTCTTCTGCCCTGTCTCTTACAATGTTAAATCCTCTTACCAAGGCGTCCCAGAAGGCAGAGAACCCTATTCCTAGTATCAACAGAACGATTACGACTAACAGAATTATTGTCCCCAGTCCCATGTCAATGCATCATCGTTTTTTTTTGTGTGTGTGTGTGTGTGTCAATGTCTTTTTAAACACGCGATACTAAACCCTTGTCGAGCTGCTGCACTATAGAGACAACTTTGAAGAAAGAATCTAGTTCCCTTCTACACACAAATCTGGATTAATAATATTCCAGCAGCTAGGGACTGAGCACTACAAGCATTCGGAGAATGGCATTAAATAGCATTTATTATATAATATTCTGCACACAAAAACCATATGTAGAGCCTTTTATAAGATATTATCGCAAATCTTTATCTTCTAAGAGTTGTTGGCTTATTGTGCTGCAAGTCATTTCATCCCCCCCGAGCATTTCGGGCCGGGCATGGTATCAAGAGGGATAGATACAAAAACACGCATGCCTGGCCGGACTTGCAGTGAAGATGTCAAAATTATCTGGGCAACCTGTTCATAGGGGAGGGAGACATCATCCCAATATTGAACACCGTTTTGAAGAGTGCTGCACTTTTGATGAACCTATCCGTACTCGTCTACAATTACGACGAGTATTCGCAATTTGGGCGAAAAGCTGCTTGCTTAAATACCCGACACACGTAGCAAAAGAATAAGTGGCGAAATGATTTAGCTAGCAAAACTACTACTGTGATGCTTGTAGACGACGAACCCGATTTGCTAGCCACAACTAGAATGATGTTAGAAAAGAATGGTTATCAGGTTCACTCTTTTGGTATGCCAGACGAAGCCTTGCACCACATTAAAGAACAAGGCTGCAAAGCTTGCGTGCTTGTTGTTTCTGATATTAGAATGCCGGGCATGAGCGGGCTCGAACTCGTTAGACATATCAAAGAAATACGCCCAGAAACGAAAGTGATTCTAATGTCTTCATTTATCATTCACATGGGTGAATTCGAAAAGGTATTGCCTTCGCTTAAAATAGATGGTTTTGTAAAGAAACCGTTTACGACAGATGACCTTATTGAAGCAATAACGAAATGCGTAAAGGCACTGTAATGGTCTAAGCAAACGACAAAGCTTCTGGGGTTAGACATCGCCCAAGCCAGGCCAGGGTGTATATAGCTGCCTTTCGCCCGCATTATCACTTTCTTTTTGCAATCGCAGTAAAAAACTACAAAATAGGCTTGGAAAAGTCTAACAGCATCTTAGATGATCTATATGACTATTGTTTGCAGATTTCAACAACTTTAAGGACATGGATAGAGAGAGTCAGGACCATCTACAGGATAGCAAAGGAGAACGGCCGCAGGCTGTGGTAGTAAAGCTCAAGAACTGCTGCTACTACTACTATTACCTGAAATACATGTCGCAGGACGGCAAACGGCAAACTGGGCGTCCCAAACTACTACTACGACGACAAGGACATCGTGATATACAACAAGCCAAAGCAGGTCTCTGGCACCTACGCGCAGACGGCGACTATTTTACGGCGAGAACGTGACGTTTGCAAGCCTGCCCAATGCAAAGACGGCCGCTGAGATAAGCGAGAACCCAAGTCGATACCTATGCGCCCTCGGCTACTTTAGCTTTGCAAGCCTGATCGACGACATCAAGCCTCCCGCCGGCTCACTCTCTCTGCATTCACTTTGCAAGCGAGCCGTACAACGAGGAAATGATTCTAAACCACGAGCGGGTAGACAACAACTGCCTTGACAAGTTTAGTAGGAGCGGCACCCGATAATATACACTGCTCCGGCCACGCAAGGAGCCCCGCCGACCTGTTTCGCATCGTGAGCGAGATAGACGCCGCCAGCGTGCTGTTCCCGGCGCACACCGAGCGCCCCGAAATGTATGTCAGGGCGACAAAAAAAGATGGCAGCAGTGGTCGAAGAGGGCGAGACGCACACACGCTCTAATAATAATTCATCCCAACAACCTCCTTCTCTAGATGCCTTGAGACAATCAATGGGGTAGTAAAAGCAGTTTTTGCCAAAAGAATTCTTTTAGCAATTCCTCGCTAATCGTACTTCACAGGCAGAAATGTCGATATTTGAACGGCTATGTGTATGTCCCAGAGGCATCGTGCACAAGATATTTTATGCTGCAGGGCATGTTAACGAGGCAGAGAGAGAGAGGTAAGTACGGGACGACAGACTCGTGGGTAGACTGCTCAGTATGCGGCAACAGGTACGGATCGTTCATGCCCTCTTGCCCCCGCTGCGGCATTGCAAATTCATTCGCTGTCGAGCAGCCGGCAGTGCCGCCAGGAAGAAGCTCTGGGGTCAAGATTGCGCTTGGAGCCGGGGTCGCTATTGCCGTAGTTGCTACTACGGTCGTGCTGCTGGCGCCCGCGCTGCTGTCAAGCACGATGCTGCCGGAACTTTTGAATCGTGAGAACAATCCGGCGGCTATCACTATTTTGCAGCCGCAGAGCCCCGAGCCGAGGTCTGTCCCGCGCGAAGAACTTGTGCAGCACGCGCTCGACCTGATAAACAAAGATAGGCAAGAGTTTGGTCTGCCCCCGGTGGAGCTCAGCCAAAACCACGCCGCCCAAGCCCATGCAGAGGACATTTTTCAGACCAAGCAGATATCCCACTGGATGTCAAACGGTGAAAAGCCGTACATGACCTACACAAAATATGACGGCGAAGGCAGCGTGCATCAGAATGTCGCCATATCCGGCTTTGAAAAGTCCGAGTACGAAGAATGCTGGAACGGGGTTATGTATGACTGCGAAGAGATAGAGCCACTGTCTACAATAGAGGAGCTGCAGTACCAAATGATGTACAACGACAAAGAATGCTGCAACGACGGCCACAGAAACAACATCCTTGACAGCCGACACACCCACGTGAGCATCGGGATCGTCTATGACAAGTATTACCTTGCGCTCGTGCAGAATTTTGAGAACAATTATGGGCTTGATATTGACGTCAGCGGCGACCAAGCCAAGGTATCTGGCGAGCTTGCTGCAGGCACCCTTGAGCAGATCGCAATTTACTATGACGAGATGCCCACGCCGGGGATTTACGAGCAGAACAAGCGCTTGTTGTCGTACTCTGCCGGCGAGCTGGTCGCCACAGTCGCCAGGCCGCTGCCGCCGGGATACTATTACGAGCAGCAGCAGGACGGCTACAGGCTCATAGTGGCCAACAGGTGGAACGCGCAGGGCGACTCTGTCGACGTCACGTTCAACCTTTCAGAGGTGGTAAGCAGGGGCGACGGCGTTTACACGCTCTTTGCCGTAGTCAAGGACGGCGACCAGACATTCCATACTACGTCGCACTCTGTATTTGTCGATTCTAGCTGAAAGAAAGATCGGGCACTATAATAGTAGTAGTAGTAGTAGCCTCTCACTGTTGCTGGTTTTGATTGAACGTAAAGAAATAATGATATAAAATTACGACTTGGTGTACCTGACATTTTCCGGGTTGCTAGCTCCGTCCCCCTGTTCCTTGACAACTATAGTGTGACTTGCCCTACTGAATATCCTCTGCCTCTTGTCGTTTGTGAATATCCAGCCGGCGGCCACGTCAATGACCAGCAGGAATGACTTGCCAAAGCTCTGGATTACGGCGCTCTTGATGTCAGGAGTCCTGCCTTCAAGGTCGGTCGTCTTTATCTTGAGCGCCATCTTGCCTATCGACTGCCCTCTTGTGGATTCCATCAGGGTCCAGTACGCAAAGAAGACAAGGCTCGTGGCAATGAATGGCGCAGGGCCGGCCCCGTTCCTGACCCACCCATCCAAGTCTCCGTCAAATGGCGCTGCAACTGCAGCTCCAAAGATCGACCAGACTGCGATGTTTACTATGATAAAGTCTATCACCCATGCAAAGAACCTGTCGCTCCACTTTGCAAGAACCAGCTCTTTTGGTTGCCGCGGCCCTTGGGATGATGACATACGACCGATCATACCGAAGCGATCCTAATAAATTTAACTGACCCGCCAGTCAGTTTTCCAGCTATTCAACAATCAGTCATGCATTACAAAATTTGACAAAACAACAGCACAGGAGAGGTAGGCATTATCATGCGACACCGTTGCAGGCCAAATTATCCCGCAATGCGCGCATATTGCTCGCCTATACCTCATATCCAATGCTGAAACTCGCATATCCGCGAGTAATATCACTAGATCAAAAGATCTATTTAAGACAGCTGGCAATATTTTCTAGTATCTATGTTAACTCATTTATACTATATAGCTATAGGCAGAACACTCGCATATGAGAAGATCATCTGAGAATCAAAAGAAAAAAGAGTAAGACTTTTTTGCCAAGCGACTGGCTGCTTTGACCTTGCCGACGTTTATGTTGTCCTCAAGGAAGCAGAGGAAACGGCTATTACGAGATAATAAATAGGGATATAGTGGTTACAAGAAGGAAAAAAGGCTGCTTTGGGGCTCGAGTTTGACGGCTTTAAGCAAGCTCATTCTATATATTTATGCAGGAGGCACGACAGCGAGTTCAAGTACCTCATAAGGGGGAGCGAGCTTCAGATCGCAAAAAGGTGCGATCTCTATCTTCTTCCTCCCGCGGTGCCCTAGGGTCAAGCTTCTTCCAGCTGGCAAGCTCGTAGAACATTATTGCATAGCTGCCAGTGCTAAAGCCGCCACCGTTAAAGGGCTGGAGCGTTGAAATGACTGCAAGGCTACCTCTGCTCTCCGCCAGCTCCCGCAGCCTCTTTACTTCGTGGCCTTTTAGCCTAGGCACGCCCGAGCTTGCCTTGACCTGAATGAACCACTGTTGCTCGCCGTTTC
>Ga0081538_10004264_pt1:7500-13251 | contig 13251 bp, 7 predicted proteins | sample TabmetS5T2R1_FD_71022 | JGI IMG/M metagenome (GOLD analysis project Ga0081538, IMG submission 71022) | Tabebuia heterophylla rhizosphere microbial communities from the University of Puerto Rico - S5T2R1 | ecosystem: Host-associated > Plants > Roots > Rhizosphere ...
GACATTTCCCGCCGTCGGGAAGGCCCAAGCGATTCTGGTCCGCGCGCGTCGCAACGATCAACCTAGATAGCGCGCTATTCGCGGCGCTGACCTACTTCGGGGCGAACAAATTCTGCCGCACTTCCGGATTCTCGGCGCGCCACATCACGCTATCGAGGAAATAGTGGTGGACGTTTATGAAGAGCCAGAACACGAACAGAAAGAGCGTCGGCCCAAAGATGGCTTCGTCATATCCGACCCAGGCGTCAAGTTTCTGAGGGATCCACCAGAAGCCCAGGAAGCCAAGCAGCATTCCCATTAGAGCGAAATTGAGGAGTCGAATAGTTCCGACGGTTGGGAGCTGCCAACCGAAGAGAGGCTGCTTGGGCCGTTCTTTGGCTGCCGCGTCGCTGGTTGTGGCATTCAGTTTGAACCGCCAGACAACAGCCAGGTACTGCAAGGAGTGAAAGGCCGGCACCAGCAGCAGCAGGGCCGGATTAAAACTTACAAACGCGGTCCACAAATAAAGCGTGGTGAAATAAGCCACAACGCCGTTCCACGGACGCGGCGCCGGCCGTGAGAAGAGGTCAGCCAATATCACGCCGGCCGCCGCAGCAGTGCTCAAGGCCATCAATGCCGTCGTCGCCGTCAAGAGCCATTCAGGCAGGGCGAAAGAATAGTAGCTGAGATTCCAGTAATCCTGTTCTGCAATGGCGACGTTCACGCGCGTCCACGCATACGCCCAGACGACATACGCATTCAGCAAGAGGATCTTCTTCTGAATTGATCCATAGTAATGGCGCTTCAGTACGGAATCGACGATCAGCATCCCGTACCCTTGTTTGACGTAGTGCCAACCGACAAGAAGCGTCATCAAGTTGGCCGCGAGCCCGAGCAGAATCAGGTCGCCCTTGCTCATTGCGATGGCGAAGAATGCGGCGAGGATGACCGGCACGAGGATGCCGGAGATGAAATATCGCGCGCGAAGGCTCTTCGACAGATCGCGATTGGTCAACTTGCTCGAAAAGTCCTTGTAGAAAATTTGGTAGGAGTGAGCGAAGTGCGGGTGGTTGACGAAGTGTGCGATCACCAAGCTGACCGCGACCAAGACTGCAGGACGTTCCGGTGCAGGAAACGCCAATGCCACTGCCGGCAGCACCAGAAGCGACCCACCACCCAACAACAGGAAGTCGACGACCGGACTGTATAGATATCTTGCCGCCGGTCGGCTGACCGATGGAGACACCGCTTCTGACAGAGTTGCCATGGTCCCCTTCCGACATCGAATGGCGCGAAGGCTCGCCCAGGATTCAAAGGATCATGTCAATCAGTTGTGCTGCATCAAGCGAAAAATTTGCGAATCTGCACACCAGGCGGTGATCTTTCGCGCGAAGGGCCAGTTGCCAATTTTTCGCGAATTTGCATAAAATCCAATTACGTTGCGACCGAAACTAAAGCAAAAACTCGGGCGGTCATTGAATGCAACGTGGTGGGGCCAAAACGCAAATTAGAAACTCAGGCCCAATGCGAAACAACCACGCTTGAGGAGCATGAAAATGACTAAGCTTGGGGCGATCTTTGCGCGCATGCGCAAAGACGAACAGGGCGCGACTATGATCGAATACTCGATCCTCATCGGCATCATCACCGTCGCTGCGATCACCCTGATCAGTGCGATGGGTGGATACGTGGTGGACCAGTGGACCGCCCTTGATGATGCGACCAATGGAGCAGCACCGGCGCCGGCGCCGGGACCTGCACCCGCACCATAACGGCCGCGTACTTCCGTTATCGGCGAGAGCTGACGAGCGTACCGCGTTTCCGAATGCTTTCGGCGCGGGCGCCGTCAGCTCGCGACACCCGAACTGCGCGAATTGCAGATCGAGCGTGTATCTCGCCGGTGATCTGAGCCGCTCGACCATACGTAGCGTCAGGAGTCGCGGTCATGAAGGTCCGCCCACTGATTGTGCTGGCACTCGCACTGCTGTGCGCGATGCTGGCCGTTTTTCTCGCAAGAAGCTGGATTCTCGATCAGTCCGCGCGTCCTACTCCAGAAGTGGTGCAGGCGCCGGTCGTGCAAGTCGTCGCCGCGGCGGCGGCTCTCAAGTTCGGCGATCGGCTCGCCAAGGAGAATTTGCGGCTGATGGACTGGCCGACCGGCAACGTTCCGGAAGGTGCTTTCCGATCGATCGATGAACTTCTCGGGCCGGAGCCGCGCGTCGCTCTGCAAGCAATCCAGCCGAACGAACTCATTCTAGTGAATAAGGTGACCGGTCCCGGTCAACGCGCATCACTATCCGCAGTCATCAGTGCAGGCATGCGCGCAATGACGATCCGGGTCAACGACGTGCTTGGCGTCGCCGGTTTCGTGCTACCGGGTGACCGCGTCGATATCATGCTGACGCGCGAGCTCGTCAAGGACCAGCCGATCACCAACGTTCTGCTGCAGAACGTCAAAGTGCTGGGCATCGACCAGCGCTCCGAACAGCAGAACAACCAGCCTGCGGTGGTCAAGGCGGTGACCATCGAGGTCACGACTGAGCAGGCGCAGAAGCTCACGCTCGCGGCCCGCGTCGGCACCTTGTCATTGGCGCTCCGCGACGTGAGCAACGTCGAGCTCGCGCCGGTCAAGCCCGTCTCGCTCAAGGATCTGGGCATCTCGGAGGCGATCGGCACGGTCGAGCCGAAGCCAGAGGACAAGAAGAACGAAACACCGGTCGTGAAAATTGTTCCGAAGCGTCCCGCGGATGCTCTGCCCAGCATCGGCATCACCCGCGGCACCGCGCGGCAGGAGTACAAGGTAACGCCGGAGGGTACGGTGCTGCAGCCCATCAAGGCTCCGGAGCCGCCCAAGCAGAAGGGCGACGAGGTGCCGGAGCCGCCGAAAATCCAGAATCCAACAGCGGGGCCAACCGCTGCTCTGACCTCGTTCTGAGGGCGAATACCGAATGTGCACTAGGGGCTGAACAACAAATACGAGTACTTGGGGGTCAAATGTTGCAGTCATTGAAGAGACTCTATCCTGCATTGCTATTCGCACTGATGGTCGGGGCGACAGCGGCAAATGCGCAAACGCCGGTGGAAATCGACCCGCTTGGCAGCGAGCTGATCCATGCCGGCGAGTTCATCGTGCCCATCAACAAGTCGCAAGTCCTGAAGGTCGATCAGCCCTTCACTGAGCTGCTGATCGGCAATCCGGAAATCGCAGACGTGGTGGCGCTGACGAACCAGTCTGTTTATGTGCTGGGCAAGCAGCTTGGCACCACCAACCTCACCATCTACGGACCGCGCCGGCAGTTGCTGGCTGTCCTCGATCTCGCCGTCACCTACGACGTCGAATCACTAAAAGCCAAGTTGCACGACGTGATGCCCGGCGAAATGATCGAGGTGAGGCCGGTCAACGGGGGCATCCTCTTGAGCGGCCGGGTCAGCAATACGAGCTCACTCAGCGACGCACTGGCGATCGCGGAGCAGTATGCGCCCAAGTCCGTCACCAACGCGATGAGCGTGCAGGGCAGCCAGCAGGTCTTGCTGCAGGTGAAGTTTGCCGAGGTTTCGCGCAACGTGGTGCGCGAGCTCGGCATCGGCCACGATCTCGCGGTTGCCGGGGATCTCGCATTCGATCTGATCACATCGTCCGGCCTGCCGATCTCGCCGATTCCCTTCGCCGTCGGCACTCTCGATACCGATGGCAACCCTGACCTCACGACCACCTTTCAGACGCTGGAGCAGAACGGTTTGGTCAGGACGCTGGCGGAGCCAAATTTGATCGCGCTGTCCGGAGATACCGCGAAGTTCCTGGCCGGCGGCGAATTCCCGGTCCCGGTGGAGCAGGAAGACAATGTAACGACCGTCGAGTTCAAGGAATTCGGCGTCAGTCTCGCCTTCACTCCCACCGTGATCGGCAAGGACCTCATCAATCTGGTCGTGGCGCCCGAAGTCAGCCGCATCGACCCGACGGTTTCCATCGTGGTCGACGGGCTGGAGATTCCCGGGCTCTCCACCCGGCGCGCCAAGACCACCGTCGAACTGCGCGACGGACAGAGCTTCGCCATCGCCGGCCTGCTACAGGAGGACTACCAGAACGCCATCTCCGGCATTCCATGGCTGTCCGACATCCCGATCCTTGGCCTGCTGTTCCGCTCGACAGGCTTCCAGCGCAACGAGACGGAGTTGGTCATCCTGGTGACGCCGCGCCTGGTGAGGCCGGCGCAGTCCATGGCTGAACTGTCGACTCCGATCGACCGGCTGGTCCTGCCGACCGATGCCGAGCTGTTCCTGTTCGGCCAGACCGAGGGCGAATCATCCGGCGCCGAACCAGTAGCGCCCAGCCTGTCGGAGGCGCCGACCGGCGGCGACGTCCTGACCAAAGGCCAGGTGGGGTTCAGCGGATCCTACGGCTACATCGTGGAATGAGGGGCGAGATGACAACGCGACTCACCATCGTATTCGTATCGGCGGCTTTGCTCGCTGCCTGCGCACCCAGCGTCTATCAGGACTCTACGACACCAATCCCGGGCTACGGCAACGCAGTGAAGCAGAACTCGGCCGTAATGATCATCGATCCGCAGCCGGTTTCGGCGGCGAATGTCGATATCGACTTCGATGGTCGTCGCGGCGCCATTGCGATCGAGCGCTACCGCACGGGCACCGTGATCCCGCCTGAGGAGCAGCGGACCACCGACGTGCTTATCGAGTGACGGGGAGCGACGGCGATGCGCGGGAGAAGCGTTTCGAGGAGCATTTCGACGGTCATCCGACGCTTGGCGCGGGATGAGAGCGGCGCGGCGCTGATCTACGTGTCGATCGCGTTGACCGTCTTCATGGGCTTTGCGGCACTCGTGATCGACGGCAGCCGGCTCTTCACGCTCGACACCGAGCTGCAGTCGGCCGCCGACGCGATCGCCCTGGCAGGCGCGGCGGAGCTGGATGGCAGTGCGGACGCCCAGACGCGCGCGGACACCGCCATGGCCAATCTGGTGCAGAACGAGCAGACATTCGGCACGGGCGCGGCGGCGATTACCGGGTTCTCGCGCCGGTTCCTCGATGAGCTGCCGGACGACGACCAGCCGATCACCAGCGACTTTGAGGCAGCCGACGCCGCTTCCAGCCGGTTCGTCGAGGTCACCATCAACGAACGCGAGGTCGACAGCATGTTCGCCACCGCGATCGGTGGCGACGAGACGGCCGGTGCGGATGCGGTCGCCGTTGCCGGCTTCACCTCCGCGGTCTGCAAGTTCACCCCGCTGTTCATGTGCAATCCATTCGAGGCCACGGATGACTCCTTAAGCTATTTTACCGAGCAGTTCGACACCACGGCCGAAAAACGGCGCATCATCGCCCTGAAAAAATCCGGCAGCGGCGCGTCCTACACGCCCGGCAACTTTGGCTTCCTGGAGTCCGAGCTCGGACCCGGCGCTAAGTCGTTGGCTGAATCGCTTGCGAGCGTAGAACCCGCAGCTTGCTACAGGCAGGACGGAGTCGAGACCAAGACTGGCAGCGTCAACTCCGTGCACAGGGCCATCAATGTGCGCTTCGATCTCTATGCCAACGGCATCCCGGGAAGCTGGAAAAACAGCTCTGAGTTCCGGCCAGCCAAGAATGTGACCAAGGGGTATCTGCAATCCGGCGGCGGTGGCGGCGGCGGTGGTGGCGGCGGTGGCAACCCCTGCAACGTCGACCTTGATACCAGCTCGCCGCTGAAGGCCATGGGCTTCCCGATCGACAGCTCAATCGGCTCCAATCGCATAGGCAACGGCACGTGGGACTTCG
>Ga0081538_10004265_pt1 | contig 13249 bp, 10 predicted proteins | sample TabmetS5T2R1_FD_71022 | JGI IMG/M metagenome (GOLD analysis project Ga0081538, IMG submission 71022) | Tabebuia heterophylla rhizosphere microbial communities from the University of Puerto Rico - S5T2R1 | ecosystem: Host-associated > Plants > Roots > Rhizosphere ...
CACCGCGACCGGGGACGTCCACGGCTGTCCGTGGGGCTGGGCACGGCTGGTCGACATCACCGATCCGACCAAGCCGACGGTCGAGGCGGCGTACCGGATTGACGAGAACGATCCGGACATCTGCGCGGAGTTCAACCCGCCGCGCACGTCGTACTCGGCGCACAACCCGACGCTCACGCCGAACATCGCGTTCAGCACCTGGCACTCGGGCGGCCTGCAGGCGGTGAGCATCGAGAAGCCGTGGCGGCCGTATCAGCTGGCCGAGTTCTTCCCGAGGCCATTGCGCGAGGTGCTGCTCGAGGACCCGCGGCTCTCGTCCGACCCCGACACCGGCCGGCACGAGAAGGTCGTGATGTGGAGCTACCCGATCATCTACGACGGGCTGATCTACGTCACCGACATCCGCAACGGCCTGTACGTGCTCAGGTATCGCGGCAGGTTCGCGCGCGAGGTCCGGCGGATCGGGTTCCTCGAGGGCAACTCGAACCAGGGCGACGCCCTCTGCTTCGAGCCGGTGGGAACGCCACCCTCGTATTGCCGCTAGCGCAGGCGCGGCGCGCCGGGTCCCTCACCGGGCGCGCCGCCGGCGCAGCATGGGCGCGGTCGCCTCCTCGGCGAACTGCTCCCCGCCCACGCCCGTGACGAACCGGCCGCCCCGGATCAGGCCGCGGGCCTCGAGGCGGCGCAGGGCCCAGAGGATCTCCCGCCACGGCAGCGCCAGCCGCTCCTTCAGGTAGACGTCGCGGAAGACGACGCCCCACCGCAGCAGGAGCTGCCAGGCGACCGTCTCGGCGAGCTCCTCCACGTCATCGACGGGACCGGCCGCGGGCAGCAGCGTCCAGCGGCCCTCCACGCCCTGTCGCCATCCGCCCCGCCTGCCGCGCGAGCCGGGGCGGCGATACGGACGCTGGCGGCGGGCGAAGCGGGTGCGGGCCTGCAGGAGCGACCGGACGGCGTTGAAGCCGTCGGCGGTGATCAGTCCCCGGGCCACGCCGTCCCAGAGGCCCTCCTCGACGTCCGCGGGCAGGGCGTCCGTGAGGAACTGGAGGTCGGAGTGGAACAGCGCGCCGTGCTCGCGCAGTGCGTCCAGCACGCGTCGCCCCGAGCCGGCGTTCGGCTCGGCGGGCGCCACCGTCCCGCGGTGGGCCTGTAGGAGCCAGGGAAGGTCCTGCCTGAGCGTGAATGTGATCGGCGTGCGGCGGGAAGGCGTCTTGCCGGCGAGGCGAAGGGCCCCCGCGGTGGGATCGTCGCCGTCGGCGGCCGCCTCGAGCACCGACAGCCGCCCCCACACGAGCTCGCCCGAGAGGCAGAGGTCGTCGAGCCACTCCGGGCGGTACGACTCGACCCGCTCGGCGAACAGCCGCTCCCAGTCGCCGGCCGGCCGCTCGGACCCCTGGAGCTGCTCGATCGTCTCGGCCAGCCCGGCCCGCCCCTGCCGGCGGGTGCCGGGGGTAGCGTGCCACCAGGATTGGAGGAACGCCCGCCACTCCTCCTGGCTGATCGGGCGGACCGCGGCCCGGCGGCGCTCCCGGGTGTAGCCGTGGATGCGGGCGAGCAGGCGCCGCGCGCACCACTGCTCGCCGCGCTCGGGCTCGAACCGCCCGCTAACGGCGAACCCGCGGCCCCGAAGGAGCTCGAGCGCGCTCGTCGCGGACGCCCCCGACAGACCTGTGGCCGCGGCGAGCTCCTCCGCGGTGACCGGGCCCGAGATCTCGAGATGGCCGCGGACGAGCGCCGCCGCCGCCTCGTCCTCCTCGACCGCGGGCGGGAGCCCGGGCGGGAGGGGGTGATCGGGGACGAACCGGGCGCCCGTGAACAGGGCCTCGACCTCGGCCCGCCGCTCGGTGGCCGCCCAGAGCGCGTCGGCTCGACTGGGCCCGTGGACCTCGAACGACCGGCCCGCGCCCGCGAGGGCCTCGAAGTGCGCGGCCCATACCTCGCGGGGGCGGGCGGCCACGAGCGAGAGGAGGACGTCGTGGAGCTCGTCGGGGTCCCGCACCTCGGGGGTGGCCTCGGCCCGAACCCGCTCGATCGCGGCTGGGTCGAGCCGGCCCAGCTCGCGCGGCTCTACGGGCAGCCCACGCCGCAGCGGGACCGCGCGTGACCTGCGCTCGCCGATCTCGGCGTCCTCGTCGAGGTACGTGAAGGGCGCGCCGCCCAGGATCTCGTGGGCGAGCACGCTCGGCTCCACGGTGTCGACGAAGTGGAGCCGAACCGTCCCCTCCTCGAACCGCCGCAGCAGTGCTCGGAGGCCCTCGATGTCCATGGCCTCGCCGAGGCAGTCGCCGAGCGTCTCGCGGACGAGCGGATGGTCGGGGATCTCGATCGGCCCGGCCGGCGCGTTGTCCTGGCAGGCGGCGAGCGACGGGAACACGGCCGCCATCAGGTCGGCCGCCTCCATGCGCTGGATGTTGTACGGGTTGAGGCGGCCGCCCTTGTAGCGGAGCACGGCGAGCGAGCGGTTCAGGTTCCAGCGCCAGCGGGCCGTGAACATCGGGCTCCGCAGCACCGCCTGCGACACGGCGTCCTGCACGTTGCGGGAGCGGAGGAAGGCCGGCACGTCCTCGAGCGGGAACGAGTGCTGCGGGCCCAGCGAGAGGAGCACGGCGTCGTCGCTTGCCGCCGCCTGCAGCTCGAAGTCGAAGGTCAGGCAGAACTTCTTCCGCAGCCCGAGCCCGAGCGCCCGGTTGACCCTGACGCCGAAGGGAGCGTGGACGATGAGCTGCATCCCGCCGCTCTCGTCGAAGAACCGCTCGAACACGATGTCCTCGTGCGTGGGAAGCACGCCGCCCAGCCCGGCGCGACCCGCGTTCAGGTAGTCGACGACCAGGGCGGCGGCCACCTCGTCGACGCCCGAGGCCGAGCGCACCAGCGCGACGGCGGCCTCGCGGCCGGCGCCGTCCAGCCGCTCCGCAACCGCGCTTCGCAGGCCGGACACCTCCTCCGACAGCTCGTCGGTGCGGCCCGGCGCCTCGCCGAGCCAGAACGGGATCGTGGGATGCTTGCCGGTGGCGTCGCGGACCCGCATGACGCCGCCCGTCACCTGCACGATCTGCCACGGATGGGTGCCGAGCAGGAAGACGTCGCCCTGGTTGGACTCGATCGCGAAGTCCTCGTTCACGCTCCCGACGAGCACGTCGCCGGGCTCCATCAGCACCCGGTAGTCGCCGGTCTCGGGAATCGCGCCGCCGGAGGTGAGCGATGCGAGCCGGGCGCCGCGGCGGGCGCGTAGCCGCCCGCCCACGCGGTCGCGGTGGAGATAGGCCATGCGCCGGCCGCGGCCGGTCTCGATGCCGGTGGATACGAGCCCGACGACCTCGTCGAACTGCTCGCGGGTGAGCCGCCCGTACGGCCCCGCGCGACGGACCAGCTCGAACAGCTCGTCCTCCGCCACGCCGTCGCCGCCCCGCGCCGCCGCCTCCGCCACGATCTGCTGGGCGAGGACGTCGAGCGGCTGCTCGGGCGGATGCAGAGCGTCGAGCTGCCCCCGCTCGACGGCGGCCAGGAGCGCGACGCACTCGACGAGCTCGTCCCGCGTCGTCGGGTACACGACGCCCCGGGGGACGCCCGCGCGGTGGTGGTTGGCGCGGCCCACGCGCTGAAGGAAGGTGGCGATGCTCCGCGGGGAGCCGATCTGGCAGACGAGCTCGACGGGCCCGACGTCGATGCCGAGCTCGAGCGACGCGGTCGCCACGAGCGCCCGGAGGTCGCCCGCCCGAAGGCGGTGCTCGACCCGCTGCCGCCGCTCGCGCGACAGCGACCCGTGATGGGCGGCCACCCGGTCCTGGCCGAGCCGCTCGCCGAGCTGGTGGGCCACGCGCTCGGACAGCTTTCTGGTGTTGACGAACACCAGCGTTGTCCTGTGGCGCGCGACGTGGGCGGCGATCGCGTCGACGATCTCGGCCCACTGGTCGCCGGACATCGTCGCCTCGAGCTCGCCGTCGGGCAGCTCGAGCGACAGGTCGAGCCGGCGCCCGTGGCCGCTGTCGACCACGGTCGGAAGCGGCTCGCCCGCACCAACGAGCAGCCGGCCCGCGGTCTCCACCGGCTTGACCGTCGCCGACAGGCCGATGCGGACCGGCGGGCGCTCGGCGACGGCCCGGAGCCGCTCGAGCGACAGCGCGAGATGCGATCCCCGCTTGTCGCGCGCGAGCGCGTGGATCTCGTCGACGATGACCGTCTCCACGGCGGCGAGCGTGGCCCGGGACCGCTCGGCGGTCAGGTACAGGTACAGCGACTCGGGCGTCGTGACGAGGAGGTTCGGGGGCCGGCGGATCATCATCTGCCGCTCCCACGACGTGGAGTCGCCGGTCCGGACGGCCACCGTGATGGGCGCCGGCTCGTGGCCGAGCTCCCGGGCCACCTCGGCGATCCCGGCGAGCGGCTCGTCGAGGTTCGTGTGGATGTCGACCGCCAGGGCCTTGAGCGGGCTCAGGTACACGACGCGGGTGGTCCCCTCGATGGGCTCGCCCGCCTCGTGCGCACGGTAGAGGCGGTCGATCGCGGCGAGGAACCCGGCGAGCGTCTTCCCCGAGCCGGTCGGCGCGCAGACGAGCGCGTCGCGGCCCGCGGCGATGGCGGGCCAGCCCCCGGTCTGGGCCTCGGTCGGGCCGTCCGGGAACCGCCGCTCGAACCACGTCCGAATCGCGGGGTGGAACCGCTCGAGGACCGCCCCCGCGGCGGTGAATGTCGACGGCAGAGCGCTCACTCCACCAGTGCATCACACTCGCGGGACGGCGGGCGGCGCCGCCGGCCGGCGGCGGCTATCTGACGACGCGGTAACGCAGGTGGGTGACGTTGGGCGACTCGATCACGCCCGTGCACTCGACGGCGGGTGCCCGCGCGCCGAGGTGGTTCTCGAACAGGCGGACGCCGTCGCCGAGGAGCACCGGCACGACGTGGAGCCCGATCTCGTCGAGGAGGCCGGCCTTCAGGTACTGCTGGGCTACGCTCGCGCCACCGACCTGCACGTCCTTGTCGCCGGCGGCCGCCCGGGCCTGCTCGAGCGCGGATTCGATGCCGTCCGTGACGAACGTGAACGTCGTGCCGCCCCGCTTCGTGACGGGCTCGCGCTCGTGGTGGGTGAGGACGAACACGGGGTGGCCGAAGGGAGGTTCGTCGCCCCACCAGGCGTCCGCGTTCGGGTCTTCCTGCCACGGGCCGTGACCGCCGCTGAACATCTTCCTCCCCATCACGGTGGCTCCGACCCGGCCGCGGAGCTCCTCGACGACCTTCGAGTCGGCGCTGTCCTCGCCGCCCGATTCGCCGTGGGCCTCGCGGAAGGCCCGTGTCGGAAACGCCCACTCGTGGAGCTGCTCGCCGCCCTCGCCGAGAGGGTGCTCGAGCCCCGGGTTGGGGCCGGCGATGAAGCCGTCGAGGGACGTCGAGATGTCGAGGATCAGTTTCGCCATCGTGCCTCCTGCAAGTTGGTGCCCGGCGCTGCGCCGAGCGCGATCGGTCTCGTGAGATAGGACCGCTCGGCGCGACCGAACTCATCGCGAGCCCGCCGGGCGGATCCGATGACCCGCGCGATCGGACCGGCCCGGCTCACCAGCGCGGCCAGCCCGAACGATCCGGCGACGCCGGCCGCCAGGACGGCCACGAACTTCGCCTCCGCGGGCACCGGAAGCGGCTGGATCGCGAGCGCCAGCCCGACGATCACCGGGGGATGGAGGATGTACGCGCCGTACGCGTGGGGCGCCATCAGGCGCGCCGGCGGGCGCAGGTGGTTGACGCGCCGCTGGAAGAATCCGATCGCCCAGAGCGAGACGCAGGTGGCGATCACGCCCTCGGCGAGCGGGAACGCGGCGGCCTGCCAGTGCCAGCCGCCCGCGAACCGGTCCTGGGCGGCGTCGCCCTCGAAGAACCCGCCGGCGACCAGGGCGACGAGCAGCGCAAGCGCCGCGATCGCGCCGGCCACGCCGCACCGGCGCTCGAGCCGCGGGGAGAGCGTCTCGAGCCAGCCGCGCCGGCCGGCGGCGGCGCCGAGCGCGAAGAGGATCACGTACTGCGGGAACATCCCGAGCTGCACGTGGAACTGCTCCGAGCCGATGGGAAAGGCCAGGTGGGCGGTGAACGAGGTGACCGCGATGGCGAGCGCGACGGCCGCCACCTGCCGGCCTCGGAGCCGCTCGCGCGACGGCGGCCTCGTGTCGCGGCGCAGCACCCGCAATGCCGCATAGCCGAGTGAGAAGACGAGCAGCGCCTCGAGGAACCAGGTGGGGCCCGGCGCGAAGGACCAGACCTGTTCGCGCACGAAGGGCCAGAACGTCCCCGCTCCGTTCTCGCTCTCGCGGTACTGGACGTACTCGAGGACCGGGCTGATGAGGAGGGTGTAGGCGACGACGGGGATCCCCAGCCGCACGAGCCGGTCGGCGGCGAAGCGGCGGGAGCCCTTTCGCTCGAGCGACGGGGCGCTCAGCCGCCCCGCGATCAGGAAGAAGAGTCCCAGTCCGAACAGCCAGCCGGTGCCGAGCACGACGGTGAGGGCGTCGACCACGGCGCCGGCCATGACGTCGTAGGACTCGAGGTACCAGGACCCGTCGAACCCGTACGTGATGACCGCGTGCATCGCGATCACCCCGATGACGAGCAGGATCTTCAGGTTGTCGAGATAGGCCATCGGGAGCGACGCATAGGCTCGCCCGTCGGCGTCCGCGGGGGAATACGGCTGACCGGTGTCGCGGCGGGGGGTTAGCCCTACCGCGCTACTAGGCCCGTGCGGCCAAGCGCGGCGGCGGGAAGTCGGAGGGGAGGTCGCCGACGTGCACCTGAAAGAGCTCGACCGGCTCGGGCAGGCCCTGAAATCGCCACGCGCCCATGCGCCGCACGCTGACCCCCTCGCCGAGCGACTCGTCGACGGCGGCGCGCACGGCGGAGGACATGATGATCTGCCCACCGTGCGCCGCATAGCAGATGCGCGCCGCGGCGTGGACCGAGAGGCCGACGTAGCCGGTGTCGGTGAGCGACGGGCGTCCCCGGTGCATGCCGATGCGGACCCGCACGTCGTTCCCTCCGGGCCAGTCGCGGTCGCGCATCTCCCGCTGGATCGCCAGCGCAGCCTCGAGCGCGTCGGGGGCTCGCTCGAACACCGCGAACACGTCGTCCCCGCGGGCCGAGGCCTCCCGACCACCCCCCGATCGCACGGCCCGTCGTACGAGGCGGCGGACCTCGGCGAGCAGCGGCGCGTACTGGTCATCGAGGCGACGGAGCAGCTCGGTGGAGCGCTCCAGATCGGTCAGCAGGAACGTCACGTTCCCCGTGGGCAGCTTCCGCTGCGGTTGCAGCTGGGCGCTGATGAAGCCGATGGGCATGATCCCGTGCTTCTTGGCCGCCCGCAGCAGCCGGTCCCGGGCCCGGTCGCGCGCGGCGTCGTCCTCGAAGGCAACCTGGTTGAACCGGGCGAGCGCGTTCCGGACGTGCGCAGCGTCGTGGATCGGGAGGCGACGGCGGCCGCTCGAATCGATGTAGGCAAAGGCGCTGTCGGGCAGCTGCGCGCGCTCCTTCGCGGTCAACGGAGGCATGACTCGCATGATCGCAGGAGGGTCGGCCCGCGACGGCGAGTGAAGGCGATCGCTGAGCCCGCCCGCCCGTTTGGCGCGAACGACGCCGTACCGCTGCGATACGGTGCCCGGTACGGACCCTTGCTGGGGAGGCAGGGGCGCTCGAGGGAGGAGGCATCATGCTCACATCATTGGCCCGCCGATCGCTGGTGGCGGGCTTACTCGTGGGCGCAGTCGTGGCCCCAGCCACCGCCACGGCCGCCGTCGACCCACTGACGCTTGTAAGCGGGCCGAGTCCGTTCATGACGGGGTGCGAGGGGGCGCCCCAAACCGGGACCGTGTACCCGAACGCCGAGGTCGAGCCGTGGGTAGACGTGAACCTGACCGACGACAACAACCTCGTGGGCAACTGGCAGCAGGACCGGTATTCAAACGGCGGGGCTCGCGGCAACCTGAGTGCCTACTCGCTCGACGGGGGCACGACCTGGACCATCCCGCCGATCAGCTCCGCCTCCGACACCGGGCAGGCCAAGTTCAGTCGCTGCACCGGTGGCAACGCCGCCAACGGCGGCGACTTCGAGCGCGCGACCGACCCATGGGTCTCCTTCTCGCCGAACGGCGTGGCGCACCAGGTGGCCCTTTCGATCAACGACTCCAACGTGGCCAACGCCGTGCTCACCTCGCGCTCGTTCGACAAGGGCGCGAACTGGGAGGACCCGGTGGTGGTCAAGTTCGATGACCGGGCAAACTTCTTCAACGACAAGGAGACGCTCACCGCGGATCCGACCGACTCGCGGTTCGTCTACGTCACCTGGCAGCGCATCGTCGCTCCGAACGAGAGGGCCAGCGCACGGGCCGGCGAGCGCGCGGCGGCGTTCCGCTCCCTCGCCTGGTTCGCCCGTTCGGACGACAACGGCGCCTCGTACGACGTGGTGAAGCCGATCCTCAATCCGGGCAACAAGGCTCAGACGATCGGCAACCAGATCGTGGTGCTGCCGAACGGTGATCTGGTGATGGTGTTCAACCTGATCCGCAACGTCGGCGCGCAGCGAAACCGCGGCTTCACGGCGGCGGTCATGCGCTCGACGAACAAAGGGGACACCTGGTCGGCGCCGATCGAGATCGACCGGATGATCACCGACGGCGTGACCGATCCGGCCGACGGCCACGACGTGCGGACCGGCGACCTTCTGCCGCAGATTGCGGTCGACGACAACAGCGGCGCCCTCTACGTGGTGTGGCAGGACGACCGTTTCACGGGTGAGGAGCAGATCGCGTTCTCCCGCTCCACGAACGGAGGACGAACCTGGTCGGCGACGCGGCGGATCAGCACGGTCGGTGGCGTCAACCAGGCCTTCATCCCCACGGTGAGGGTGGCGGACGACGGCACCGTTGCGGTTCAGCACTATGACTTCCGCTTCGACGATCCGGCGACCACGCCGCCGCTCACCACCGACGTGTGGCTGCTGCGCTCAACGAACGGAGGCGGCACCTGGACGGAGGAGCGGGTCGGGAGCAGCTCGTTCGACATGACGACGGCGCCGGATGCGCTCGGCTACTTCGTTGGCGACTACGCCGGCCTTGACTTCGCCGGCGGCGGTCTGAGGCCGGGCTTCAAGCCGTTCCACGTCCGCGCCAACAGCGGCAACCTGGCGAACCGAACGGACGTGTTCGCCACAACCGCGTCGACAGCCGGTCCGTAAACGCGGGACGCCCCGCCGCCGGCTCGGCGGCGGGGCGTCCGCCACCCGAGGCCCATGGCATCCGCCAGCGCAAACAGGGCGTGGCCGGCCGGCGGTTCCAGGGTCGGGGCGGGGGTGACGCCGTTCCAGACCGACGCCGAGGCGACGATCCGGCTCGCGGTGAGGGCCGAGGAGCTCGGCTACGCGCGCTTCGGCACCGCCGAGGGCTGGACCCACGACGCGGTCGTGGTCCTCACGCAGATCGCGGGGGTGACGTCGCGGATCGGGCTCGGCACCGGGGTGCTTCCGGTCTGGAGCCGGACGCCGGCGGCGATCGCCATGGCCGCGGCCGGGCTCCAGCGGGCGTCCGGCGGCCGCTTCGCACTCGGCCTCGGGGCCAGCAGCCCGCCGCTCGTCGAGGGCCTGCACGGCGTGACGTGGCAGCAGCCGGTCGGTCGGATGCGCTCGACGATCGTCGCGGTCAGGGCACTGCTCGAGGGCGGTCGCCTGCCACTCGACCGCGAGGGCGTCAGGCCGCTTCGACTGGGCGCGCCGCCCGAGCGGCGTATCCCGATCCTGCTCGCCGCGCTGTCCCCGCCCTCGGTCCGCCTGGCGGGTGAGCTCGCCGACCACTGGCTGCCATTCCTGTGGGCCCGCTCCCGGATCGCGGACGGCCGTGCCCTGCTCGCCGAGGGGGAGGCGCGCGCCGAAGCCCGGGCCGATACCGGGGTCACGGTAAGCGTCCCGCTCGCGATCGCGGAGGAGGAGGAAACGGCCAGGCAGATCGCGGCCGGGTGGCTGCTCGCCTACCTCACGCGGATGGGTCCGCTGTACCCGCGGACGCTGCGCGATCAGTTCGGATTCGCGCGCGAGGTCGACGCCCTGCTCGAAGCGAACGCCGACGGTGGGTTTCCCCGGCTGCCGCCCGCAGCGGAGGGCATGGCTCGGGACGTGACCGTGATGGCCACTTACGAGGAGGCGTCCGACGCGGTGCGCCTCTGGCTCGAAGCAGGCGCCGATGCGATCGACCTGGTGCTCCCGCTCGGGCTCCCCGAGGAGCTGCTCCAGGAGATGCTCGAGGCCACCGCGCCCGGATAGGACGTCACGCCGAGCCGCGCCGGCCGGCGCTCGGGTGACCGCCCGGACGGCGGCTCGGATTCACGCGCGCGGCGGCGGGGAAGGGATAACACCATGAAAGAGCAGCCCATCCTGGATCAGATCGAGCGCCTCGTGGACGAGGAGCATCGCCTTTGGCGCGCGAGCGAGAGCGGCGGGCTGACCGACTCGGAGCACAAGCGGTTGCACGCCGTGCAGGCGGAGCTCGACCGCTGCTGGAATACCCTCCGCTTGCGCCGCGCAGGCGCCGATCGCCTGCCGGACAGCGCGGTGCCCGACCCCCCGAACGAGCTCCCCGGGCCCGAGCCCGAGCCGCCCCACCTCGAGCACGGCGTCCACGACGATCAGCCGGCGCCCGACCCGGACGTGCCGCGCGACCTGCCGTAGGGGTCGCCGCGTGCCGGTCGTCATGCCCCTACGTTCCCGCCTCGCTCGTCGGTGCGCCGTGGCCGCCGGGGGCCCGCCCCGCCGGTGCCACACGGGGCGGGCTCGCGGCGCCTGCGCTACCGGGCGCCGGCGTGGTCGGCCGTGCGGGCCGGGAAGGCGCTCGCCAGCCGGGCGAGCGTGAGCGCGCCAAGCAACAGGCCGAAGTCGCGCAGGGCGATGTCGGCGTAGCCGCCTACGAGGAGCAGGCTGACGATGATTCCGCCAAGCCAGCCGGCGACGAGCAGTCCGCCGAAGCGCGGCACGACCGCGACGACGAGCCCGGCGGTGATCTCGACGACGCCGACGATGTGCATCGCATCTTGCGCGTTGCCCGGCAAGACGTCGTTGAACTCCGGGGCCAGGTACTTGGGCCAGTCGCTGATCATGACCTCGGCGAACTTGTCCAGCCCGAACAGAATCGGCGCAACCGTGAACGCGATGCGCAGGATCAGAAAAGCCTGCGCGGCAGGGTCCCCGCGCAGCAGGCGCAGGCTAGGGAACGGAACCGGCCGCAGTGCGGCAGCGATGGTGCTCATGTGGATCCTCCTTGGGGCGAGTGTCACCCGCTTAGCGACGGCAAGCGGCCGGCTCTTACGTCCGAGTGAGGGCTCGCGGAAGCGGCCGGAGGTAAGAATCGCCACCGGCCGGTCGCTAAGGGGGTGATGAGCTACGCAAGCCACACTCATGTGATCGTCGGCGCCGGCCCCGCCGGCGCGACACCCGGGGTCCTGACCGGGGAGCGTGCGGCATGAACCGCCTCGACGGACTGCGCGCCGCCGGAGTCTCCATCTGGCTCGACACCCTCTCGCGCGACCTGCTGGAAAGCGGCCGCTTCGAACGGCTCCAGAAGGAGCGCGCCGTGACCGGCGCTACCTCGAATCCGACGATCTTCGCCAAGGCGATCGTCGGCTCGGACCGCTACGACGAGCAGCTGGCGAGCCTTGTCGAGGCGGGCGTGGACGACCCGAGCGAGCAGTTTCTCGAGCTCGCGCTCGAGGACGTCCGCCGAGCCGCGCGGACGTTGCAGACCGCCCACGAGCGGAGCGGCGGCGACGACGGCTTCGTGTCGCTCGAGGTCACGCCCGATCTGGCCCACGACAGCGCCGCAACCGTTGCGCAGGCCGGCGACCTCTGGCGGCGTCTCGCCGCGCCGAACGTGATGATCAAGGTGCCTGCAACGGAAGCCGGCCTCGCCGCGATCGAGGAGCTGACGGCAGCGGGCATCAATGTGAACGTCACGCTGCTGTTCTCGGTGTCGCGCTACGCGCAGGTGATCGAGGCGTACCTCACCGGCCTCGAGCGGCGCCGGGCGGCTGGGCTGCCCCTCGAGGGCCTCCGTTCGGTGGCCTCCTTCTTCGTCTCCCGCGTGGATGCGAAGGCCGATGCGCGCCTGCCCTTGGGCTCGCCGTTGAGGAGGAGCGTCGGGATCGCAAACGGACAGGCCGCCTACGCGGCCTACCGCGCCGCCTTCCAGGGCGAGCGCTGGCGGCGGCTCGCGGACCTCGGCGCCGTGCCGCAGCGGCCGCTGTGGGCCAGCACCGCCCCGAAGGACCCCGAGTACCGGGACGTCGTGTACCTGGAGCGGCTGGCCCTGCCGGGATCGATCATGAACCGTGCCCGAGGCGATCCTGGACGCCTTCGCGGCCGCCGGCTAGTCCGGCCGGCGGTGGATCTGCCGGGCACCCGCCTGGTCCCGCGCCAGCACCACCAGCTGGTCGACGTTGACGTGGGCCGGGCGCGCCGCGATCCACCGGATGCACTCGCCCACGTCCTCCGCGGTCAGCGGTGTCACGCCTTCGTACACGGCCGCGGCGCGCGCCGCGTCGCCGCCGAAGCGCACCAGGCTGAACTCCGTCTCCACCATGCCTGGGTCGACCTCGCACACGCGCACCGGTCGGCCGAGCAACTCCTGCCGCAGCGCCGCCATCGCCGCCCTGACCGCGAACTTGGCCGCGTTGTAGCCGGCCCCGTTGGGGTAGGGCTCGTATCCCGCGATCGAGCCCACCGTCACGACAGTGCCGTCGCCGTGGGCCTCGAGCAGCGCGAGCAGGGCCTTGATCATGCGCACGGCACCGAGGACGTTGGTCTCGTACATGGCCCGCCACTGCTGCTCGTCGGCTTCGGCGACGGGCGCCCAGCCGAGGGCCCCGCCCGCGTTGTTGACGAGCAGCCGGCTGGGGCCGAGCGCGCCACCCTCGTCGTCATCGACGGCGGCGACGAACCCAGCGAACCGCTCGACCGAACCGGAGTCGTCGACGTCCAGGTGATGGGCCAAGGCGCCGATCTCGCCGGCCAGGCCTTCGATGCGGTCGACCCGGCGAGCGCCGACCAGCACCCGCCAGCCGTCGCCGGCGAGCGCCCGGGCGGCTGCCGCGCCGATGCCCGAGCTGGCACCGGTCACGACGGCGATACCCCGCATCCGCGCTCCAGCCACGCCGGGACAGTAGACCGACATGCAGACGCACTGGCCGTCCTCCGCCTGTGGCGGTTGTGGCTACTGGTAGCGTTGTGGCTGTTGTGACA
>Ga0081538_10004266_pt1 | contig 13249 bp, 13 predicted proteins | sample TabmetS5T2R1_FD_71022 | JGI IMG/M metagenome (GOLD analysis project Ga0081538, IMG submission 71022) | Tabebuia heterophylla rhizosphere microbial communities from the University of Puerto Rico - S5T2R1 | ecosystem: Host-associated > Plants > Roots > Rhizosphere ...
CCTCAGCGCACGGCCAATACGGTTATTTCTGCCACACTGGTCGATGGCTTGCCATTGACCTCTGAGTGCGCCACGAACCGCACGAAGCTGCCCGCTTTTTCTGGGAAGCTCACCTGCTGTTCTGTGATATCCCTTGAAAAGCTCCCGGTCGTGACCGCTTCCCCCCAATCCTCGCCATCCTGACGCACATAGAAGCTGTAGCGCCCCACCATCCCATCGGTCTTGCCGTCCTGGCGCGGCAGATAGCGAAACCCTCTGACCATATACTCTCCGCCGAGGGCGATCACCACCTCATGGGGGTGTTGAGACACCTTGGAGCCCCTCGCGGTCTGCCAAAACGTCTCGACCCGACCATCAATCGCCGAGTCTGCGGCCCCATCGCCCACCAGCGTTTCACTATCGACTGAGACGATACGCAATTCCGAGTGTGGAATGACCTGAACATCAGCTCCCGCCTCTGCGCGACCGTCCTCCTGATCGTCCTCTACATCCTGTTCTAGGTCGGGCAGCGTGTCGAGTTCATCGGCAGCCGTCTCATCAGCCGCTTCCAGAGCAGGCTCACCATCTGACTCATTCTGATCAGCCTCATCCTGGTCGGTAACACCGCTCTCATCGAACTCTCCTTCGCCATCCGTGGGCGGGCCATTATGCATAACTTCTTCCGATACCTCACCCTGCTCACCATCGAGGTCATAGGCCACCAGCACAAAGTAGTAGGCCTTGCCCTCTTCAAGATCGGTGAGCGTGTATGTGGTCTCCAGGCCCACATCCACATCACCCTCATAAGTCCCCTTCTGGTGACCGTAATAGAGCCTGTATCCCGCCACGTTTGGATCTGCAGCGGGATCCCAGGCGAGGGTTACCTCCCCGGCCAAGGCGCTCACGGGGAGGAGGAGAGAGAAGAGGCCGAAGGCCAAACCTCTGAGGGTGTGGAGGACACGGGGCGTCAGGCGGGGTCCTCGAGGCGCCAGCGCACCAAAGGAGAACAGACTTGATCTATCCAGAGCACAAAGCATGCACGCACCTCCTGTGTTGATGGGATCGTGGGTGCAAGAAGGCGCTTCCCCTCGGCGATCCCAGGCTGAATGCTTCACCGTGGCCCTGCGCGAAGCACAGCCCATCAGAAGGTGCTGCGTTCGCCCGGCAGCCCTGCCACCCTATCCCGCCCCTGCGGGACGTAGGCCAGTGGCTTTGCGTCCCATCCTTTCGAATGGTTTGCCCTTATCAGGCCTTTTGCTGTCCTGCTCACTGTCTCGGGGTATTCATCAAAAGATGTGCCAGACGTAGGGAGACGATTGAGGCGTGGCGGCAAGGAGTTGATTCACAAGGAATTGACCGCGATTGGATGGGTCATAACGCGGGCGACCGGCACCTGTGCACCTGAGCAAGGTGACCTTGGAGAATCTGCCTGGATGGCAAAAAATGCCGAGCGCCTGGAGATTCCCCGTAAGTTGACCAATGCCAATGTGTTGCGGGGATGCATCGGCGTGAACGGTGAGCCGGCGCTGTAGGGGGAGTCACAGCGGTCTTTTGTGCGGGGGCCTTCTACTCTCCTGCTGGGCCTCTGCTCATCAGCCAAGCGACCAGGAACATCGCGGTGCCGATCAACACGATAGAGGCCCCTGACGCCAGGTCAAGGTAATAACTGGCGTACATGCCCAGCACACTGACCCCGGCTCCAATGAGGCTCGCGATCCAGAGCAGGCGGTCAAATCGTTGGGTCAGCAGGCGCGCGGCGCTGGCGGGGATGACCAGGGCGGCGGCGATCAGCGTCACGCCCATGATCTGCATGGAGACGAGGATCACCGCAGCCAGGATCAGGGCGAAGGCGGCGTTGACCCCATGCGTGGGGATGCCGTAGACTTCCGCCACCTCCTCGTCGAAGGTGCTGAACAGCAGCGGCTTGTAAAGGGCGAGAATACCGACGACGGAGACGATGGCCACTCCGGCGATCATCCAGAGGTCGGCTGGCGTAATGCCCAAGACATTGCCAAACAGGGCCGCCTCGAAGTTCCGGGTGAAGCGTCGCTGGCGGCTGATCCCGGCCACACCGACCGCGAAGCTCGCTGTGGTGACGATCCCGATGGCAGCATCCGCCCCAAGCTTGCGTCGCTGCGCCACCTCGTTGATGAGCAGCGCGGAGGCCACCCCCCAGAGCCCAGCCCCGAGATAGAAATTCACCTGCATCAGGTAACTGATGACAGCCCCCCCGAACACCGCATGGGAGAGGCCATGGCCGATATAGCTCATGCGCCGCAGGACGACGTAGACGCCCACCAGGCCGCATAACGCTCCAACGAGGCATGAGGCGAGCAAGGCACGGCGGAAGAACGCGTAGGTCAACGGTTCCAGCAGGGAGGCGAGGGGCCACTCAGTCAAGCTGATCACCGTGATGGCCCTGGTAAACCAGCGGACTGTTGGCGACCAACAGGTAGCCGTGTTGGCGGAGGACGAGCATCTCCGAGGCGTAGGTCGAGCGCAGGATGTCCGTCGTGAACACCACCTCCGGCGGCCCCTGGGCGATCACGCCGCGGTTGAAACAGATCAACCACGGCAGATGAGCGGCCACAGCATTGAGGTCGTGCGTCGTGAGCACGATGGTGATCCCCTGTTCGCGCAGGTCTCCGAGCAGGTGCAAGATGTCGTGCTGGGTCTTCAGATCGACACCCACCGTCGGCTCGTCCAGGATGAGCAGTTGCGGCTTGCCCAGGAGGGCACGCGCCAGAAAAACGCGTTGCTGCTGACCACCCGACAATGCGCGGATGTGTTGCCCGATGCACTCGGCGATGCCTAACTGCTCCATGAGCCGGAACGCCGCCCCGCGCTCGGAGGCCCTGCACCACGGCAGCCAACTCATGCCGCGATAGGCGCCCATGAGTACCACCTGTTCGGCTGTCACCGGGAACTGCCAGTCGAAGGTCTCGAGCTGAGGGACGTAACCAATGCGCGCCCGCGTCGCCCGCGTCACCGGCTTCCCGAATACGCACACCTCCCCGTGCTGCGGGCGTACCAGCCCGAGTAGGGCCTTCAGTAACGTGGTCTTGCCCGAGCCGGTTGGACCTACCAACCCCGTGAGTTGGCCCGCGTGGAACGTCAGCGTCACGTCGCGGAAGACGGGCTGGCGATGATAGCCACAAGTGACGGACGTCATGCTGGCCACAACTTCCCCGCCCAGAGCCCGGTTGTCCAGAGGCCCGAGACCATGTCGTGATTCCTGCGCATCAGAGAGCACTGCACCCGCCCAATCCTCCCGGCGTCCCGCTGACTGGCGATTCATCGGCGCTATTCCCTTCCATCACGAGCACGACACTGTCCTCGCTTGCATTCACAAAAATAACGAACATAACACCTCACAAATATCAAAGGCAGAATCGTAGCACCCAACGGCACAAAATCCCCCTGACCAACATCAAGCTAGGAACTGTCAGTGGTACGCCATCTGCCTCCCTCGCCCCGAGGGAGAGGGCAGCTAGGCTCCTGCCGGGCCGGCTTTGCCCTTTAACCTGGCGCCTACGCCCGGAGGGGATGGGCTATCTAGGTGAGATCGCTGCCGGTCGTGGTCAGGGTCAGTTTGCCGTGTTTCACCCCCTTGATGCCGATGAGCTTGTCGGCGATGCGGCGAATTTCCCCGCTCTTCCCCCGAACCACCAGCACCTCCAGGCAGTTTTCCGCATCGAGATGGACGTGTAGGGAGGCGATGACCGCGCCGTAATTCTGATGCTGGAACTCGGTCAAGATGTCTGTGAGCTGGCGCACATGGTGGTTGTAGACGAAGGTCACCGTTCCCACCATCTCCCCCTCGTCGTGTTCGGCGGCGACGTCGACGAGCTCGCCACGGATCAGATCGCGAATCGCCTCCGAGCGATTGACATAGCCTTTCTGGGCGATCAGTTGGTCGAACTGTTCAAGCAGACGAGTCTGGATGGAAACCCCGAAGCGTGTCAAATCAGCCATACCACCCCTCCTCGTTTTTTCCGGGAAGCTAACACTCCGCCGCTGTAGAGTCAATGGTTTCTTCTGAAGCCAGGGCTATGGGCTCCCAGCTGTCCGAGCACAGGGGGCGAAAGCCGTGAGTCTGCTGACGATGTATTGATACGAGCGGTTTGCAGAAAAGCTCAGCAGAGATGATAGGGCACGAGGGAAAGCCACCGACCTACAACATGTGCACGCTGGAGGGTCACGCAGTTGGGATGGTCAAACGGGCCCCTGGATAAACTAAGAGAGTCGCGGCGGGGCCGACTCCTCTTAGGGAATCTGCGTGCCAAGAAACTGCCGGACCGGGGCGACGGCGAGCAAGCGATCGCCGAGAACCTTGCACACGAGCCCGCCGAGGACGGCGCCACTGACGACGGCGATGCACAGGATGGCGAAAACGATACCGGCTGACTGCGGGAAAATCAGCAACGGCGGCGCCACGAGGTTGACGCCGCGGCTGGCTGCGACGTCGACCGCGAAGCTAACCCCATAGTCGACCGCGAGGACGACCGCAAAACTCGCTGTTCCCGCCACCGCCCCTGCCACCAACATCGTGACCAAACCCCAGTGCTGGAAGCGCGCCCAGGCAAACACCATCTCGAGCGCCAACCCCTGCACCCAGCCCAACACCAGCATCAGCGCGCCCAATGGGCTGCCCAGCGCGCTCCCTAGGGCGTATGCCACGAGAGCGGCGCCGAATTCTCCCAGCAGCGCCGCACCCGACTTGCGAATGGCATAGGCGAGGATGAGCCCAGCCCAGAACCAGACGCCGGAAAACAATCCCGCCACCACCTCCCCCAGAATGCGGCTCAGTAGCGGTATCACCAAGCCCCACAGGTAGAAGACGAACCCCAGCACGACAGCGGTGACGACCAGCGCCAGCACATCTCTCAACGTCCAGCGCGTTGCCCAGAAGAGCTCATCAGGTTGGTTCGAGGACATGTTCAGTTCCCGGCAATGGTCATGCGTGCGATCTTCAACGTCGGTGCGGCGGTGCGGCCACGGAACGTCAGATCGTTGCCGACCATTTCGATGTGACCCAACATCTCATTGAGGTTGCCAGCGATGGTGATTTCCTCCACCGGGTACGCCAACTCACCGTTTTCGATCCAGAGCCCCACAGCCCCCCGCGAATAATCACCGGTCACCAAGTTGACGCCAAACCCAATGAGTTCGGTGAGATAGAGGCCAGACTTGACCGAAGCGATGATCTCCGCCGGCGTCGAGGTCCCTGGGACGAGGTAGAGATTAGAGGCGCCGACGCTGATGCCGCTGGCATCGCGTGCGGCATTCCCGGTCGAAGTCATCCCCAAGCGTCGTGCGCAGTAAGTATCGAGGAGATAACTCTGCAGCACACCGTGTTCGACGACGATCGTCCGCTGTGTCGGCAGGCCTTCGCCGTCGAACGGGCGTGAGCCCAGTGCGCCGGGAATCGTGCCATCATCGATGATGGTTACCGTGTCGGCCGCGACCTGCTGCCCCAGACGGTTGAGGAGGAAGGAACTGCCACGATAGATCGACGTCCCGGACACCGCCCCGGCGAGCGTGCGCAGCAAGCTGGCGGCCATCTCAGGATCGAAGACCACGGCGGCCTCTTGGGTGGGGACTTTGCGCGCGCCTAATCGGCGCAGCGCGCGCTTGGCGGCGGTCGTGCCGATGACTTCCGGGGCTTCGAGGTGCTTGAATCGGCGGCTCACGGCGTACCATGAGTCGCGCTGCATTGCCCCGCCCGCATCGGCGATGGGTGACACCGTGAGCGTGAACGACGAGGTGCGGTACTCGCCGACAAAGCCATGCGTATTGGCGTAGACGATCTGGCTGGAGTGGGTGTCGAGCCCTGCCCCCTCGGAATTCGTGATGCGTGGATCGTAATCCAGAGCGGCGGCCTCGGCCTGTTTCACCAGGGCGATTTTCTCCTCGACAGCGAGGCCTTGGGCCTCTTCATCGAAGAGCGCCAGGTCTGGCACTGAGGCCACGATCGACTCCGGGTTTGGCAGGCCTAGATATTCGTCGGCGGCGGTGGCCCGGGCCAGGGTACAGGTCTCGTCGACAAGATGGTCGAGGGCTCGCATCGAGAAATCCGAGGTCGAGGTGGCCGCGGCGCTTTTGCCAAACATGACTCGCAGGTGCAAGCGGCGCTCCTGGGCGCTTTTGAGCGACTCGATGTCGCGCAACCGCACCTGCGTGGTGGAAGAATCCGTTTCGACGATGAGGAGATCCGCTTCCGTGGCTCCCTGACGGCGCACTTTGGCCAACAGATCGCGGGCTACCTCGCGCTCCATGCCCATGGCGTCCTCCTCAGCGCTGCGTGCCACCGACGGTCATGCCGTCGACGCGGATCGTCGGCAACCCCACCCCGACGGGAACCGACTGCCCGTCTTTGCCGCACGTGCCCACGCCCTCATCCAGTCGCAGATCGTTTCCGACCATCGACACGCGGGTCAGCACATCGGGGCCGTTGCCGATCAATGTCGCCCCTTTCACCGGGCGCGTGACTTTGCCGTCCTCGATCAAGTAAGCTTCGCTGGCCGAGAACACGAACTTGCCGTTGGTGATATCCACCTGGCCGCCGCCGAAGCTCACCGCATACAGGCCGTGTTTGACCGAACGAAGGATCTCTTCCGGGTCCGACTCACCCGGGAGCATGAAGGTGTTGGTCATGCGTGGCATAGGAATATGGGCGTAACTCTCACGGCGGCCATTCCCGGTCAGCGGCATGCCCATCAGACGGGCGTTCAAACGGTCCTGCAGATAGCCACGCAGAATGCCGTTTTCGATCAGCACCGTGCGCCCGGTGGGGGTGCCTTCGTCGTCGACGTTGAGAGAACCCCGCCGCCCGGGCAACGTCCCGTCATCGACCACGGTGACTGACGGGGCCGCCACTTGCTCGCCGATGCGGCCGCTGAAGGCTGAGACCTGTTTGCGATTGAAGTCCCCCTCCAGGCCATGGCCAATGGCTTCGTGGAGCAGGATGCCCGGCCAGCCCGGCCCGAGGACGACGTCGAGATAGCCGGCCGGGGCGGCGACGGCGTCGAGATTCACAATCGCTTGCCGGGCGGCCTCGCGCGCGAAGCGCTCATAGCGGTTGCCTTCCAGTAAGGAGGCGAATTCAAAGCGTCCACCGCCGCCGTGCGTCCCCGTCTGGCGATTGCTCCCATCCTCGGCGATACAACTCACCGACAGGCGCACGAGCGGTAAGATGTCGCCCACCACCAGACCTTCGGCGGTGGCGATCAAAATGATCTTCTGTGTGCTGCCCAGTGAGGCGAATACCTTGCTGATCCGCGGGTCGTAGGCACGGGCGATACGATCGATCTGCAGCAGGAGGTCGATCTTGGCTTCGGCTGGGACATCGGTCGGGAAGGTTTGCACCGGATAGAGGTCATGAGGCGATGACGCCGGTTGGCCGACGGCGACCGCGCCGCTCTTCTGCGTGTCAGCGGCAATGGCGTGCGCCGTACGGGCAGCCAGCGCTAGGTTCTCGATGGTGATGTCATCGGAGTAACCGTACCCCGTGCGAGCCTCGGCGATGGCGCGCACGCCTGCCCCCTGCGAAATGCTCTTGGAGGCCTTTTTCACGACGCCATCTTCGAGGCTAATGGACTCCCCGACGAGATATTCGAAATAGATATCCCCATCATCCGCGGCTTTTCCCAGCACGCCGCCGAGGATGCGCCCCAGGCTCTCTTTGGCAATGCCGAACTTCTCAGCGAAAAACCGCTGCGGGGTCAAACTGGTGTCTGTCATCATCAGGATCCCCTATGAACGCTCAGGCTTGCGACTGCCCTGCACCACCGGACCATGCCGCAGGCGTCCCCGAGTTTGCTCGTTGAGTGTTTCTAGAATACGCTCCTTCACAGCTTGGGTCAACCATGGGACCTCCAAATAACCACCTTTTACCCCGTATGGAATGCGCTTCGTGCCAGACCCCGCGATATCTCGCGCAGATATCACCGCTGCGTTGAAGATCGCTCTCACGCTTCGGCTCCGCTTGTTGTGTAGGGAAGGGATATGCTACAGTGGGACGCGCTGCGACCCATTAACCTTACAGCCTGGACGACCGTGCCCCCTACGCTCCTGCTGTCTGGAGGAACGTTGCCATGATGTATTATCTGGTCGAATTTGACCCCAAACCTGGCGTCACCCAGCGCGAGGTGGCCGACGCGTATCGGCGCTTTGTCGAGCATTACACGAAAATTTTCCCGCAGATGCAGATGGAAGGCTTGTTCGCGCGGGACATGCTGTTGGGGACCCGCCCGCACTATTTTGCGCTGTGGGCGATCCCCGATTACGCCACCCTTGATGCATGGAAAAAAGCCTACGCCAGCGATCCGGACGGCTCTCGTCTGACACGGGAGATCAACGACATGGGTGTGGGATGGAACGCCAAGATCGTCAAGCGACTGTTGTAGGCTAGCGGCTTCACGGTCCTGACTCCAGGTGCGTCGGCGTACGACTGGTATCGGCAACATGCCGCTCAGACGTCCTCATGCCTCCCTCTCCACTAAGGCCTGACCAGATTAAACCGAGGCCTTATCGGTAGTGCATATCCACCCGCCGTTCGCCGTGCAAATCGCTCCCATTAAGTCCTACAAGCACAGGAAGACACTTGCATCGACAGCATAATTTTGCCATACTGAGCCCACTTCGCACCTGCAACGTGAAGGGGAAGCTATGACTGTAACCGTTCCGGCGGAGCACCTATACACCCTGCTCAAAGAAGCTGGCTATCGATTGACCAAGCCGCGACGGGCGGTCGCACAGGTGCTCTTATCTGGGCAGACACCACTCAGCATCGAGGAGATCCACAGTCGCCTCGGCGACCGTTCGATCAACCGGGTGTCGGTCTACCGTACAGTCCAGCTTCTCTGCGACTTGGGCATGGTGCGTCGCCTGCAATTTCTCGAGGGATTTGCCCGCTACGAACTGGCGGACACCTTCGGCAGCCATCACCATCACTTCGTCTGCAACCGTTGCGGCAGAGTGGAAGATATCGACGCCTGTCCCCTCGCAGCCACCGAGCAGGCGATTATCCGCCGCACGCACTCGCGTATTACCTCCCATTCGCTGGAGTTCTACGGTGTGTGTGGTGCCTGTGCTCAGGGCGTCCCCGTCTCGCCACCGCCCTGAGCAATCGTATCGAGGGCGCGTCCTGCCCCAGATTAGTCGGCTGTCGTCTTATGGTCGCCACGGGTAGGGGGGAGGAAAGCGGCTAGTGACGATGCACGGGCGGGACGTGCGGTCGCCCGACGGCGGGAGCAGATGGGCCGCGGCGGCTCTGTCTGCTCGGGCAGCGCACGCCGAAGCCCGCCCCGATGATCCTGCTCCCTCGGCTAGGCCCGCTCTGGCACGACAGACTGCAAGGCCTCTCGCAGGGTATCGACGATCCGGTCCACCTCCTCGTCCCGGATCACCAGCGCCGGACACAACATAATAATGTCGCCGCGAATGCGGGTGTAGAGCCCACGTTTGATGCACTCGTCCTGCACGCGTGGGCCGATCTTCAGGGCCGGATCCGTCGGCGCTTTGGTCGACCGGTCGCTGACGAGCTCCACGGCCGCCATCAGGCCCAGCCCACGTACGTCACCCACGGCGGCAAACTCTTCGAGTGTCTTGAGTCCGTTCAAGAGGCGCGCCCCCATCTCTCCGGCGCGTTTGACCAACCCCTCCTTCTCTATGATCTCGATGTTCTTCAAACCGACGGCACAGCAGGTCGGATGGCCAGAGTAGGTATAGGCGTGCATCCAGCGATCCTCGTACTTGGCCGACAGCACGGCCTGCCGAATGTTATCCGAGATCATGATGCCGCCCAACGGCAGGTAACCGCTCGTCACCCCCTTGGCGAACGACATAATATCCGGCTCGACGCCCCAACGATCAAGGGCGAACCAGCTGCCGGTGCGGCCAAAGCCCGTGATCACCTCGTCGGCGATGAATAACACTTCATGTTTGTCGCAGACCCGGCGGATGTTGGGAAAATAGTCATCGGGGGGGACGAGCACACCGCCGGCGCCCTGTACCGGCTCAGCGATGAAAGCGGCCACAGTCTCCGCGCCTTCCTCGAGGATTCTTTCCTCCAATTGACGAGCTGCCGCCTGACCGATGGTCTCACCCGGCTTGACGCCCTCGAATCGATAGGGGTACGCCGCCTGCACGTGTACGAAATTGGGGACCCGTGGTTCGAACATCTTCCAGTACGGAGCCATGCCGGTGGCGCTCATGGCCGCCAGCGTCACCCCATGATAACCATGCTGGCGGGCGATGATCTTGACCTTGTCCGGCTTGCCATTCGCCTTCCAATAAAAGCGCGCGGTCTTGAAGGCGCTCTCGTTGGATTCTGCTCCACCGCTGGTGAAATAGACGGTGTTGAGACTAGGGTAAGCCAACGACGCCAGTTTCGAGGCCAACTTCGTCGCCGGGATGTTGGTCGAACCGGCATAGGACGAGCAATACGCCAGCTCGGCCATCTGCGCCGCAGCTACTTCAGCCAACTCTCTACGGCCGTGACCGATATTGACGTTCCACAAGCAGGCCAAGCCGTCGATGTATTGCCGCCCCTCGGCATCCCACAGGTAGATCCCCTCCCCTTTCACCCACACCTTGGGGGACTGGTGATCGGCAGGGTGATGTAACGGGTGGAAGAGATGTTCTTGATCTTCCTTGACCAGATCCACGCTGCTGACTTGAGCCATCTCGAGTCCTCCTCAGCTATGACGGTCGTTCGAACAACTGCATGAACTGCTCCAGCGAGGCCGGCGGCACTTTGGCGACGGCGAGATTTTCTTCCACGTGCCTCACTTGCTTCATGCCGATCAGGGCCGATCCAACTCCAGGGGAGGAACGGACGAACTGGATGGCGCGCTGGGCATCGGTGTCAAGGTGGAATACCTGCGCCAGGACATTGGGCAGCCCGCGGGTCAGACGGCTTTGCAGGATCGAAGCGCTGCACATCACATAGATCCCAAACATCTGCGCGGCTTCGAGCGGTGACAGTGTCTGCCCATCGACCTGCTGGTTCTGTTGGGTCAAAGCTTCGGGCATGGCAAGGTTGTGGGGCAGCTGAATCGCCCGGAAATGGTGTCCCTCACTCCCAACATCCTGCGCTGCTGCGACGAGCTCGCCCAACGCGAGATAGTCCGTGGCGTCCGGCGGTCGACGATACCCCTCCCAGGTCGCCGTGCCATACCAGCGCAGCTTGCCGGCAGCGATGTTCGTCTCCAACGCCTGACAGGCGGCGCGCATGCGCTGCACGAACTCCACACGTGGGACTTCTTCGAGCTGGGTTTCGGGGTTATGCACGTAATAGATATCCAGGCACTCCAGGCCGAGATTATGGAGGCTCGTGTCTAGTTGATGTTGGAGATACGCTGGCGTCATACAATGACAGCCGGCGACGATGTCGGCGGGCTTGATGATTCCCGGTTGAATAAACGTCTTCTCGACGTAGCCGAAAAATTCTTGCTGCGAGCGCGGCGGCCCCCCGTCAAACGGGATGAAGCCCCCCTTGGTGGCAATGACCAGTTCATCACGTTGCAGTCGCCCTTGCTCGAAGAGCGTGGCCAATGCCTGCCCGATGACGCGCTCGCTGTGTTGAAAGCGATAGTTGACGGCGGTATCGATGAGATTGCAGCCCAGCTCGACGGCTCGCATGATGGCGTCGCGATACTGGGCATCCGTGCTCGCGTCAGGCTCACCGAGATAGGTTCCAAGGCCGATAGAGGAAATCCGCAGTCCCTGAAAATCGCGGAAATGCTCCGGTGCGACAGTGCCCTGCAGACGCGCCGCATAGCGAGCCGTGCCTTCAGGCGTTGCGTATCCTGGAAAGGTCATGAGCATCTCCTCTTCACGGAGTGGCATGACTGAAGTGTGAGGCTGGACACCGTACCGTTCTGGCAGATCTAAATCTAGCACACAATGCGTAACGGAGAAAGGCACGGGCGGCGTGGACTCTCAGAGATCAGCGATGGCTGGGAACCCCTCAGATTTCGAACAGCACGACGTCGAGCGTAGGCACACTCCATCTCGCCACTCACCTCGAAGGCCGCGAATTCACTCGAAGGCCGCGAATTCATCGGAGAGAAGGGCCCCTGCGCCTAGGCTTCCTCGATCTCGACGCGCAGGGCGATCTCACGCAGGACCTTGGCGACCTGTTCACACTGTGGCTTGTCGCCGACATAGGCCACCGCCTGTCCATTGCTATGCGCCGCATAGGTGATTTGAAAGGCCTCGCCTGGGCTGCACCCAGTCGCCTTTTGTACCTGGGCGATAACCTCGTCGAAGGCATGATGATCATCATTAAAGAGGATCACCACCCACGGCTGCCCGAGGCCCGTTCCGATGTCCTCTTCAGGGCGTATTTGCGTCTGTGCCGGCACGAAAGCACCTCCTCTATCCGCGTATGATCCACCCATGGTAGCCGGGGGGCCGAGGAAAGTCAATTACACGGCGCGAGTCGTTCACGCCATCGATTCACCGCCGCTGACAGAGAACTTCCACCGCGGTCGCTTGTCATCCGCGGTCACCTGTCTTAAACTGCCATCGATGATCGCACACACGACATCCCTTATACGCCGTATTGGGGCTGTAGATAAAGGTGCGGGATGAGGAGAAATGTGCCCATGTTGTAGCTTCGTGATGTTTCGGTTGGGCATCGTTTTATGTGAGCAAGACGCTGGCTTGCATCACGGTGGGAGAATTGGATGCGACTCCGGGACCTCAAACACCTCGATGCCGCTCTGGAGGCCTTGACTGCCTGTGTCGATGCGGACATGCTCCTCGGTGCGCTCATCGGACACACACGAAACCTATTCCACATGGAGGCCGCGTTCGTTTGGCTGACTACGCATGAAAAGCAGTCGCGTCTGCACTTGACGGAGGGCGTCCCAGCATCGGTGGCTTCCCGCCTCCAACGTCTGACGATCTCTGCGAGCGGCGATCGCACGATCGCCAGACGCCTCCACAAACTGGGTTATGGCGCCGTTCTGGCTGCCCCCCTTCGGGTGCAAGGGAGGCTGGTGGGCCTGGTTGCCGTGGGTTCACAACGCTCCCGACGCCTGAGCCGCATCGAGACGGCGAGTTTTCACCTGATGGTTCGATACGCCGTCAGCGCCCTCGAACGGTGGCAATTCCCTCCCATGCTTGATGGGAAGGTGGCTCGACTGCCCATGGCACCCAACAGCGACCTGGATGTCCAGAACGAGCGGAGGCACCTCATCAATATCTTTATCGCTGGGATTACTCATGATCTCAATAATGCCATGGCAGCGATCGGTGG
>Ga0081538_10004267_pt1 | contig 13248 bp, 12 predicted proteins | sample TabmetS5T2R1_FD_71022 | JGI IMG/M metagenome (GOLD analysis project Ga0081538, IMG submission 71022) | Tabebuia heterophylla rhizosphere microbial communities from the University of Puerto Rico - S5T2R1 | ecosystem: Host-associated > Plants > Roots > Rhizosphere ...
CTTTTTACGCATGACGGTGACGAGGGAAGTCTGTTTGGTGGATGTTGGAAAATAATTGGACGCGTTTTTCCGGGAGAATTCAGTCATGCCGCGCTCTATGTCGGACCGGGAGTACGGTTTGTGGAATCGGCGGCACGAGGTGTCGAGGTCATAGAGTTCGCGAGCGATTCATGGGACGCGGTCAATCACGGCAAAGAGCGACTTCTGGTCGACCAGCTCATCGGCATCGGCGACCCGATTGCGGGCCGTGGCATCCCGGAGACAAGGGAGAGAGAAATCCGCGAGAATGTCGTCGCCTACTGTTTGCAACAGGCGAGCGCCGAGAAGGCATACAATTTCAACGTCTTCAACCCCGAGACCGACGGCGCATTCTATTGCAGTCAACTGGCGTACAAGGCGTACAAGACACAAGGGATCGACCTCCACCTGCAGGCGGAAAAGGACGCGAATTCGCCGTTGGCGGCCATCGTGTTCCCGGAAGAATTGTGGGATGCATGCAAGACCAAAGAGTTGGTGCCGGCTCAAAGTCCCTTAGAAGTTAGAGACGGCGAAGTCTGAGTCCGCTGTCGCGAGCGGTGCTCTGGCTTCCGAGCTGGTCGAGCACTGCCGCGCGCGTCTCATCAAGTGGTCGTGTCCACGCGAGATCGAGTTCCGCGCGGAGCTGCCGCTGACGCGGATCGGCAAGGTCGACTTCCGCGCGCTCGAGTCCGAGGCGACTCCCGCAGCGCGACCGTGCCGTCGCCGCGCTCGTACCGGCCGAGACCTCTGAGAGAATCGCGTCCAGGTGGCTCGGCTGCATCTTTTCGTGATGGCCGCGGTGGTCAGCCTCACGGTCGCCCCGGCCGCGTCGGCCGACCTCGCAGACGAGAGGGCTCTCGCCGAGAAGTTCGCGCCCGTCGTCCGCCTCGTCGAGCAGGAAGAGGAGTGCGGCCCGGGCGAGCCCTACTTCCCGACCGACGTCGAGGCGATCCTCGGCGAGCGCACCGTGGCCCTCCGCGGCCCCTGGAACGCGTCCGATCTCGTGAAGATCGCGCCCGAGGCGTCCGATCTCGCGGGGCTTTACGAATACCACCTCGACTTCCCCGGAAACGCGCTCGAGCCGGAATGCACGTACGAGGAGTGGGCCCGGCGAGTGGCTGCGGAAACCACGCCGACCGTCTACGCGCACGTCGCCGCGGAGGCGAACCGACTGGAAAAAGTGGCCCTCCAGTACTGGTTCTTTTATCCGTTCAACGACTTCAACAACACGCACGAAGGCGACTGGGAGATGATCCAGCTCGTCTTCGACGCCGAGGACGCGCACGCAGCACTCGACGCGGAACCGACCGTCGTCGGCTATAGCTCGCACGAGGGCGCCGAGCGGGCCGATTGGGACGACGAGGAGAAGCTCCAGCGCGTCGAGGAGACCCACCCCGTCGTCTACCCCGCAGCCGGCTCGCACGCCAACAAGTTCACCGAGGCGCTCTACCTCGGCAGCTCGGCCGAGGCGGGAGTCGGTTGCGACGACACGCGCGGCCCGCACGACGTGCTCCGTCCTCGGGTGAAGACGATCCCGAGCGATCCCGCCGCCGCGAGCGAGGCGTTTCCGTGGATCACGTTCGAGGGTCGGTGGGGCGAGCTCCAGAAGGCGTTCTACAACGGGCCGACCGGCCCGAACCTGAAGACACAGTGGACCGAGCCGATCAAATGGTCCCTGAGCTGGCGGGAGCGGAGCTACGCCGTGCCGACGGCGGGCATCCTCGGCACCGACGCGACCGACTTCTTCTGCACCGGCGTGGCCGCGGTCTCCCGCGCGCTCGCGCAACTCATCAACAACCCGCTACCGACGCTGGTCTTCCTCGGCGGCTTGCTCGCGCTTCTCGCGTTCGTCGTCGTCCGGGTGACCTGGACGCCGACGGCCCCGCTCCGCATCGCGCGACGACGGAGCTTCGGGCAGGTCCTCTCGGCCTCCGCCCGCATGTACGTCGGGCGTCCGCGCCTGTTCGTCGGGATCGGGCTGCTCCTCGTCCCGATCGGGATCTTCATCGCCCTGCTGCAGTGGCTCGTCGTGAAATCGATCGACGTCGCCACCGCGCTGACCGGCGAGGCGGCCGGGCTCGCGGCGTACATCGCCGTCGTGATCGGCACGACGTTCACGCTCCTCGCGCTCTCGTTCGTCATGGCTGCGACGGCCTGCGCCCTCGTCGAGATCGACGAGGGCCGCCCGATCGCCGCGGCACGCGCCTTCCGGCTCGCCGCCTCGAAGATCAGAGCGCTCCTCGGCGCGTCGGCGGTGTTCGTCGTCGTCTGGGTCGTGCTCACCACCACGGCCGTCCTGATCCCGGTGGCGATCTGGCTCGCGATTCGCTGGTCGCTCCTGGCGCCGACGGCCGAGCTGGAGGGCGGCTCTGCGCGCGAGGCGCTGCGCCGCAGCGCGCGCCTCGTACGCGGTCGGTGGTTCCGAGTCGCGGCGCTGATCGGGGTCAGCGCCGGCTTCGCGCTTGCGATCGGGCCGCTCCTCGGCGTGCTGCTGATCTTCGCCACCGACGCTCCGCTGGCGCTCTTGAACGTCGTCGCCGGCGTCGTGTACGCACTTGCCCTGCCGTTCGTCGCGCTCGTCACGTCATACGTCTACTTCGACGCTCGGGTGCGGAACGAGCTCGAGCGCGAGGAGGCGCCCGACCAGCTGCCGGCCGAGATCGCCCTCGGCTCCTCCTAACGGGGCCGACGCGCGCCCGGAGAGCGCCGCCAGGGCGGCCCTTCACCGTGCAGTGCGCGTGGGGGCTACTCTCGGGTGGGTCGGTCGTCGAGCCGCGCTTCGATCGCAGCTAGGCGCTCCAACACGTCACGCAGAAGCTGCCTCGTATCCTCGTCCGACACTTCACGCCGTCGCTTCTCGTCCTCCGCAGCTGTCTTTTGGTCGGCCGCGACGAACGAGGACGTCACAAGCGCGGTCAGGAAGGCAATGAACGTCACTCCCACGACGATCACCGTGCTTCCCACGATCCGCCCCGGGGTATTGGTTGGGACGAGATCGCCGTAGCCGACCGTGCCGAGCGTGACGATCGCCCACCACAGTCCGTCTCCGAACGTCGGGAACTCGTCTTTGTCAACGAGTGTGATAACGAACCCGGCGACTACACCGAGAACGAGCGTTACGACGACGAGGTATGGGAAGACGCGACGATTCGCGACGGCACGCTGCGTTCGATTTACGATGAGTGACTGGGCCCTCGATCTCGGCACGGATAAGAGCATGCGGGCGAGATCGGACGAAGACCGTGCTGGCCACGCCCGGCCGCCCGTGCGGTCCTACTGAAAGTCGCTGCTCATGGACTCACGCCCCTCGACGAGGGGCGAATGGAAGCAGCTCGTCGGCACCAGGCCGGACGATCCCGACGTGAGACTCCGGGACCTCATTCCAGACACCGGGCAGGTCCCCCAGCGGCTCCGACACGACCACTCTCGTCTCGTCGGACAGACCCTCGAGCTCGGCGGCATCCGGGTAGAGGGCTTTGAGGGTGTCCATCCGCGTGCTGAAGAAGAGGGAGCGTGAGTCGCCTTCGCTCGAGTACCGGAACGCCCAAAGGCTGCGCCCATCCGAGGTCGCAATCGTCATCTGCATCGGCTGCTCGACGCCATGTGCGTGCCCCACGTCTTCGATGACGCCGACCGTGCGCTCAACGGCTGCGATCGGGTCGTCCTCCAGCCCGAAGGAGAGAGCGAGGTAAAACATCGCCTCCGAGTCGGTCGTCCCCTCGATCGACTGGAACAGCGACTCGTCGACCATGAGCAGCAGCTCCCGTCGGATCCGCGAGAACTCGCGGATGAGGCCGTTGTGCATCCAGAGCCAGCGTCCGTGTCGAAACGGGTGCGTGTTCGTCTCCTGGACGGCCGTTCCCGTCGCAGCGCGAATGTGCGCGAAGAAGAGCGGCGACGAAATGCCGGCCGCGAGTTCGCGGAGGTTACGGTCGTTCCACGCGGGATGCGTGCTGCGATAGACGCGCGGGAGCTGCTGGTCGTCATACCAGCCCACGCCGAAGCCGTCGCCGTTCGTCGTGGTCGCTCCAAGCTGCGCGTGGAGGCTCTGATCGATGAGCGAGCGGTCGCGTTTCAAGAGGAGCTCCTCAAGACGGATCGGCGACCCGGAGTAGGCAAGCCATCGACACATGGGGTGTTATCTCCCTTCTGGGTTCGACACGGCGGGAGTTGCGGGAGTGAAGCGTCGGGGGAGCAGGACCGCGGTGACCATCAGGCATACGCGATCGAGATGGCTGTCACGAACGTGTCGAATCCCGCGGTGATCCCGTTGATGGTCTCGTCGGTCACGAGTTTGCGCACGCTGTCGTAGCCGGCGCTGCCGGGAACGAACATGAGGACGCCGGGGACGATGAAGACGAGCGCCATCGAGCCTCCCTCGGTCTCGTCTGCTCGGCGAAGCTACTCCTGGCAGGCGTTCATGACCACATCTGCGGGCCTCTTTCACCCATGTGAATGTGAAGATCTCCTCTGCCGCGAGTCGTGACAACGAAGCTGCGGTAGCTGACTAGGCGGTGTCGGTGCTTGGCTCGGCTTCCAACGCTTGGGCGGGTGCCGCGCCGAACCGAAGCAGAAGGGCGGCGAGCGCGGCGGCGGTGGCGGCAAGGAGCGCGCCGACGAGCAGGCCAGCGTGATAGCCGCCTGTAAGCGCGGCGAGCTGCTCGCTCCCGGAGTGCTCGAGAGAGTCCGTTCTGGCCGTCGCGAGGCTCACCAACGCTGCCAGGCCGATCGCGCCGCCCAACGTGAACGACGTGTTGACGAGCCCTGAGCCGAGCCCGGACTCGGCTCCATCCACATCGCTCATCGCGGACACGAACAGCGGGTTGAAGGCCATCCCCGCTCCGATTCCGACCAGGATCATCCCGGGCATGACATCGAGAGCGAAGCTGCCGTCGACCGGTGCGCGGGACAGCAGGACGAGTCCGAGCGCGACGGACGCGAGACCAGTGGCGAGTGGAGGTCTGATGCCGAATCGGATGACGAGCCGTGCCGAGAGGCCGACCGACACCAGTGCCATGATCACTCTCGGCGCGAAGAAGGCGAGGGCGATCTGAATAGCGCTGTAGCCGAGGACGACTTGGAGGTACAGCGCGGTGAAGAAGAACCACGCGTACTGTGCCGCAGCCCACGATCCGGCAACGACGTTCGACACCGCGATGTTGCGCCGCCGAAGGAGTGGAAGTGGGACGAGCGGGGAGCGAACTCGCCGCTCGATGAGCACGAAGAGCACCATCAGCGCACCCACGCCGGCAAGGACGCCGAGGGTTTGGGTCGACGCCCATCCCCACGTGTTGGCGTTCGCGATGACATAGGCGAGAAGTGTCAGTGAGGTCGTCGCCGTCACAGCACCCGCTACGTCGAGCCGGCGCGCCTCAGACCGGGAGCGTGAGCCCGGAAGCAGCCAAAGCGACAGCGAGAAGAGAGCAATGCCGACCGGCACGTTGATGTAGAAGATCCAGCGCCAATTGAACGCGTCGGTGAGGATCCCGCCGAGTAGAACTCCAATCGCCCCACCCCCGGCCACGACCAGTCCGAAGACGCCCATCGCTTTCGTTCGCTCCTTCGCATCGACGAACATCGTCATCACCAACGACAGCCCGACTGCGGAGATCAACGCACCGCCGACCCCCTGCACGGCACGTGCGGCGATCAGGAGTCCTTGCGACGTCGCGATGCCGCACGCAACGGAAGAAAGCGTGAAGAGCGCAATGCCAGTCAGGAACATGCGGCGATGGCCGAAGTAGTCGCCCAGTCGGCCAGAGAGCAGCAGAAAGCCGCCGGACGTCAGCAGATACGCGTTGACGACCCAGACCAGGGTGTCATCGGGGAACGCGAGGTCCTGACGGATCCACGGCAATGCGACGCCGACGATGACAACATCGAGAATTATCATCATCTCTCCCACACACACAACCGGGAGGGCGAGCCACCGTCTGCGGCCGCTCATGGCGGGCATTACCTCATATCGAGCAACTCGCGTCTACCTACCCCGAGCCGCACACCGCGCCAGGCGGGCCGCGAGACTGGCTAGCAGCCCCACGATGCGTGCTCGAATCGACCGATGAGCGCCGGCGTTCCGAGATCGCCTGACTTTCGGGATACGAGCGAGCTGCCACTCGCCGAGGCGAAGCTCGCCGCACCGAGGGCGCGGGCCGGAATGGTCGAGCGCCCGCGCATCTCGGGAGCACTCGACGCCGGGAACGAAGCCACCCTGACACTTGTTGCCGGGCCACCGGGCTACGGTAAGACAACGGCCGTTCGTGAGTGGTGCTCGAGGCAGGAGGCCGCTCTAGCGTGGGTGACGTTCGACGCCGGCGACAACGACCCGGCTCGCCTCTGGACCTACGTTGCCACCGCCGTCGACAGGGTTCGACAAGGATTGGGTCGTCTCGCGCTGCAGCGTCTTGGCTTCGTCGGTGCGCCGATCGAAGCCCCCATCGACGAGCTGATGAACGCAATCGCCTCGTATGGCCAGAGGCTCGTCATCGTGCTCGACGACCTCCAGAGCGTGACCGATCGGGCGTGTCTGGCGTCGCTCGACTATGCCGTGGGACACCTCCCGGAAAACACGCGGCTCATCGTGATCACTCGGACCGATCCCGCAATTGGACTCGGCTCGCTCCGAGCGTCGGGCTCACTCGCGGAGCTCCGGACCGACGAGCTCGCATTTACCGCAGCCGAGGGACGCCAACTGCTCGTCGAGCGAGCGGGGTTCGACCTTTCGGCAGAAGAGATCGAGACGCTCTGTCAACGGACCGAAGGCTGGCCGGCTGCGCTTACCCTCGCTTCGGCCTGGCTCAATCGGGTCGACGATCCCCAAGCTGCCGTGGTCGAGTTCGGAGGCGATCATCGGTTCGTCGCCGACTATCTGAGCCACGTGACACTCGAGACGCTCGGCGACGACGACCGTCAGTTCCTGATGCAGGCGTCGGTGCTCGAGCGGTTCACCGCCGAGCTGTGCGACGCCGTGTTGGGCCGCACGGACTCCGGCGGGATGCTCGCCGCGTTGGAGCGTGCAAACTTCTTCGTCGCCCGCCTCGAGAGCGGAGGTTGGTTCCGCATACACTCCCTCTTCGCGGAGTTCGCCACCGCTCGGCTCCGCGCATTGGATCCAGCCGCCCCGGCCGAGATTCACGGGCGAGCGGCTCGGTGGCTCGCCGATCGGGGCAGGCCGATCGAAGCGGTCGAGCACGCCGCGAAAGCAGGGGATGAAGGTGCTCTCGCGCGGATCCTGGGCGAGCATCACTTCGTACTGATGACGAAAGGCGGCGACGCACTGCTTCAGGTGGTGCGAACGCTGCCGGACGAGCCCCTCCTCGAGCAGGCCGACGCCATCACGAGCGCGGCGGTGGTCGCCACGTGCCTCGGTGGGCATACCCTCGAACAGCGTCGTCTCCTTCGACTCGCAGACCGGGCCCGAACGGAGAGCCCCGACACCTTTTCCCCGTGGGCCGACGCGGTCGCGCGGCTGGTCGTCGCCCTCTCCGTCGACGCCGAACCCGCGCGAGCAGCGGCAGCCGGACGACGCGCCGTCGAGATCGCCGAGGAGAACGCCGACCTCGCCCTCGTCGCCGCATTGGCGGCGTACGCCCGAGCTCTCTACTTCGATGGTCGCCTCGACGAGGCGTGGTCGGCAGCTCTACGGGCGATCGAGCATCCAGATATCGAGCGTCGTGCCTCCGGGCATGCACACGCTCGCTCGACGCTCGCGCTCGTCGCGGCCGATCGGGGACACCTCGGCGCGGCTCGCAAGCATGCGGAGAAGGCACGAGAGATCCTCGGAGGCGTCGGGTTGAGCCGAAGCTGGCTCGGCGCAAACGCTGCTGCAGCACTTGGCGTCGTCCTCATTGACGAAGGGAGCCACCCGGAGGCCGAGCGTGAACTCGCCTACGCGGAGGGCGTCTTCCGAGACGAGGTAGCGACGCTCCATCACGCCTGGCTGCTCGTCCTGCTTGCCTATGTCCGCTGCCGGCGCGGTCGGCTCGACGAAGCCGAGACCACAGCCCGGCTGGCCCGCGAAGAACTGGACGAGCTCGCCCACGACGGACGCGTGGCGAAGCTCGCCGCCGAGGTCGAGCGGGAGATCGAGCAGGCAAGGAGACGGGCGAGCGACGGTGAGGTTCTCGATCCTCCGACGCCCGCTGAGCTCGCCGTGCTGCGCCTGCTGGCCTCGGAGCTCTCTGTCCCGGAGATCGGAGAGCAGCTCTTCCTCTCGCCGAACACCGTCCGATCGCATACACGTTCGATCTACCGCAAGCTCGGCGTCAACTCGCGCACGGAAGCGGTTGCTCGCGCAGACGTGCTCGCTCTGCTCGAACGACCGGAATCACCCATGTGAAGAGCTCTCGAGGAGCTCGTCGATCACCGCAACGGTGCGATGCTCGAGTCATCACGGTTCGCGAATACACAGTGATCGTCGAAGGCGAGCTCAGCGACGAGCTCAGTCCTACATTTGCAGGCATGACGCTCACGCGCGAGGGCGGAACTACGACGTTGGTCGGACGCGTGCGCGACCAGGCCGAGCTCCAGGGGTTGCTGCAGCGCGTCTCCGACCTCGGACTCACCCTGCTCACAGCGACGGCGAAGGACGCCCATGACCGGCGCTGAGACCGAGTCGAGTCGGGACCGCCCGCGGGCTGTCGTTGAGATCGACGCGGCGGCGCTCTCGCGCGTGTCCTCGGCGCCGACCTGGCTGCGGGATCTCGGGCTCCTCGCCCGGTCTCTCCTCGGTGTTTCGCTGTTGGTCATCGGCGCGACATGGCTCGCGGCCGCCGCGTCATCGATCGTGGTCCCCGTCATCCTCGGCGTCGTCGCATCGGTAGCGGCTCGCGTTGTGAGCTGGCTGCAATCGCACGGCGCGGAGCGGGCGGCGTGCCCACCTCGCCGACAAGCCGACCACTTTGGGCGTTCTTGCACCGGAATTCGCGGTCGACGACGGGAATCCACATATTGGGCGGCGTCGCCGGGATGAGCATGGAGGAAAGGAGGCTTCCGTGAGTCAATACCCGTTGATCTCGGATCATGGCTTGATCGGCGACCTGCAGACGGCGGCACTCGTCGCGACGGACGGCACCATCGACTGGTTCTGCACCCCGCGCTTCGACTCGCCGAGCGTCTTCGCGTCGCTGTTGGACGAAGAGCGTGGCGGTCGGTTTCGGATCGCTCCTTCCGCTCCGGGCTACGTCACGAAGCAGCTGTATTTCCCGGACACGGCGATCCTGATCACGAGATTCATGACGCCCGACGGCGTCGGAGAGGTCGTCGACTTCATGCCGATCGTGGCTCCGGAGCGCGCCACGGACCACCACCAGCTTGTCAGGCTCGTCCGTGTCGTTCGCGGAGAGATGGAGTTCACCCTGGAGTGCGAGCCTCGTTTCGACTACGGCCGGGCTCCGCACGAGATGGAAACGACGGATAGGGGAGTTATCTTTCGCTCCGGGGAGCTCCAGCTCTCGCTGCGTGGCACGGTCGCGCTCGAGCGGCAGGGAGCCGACGCACGCGCCACTTGGCGCGCCCGCGCGGGAGAGCTTGGCGGATGGGTCCTGGAGTCGGCCGCGATAGGCGAGTTGGCGAAGCTCGAGCGTCAGGACATCGTCGAGTACTTCAACCAGACCGTGCGTTTCTGGCGCGAATGGCTCGGCCGCTCGACGTACCGAGGTCGCTGGCAGGAGGCGGTGCACCGCTCCGCGATGACGCTCAAGCTGATGACCTACGCGCCGACAGGAGCGCTCGTTGCGGCACCCACCACGAGCCTGCCGGAGCAGATCGGCGGCGAGCGGAACTGGGACTACCGCTTCACGTGGGTCCGCGACGCCTCCTTCTCCGTCTATGCGCTGCTCGGTCTCGGATACACGGAGGAGGCCGCCGCCTTCTGCCGATGGCTCGCCGAGCGGGTCGCGGAGCGGCCGGCCCACGCCCCGACACCCCTGAAGATCATGTACCGCATCGACGGCTCGCCCGATCTCGACGAGGAGGTGCTGGATCACCTCGAGGGATATCGTGGATCTCGTCCGGTCCGGATCGGCAACGGAGCCTCCGATCAGCTGCAACTGGACATCTTCGGCGAGGCGTTCGACTCGATCGAGCTTGCCGAGAGGCGGGGGATCGGCATCGCATACGACGGCTGGACGCACTTGTGCCGGATGCTCGATTGGTTATGCGACAACTGGGATCGGCCAGACGAGGGCATTTGGGAGACACGCGGGGGCCAACAGCACTTCGTCTACGGCCGCCTGATGTCCTGGGTCGCGATGGATCGTGGCGTGCGTCTCTCCGACCGCCTTGGACGCACCGGCGATGTCGGACGTTGGCGGAGCGCGCGGGAACAGATCTACCGCCAGATCTACCAGAAGGGCTGGAGCAAGGAGCGCGCCGCCTTCGTCCAGCAGTACGGGTCGAACGTGCTCGATGCCTCGAACCTCCTCATGCCGCTCGTCGGCTTCGTGGCGCCGCGCGATCCGACGTGGCTCTCGACGCTCGACGCGATGGACGGCGAGCTCGTGTCAGACAGCCTTGTCTATCGCTATGACCCGAGCGCGTCGCCGGACGGATTGAGGGGATCTGAAGGGACGTTCTCGATCTGCACGTTCTGGTACGTCGACGCACTCGCTCGCTCCGGTCGTCTCGAGGATGCTCGATTGACGTTCGAGAAGATGCTCACGTATGCGAACCACGTCGGGCTGTTCTCCGAAGAGATTGGTCTCACTGGCGAGCAGCTCGGCAACTTCCCTCAGGCATTCACGCATCTGTCGCTGATCAACGCCGCGATGAACCTCGATTTCCAGCTCGACCATGGCCCCGGCTGGGTGGACGTGGTCGCGCCGGCGGGTGGCGCGCGATGAGGGTGGCTCATACGCGCGAAGACGTTTCCTTGTGGCTGGGAGGACGCCCTACACGAGTGGGGATGGCACGGTGTCGTGGACGCCGGAGCGGCGAGAGGTTGCCTGGATCCCCTTGAGGGATCGGTGCAGGCCGAGTTCGCGGACGGGAAGACGCTGAGTCTCGGCGTGGGTGGCACATCTCAACCCCGTTCCAAGAGACGTGGGGTACTCGCCTCTGACTGAGCCGGGAAACTTGCCGATCCGCGGACCTGATCCCTGGTGCGTTTGCTTCACAAGGATCGGGGACTCTTGCGATCGGCGTGACCGACTACGTGAGCACGTACGCGTCCGGTCGCTACCGCAACCGTCGCGATGGTCATGACGGTGGGGCCTGCTCGCCGCCACGCTCCCGGGAGGGTCGGTCGCCGAGCCCGGCTTCGATCACCGCGAGACGGTCCAGTACTTGACGCAAGAGCTGCCTCGTGTCCTCATCCGACCCTTCACGCCGCTGCCTCTCTTCCTCTGCAGCTTTCTGCTGGTCGGCGGATATGAATGACGACGTTACAACCGCCGTCAGTAAGGCGATGAACGTCACTCCCACGACGATCACGGTGCCGCCTACGATGCGACCAGGGGTGTTGGTCGGGACCAGATCGCCGTAGCCCACCGTGCCGAGCGTGACGATCGCCCACCACAAGCCGTCTCCGTACGTAGGGAACTCCTCTCGATCCACAAGGGTGACGACGAACCCTGCGAGTAGACCAAGCATGAGCGTCACCACCACGAGGAATGGGAAGACGCGGCGACTTGCGACAGCGCGTTGTGTTCGCTCCGCAATGAGCGACTGCATCCTCGAGCTCGGCACGGCCACAGCATGCGCATGAGACCGGACGAGGTGCGCTACGCGTTGCGCTGACGCTCGCCTTCGTGCTCACCGCATGCTCGGCGCAACAACCGTGGCGATGCAGTCGCCCGCGCCGAGGCGCTTGGTCTGGTGGGCGAAGCGCGATCACCCATGAAACACGCGTGATCGCTTCCAGACGACGTCGAGGACGTCGAGCCAGATCCAGGTGTTGATCTCGTAGATGAAGGGATTGCCGGTCACGACGCTCCTGGCCCTGTCGGGCCGGTGGGCCGACAGGGCCCAGAGCATGTCACGGTGCAGCCGTCTTCCGAGAACCGACGAGCCGGTTCACGTAGGTGAATCGCGCAACCTCCGCCTGCGCCCGCGAAGAGCGCCTGTATCGTCGCCGCTCCCTCGACCAAGCGACCCGAAGGAGGTCAGAGCGTGCGCAGCTCCCCGATTGCGAGGCTCGCCCGGGCCCTGGCGCAGGCCCGGTCCCGGCTCTACGAGCTGGGCCTAAGCCTCACGTTTTCCGCGGTGCGGTCACGTGAGCCAGCGGCAACGGTCGTCACGTTCAAGAAGTCACGAGGTCGCTGATGACCATCTGCCGCGTTGCGTTCGCGCTGGTCCTGCTCGTCGTCCTGACCGCCTTCACCGGGTGCGGTGGAGACGACGAGACCACCACGACGACGGTCACAGAGACCGAGACGACTGCGTCCGAGGCACCGGCCGGACCGGCGGTGGCGAAGCTCCAGGAGGTGATGACGTCGCTCGGCTACTACTCCGGACCGATCGACGGCATCTATGGGGACGCGACGACAGAGGGCGTCAAGGCCATGCAGGAGGATCTTGGCGTCACCGTCGACGGCATCTACGGCCCTCAGACCCACGCTGCGCTCGGCGACAAGGCGGCTTCGATCGTGACCCAGGTACAGACAGTGCTCACGGAGTACGGGTACTACGACGGCGAGATCGACGGGTCCTACGGTCCGGAGACCCAAGCGGCCGTGATGGAGCTCCAGCAGGACCTCGGAGTGACCGCAGACGGCCGAGTGGGGCCGGAGACCGTGAACGCGTTCAACGAGGCCGTGGCTAACGGAACGATCAAGCCCGCTTAGAGCCGCTGCTTCGGACTGACGACTCACGTTCGCTGGTTCACGCGGGTGAATCGGATCGGCTCGGAACTACTGTCGGCGGCCGCGCGACGAGAGGGTCGCTGCTCGGAGCGGGAATGGCGGCGGTCGCCGCGAGCGCGACGACAGCCGCGATCAGGCCGAGCACGAGCGCTCGCGTGAAGCCCTCGTCGGCGGGGGCCTGCCCGAGCACGCCGGCTGAGATCACCAGCGCGGCCGCGATCTGCGTGCCCAGCGCGGCACCGGCCGTTCGGCTCACGGCCGTCGTCGCAGCGAACGCCGACGTGCGGCCGTGGTCGACGGAACCGACGACCAGATTCGTGAGCGCGGCGATCGCCAGGCCGATTCCGAGCCCGACGGGCACGTTGCCGATGACGAGGACGGCGACGGAACGGTCAGCAGCAGCGAGGATGGCGTAGCCGAGCGCCTCCGC
>Ga0081538_10004268_pt1 | contig 13245 bp, 12 predicted proteins | sample TabmetS5T2R1_FD_71022 | JGI IMG/M metagenome (GOLD analysis project Ga0081538, IMG submission 71022) | Tabebuia heterophylla rhizosphere microbial communities from the University of Puerto Rico - S5T2R1 | ecosystem: Host-associated > Plants > Roots > Rhizosphere ...
TCGGCGAGCCCGATGACCCCGATCCGGCGAAGGTATCCGTGCGTCATCCGCGTGCGCGGGGTCGTGGAATCAACCATCTAGTGCGGCCGGCGCGCGAGCGCCCACACGTTGCGGCGTACGATCGGTAGGCGCGCGGCGGCGACAAGGATCGGCGGACGGCGGTGGCGGCCGCCCCAGCGGGAGACGATGCTCGTGCCCGGCATCACCGACTCATAGCCGGTCCGATCGATCTCGAAGCCCTGGTCGGAGAACAGGAGCCGGAACGCCTTGCGCGTGAACGGCCTGCGGTGGGTGTAGTCGTCCCACACCCACCGCTGGGCGTCGGGGGAGGAGGCGAACGCCCGCCCGCCGGGGCGCAGCACGCGATGGACTTCGCGCACCACGTCAACGGGGTCCGCCACGTGCTCCAGCACGTCCTTGAGCACCACGCCGTCGAAGCTCGTGTCGAGAAACGGCAGCGGTTGTTCGACGTCGGCCAGGATCACATCGCGACCGCGGGCACGCGCAGCGTCGACCGCCTCCGTCGAGACGTCAATGCCGGTGTAGTGCTCGAAGTGGTCGCCCAGCCAGGCGCTCCCGCAGCCCACGTCGAGCAGCCGCGTGCCGGCCGGGAAATGGCGGGTCACGTCGCGCCAATATCCCGGCTGCTCGTGCCACTCGAAGTAGCCCATCGAGGCGCACGCTATAGAGCGATCCGTAGCATCGCGGCCGTGCCGCGCCCCCGACACGTGATGCTCAACGCACTGTTTCTCGACCCCTCCGTCTCCGGGGGGCCGGAGACATACCTGCGGGGCCTTGCGCCCGAGCTGGCACGAGTGGCGCCGGGCACACACTTCACGGTCGTCAGCACGCGCAGCGGGGCGGACGCTCTGCGGGCGGACGGCTGGGATGCATGGGCTGACGTGCGCGGTCTGCCCTGTGAGGACGGCCAGCGCCTTCGGAGAACGGCCGCGGAGCAGCTTCTACTACCCATCCTGGCCCGGCGTCTGAAGGTCCACCTGCTGCACAGCCTCGCGAGCGTCGCGCCCGTGCGAGCCGGCGTGCCTGCCGCAATCACCCTGCACGACGTCACCTTCCTCCGCATGCCCACGTTTGGCCGGGTGACGACCTTCGGCATGGGGCAGCTGATGGCCCGCGCCTCGCGTAACGCCGACTCCCTGATGGCGGCGTCCGTAGCGGCGCGAGACGAGATCTGCCGGGTCCTTGGACTTGATCCCGCGGCCATCACGGTGATTCCGCACGGTGCGGGTCGGCCCGCGGCAGTCGAGCCGGCCGCGGAGGAGGACGTACGGCGGCGTTATCGGTTGGGTGAGAACCCGGTCGTCCTCTGCGTGGCCGCGAAGCGCCCGCACAAGAACCAGGAGCTGCTGCTGCGCGCGCTTCCGCTGCTGCCGGGGGACACGCTGGTCGCCCTCGTGGGGCATGCCGAGCCCTACGAGGTGAAGCTGCGCCGCCTGGCCCGCGAGCTCGGGCTCGACCCGCGCGTGCGCTTCATCGAGTACGTGTCCGACGCCGAGCTGGAGGGGCTTTGGCGGCTGGCCACCTGCGCCGCCTTTCCCACGCTGGGGGAAGGGTTCGGCCTCCCTGTGCTGGAGGCGATGGCTCGCGGCGTACCGGTGGCATGCAGCGACCTTCCCGTGCTCCGCGAGGTGGGCGGCCAAGTGCCTCATTACTTCGATCCGGGCGACGAGGCAGCGGCCGCTCGGGCAATCGAGGCTGCGCGGGCGGATCCCGAGGCCGGCCGCGCCGGACGCGAGCGGGCCTCCGGGTTCTCCTGGGAGGCGGCCGCGCGCGGCACCGTCGCCGCCTATGAGAACGCGCTGGCGGCGGTCTGATGCACGTTGGCCTCAACCTCGTCTATCTCGTGCCCGGAGCCACCGGCGGGATGGAGGTCTTCGCGCGTGAGCTGATCCCGGAGCTTGCGGCCCTACCAGGGCTGCGGATCACGGCGTTCGTCAACCGCGAGGCCGCTGCGGGCGGCGGCGGTCCGTGGGGTGAGCTCATTCCGATGCAGGTGGTGCCCGTGCACGCCCGCAACCGGCTCGCGTGGGTCTTGGGAGAGCAGCGTCATCTGCCGCGGATGGCCGCCGTCGCGGGCTGCGACGTCGTGCACAGCCTGGCGTCCACGGCGCCGCTGCACGGGCCGTTCGCGCGGGTCACCACGATCCACGACCTCATTTACAAGCTCGTGCCCGAGTCCCACTTCGGTGTGCGAGGGCTCGGCATGCGGGTACTGGTGCCGGCCGCCGCGCGCCGTTCCCACCGCGTTATCGTCGACGCCGATTTCACACGCGAGGACCTTGTCCGTCATCTGGGGACTCCGCGCGGCAAGGTGGATGTTGCGCCGCTGGGCGTGTCGGTTCCCGGTGGGATAGCGGCCACGCCGGAGGGGGAGCTCAGGGGCAAACTCAATCTCGACGAGCGGCCGCTCGTGCTCTCGCTGTCCGCCAAGCGGCCGCACAAGAACCTGCCGCGACTCCTGCGCGCCGTGGCGAAGCTTCCCCCCCACCGCCGCCCCTCGCTGGTGGTGCCCGGCTACTCGACTCCGCACGAGCGAGAGCTGCGGGAGCTGGCTGCGGCGTTGGGTATCGGCGACCGCGTGCGCCTCCCCGGCTGGCTCCCGATCGAGGACCTCGAGGGCCTCTACGACGCCGCGACATGCGTCGTCTTCCCCTCTCTCTACGAGGGCTTCGGGCTGCCGGTGTTGGAGGCGATGGTGCGCGCGGCGCCGGTCGCATGCTCGAATCGCTCGTCGCTGCCCGAGGTGGCAGGCGACGCGGCACTCCTGTTCGACCCCGAGGACGTGGAGGCGATCCGAGCGGCGCTCGAGCGACTGCTCGCCGACTCGGAGCTGCGAAGCCGCCTGAGCGAAGCTGGGCGAGAACGGGCGGCCGCGTTCACGTGGCGGCGAACCGCCGAGCTGACTGCCGCCAGCTACGAGCGGGCGCTCGCGGGGCACCAGCCCGGTAGCTAGCCTCGGCGCCGACATGCTTGGCGGGCGTCCCCCCTCGATGGTCGCGAAGGAGGCTCTGAGCGCGCGCAACTACGCCGCGCTCTGGCGGATGTGGCGTGTCTACCCGAGCTTCCGCGAGAGCGTCGCCCGCTACTTGCTCGCGCGCGGCGAGTACCCCTACGAGTGCCAGGCGCGGACGCCCGCCGGGCTCGTGGCGCCGACGCTCTACAGCACCCACGACATGTGGACCATGAACGAAGTCTTCTGTCGCCAGGACTACGCGGCGGACCCAGGCGCCAAGGTCGTCGTCGATATCGGCTCGAACATCGGAATCAGCGCCCTCTTTTTCCTGACCACGAGCCCGTGTCACTGCTGGCTGTTCGAGCCGGTCCCGCGGAACGTGGAGCGCCTGCGTCGGAACCTGAGCGGATACGAGGACCGCTTCGAGCTGCGGCAGGTCGCCGTGGCGGAGGCGGGCGGGCGCGTGGAGTTCGGGGTCGAGGACAGCGGCCGCTACGGCGGCATCGGCGTCAAAACGGGACGCACAATGGAGGTGGCGTGCGTGGGGATCAACGACGTCCTGGAGGAGGTCCTCGAGTCTGCCCCGGCCGTCGACATCCTGAAGATCGACACCGAGGGAACTGAGCTCGACATCATCCGGGCGGTTCGACCCGAGCTGCTACGCAGGGTGCGGACGGCCTACCTCGAGGTCGAGCGGCGGCCGGAATCCGCACCCGAGCCGTTCGCCTCCGCGTTTCGCAGTCAGACCTGGGTGCTCCACAACCGCGCGCCGAGCGCCTAGCCCTTCTTGACGAGCACCTTGGCTAGCGTGTTCGGCGGCGAAAGAACGTCGAAGCGCTCACGCAGCCATCCATCCAGCTCCGGCGACATGTACTCCTCGAAGATCTCCTCTTCGACCGAGTCGCGCCTGTAGTGCTCGAGCAGCTCTGGCGTCCAGTCCTTGCAGAAGGTTGTGGTGACGAAGTATCCGCCGGGCACGAGGCCGGCGGTCAGCGCCTCGACGGCCGTCCGCGCGTCGCGGACATGCTCGAAGCTCGACCAGTCGATGACCAAGCCGTACTGATGCCCGTCGGAGCCGGTGTCGTAGAAGTCTTCCTCGCTCTCGGCTTTGACGAGGATCGGCTCCAGGCCTCGGACATCCGCCATGAACCGCTGGAAGTCCAGGTACTCGCTCATCACATCGATACAGACTGTGCGATAGCCGGCGGCGGCAAAGGCCAGACCGCTGTGGGCCACGCCGCAACCGAAGTCGAACACGGATACCTGCTCCGGGCCGCCGAGCTCTTCGAGGCGCTTCAGCAGCCCGTCGAAGATCCAGTACAGGTCGTGCCGCTCGGGGTCCATGCGGCTGAACAGGCTGTACATGTGGAGGATCCCCTGCGTCACCACGTCCAAACCGAGCTGCTCGCGATACCGCTCCTTTCGGGGATCGTCCTCGTAGAACCAGGGCACGCAATACGGCGCCTTCTGCCCGATCTCCCAGCCGAAGTACTCGACGAGCTCGCAGTGGCGGGACTCTCGGTCCTCTAGATCCGGGTGGGCACGCAGCGCTCGTATCCAGATCTCATGGGCACGTTCGTGCTCGTCCCTGGGAAACGCGCGCTCCTCTGCGGTCGACCGAGACGGCGCAGCGGCCGGAACCCCGGACTCTTCGCGTTGACGGCGGTAATCGCGAAGCATTTCGCGACTATCGAGCGCGGCAGCCCGGAGGCGGCGGGCGAGGCTTTTCGGCTGAACGGTCATGGCGGAGTGGGCCAGCCTAGTGGTGCTCCACCCGGTCTGCGGTATACGCAGTGGAGACCCGTTCCAGCGACGAGGCGAGCGACAGGCGGCGTGCATTGCGGGCGAACCAGGCGGCGGTCGATCGGCGCAGCTCCATGCCGCCGGCCATGGCGCGAGCGATCGAAGCGGCAAGTTGCTCCGGTGAGGCGGAGGACGCGATGAAGCCATTCACCCCCTCCTCCACCAGCTCTGTGGCCGCATTGTCCTCGTCGCGTACGACGACGCTCGGCGTTCCGACCGAGGCTGCTTCGATCACGACCATGCCGTAACCCTCGCGTCGGGAGGGCAGGATCATGCAGGCGGCCGTTCGAAACGCTTTCTCCACCTCCGCCGCGTCCACGAATCCGGGCACGGACACCACCTCGTCGAGATCGAGGTCCTGCACCAGCCGGCGCACGACCGGGCGGTCCGGTCCGTCCCCGAAGATCACGCAACGCAGGTCCGGTGCCCCGCGACGGAGTGCCGCCACGGCCGGCACGATCGCCGGGACCCGCTTCTCGGGAATGTGTCGGCCCGCGAACACAACCACCGGTTCGGCGGGCAGTGGCTCGTGCTCCTCGAGCGACCCTGCATATTCGCCCTCGAGCAAAGTGACGTCGCCCCGCACGCCACCCTCGCGCAACCGGCGCGCGTGAAGGCGCGAGAAGCAGAATGCGCGCTGCGGGATGCGCAGGCACAGCGCCTGTACCGCGTAGCCGATCCGACCGCCGACTCGCCCGAAATACTCGTTCCAGTAGCCGCGGCTCCACACCTCGTGCCAGTCGACGACGAGCTGGAAGCGGCCAAGTAGCCGAGCCGAGCCGGCCGCCAGCAGCGAGAAATACGGAAACGAGGCGGTCTGGACGACGTCGTACCGCCTGCCGTGTCGAAGCAGGTGGTAGAGCACGCCCAGCCCGAAGACGAGCGGCGGGAGGACCCGGCGCCGCCCTCCCTCGGTGTACAGGGCCATGCGCGGCCCGACGGCGACCACGAGCACCCCAGCTACCTCACCGCGCTCACCCCGCTCCCACTGACGCAGCGTGAGGTACGTGACCTCGTGTCCCTCAGTCGCGAGCCGCTCTCCCAGATTGCGGTACCAGCGCTCGGCGCCGCCGACCGTGTAGGGGAAGAGGCAGTCGTAGACAAGACAGATTCGCACCGGACGGTGGAGCCTTCCAGACCGTCCGCTACCATCGCCGCGCGAAGGGCGCGACTTCCGCCCAGCTCACGCGTTCTTGCGGTTTGAGTCAACCAGCCGCACGAGGCTCGTTTCCCTGAGCACAGTCGAACAGACAAGACGCCCGCCCGCCGCCGACGCGGGGCCCGACGAGTCCATCAGCGTCTCGATCGTGATTCCCTGCCTCAACGAGGCTTCGTCGATCGAACGCTGCGTGGCGAGGGCACGCGAGGCGCTCGACAGCCAGGGTTGGCGGGGTGAGGTGATCGTCATCGACAACGGGTCGGAGGACGGGAGCGCCGAACTGGCGAAGAGGGCAGGCGCCGTTGTGGTCCATGAGCCCCGACGCGGCTACGGCAGCGCCTACCTCGCTGGCTTCGCGGCGGCGACGGGTGAGTACATCGTGATGGCCGACGCGGATCTCACCTATGACTTCGGCGACATCCCCCGCTTCGTCGAGGAGCTCGACAGGGGCGCCGACCTCGTGATGGGCGACCGTATGAAGGGCATCCAGCCGGGCGCGATGTCATGGCTGCACCGTTACGTCGGGAACCCTGTGCTGAGCCGGACACTCAACCTCTTCTTCCGCACGGGCGTACACGACGCCCACTGCGGCATGCGCGCGGTCCGCCGAGCCGTGCTGCCACGGCTCGACCTCCGTACCACCGGCATGGAGTTCGCCTCCGAGATGATCGTCCGGGCGGGCAAGGAGCGGCTCGAGATCGCCGAGATCCCGATCGCCTACCACCCTCGTCAGGGCGAGTCGAAACTCTCGAGTTTCCGGGACGGCTGGCGCCATCTCCGCTTCCTGCTCGTGCACAGCCCGAACTGGCTGTTCATCGTGCCCGGTGCGGTGATGGCGCTCCTCGGCGCGCTGATCGCGCTCACCGTCCTGTTGCAGATCGAGATCCTCGGCCGCGAGTGGGACCTTCACTCGATGGTCGCCGGGGCGCTCCTCATGATCGTGGGTACGCAGACGGTTGCTCTCGGGCTCTGTGCCCATGCCTACGGGACCTATTTCATGGGTGAGCGGGATGCCTGGTTCGACCGGATGCGTGCTCGCTTCCGGCTGGAGCACGGGCTCCTGGCGGGGGCGCTCTTGATACTGACGGGCCTGGTGCTGATAGGCGTGATCGCCGGCGTGTGGGTGGATCGCGGATTCGGCGCCCTCTCGGAGGAACGCCTCGCCGTGCTCGCCGCGGCGCTCGTCATCATCGGTGTGCAGGTGTTCTTCTCGTCGTTCCTGCTCAGCATCCTCGGCCTGCGCCGGAGCCCATCCGCGCTGACCGAGGCCGCTCAGCCGGAGTCCCGGAAGCTCGAGAGCATCGAGTAGACGGCGGCGGCGGGCAGGCCGAGGGCTACGAGCAGGACCACGAGCCAGATGAACACGGGCCCGAACAGGCCGGGCTTGAACGCCGCGGCCCGGTCCACCAGCTTGTCGGCTCGCTCGAGAACGCTTCCACTGTCGCCAGACAGGAAGCGGACGGAGATGTCCGGCACGACCTCCACGCCGTCGACCCGCATTTCGGCGCGCGCGATGACCGTGCGGACGTCGGTTGTGCCGAGCAGCGCGACGCGCCGCTTCCCGCGGTTTGCGACGCAGAGGGTGCCGATCACAGAGCGCCGGGGCGGGCTGATCCGGGCACGCAGCGCCGAGGGCGGTTTGTATCCGCCCTCGATGATGGCGGTCTGCCGGTAGCCGGGCCCCTCCGCGACAACGGCCAGCCGGGGGCTGGGCCGCCGGGCGGCAAGGGCGGTGAGCTCGACAATCTCGGCGTCGCTGTCGAACGCCACCTCAAAGAGGCAGGCCTCCGAGCCACGGTTGAGCCCGACCCTCTCCTCGGCGAAGTAGGGCGGTGGCACCGGAACGCCGGATACATCCTCGCGATCTCGAGTCAGATACGGGATGAACCACGCGACGCAGGCGATCAGAAGGCCGAGGCCGGCACCGAGAGCGGCGAACGTACGCGGCGATGGGAGCGCGCTACGCATAGAACCTCACGAAGGCGATGCCGAGCCCGCTGAGCGATAGAGCGATCCCGGCGGCCACGAGGCCACCGGTGGCGAGAGCGCCCAGTCGGCGCGGCAGGGCCACCACCACTGCGGTCACGCCGATCGCCAGGATCGGCAGCAGCGGGAGCAGGTAGCGGCCCGTGAATAGCGGATCGGCCGGGTTGGTCAGCATGCTGTTGTACGCCGTCACGTGCAGCAAGGCGATCAGCGAGAGGCCGGTGAGGAGTAGGAACGCGATGATCGGCCAGTTGCGCTTGACCGCCTCCAGACGGGTCACCGCGACCGTGTAGAGGGCGAACAGCAGGAGCACCGTCGCGACCCCCAAGAGGTCGGTCACGAAGCGCGGAAACTCGACCTCGAGGGAGGCGAACTCGCCGTAGAACGATTGGACGTAGACCTCCCGGAAGCCGTAGTCCTGGACGCCGATGGTCGGTTGCATGAACTGCAGCTTCGGCAGGTAGAACTGCCACACATAGGAGAGGAGCTCGCGGACGTTGAAGGCCTTCTCGCCAATCCGCCCGATCTCGCCGCCGTAGATGGCGCCCCCGCCAGAGACTCCGGATGTAAATACGAACACGATTGCCAGACCGAGTCCCGCTATCCCCAGGCTGAGAGCTGCTCCTCGCAGCGCCAGCCGGGGCGCTGGGCGCCATCGCAGATATGCGATCCCGAGCAGAACCAGGAGGGCGCCGATGATTGCGAGCCCCCGGCCGTGGGTGAGAACGGAGGCCGCCGCAGCGGTTCCGGCACCGAGCATTCGTTTGCCGGTTGGTCCATGGCGGAGGATGCGCAGCCCGACATAGATGAACGCCGTCCAACTGAGCACGAGCAAGATGTCGGCGTTGATGCTCGCGCCAAGCATCGCGAGCTTGGGCTGCAGCGCGACGGTCGCCGTAGCAAGGGTTCTGGCCCAGAGCGGGGCGAAAAGCTCCGAGGCGATCAGCCACATGAAAGCGACGGCGGCCAGGTAAATGGCCGCGCTTCCCAGCCGCGTCAGGTAGAAGCGGTTGAAGAAGGAGCCACCGGGGGCCAGGTGGTAGGGAATTGCCTCGAGCGCGTAGTACAGCGGCGGATTCTGTCCGACCGAGTTCGGGCCGTCACCGTTCGCGCTCGCCTCGTCGGGCAGCGACGCCTCGACCTCGCGCCAACGCCTCTCCTCCGCCTCCGTCCACCCGGGACGCATGCCAAGGACCCCAATGAGCGCGTGGAGGTTCTGCCACCGGATCGCCTCCGCTTGCTCGCTGGAGAAGTTCGCGCCGCTCCCGCCGGTCTGCTCCGGCGCATTGCCCGTCTCGGCCAGGTGCTGGACGTACGCGAAGTGCGACAGCTCGTCAGGGCCCTGAAAGGGTGGCATCACAAATGCCCAGGCCGCCACTTGGATCGCCGCGACCGCGAGCAGTGCAGCGAGCGGCCGGGGGACCGTACGCGCCCGCGCAACCGCCCGAGTGATTGCCGCCTGCGGAGAAAGCCCTCGGGCGCGTGTGCGGATCGCTCCGGGAGCCATGCGGGACAACGCCTCGACGATCATGCGCCCGTCAAGTGCGACCGCTCTCCAGGGGCACGTCCGCGGCGTCTGCCGCCGCCTCGCGCAGGCAGCGTTCAAACTGCTCGCCCGAACGCTCCCAGGTCCGTCCCGCCACAAGCCGCTGTCCTGCCTCGCTCCGCCGGGCACGAAGGCCGCGATCGTCGAGCAGTCGCTCGACCGCATCGGCTAGAGCAAGCGGGTCGAACGGGGCGAACGTCAGGCCGTCGTCCCCCCCGAGCGCTGCCCGCACGCTCGGCGTGTCGAGCTCCACGCACGGAAGCCCGCAGGCCATCATCTCCTGGCTCACGCGCGAGTAGTTGGTGAGCGAGAGGGAGACGCCCACCGTCGCCTCCGAGTACAGGCGCGTGAGCTCGGCCTCGGGAAGGATGCCTGCGTGACGGTAGGGGAACGAAGTGCGCATCGGATGCTCCTCTCCAAACAACACCAGCCGCACCGCGGGGCGCCGACGGTGCAACTCCGCCAGCGCCAGCAGTGCGAGGGGCACCGCCCGCCGGGGAGTGGAGCGCCGAGCGTAGAGGACCACCGTGTCGCTCCTCCGCTCGACCTCCAGCGGCCGGTAGACCTCGTGGTCCACACCGAGGGCGAACCAGTCGGCGCGGGCGCCGAAGCGCTGGCGCAGGAGCTCGGCCAGCCAGGGCCCGGCCGTTACGTGGAAGAGACCCTCCGAGTAGGTCTGTTCCGCCCAGCGGGCCTCCGCGGAGGCGGGGAAGAAGTCCGGCTCATAGTCCTGCACGAGGTAGGCGCGCGCAGCACAGTCGGGGAGCAGGAGCGCCCGTGGGACGGTCTCCCAGCCGGTCGCCACGACGACGTCCGCGCCTGCCCAGGACCAGAACCCACTGTGCACTTCGGCCGGGACCGATCCGAAGTAGTCGCGAAGCCGCCTGTCCACGCGCCGCCCCGACTCGGGGGTGCGGCGGTGTGGGTCCTCGAGCCAAAGCGAGCACGAGTGGCCGCGATCTGCCATCTCCCGAAGCAGCGCAAGGATCGTCGAGAGCCCGCCGCTTCCACGTGTGAAAGGCGGCACGAGGAAGGCAATGCTAAGCCGCTCCTGGAGGGCGAGCTCCGTACCCGGCCGCAGGGGAGCGCGCCCCTCGCGGGCGAGAGCGGCTATCGCATCGAACCTGTCTCGGCCCCGCATGAGCCCGAGCGGATGCGCGACGCGTCGTGCCAGGTCCCGAATCACGCCGAGTCGTCGCTACTGGTGCCCGACAGTGGGAGTCCCAGACGGCGCTCGAGTTCATGGATGTACGCCCGCCATTCGGTGAACCGGTCCTCGAGCGTCTCTAGCTGCTCGGCGAGGGACTTGAGGACGGCGAGATCACTCTCGCGCTGGCGCTCCCAGCGGCGCTGTTCCACCAGGTCGGCTTCGCCCACCGCGGCGGCGCCGCCCAACTGCGTCGCACCTGGCCCCATGCCGACCAGGAAGTGGGTGGGCACTGCGCTAGCCGGGGACTCGACCTCGACGGCCTGTTGGCCGTCGTCCGCGCCATCGACCCGCGCGAGCGAGCCCTGAAGTGCGAACTGACGTGCCACCACGTGATCGTCGGGCAGTAAGCGCCGGAGCTCCTCGAACGCACCCTCTCCCCACATCGTGTGGTGGAAGGGGTTCTTGATCGACCAGAAGGCGTCGTTGGGAACGCTGAGTGCCACCGTAAAGCCGCGTTGCTCCGCGAGCTCCACGAGCGTAGCCATCAGCGGGACGAAGCTGGTCAGGTGCTCGATGACCTCGAAGCACGTGACGCACCCTCCGTCGGGATTCTCCTCCACGAGCCCCTCCCGCACCCGCCGCAGGTCGTCCTCAACCGTGAGGTCCGCTCGGAGGGTCACCGTGCGCTGCGACTGGATCTCGCGCTTGGCCTGCTGGAGGGCTTCGTCTGCGACGTCGACGAGCACGGCGCGCCCATCGAAAGACCCGCCCAGCGCGGCCGCGGCAGCGACCCCGTTGCCGCAGCCGAGATCGCACCACACGGGAGCGTCGCGGATCACCGGGACGGCCCATCGGTAACGGACATCGTGCTCGATCCGAATGGCGGGATGGGTGTCGCGCGTGATGCGCTCTTCCCAGTCGGGGCCGGCCATCAGAGCTCCTCCGCGATCCGAAATCGCGTGATCCCCCCGTCGACGACGAGCGCAGGAGCGTCTGCCGCGTTCATGCCCGGGGTACGGTAGCGGCGGCCCCCGCTGCCTCGCGCTCCGGTCCCCGCGTATGGCGTTCCTTACCGCGCTTGGCGCTAGCCTGACGCCCCGTGTCGGTGCCGGCAACTACGCGCAAGCGACCATTTCGGGTTCAACCGGCGCTACTCGCGCTGCTGATCGTCGCCACCGTCGAGCTGGCCGCTTGGTCGATCGCGGTCCCAGCGCTCCAAGAGCCGGACGAAGACAGCCACTTTTCTTATGCTCAGGCGATCGCCGAGCGCGCGGAGATCCCCTGGCAGAGGTCCGGGGGCCCACGCGGCGTGCTGGACGCGGTCTCACCCGAGCAGCAGGTGGCCTCAGTGTCGGCCGGGCTGCAGCCCCTCCTTGCCAACCTCGCCGCTCGGCCCCTGTGGACGGAGCCAGACGAGCGGGTGTGGCGGGCGCACGACGCTGCACTCGGACCCAACGCACGTAGCTCGATTGAACCCTCCTCCGCCTTTGCAAATCCGCCGGCGGCGTATCTATATGACGCCGCTGTCCATGCCGCGGTCGGTGGTTCGTTCTTCGACCGCCTCTTCGCTATGCGATGGGCGAACCTGCCGCTGTTGTTGGTGATGGTGGCCGCGACGTGGGTACTGGCCCGCGACCTCTTTGGGGACCGTCAAAGCGCCGTAGTGCTCGCCACCGCCGTGGTCGCTCTGCAGCCGCTGCTGACCAGTGTGGCGGGCGGTGTGACGCCGGACGTTCTGCTCTGCGCGCTGTTCGCGGTGGGGCTGGCTCTGTCGGTGCGCATCGTGTCCCGCGGCCCCACGACCGGCCGGCTCGTCGCGCTCGGCTTGGTCTCGCTGCTCGCACCGCTGACCCATGGCCGCGGCCTCGCTCTGCTGGTGCCGGCCGGGCTCGCGTTCCTGCTCTCATGGCCGCCCCTGCGTCGAATTCCTCGGCCGGCGCTGGCGGCGGGGGTCGGCTTCGCGGCGCTGGTGGTCGGCGCGTTGGCGCTGCGCTACGCCGAGCGGGGTGGGCCGACGCTGTCTGACACGCGCGCCGTCGGCTCCTACCTGTGGCAGTTCTACCTGCCGGAGCTACCGTGGCTGAACCCCCCGCCGTTCGAGGGCTGGACGGTCCGCGACGTTTATGTCGACCGTCTCTACGGGACGTTTGGCCAGCTGGAGATCACGCTGCCCGGATGGGTGACCGACGCGCTGGCGGCGGCGGGGCTGGTGCTCGCCGCTGGGCTGCTCGCCGCCGCAGTCGTCCGCCGCGACGCTCTCCGTCGTCTGATCAAGCCGATCGCGGTGCTCGTCGCCGCTGCGGTCAGCGCGATCCTGCTCCTGCATCTCCAGGCCTACCACAGCCTGTTGGTAGACCCCGGCGACCCCGTCATAACCGGCCGCTACCTACTACCGCTGCTCCCGGTGCTTGGCATCGCAGTGGCCGCGACCCTGCAAGCGCTTCCGCGGCGCGCCTTCGCCGTAGCGGGCGGCGGCGTCCTTGCCGCGGCGGTCCTGCTGCAGTTCGCGGCGCTCGGCGCGATGCTCACGCGGTTTTATGCGTAGGTTGGGGACCATTACGGCGGTAGCGTGCCTCCTGGCTGGCGGGGCACTGTGGGTCGTCCCATGGCTGACGCGCTCGCGCGAG
>Ga0081538_10004269_pt1 | contig 13244 bp, 11 predicted proteins | sample TabmetS5T2R1_FD_71022 | JGI IMG/M metagenome (GOLD analysis project Ga0081538, IMG submission 71022) | Tabebuia heterophylla rhizosphere microbial communities from the University of Puerto Rico - S5T2R1 | ecosystem: Host-associated > Plants > Roots > Rhizosphere ...
CGCGCCGCGCCCCTTCCCCCGCCTACTCCCCCGACGGCGTCTACCCCCCCAATACGCTCTTGATCGTCTCGGGGCTGGTCAACCCCGAGCTGCTGGTCGAGATCGAGGCGATGGCGGTGAAGCCGGCGCCCGCCGCGGCGACGCCCTCGGCCGCCCGCGTGCGCGCCGCCAGGAAGCCGCCCGCCACGAAGAAGGCGCGGCGCCGGACCCGGCGCTAGCAGGGCTCGCGGCGTGGGCGTCACCCCGACCCCTGTGCCCGATCGATTCAACGCCGCGTCCTTCTTCGTGGACCGGCACCTCGCGGAGGGGCGGGGAGAGCGCGTGGCGTTTCATCACGAGGGCGGCTCGCTCACCTACGCCGCGCTCCAGGAGCTCGTCAATCGCGCCGGCAACGCCTTCCGCGAGCTTGGCGTGGAGCGGGAGCAACGTGTCCTGTGCCTGCTCCTGGACACGCCGGAATTCCTCGCCGCCTTCTGGGGCGCCATCAAGATCGGTGCGGTGCCGGTCCCGCTCAACACCATGCTGCGCGCGTCCGACTACCTCTACTTCCTGAACGACAGCCGAGCCACCGTGCTGGTGGTGTCGGAGCCCCTGTACGCGGTGGTGGAGCCCGTGCTCGCCGAGGCGCGCTTCCTGCGCCACGTGATCGTGGCGGGGAAGGCCGCGGGGCGGGCGCTCGCCTTCGACACGCTGCTGGCCAAGGCCGCGGCGCGCCTCGACGCCGCGGAGACGTCGCGCGACGACGCGGCGTTCTGGCTCTACTCCTCCGGCTCCACCGGCTTTCCAAAGGGCGCGGTGCATCTCCAGCACGACATGGTCGTCTGTCTCGACACCTACGCGCGTCAGGTGCTGGGCATGACCGACGCCGACCGCACGGTGTCGGCGGCCAAGCTCTTCTTCGCCTATGGCATGGGCAATAACATGTATTTCCCCATGGGAGTGGGCGGGCAGGGTGTGCTCTATCCCCATCGGCCACTCCCCGAGGCCATGTTCGAGCTGATTCACCGCACGCGACCGACGCTCTTCTTCGGCATTCCCACGCTCTATGCGGCCATGCTGCAGGTGAAGGACGCGGGCGCGCGCTACGATCTCTCCTCCCTCCGCCTGTGCGTCTCCGCCGGCGAGGCCCTGCCCGAGGAGCTCTTCAAGCGCTGGGGCGAGCGCTTCGGCGTGGAGATCCTCGACGGAATCGGCACCACCGAGATCCTGCACATCTTCCTGTCGAACCGGCCGGGCCGGGTCCGTCCCGGCGCGACCGGGCTGCCGGTACCGGGCTACGAGGCCCGGATCGTCGACGACGAGGGCCTGCCGGTGCCGCGCGGGGAGATCGGGAACCTCCGCGTCAAGGGCGACTCGACGATGGCCTACTACTGGAATCAGCACGAGAAGACCAAGAACACGCTCTTCGGGCAGTGGATCAACACCGGAGACAAGTACTACGAGGACGAGGACGGCTACTTCTGGTACTGCGGCCGCGGCGACGACATGCTGAAGGTAGGCGGGATCTGGGTCTCGCCCGTCGAGGTGGAGAACACGCTGATCAGCCATCCCGCGGTGCTCGAGGTCGCGGTGGTGGGCCAGGAGGACGACGAGCGGCTGGTGAAGCCCAAGGCCTACGTCGTCCTCAAGGAGGGACAGGCCCCCGGGGCCGCCCTCGAGGCCGAGATCAAGCAGTTCGTGAAGGACAAGATCGCCGCCTACAAGTATCCGCGCTGGATCGAATTCGTGCAGGAGCTGCCCAAGACCGCGACCGGCAAGATTCAGCGCTTCAAGCTCCGCCAGTGAACGGCTTCTTCGACCGGGCGCTGGAGACCCTCGCGCCCGAGCCCCTGCGGGCCCATCAATGGACCCGCCTCCGCGCCGTGCTCGAGACGGCCCTCCCTGCCAACCCTTTCCTCGCCGGCAAGTGTCGGGCCGCCGGGATCACACAGGCCGGCGACCTCCGTGGCTGGGAGGACTTCCGGCGCTTGCCCTTCACGCTCAAGAGCGAGCTGGTGGCCGATCAGGCGGCTCATCCGCCCTTCGGCCGCAACCTGAGCGAGCCGCTCGAGCGCTACGTGCGCGTGCACCAGACCTCCGGCACCACCGGCGTGCCCCTCCGCTGGCTGGACACGCAGGCCTCATGGGACTGGTGGCTGCGCTGCTGGCAGTTCGTGCTGGCCGGAGCTGGCCTGGGGCCGGCCGACCGCGTGTTCTTCCCCTTCTCCTTCGGGCTCTTCGTCGGCTTCTGGGCCGGTTTCGAGGGAGCCCGCGCGCTCGGCGCTCTGGCCATCCCGGGCGGGGGCCAGGACACCGCACAGCGGCTGGCCGCGCTCGACGTACTGGCCGCGACGGCGCTCTGCTGCACGCCCTCGTACGCGCTGCACCTGGCGCAGGCCGCCCGCGAGCGCGGCCTGGATCCGGCGCGCTCGAGCATCCGCGTCACCGTGCACGCGGGCGAGCCGGGGGCGGGGATCCCGTCCGTACGGGCGCGCATCGAGGAGGCATGGGGGGCGCGCGCCTACGATCACGCGGGCATGACGGAGATGGGCGCCTATGGCTACGAGTGTGTGGCCCAGGCCGGCCTCCACGTGAACGAGTCGGAGTTCATCGCGGAGGTCATCGACCCCGTCACCGGCGCCGCCGCCGCCGCGGGCGAGCTGGTCCTGAGCAATCTGGGCCGCACGGGCTCGCCTCTCCTGCGCTATCGGACCGGCGATCGCGTCCGCGTCGCCAGCGCGCCTTGTGCGTGCGGGCGCACGTTCCTGCGGCTGGAAGGCGGCATCCTCGGCCGCGTGGACGACATGCTCGTGGTGCGGGGCGTGAACGTCTTCCCGGCTGCCCTCGAGGGCATCATCCGCCGCTTCCCGGCGGTGGACGAGTTCATGATCGAGGTATTCCGCCGCGACGAGATGGACGAGCTGCGGCTGCTCCTCGAGGTCGGCGACGGCGCCGGCCCCGAGCTCAGCGGCCGGGTGAGAGAGGCGGTGCGCATCGAGCTGGGCATCCGGGTGGAGACGATGCCGGTCCCCGCGCGCAGCCTCCCGCGCTGGGAGCTCAAGGCGCGGCGCCTCGTCCGCCGCACGGGCGGCTAGCCGCGGGCGACCGGCGGGGCGGAGCCCGCTCGGCCTACTGGCCGACGATGTCGCCCTTCATGCCGCCCAGCGCGGCCAGCAGCTCGCTCTTCTCCCGCGCCGGCACCTTGAACTTGTCGAGGCTCTTCACCAGGTCCTCCACGAGGGCGTTGAAGTCGGCATCCGTGATCTTCATGCCGGCATGCGCGGCCTTCGCCCCCGCGAAGAACCGGTTGATGCGTGTGTCGGCGGCCACGTTGCCCACGAAATCGTCCACCACGGCGCTGATGGCCGGCTTGCCGCCGAGGCGATCGTAGAGGGACCGGTTGTCCGTCGTCTGGGTGCTACTCGCGCAGCCTGCGTAGAGCAGGGTCACTGCCATGGTCACGCCCGCCAGTCGTCTCCAGGCCATGTCGGATCCTCCTTGCCCTGGACTACGGCCGGCCCAGGTCCCCCGGATTGGTCGCGAAGTTGTCAGGGCGCGGGCCCTCTGGTAGTGATGGACGGCAGGATGCGAGAGCCTCAGCCCGCTTCCGTGGCCGCCGGTCTCATCGCGGGGATCGCGCGCGGCGATCGCGCCGCCTTCGAGCGCTTCTATGACGCTTATTCGCCCCTGGCATTCGGCCTGATCCGGCGCATCCTGCGGGATCCCGAGGCGGCCAAGGAAGTGCTCCAGGAGGTGTTCTGGCAAGTCTGGCAGGAGGCGGGGGCTTATGACCCCTCCCGGGGCAGCGGGGAAGCGTGGCTGGTGATGCGCGCGAGGACTCGAGCCATCGATAAGCTCCGGTCCATACGTAGAAGAGAGCAGACGTTCGTGGCGCCGGCCGACGAGCGGGTGGCGGCGGCCCCGGAGACCCGGCGGGACGACCCCGCCCTGGCCGCCGAGGACCGCGGGCTGGCCGAGAGCGCGCTCGGGCAGCTCTCGGGGCCGCAGCGTCAGGCCATCGAGCTGGCGTTTCTCGAAGGCCTGACCCAGACGGAGATCGCCGCTCGGCTCGGCGAGCCGCTCGGGACGGTGAAGACGCGCATCCGCCTCGGGCTCGAGCGCCTGCGGGCGGCCTTCAAGGTGGACAACGCGTGAGCCCGGAGATGAGAGGAGACGAGCTGCACGAGCTGGCGGCGGGGTATGCCCTCGGTACGCTGGAGGGCGAGGACCTCGCGCGCTTCGAAGCCCGGCTGCGTGGGGGGGATGCCGAGGCGCGGCGCGCCGTGCGCCAGTTCGAGGAGACGCTCGCGCGCGTCGCCGCCGAGGGCGCGGAGCCGCCGCCGCCCGGCGTCAAGGCCGCGCTGATGGCGCGTGTCGCCGCGGCCTCGCCGGCGCGTCAGAGCGATGGAGCCCGGGTGGTGCCGCTGGCGGGCCGGCCGCGCCGCTCGGTTTGGACCACCGTGCTCGCAGGCGCGATGGCGGCGGGCATCGCCGCGATCGCGGTGGGCCTGGGCATATCCACGCGCTACGAGCGCCGGCTCGAGACGCTGGGGCAGGAGGCGGCCACGCTCAAGGCCGAGCTCGAGCGCCAGGCCGCCGTGCTCGCCATCCTCCGTGATCCCGCGACCCAGGTGGTCGCGCTGAACGGGCTCGAGCCTAGCCCCACCGCCCGAGCCCGCATGCTGTGGCACGAGCAGGCGGGCGGTCTCCTGGTCGCCGCGGGTCTGCCGCCGGCGCCCGCGGGTAAGGCATATCAGCTCTGGGCGATCGCCGGCAAGAACGCCCCCGTCCCCGCGGGCGTGTTCAAAGTCGACCCGGGGGGCACGGGCAGCCTGCGGGTGGCGCCGCTGGCCGGCGTGGGGCGCGTCGACGTCTTCGCGGTCACCCTCGAGCCGGAAGCCGGGGTGCCGGCGCCGACGGGGCCGATGTACCTCGCCGGCAAGTCGGCCTGACGCGCGTGGGCGCCGTCAGCGCCGCCGACGGGCGGCTTGCAGCACGGCCACGATCGTCATGGAGTCCATGATCTCGCCGCGCTCGACCATCCCGAGCACCTCCGAGAACGGAAAGGTCCGCCGCTCGATGAACTCGGTGTGGTCAGGCGGCCGCGAGGCGGGTCGGAGGCCCTCGGCGAGGTAGAGGTGGGCGACCTCGCGGAGAATGCTCTTGGAGGTGTGGAAGGTCCCCAGCGGCACGAGACGCCCGGCCTCGTAGCCGGCCTCCTCGGCGAGCTCCCGCTGCGCCGTCGCTTCGAGCGACTCCCCCGCATGATTGGCGCCGGTGGGCATCTCCCAGTAGAAGCCCTGCGCCACGTAGCGGTACTGGCCCACGAGCAGCACGGTGTCGGGGTCGACGAAGGGAAGCACGCCCACCGCCTCTGCGCACTCGACCACGCCGTAGATGGTAGTGCGCCCGTCCGGGAGCGCGGCCACGTCCTCTCGCACGCGGATCCATGGATTGGCGTACACGGGGCGCGAGGACGCGGTGGTCCACGGGGTCCGCGCGTGACGCGCGCGATCGGGATCGGGAGCGAGCGGCGGCGGCGCCATGGCGACGACTCCTTGTATCACGCGCGGGGTATAATCGGGCCCTGATGAAGGTGACCCTCCGCTATCCCAAGCGCCAGGTGGAGATCGCGGGCAAGCGGCGCGTCAAGGATCTCCTCCGCGAGCTGGACGTGCTGCCGGAAACGGTGCTCGTCATCCGCGGCTCGGAGCTCCTCACCGGCGACACCGTGGTCGGCGAGGACGACGAGATCGAGCTGCGCCCAGTGATCTCCGGCGGGAGCCCCGCGTGAAGTGCCGGAAGTGCGGCGACGCCGCCGCGCTGGAGCTGCGCCGGCACAACGCGGCGTTCTGCTCGCCCCATTTCCTCGAGTTCTTCCAGAAGCAGGTGCGCGAGGCCATCCGGCACTACCGGATGTTCCCGCCCGACACGCCGGTGCTGGTGGCCGTCTCCGGCGGCAAGGACTCGCTCGCCCTCTGGGACGTGCTCATCCAGGAGGGCTACGAGACCGCCGGGCTCTATCTCGATCTCGGCATCTTCGAGTACTCGGTGGAGTCCAAGGCCAAGTGCGAGACTTTCGCGGCGGCGCGGGGACAGAAGCTCATCGTGGAGCGGGTCGTGGAGGCGGTCGGCGCGCCCATCCCCGAGGTCCAGAAGGTCACGCGGCGTCCCACCTGCTCGGCGTGCGGCCTCTCCAAGCGGTACCTCATGAACCGCGCCGCCCTCGAGCACGGCTACCGGGTGGTCGCCACCGGGCACAACCTGGACGACGAGGCGGCGACGCTCTTCGGCTCGGTGCTGCATTGGCAGATGGACGCGCTGCCCCGGCAATCGCCCATGCTGGACTCCACGCATCCCAAGCTCGTGCGCCGGGTGAAACCGCTCTACCGGCTCTCCGAGCGGGAGACCGCGGCGTACGCCTTCCTGCGCGGGATCGACTACATCGTCGAGGAATGCCCCTTCGCGAGGGGAGCGACGTCGCTGGAGCACAAGGAGATCCTCAACCGCATGGAGGCGGCCTCCCCGGGCGCCAAGCACAATTTCCTCTTCGGCTTCCTCGACAAGGCGCGGCCGGCCTTCCAGCAGGCCCAGGACGTGACGCTGACGGAGTGCGTCCGCTGCGGCCAGGTGACGACGGGGGAGCTCTGCGCGTTCTGCAAGCTCAGCGAACAGGTTCGGCGCCGCACCGGCGGCTGAGCGCACTCCGGTGAGCCGGAACCTCCACCGCGGATTCCCGGGCGCCGTCAATCCCTCCGACAGCCCGAGCTTCGGCGAGGTCGTGCTGTCGCGCCGCATGCTCCTGAAGGCCGGGCTCGGGGTCTCGGCCTTCGCCGCCCTCGGCGGATGCGCCACGCTCGGCCTCGATCCGGTGCTCGGGTTCACCGCGGTGCCCGTGTCGAGCGACGACGCCCTGCGGGTTCCGCCGGAGTACGAGGCGACGGTCCTCTATCGCTGGGGCGACCCGGTGGGGATGTACGACGGCATGCCCCCGTTCAAGCCGGACGCCTCCAACACCGCCGCCGAGCAGGCGCTCCAGGCGGGCATGCATCACGACGGCATGCACTTCTTCCCCCTGCCGCGCGGGTCGAAGGAGTCGGGCCACGGGCTGCTCGTGATGAACCACGAGTACCTGGACGAGGGGCTGCTCTTCCCCGACGGTCAGAAGACCTGGACCTCGGAGAAGGTCGCGAAGGCGCAGAACGCGGTGGGCGTCTCGGTGATCGAGGTGCGCCTGGAGGGCGGCGCGTGGCAGGTGGTGCGGCCGTCGCGATACGCCCGCCGCATCACCGCCCGCAGCGTCTGTGCCCTCTCCGGCCCGGTGACCGGCCACGAGCTGGTCCGCACGGCCGCCGATCCCGTGGGCCGTCTGGTTGTCGGCACCTATAACGGCTGCGCGCACGGGTGGACGCCCTGGGGGACCTATCTCACGTGCGAAGAGAACTGGCAGCTGCACTTCGTCAATGGCCGCGAGATCACCGCTGATCAGCGGCGCTACCGCATGACGGCCAAGGGCCGATCCTATCGCTGGGAGGAGTTCGACGCCCGCTTCGACGCCGGCCGACATCCCAACGAGTTCCACCGCTTCGGGTGGGTCGTGGAGATCGACCCCTATGATCCCGTCACCGTTCCGGTCAAGCGAACGGCGCTCGGCCGCATGGCCCACGAAGGGGCAGCGTGCTCGGTGGGCCGCGATCGGCGTCTCGCCTTCTACATGGGGGACGACGCGAGCTTCGAGTATGTCTACAAGTTCGTGCCGCGCCTCGCGTGGGAGCCCGGGCATTCCGAGGCGAATCGCAAGCTGCTGGACGACGGGGTGCTCTACGTGGCGCGATTCAACGCCGACGGCTCGGGCGAGTGGCTGCCCCTCGTGCACGGCAAGGGGCCCCTCACCGCGGCCAACGGCTTCCGCGATCAGGGCGAGGTGCTGGTGCGGACCCGACAGGCCGCGGATGTCCTCGGGGCCACCAAGATGGACCGCGCGGAGTGGATCGTGCCCCATCCCGTCACGCGCGAGGTGTTCTGCGCCTGCAGTCTGAACCCCGAGCGCGGCGGTGCGAACGTGGAAGGTGCCAATGCGGCCAACCGTCGCGCGCCAAACCCCTACGGGCACCTCGTGCGCTGGCGGGAGGAGCGTTCGAGCCCCGCGGCGACGCGCTTCCGGTGGGACGTCTTCGTGGAGGCGGGACCGCCGGGCGGCGGCACCACCAAGGGCGACGCCTTCGCGTGTCCCGACGGCCTGTGGATCGACGCGATGGGCACGCTGTGGGTGCAGACGGACGTGTCGCCGGGCTCGCTGGGAAAGGGCGCCTACGCGCCGCTCGGCAACAACCAGATCCTCGCCGTCGACCCGGCGAAGGCGGAGTTCCGGCGGTTTCTCACCGGCCCGCGGGGCTGCGAGATCACCGGCTTTCACACCACGCCGGACAATCGCACGGCGTTCGTCAACATCCAGCACCCCGGCGAGGTGCCGGGCGACCGCTCCAATCCCGACCAGCCGCGTGCCTTCTCGAACTGGCCCGACTTCGCCCCGGACGGCCGCCCCCGCTCCGCAACGGTGGTGATACGCCGCAAGGACGGCGGCGTCATCGGCACGTAGCGCCGGCCGCCGCCCGGTTCGGGCGGCTGGCGCGTCACGCTCTTGCGGCGTGCTCGGCGAGCGTGCTCTGGATGGTCCGGTGCAACTCGCTCGGGCCCACCGGCTTGAAGAGGACGTGGTGGATGCCGAGGTGACGGCAGCGCTCCTGGTCCTCCTCGTGAAGTCCCCACCCGGTGATGAAGGCGACCGGGATGTTCCGGTCGTGGGCGCGGATCCGCTGCGCGACCTCCCAGCCCGTCATGCCCACCATCCCGATGTTGGTGAGCACCACGTCGAAGGCGCCCGGGCGGAAGACGTCCATCGCGGCGGCCCCGCTCGACACGGCGATGACGTCGTGACCGGCCTCCTTCAGCATCTCGGTGAGGATCGACAGCACCTGGGCGTCGTTGTCGACGAGGAGGATGCGACCGCGGCGGCAGCCCGGCGCATCCATGTCCAGGGGCGCCTCGACCGATGTCGCGACTGCGACCGGCAGGACGATGGTGAAGGTCGTGCCTCTCCCGAGCAGGCTGTCCACCCGCATCTCACCGTTGTGCCGCTTCACGATGGAGTAGGAAACCGAGAGCCCCAGCCCGGTGCCGGCTTCGCCCTTGGTCGTGAAGAACGGGTCGAAGACCCGCTTGCGCACCGCCTCCGGCATCCCGGTGCCGGTGTCCGCCACGGTGAGGACCACGGAGTCGCCGCGATCGACCTGAGTCCGGATGGTGAGGGTCCCACCCGCGGGCATCGCGTCGATCGCGTTCAGGATGAGATTGGTGACGACCTCGTTGAGCTCCGACGGGCGCCCCATGACGGGGGGAATCGGGGGCAGGGTGAGCTCCATGCGAAGGGGCAGGCCGCCCTTCGCGGAGCGCTCCTCCCACCGGGGCTGGGTGATGGCCACCGCATCGTTCACCACGGCGTTGAGGTCCAGGGACACGAAGGGCTCGTCGGGCCGCAGGCGCGCGAACTTCTGGATCCGGCGCACCGTCTCCGCGCCGCCGGTGGCGGCCGCCTCGATCACGTCGAGACCCCGGCGTACCACGTCGACGTTGGCGGGGTTCTTCCCCATGAGCTGGGCGTAGCCGAGGATGGCCTGGAGGAGATTGTTGAAGTCGTGCGCGATGCCGCCCGCCATCTGTCCGAGCGCGGTGAGTTTCTCGGACTGCAGCATCTGCGCCTCGAGCTCGCGCTGGGCCGTGGTGTCGTGGACGATCGCCAGCATGCCCTCGATCTGGCCATCGCGCCCGGTGAGGGCGGACAGCGTCACCGCGAGGTTGAGGCTGGTGCCGTCCTCGCGCCGCGACGACACGTCGAACACGCGAACCGGTGAGACGGGCGAGAGCCCGCTGCGCGCCGCCACGTACTGGTCCCGCGGGAGCAGCTCGGTGATGGGCCGGCCCATGGCATGCGCGGAATCGAGGCAGAACACGCGCTCGGCGGCGGGGTTCCAGCCCACCACGAGGTCGTCACGATCCACCGTGATGATCCCGTCGCCGGCGGACCGGATGAGCTGCTCGAGGGAGCGCTTGGTGTCGGCGACCTGGCCGTACAGGCGCGAGTTGCGGATGGCCACCGCGAGGTAGTCGGACAGCATCTCCAGCAGCTCGCGCTCGCGCGGATCGATGGGGCGCGCGCTCGCCTGGTTCGCGGCAGCGAGATAGCCGAGGGTGTTGCCGTCGTCACGGATCGGACACACCACCGCCGAGGATGCACCGAGGCTCTCGCCGGGAGCGGAGCCGAGGTGGATGCGCACCTCGTCGTAGCCGAGGGCGGCCCGCAGCTGCTCGGTGATGGTCGCGATGAGCTGGGCGAGATCGAGCTGCCCGAGCAGCCCGCGCGAGATCTCACGCAGGATGGACAGCTGCGTCACCCGCAGCGACTGCTCCGCCTGCTCGCGGCGCGCCTCTTCCTCGAGGTCGCGCGTCTTGCCGGCGAGCGCCCGCATCTCGTCGACGAGGGAGGTGAGCTGGTTGCGCGTGCCCATCTCGGTCTGGCGTCGGGCGAGCGCTCGGCGCACCGTCTCCTCGAGATCTTGCCGGCTGAACGGCTTGATGAGGTACTCGAACGCCCCGTGGGTGAGGGCGTTCTTGACCGTCTCGAGCGACGCGTAGGCGGTGATCATGACGACCTCGATGCTCTGGTCGATCGCCTTGATCCGGCGCAGCAGCTCGATGCCGTCCATCTGCGGCATCTTGATGTCCATGAAGATCAGATCGGGGTGGAAAGTCTTGAGCGTTCGCAAGGCCGCCTCGCCGCTGTCCGCGGTGGCGATGTCGTGCCGGGGCTTCAGGATCATGCGCAGCGACTCGCGCGGCCCCATCTCGTCGTCCACGACCAGGATCCGGGCGCGATCGGTCATGCCACCGTCCCCGGCACGCCGGGTAGCTGCGCGGTGAACGCCACCTCGGCCCGCCCCTGCCGGGCCTCCAGCCGTCCGCCTTGCGCCTCGATGATGCGCTGGCTCACGCACGGCCCCACGTCGATGAGGTTCTCCTGGACCACCTGAATGGGGTCGAAGATCCGGTGGAGCTCGTCCGCCCGGACATCGGCGGTACGCGAGGCGACGGTAATTCGCACACGGTCCTCCTTGTCGAGACGGGAGACGGACACGGAGAGCTTGGCGTCCTGGCTGGAAGTCTTGCGCAGGAGGTACCAGACCAGATAGGCGATAGCCTTCTTGAGCATTGCGCGGTCGCCGCGCACGAGGAAGGTCCGGCCCTCGTACGAGTACGTCGCCGAGACATGCTTCTGCGTAGACTCGTCGACGAAGGTGAGGAGCCGCGCCTCCGCGCCGGCGGCGGGCACCGCCTGGGCGCCCAGCTCCATGAGGCACTCCTCGACCGCGAGGCGCGCGTCCACCACCTCGAGCTTGTAGTCGCCCTCGTTGACGAGGGCGGCCAGCTTCTCGAACATCTGGACGAGCCGGCGCACGTCACGGCCCACGACCGACGCGAAGTGGTTGCGGAACCCCGCGTCGTCGTAGCGCTCCTCGAGGAGCTCCATGAAGGTGCGGATGGAGACGAGCGGATTCTTGATCTCGTCGGCGATCCGCGCGACCACGCGCGTGAGCAGCTCGAGCTGCTCGGCCTCCCGGCGCTCGCGGGCGGCCTGGCGCTGCTGGGTGAGGTCCTCGAACACGAGCACCGCGCCGAGGGGCGAGGCGCCGTCCCCGGTGACGGGGTACGTGGAGACCTCCAGCGGCAGGGCGCGAAGGGCGAGCTGTACCTCCTCGCGATGAATGGCGCGCCCGCGGGTCAGGGTCTCGAAGAGCAGATCCCCCAGCGGCGAGGGGAGCACCCGCAGGTCGCGGTTCAGGGCGTCCTGGGCCGACATGCCGAGGATCTCCTCGGCCCGGCGGTTCATGATCACCACGCGCTCATCCGGCCCGATGGTGATGACGCCGTTCGACATGTGGGCGAGGATCCGCTCGGTGAACTGCTTCTGATACTCGAGCAGGTGATGCACCCGGATGTCGCGGATGGCGGTGGCGAGGTGGCTGGCGAGACTGTAGATGATCTCGGTCTCGCGCCGGCTGTAGGTTCCGCCGGTCACGCGCTGCCCCAGGGTGAGGACGGCCACCAGCTCGCTGTGCGAGATGAGCGGCACCGCGATCACCGCCTGGAGAATGGCCATCTCGCGGGCGATCTCGCGCGCCGTGGGGTCGGTGGCGCGCGCCTGGGCCTCCTCGATGTGGATGAGCCGCCCCTCCGCGGCCAGCCACAGGGGCAGCCCGGCGTCGGCCGACAGCGCCACCGACTCGACGACGTGCGGGGCCAGCCCGCGCTGGGCCGCGACGCGATACTGCCGGCCCGCCTGATCAGCGGCCAGGATGGCGCTGCGGCTGGGGCGGGCCAGCTCCCCCACCGCGTCCAGGAACAGCTCGAGCACCCGCGAGATGTCGAAGCCGGCGGAGAGGGCCTTCGCGAACTCCTTGACCATGCGGGTGAGCACGTCCGACGGGAGGTCCAGGGCGGGGCCGGGGTCGCCGGTGAACACCGGCGTCGTCTCCACCGGCCGGGCTGTCGATCGGAGCGCGGAGACTTCCTGGACCAGCCGGAGCTTGTCCTCGGCCTGGCGGAGCACGCCCTGGAGGTGGCTGCCCGTGAAGGGCTGCAGGAGCACGAAGTCCGCCCGGTCGACCGCCGAGTCGTCCTCCGGCTGCATGCCCTGGGCAGGCAATACGCACACCACGACCGCGGTGGGGCAGAGCTGACGCGCCCGTTCGATGAAGGCCGGCACGTCCCGGACCGGGGTCGCGTCCTTGACGATCAGGTCCACCGCGGTCAGCCGCAGCGTGCGCAGGCCCTCCTCGTCCGTGGAGGCGGTGAAGACCGCCCGTCCGTCGAGGCCTCGGCGGAGACGGGTACGCAATGTCTCGTCAGACGAGACCAGAAGAGCCGTTCTCATGTGCGAATGGGGGCCGGGCGCTCGCTCGTGACGGGGAATTCAACCGTGAAGCTGCAGCCAGGGCGGTCGAGATGGTTTCGCGCACGAAGGGTGGCGCGATGGGCGTCGGCGATGCTGCTGCAGATCGCCAAGCCCAGCCCCGAGCCCCGGGCCTTCGTCGTGACGAACGGGTTGAAGATCTTGTCGAACAGTTCGGGAGGAATTCCAGGTCCGGTGTCAGAAATTTCGACGAGTAGGGAGTTTCCACCCGCTTCGCGCAGATCGGCTACCCTCACTG
>Ga0081538_10004270_pt1 | contig 13238 bp, 15 predicted proteins | sample TabmetS5T2R1_FD_71022 | JGI IMG/M metagenome (GOLD analysis project Ga0081538, IMG submission 71022) | Tabebuia heterophylla rhizosphere microbial communities from the University of Puerto Rico - S5T2R1 | ecosystem: Host-associated > Plants > Roots > Rhizosphere ...
CGGCCCTGCCAGCCGCGCTCGCCTCGTTCCCACACGGTGTGGATCTACTGGTGGTTGACAACGGCTCCAGCGACGACACGGCCGCGGTGGCCTCGGCCGCCGGGGCCAGAGTCGTCGTCGAGCCCCGGCGAGGATTCGGCGCCGCCTGCTGGGCCGGGGTACAGGCCTCGCCCCAGGCCGAGGTGCTGGCCTTCGCCGACGCCGACGGCTCCTTCGACGGCGCCGACCTGGCCGCCGTGGCCGGGCCGGTGCTTCGCGGCGAGGTCGACCTGGTGGTCGGGTCGCGGACCACCGGCGCCAGGGAGCCCGGAGCGATGACGCCGTTCGCGGTGGCGGCCAACCGGACGCTCGGGCTGGTGTGCCGGATCCTGTTCGGCGTCCCCCTGTCCGCCCTCGGGCCGTTCCGGGCCATCCGCCGCGACACGCTACTCGCTCTCGGCGTCCGCGACCGCGGCCAGGGCTGGCCGCTGGAGATGATCGGCCGCGCCGGCCGGGCCGGCCTGCGCGTGGTCGAGGTCCCGGTCCGCTACCGGCCCCGCGCCGGCGGCGCCAGCAAAATCTCGGGGTCGCTGCGGGGCAGCCTAAGAGCCACCGCGGCCATGGCCGGCGTCACCTGCCGCCTGCTCGCCGAACAGCCCTGGACCAGGGCACGACCGGCCACCCGGCGACCGGCGGCCGCGACCCGGCCCCAGAGGGGCCGCCGGTGACACCCTCGCGGTTCGCGGACAGGCGGCGCCGGGACGCGCTGGCCGTGATCGCCAAGGAGCCGGTCGCCGGGCTGGCCAAGACCCGCCTGGTGCCGGCCCTGGGGGAGGCGGGCGCGGCCCGGGCGGCGACCGCCATGCTGACCGACACCCTGGCGGCGGTCCGCACCAGCGGCGCGGAGCCCTGGCTGTGCTTCACGCCCATCGAGGCCAGAAGGCGGCTGCAGCGCCTGGCCCCCGGGTTCGGGCTGCTGGCCCAGGCCGCCGGCGACCTCGGCGACCGCCTGGCCGCCTGCCTGGCCGACCTGCTCGAGGCGGGTGCCGACCGGGTGGCGATCATCGGGGCCGACACCCCCCATGTCCCGCCCATCAGCTACCGGCGGGCGTTCGCCCTGCTCGACGAGGCCGACGTCGTCCTCGGCCCGGCCCTGGACGGCGGCTACTACCTGGTCGCGGCCAAGGCGTCCCGGCCCGAGCTGTTCGTCGGGATCCCCATGGGCACCGAGGCGGTCCTGACCGAGACCCTGGCACGGGCCGCCCGCGGCGGGCTCGCCGTCGCCCTGCTGCCGCCGCTGCGCGACCTCGACCGGGTCGAGGACCTGACCGCCGCCCTGGCCGCCGGCGACCTGGACGACGCCCCAGCCACCCTCGCGGCCGCCACCGAGCTGCTCGCTTCCGCCCCGGCCGCGGTCCCGTGACCGCGGCGCCCGCCGACGACCTCCTCGGCACGGCGATGGTGGACTTCGCCGCCGGCCGGCGGTCGCCCCTCTGGCTCCGGGTCGCGTCCGGGCGCCGGCTCGCCCACGAGCTGGCCGCCTACTTCGCGCCCGTGACCGCCCAGGAACATGCCCTGCTCCACCATGTCCAGGGACCGGTGCTCGACATCGGCTGCGGGCCGGCCCGCCACGCCCGGCTCCTGCAGGCCCGCGGGCTGACCGCCATCGGGCTGGACCGGTCGCTCCTGACCCTCGACCTCGCCCGGTCGCTCGGCCTGCGCCACGGGGTGCACGCCGACGCCTGCTCCGGCCCGCTGCCACCAGCCCGCACGGCTCTGCTGCTCGACGGCAACCTCGGCCTGGCGGGGACGCCGACCGGCGCCGCGCAGCTCCTGCATCGCCTGGCCACGACCTGTGGGCCGGGCGGGCGACTGCTCGTCAGCGGACGCGCTGCCCGCCATAGGAGGCTGCGACCCATGGTCCTCCGGGATGAATACCGAGATCGGGTCGGGCCATGGAGACGGTGGCTGCAGGCCGGTCTCTTGGCCGTTCTCGACCTGGCCCACCCGGCTGGCTGGCGCCTGCAGTACGCCGCCACAGCGGGTACGGACTACTGGGCCGCCCTGTCCCTCGACGACTCCTGGTAACGCAACGGCTGCCTTGGTCCCGGTGGTCGCTCCGCGTCGGATCGGTCCGGCGTGCTGCTGCTGGGGCTCGATGGTCGACGCAACAGGCGGTCTAGCCCGGGAACGGGCTGACGAGCTGGAAGTAGTTGTCGTCGGGATCGGTGAAGGTGGCGATCCAGCCCTCAGGGTCCTCCTCGGGCTGGTAGGGCTCCTGGACGACCGTGGCCCCGGCCGCCTTGAGCCGTTGGAAGTCGCCGTGGATGTCGGGGGTCTCCAGGTTCCAGAGCAGCCGGCCCGGCTGCGGGTTGGGGCCCTGCACCCGGTCGTGTGGCCCGACGGTCACATACCCGCTGCCCAGCTGCCAGCCGCGAAACGCTCCTTCCGCCCAGCCGGGGTCGCCGAACAACCTGGTGTAGTAGGCGGTCAGCCGCTGGGGTCCTGGGACCCGAGTAGGATGCCGTTCAGGTTCATGTCCGCCTCCTTCTCATCGGCACCGGTTGAGGTCACAGCTCCCGGTCGCAAATGCCATCTCCCGCGACTCGGCCACCTGTGCGCCCATGGGCGTCGGCACCATCCGAGTCGGCCACCCAACGGCACAGTACGATGCCCGCGCCATGATCAGTGGCCCGGCGGAGGCCACCGACTCTTCGAAGGGGGCGTGAGGATGGTTACGGTTGGGTTGTTGGTGCGCCTGGTCGCCAAGCCCGGCAAGGAGGCCGAGGTGGCCAGCTTCCTGGAGGGAGGGCTGGCCCTGGTGCAGCAGGAGCCGGCCACCATCGCCTGGTTCGCCATCCGCCTCGGCCCGTCGGAGTTTGGGATCTTCGACGCCTTCCCCGACGACGCCGGTCGCCAGGCCCACCTCGGCGGTCAGGTGGCGGCCGCGCTGATGGCCCAGGCGCCTGAACTGCTGGAGCGGCCGCCGGTGATCGAGCCGGTCGACGTCCTCGCGGCCAAGCTGCCCGGCTAATCGCCGCCCGGCCAGGAGCCTCCTGCAGGTGGCCCTGGATCGCGGTGCTGATGGGAGTGCCGGCTGGGGAGCGGGCCGGGCCCTCCCATCGCGGCACGGCCGGGCGGCGGGTATGGCCACGGCGGCCGGCGGCGGCTCGGCCACGGTGGCCGGCCTCAGTGGAACGGCCGGGGTGGGCGCCGCCGCCTTGGACGACCACACGGGCCGGCCGACGCCGGCTCCCGACTCGGGGCGCTGATGGACCGGGCTGATCCAGGTGGCGCGCGCCTCCGAGGGCGGCTCAGTCTGGCTGCCCGCGTTCCAGGCAGTCGCCAGTCCGGCATGCCAGGAGGACCAGCAGCTTCAAGAGGCTGCTCGCGGCAAGACGCAGGGCTCAGATTGCGGCGGCATGGCCATCCGACCGGGATGTGGGTGCGGGGACCAGCAGGATCAACTGGCGTGGCCCGGGTCCTCCTGGGCGTGGGGGCTGCTCATCATCTTGAGCATGTCCGGGCCGTCGGAGCGCAGGAACCGGATCACCAGCACGGCCGCCAGACTAAGGAAATCAGGTTGAGGATGGTGGTGTAGTTCGCAGGTGCGGAGCACCCCAAGCGTCAGGAGGGTAGGCCGCTCTTGCCTAGGACGCCGAGGCGGTCAGCGAGCCAGCGAGACTGCCAACGCCGCTCAGCAGCGAACCCGCCAGGCGTCATCGCCTCGGCGGCATGCGCCGCGATGTAGCCGACCCTGGCCGTCGAGTCGCCGGCCAGCGCCGCTGCGGCGGCGGCGGCATCGGCGGCGTACTCGGCGGCACGCCCCGAGGCATGGTCACGGACATGCGCGGCGCAGGCCCGCGCGAACTCGCGGGCGGTCTGGTCGTTCCAGGCCTCCACGCGGCCCAGCAGGCGGCCCCGCGAGGCCACCAGGATGCCGGGCGCTAGCTCGCGGGCGCCGTCCAGTTCAACGCGCCAGAGTTCCTCGGTGGTCCAGGTGGCCAGGCCATCGGCCAGCAGCGCGTGCACCCCGGCGCGGCAGAGTTCCGCTGGCGCGGCCGAGACGAGCCACTGGCCCGGCGGCGGCCAGGTGACTCCGGTAAAGGGGGCCACGCGGCCGGGGCGGAGGAACTTGAGCGCCTCCATCAGCGGCGCCGCCAGTCGCGAAAGACCCCCAGCAGCCCGTCTCGCGCCTCCGGCGTGAGGTCGTCCTCCCGCAGCGTGCCGGTGAGGCGGATCGTCGCTTGCATCTGCTCCAGGTAGCTCTGGCACCAGTCGCAGAAGGCGAGGTGCTCCTCAAACAGCAGCCGCTGCTCGGCCGGCATCCTGCCCTCGAGGTAGTCGGTGACCACCTCCACCAGTTCTTTGCAGGTCAGCTCAGGAACGCTCATCGGCTTTGTTGGTGCTCACGTGGGGTCAGGTAGTCGTCGAGGGCCTGCCGCACCCTGGTCCGCGCGCGATGCAGCAGCACCCGTTGATTGGTCTCCGAAAGCTCCAGCACATTACATACCTCCGCGGCGCTGCAGCCCTCCACGTCCCGCAGGGTGATCACCTGCCGTTGCCGCTCGGGCAGGGCGTCGATCGCAATCATGATCTGGGCGCGGGTCTCCGCCGACAGCAGCTCGTGCTCGGGTCGGCTCCACGGCTCGGGTGGGGTGGCCCAATGTCCGGCCCAGCGGTCCTGCGGGCCACGGAAGCGCTCGGGCGGGACCGACGGCCCCTCCACTTCGAGCTCGGCGCCGGCCAGCGCGGAGAACGGGATCGAGCGGGCCTCCCGCACCGCCCTGGTCCTGGCGAGGTTGGCGACGATAGAAAGCAGCCAGGTCCGCAGCGACGAGCGGCCCTCGAAGCGCTCGAGGCCGCCCAGGACGCCGAGCCAGGCCTCCTGCACGACCTCCTCGGCGACCGCCCGGTCGCGCACGTACACGCGTGCCAGCCGCAGCATGCTCGCGCCGTGGATCTCGACGAGCGTGATGAACGCCTGCTCGTCCCCCCGGCGCAGCGCCACGAGAAGCTCCAGCTCACTCACGGACAGGACCGTACCGCCGACAGAACCCACAGACCACTCCGGAAGCCGACGCTGGAGGGAGACGATGACGCCAGAGCCCGCGCTGACGACGTACGCGCTGGCACGAGCGATGATGAGCTGGGGGCGGGCGATCAACCAGGCGATTCGAATCGCATCACCTAGCAGCGGCCGGCGCTGATCGACCGGCCCCCGTCGGCGCCGATGGGGCTTGAGTGATCCGCGTGGCCGGATGCAGAACGTGCCTGTGTCGTTCGGTGCCGGGACGCCATGGCCACCTCCCGGCTGTGGCGGCGCATCACACAGCAGCCCAACGATGGCACTGCGGTGAGCCGGACGCTGCCGTAGGCCTGGACGTCAGCCGAGCGCAGCAGCGAGGCCGGAGGCATCCATCGGGGGAAGGGGCGAATTGGAGCAAGCCCCAGACGAGCTGCCGCTACCACACCAGGACGCCACCGACGAACGCGCGGATGTCGGCGGTCGCCTCGCCGGATGCACCTGATGCAGGGCCGCGCACGGCCGTCGGTGACCGAGCGCCGGCGACACCAGCCGCCTGCGCCAGACCAGTCGGCCTCGGCCACCAGGCCTAGCCTGCGGCCAGGCCAGCGACGGTGGTGGGCAGGTCACCGAAAGCCCCAACCGGCGTGAGGCTCCCGTCCTGGTGCACCTGCCAGCCGAACAGCTGCTGAACGTCGGCGTGGAGGGCGAACAGGTACCGCCCGTCGCGGCTGATGGCCTCATCGCGAACGCCCTTCTGGCCCTCGACCGTGGTCCCGGCCACCGCCTGGAGCAACTCCAGGCCCCCGTCGGCCGCGATCGTGTAGGAGGAGACGGTGCCGTCACCGAAGTTGGTCACATACACATGACGGCTGTCGGGGCTGACCGCCGCCCAGCAGACCTCACTGCGGGTATCGCCGACCGACCCGCTGACCAGCGACAGCGAGCCCGGCCCGGCCAGCGCGTAGCTGGAGGCCGACGCCGCCCCGAGCTTGCCGCCGGCGGCCTCGGTGACCACCAGGACACCGGCCGGGGTGAAGTCGAACCCATAGGGCGTCGGGCCCGAGGACGCCAGCACCGTTGGGCCCTCGATGCTTCCGTCCTGGCCGACCACATAGCTGCCGATGGTGTCGGTCGCCCGCTCGGTCACGACCAGGGTCCGGCCGTCGGGGCTGAAGCCGATCTGGGCGGGGTCGGCGTCGGGCCGGCTCAACTGACGCCGGGAGCCCTCCAGGGGCGCGAGCTGGCCGCCGTCGCCGAGCCGGAAGCCGTGCAGGCTCGCCGGTGCGCCCTCGCCGCCGGTGGACAGGACATACAGCAGATCGTGGTGGGCGGTGACGCTGGTCGGCCGCACCCCGCCCGCATCCACGCGGCCGACCAGCGCCAGTCCATCGGCGGCCACGGCGAAGACCGACAGGTCGTCGCTGCCGGCATTGACCACGAACAGCCAGCGGCCGTCGTCGCTCAGCATGACCGAGCCCTGGGAGGCGAGATGGGGCTTGCCCGTGCCCAGCCCGCCCGTATCGAAGGCGCCGAGCTGGGTGAGCGTGCCGTCGGCGGCGCGACGGTAGGCGATGATCTGGTTGCCGCCGGGGTCGTTGGTCTGGGTGTAGACGCCAGCGCCGTCACCGGTCCGGTCCGCGCTCATGCGCCCTCCTCTACTCTCGATCGACGGGTCCTGGGCTGTCTGACCGAGGCCCCTGACCGTTACGGTCGAGTTGCCGGCCCCCGCCGACCTCGGCTGCCGGCAGGCGCGGTGGTGGTCCTGAGCGCAAGGACGCGCACCGACCACCACCAGCCCGACGGGTCAGCCCGGCCATGCCGCGGGATCCGGGCTAGAGCGAGGCCTGCTCGTGGCGGGACGATCAGCTGGCAGGGGGAAACCGACCTGGCCCGTCGGCCAGACCGGCTGGCCTGGTGTGGTGGATCGGCCTGGGTTGGGTGCTTGTGTTGTCGGTTGTGCAGCTCGGGGTAGAACAGGGTGGCGGCAATCGCCCAAGCTGCTCGGGTCAGCCTGTTGGATCTGCAGGCTTCGCGGCGGCATCAGTGGCTCAGCGAGTTGTCGCAGCGAAGTGATCGGTCCCGGAACCAAGCGGCCATGGCGGTGGGCCGACAGGTCTTGAACCAGGCATCAGGCCGATGGGCCAAGGGTCAGACCCACGCCGCAGCCGCTCTCACGGTGGTCGCAGTGGCAGGCCGACAGAGCCAAGGCCAGGCATCACGCCGGTGGCGTACCCGGGTCAGACTCCACCGCGACCACCACCGGATCATCGCAGTGGCGTACCCATCGCGGTTGTCACTGGCATGGCGCTGACCCGGATCTGGTCGGAGCGTGGATCGCCGCGCCTGCTCCCGGGGGTGGTGGCGGGCTGTAACGAACCGGGCCATTTATGGACTGAGGAGTCCAGATACTTCGGTCTGCAGCCACGCCGACGCGAGAGGAGGGCCCGAAGCGAGATCCTCCACCGCGTGTTCGCGACCATGAAGGGACCCGCCCATGTCGCACCACTTCGACAGCCCGACCGCGCTCGCCGACGGCCGCGTCAATCCCTGTGACCTGTACGTCTTTCCGGCCGCGCCCGGCACCAGCGCGCTCGTCTTGACCGTCAACCCCGACGCCGGACGTTCTTCGCCGACCACCTTCCGACCCGACGCGCTCTATGAATTCGTCGTGGCCAGTGACGGCGGCACCGGTGAGGATCTCGCGTTCCGGGTTACCTTCAGCGAGCCGGACGAGCACGGGCGCCAGCAGATGCAGGTCCGCCGGGCCAACGGCCCCGCCGCCCGCCACGGCACCGAGGGGACCTTGATAGGTGAGGGCCGCAGCAGGGAGGTGTTCTCCCTCGACGGCGACGGGCTGGCCTGGGCCGGGTTGGCCGCCGACCCCTTCACCGGCGACGGGGTCGCCCTCGGCGGGTTCCTGCAGGCGCTGGCCGAGAGCCGCTACAGCCCCGAGGCCTTCACCGCCGCCCCCGCCAACACCTTCGCCGGCCGGGACGTGACCGCCATCGCCCTGCAGGTCCCCGACGCCGTCTTCGGCGGCAGCCAGGTCGCCCTGTGGGGGCGGATCAGCCTGTACGGCCATGGCCCCCAGCGACAGGTCAGCCGCATCGGCCAGCCGATGCTGCGGCCCCTGTTCTTCAACCCGCCAGACACCGACGTGGACGCCTTGAACGCCGACACGCCCGGCAACGACCGAGCCGGCTACGGCGGCCGGGTCCGCCGCCTGGCCGCGACCGTGGCCCGCCTGGCCGGCCTGCCGGATCCTGACGGCCACGCCGAGCAGGTGATGGCGGCGTTTCTTCCTGACGTGCTCGGCTACCGGCCCGGCCAGCCGGCCGCCTTCCACCCCGGCGACGGCAACGGGCGAGCGCTTGGCGACGACGCCTTCGAGGTCGCCGTAGCCGTCTTGGCCGGGTCGCCGATCGCGTCCAGCTCCGCCCCACCCCAGGCCACGCGGGCGTTTCCCTACCTGTCTCCATCCCAACCGGCCACGCTGCCCGCCCTGGTCGACCTCTATTTCCGGCAGCCGCAAGCAGGCTAATGAGGATGGAGCGCGTCGGGGTGTCGCGGCCGCCCGCCCGCCAACCCCAAACCGAGCCCGTGACCAGCGAGGTCGCCCGATGGCGGTGCTGACCGACGCCGACCTGTACCGGCGTGGGGCCAAGACCCTGCTCGCCTCCTGGGAGGAGTATGCCCACGGAGCCACCGGTGCGGCGGTGCGGCGCTTCCCAGGCGTCGCCATCGCCGTCTTCCCGACCGCGCCCGAGCGCGCCGTCTACAACAACGCGCTCCTCGATCCTGATCTCCCCGCCGCCGAACGCGCCGACGCCCTGGATGCGATGGAGGCTACCTACGTGGCGGCCGGCGTTCCGCGCTTTGCCGCCTGGGTGCACGAGCACGACCAGGCGATGCGCGGCGAGCTGGAGCAGCGTGGCTACACGCTGGAGGAGTCGACGCGGGCGATGGGTATGGTCCTGGACGACCTCCGCCTGCCCCGGCCGCAGCTCGACCTCGGGTCACCGGACTGGTTGGAGTACCTGCGGATCCTCGGGGTGCCCTCGGGCCTGCTCCGTGGGGCCGACCACACCGCCTTCCATGTCCTGGTCGCACGCCTGGGTGGGGAGAGCGTCGCGGCGGCGATGGCGTTCGATCGCGACCGCGATTGCGGGATCTACAACGTCACCACGCTGGAGCATGCCCGCCGGCGCGGCCTGGGGACGGCGCTGACCGCGCTCCAGGTGCACGACGCGCTCGGGCGCGGATGCCGGACGGCGAGCCTGCAGTCGACGCCGATGGCCGAGCACGTGTACGCCGCCGTGGGCTTCCGCGATCTGGGCCGGATCCTGGAGTACGTGCCCTAGGGCACGCGGCTGGCGGTGCCGCCGCCGAGCATTTCCTTCTGGACCGTCGAGTCCAGCAGCAGGCATTACACTCTTGGCATGACCGACCTGCCCCGGACGGCCAAGGGCCGCGCCACCCGGGCTCGGATCGTCGCCGTGGCCGCGGCGCTGGTCCGCGAGCGTGGCGCGGCCGAGACGAGCCTGGACGAGGTGATCGAGCGCGCGGGGGTCAGCAAGGGTCAGCTGTACCACTACTTCCAGGACAAGGCGGACCTGCTGCGGGCGGTCGTCGCCCATCAGGCCGACCAGCTGCTGGCCGGCCAGCAGCCACAGCTGCAGGCGCTCGACGGCTGGGCCGCGATCCGCGCCTGGTTCGACCGGCTGGTCACGTTGCAGGTCGAGCGGCAGGGATGTGGAGGCTGCCCCATCGGCACGCTGGTGCCCCAGCTGGCCGAGACCAACGAGCCAGCGCGGGCCGAGCTGGCGGTGTCCTTCGACCGCTGGGAAGGCTACCTGCGTGAGGGGCTGCTGGCGCTGCGGGCCCGGGAGGAGTTGCGCGCCGACGCCGATGTCGAGGCGCTGGTGACAGCCACCATGGCGGCGGTCCAGGGTGGACTGGTACTCACCCAGGCTCGCCGCGACCCGGCCCAGCTCGCCCGTGCGCTCGACGCCGCCTATGCGCACCTGCGCACCCAGAGGGCCGACCCGACAGCGAGGTCGGCCCCACCCTAGGCGCCTGCCCACGACAGCTAGCCCCTGGGCACCCTTAGCCCAAAACAGTCGCCCTATCCACGTCTTCGTCCAGGATCAGGGCCGCTGGTCGCGTCCTCGTAGAGCACGCCGATCGTCGGCGACTGACGGGATGCCGATCGAGCGCCGCACCGGACTGTAACGGAACGGGGTTCTCTCTGGACTGATCAGTCCAGAACTCCGATGCTGGCGCCCGCCGGCAGGAGGAAGGAGGACCCCATGACGCTCCGTTCCCGACGATGGTGGCTGGTGGCGGCCGCCGTCGCCATCGCTGTCTCGGCGGTCACGGCCACCCAGGCCCTGGGCGGCTCGAACGATCCCCCGGCCGCATCCGACGGCCTGGGACAGCTCAGCGGGTCGCTCGGCCGCGACCAGCTGACCATGACCAGCATCATCCAGGTCGACCTCAGCAAGGAAAGCGTGCGGCTGCCCCTGTACAAGGGCAGGGCGCACGGCCAGACGGTCTGGTTCGTGCTGCTGGACGCCTCCGATCAGGGGTTGGCGGACAACCACGGCGTCAACTTCGCCCCCAAGCTGGCCAACCTGGCCATCGGTTGCCCGGCCTGCGTGCAGACCGTCACCCTCGACTCGCCCACCCCGCAGGCCAATCGCTTCGGGCAGGCGGTGGTCAACTTCCAGGGCGCCCCGGACTTCCGCCCCACCCGCATCGCCCAGCCAGGGCCCAACGGCTTCCCACTTGCCCGCTTCCAGCCGGGTGCGGTGGCCGGCCCCGGCTACAGCCCCTTCATCCGCATCGCCGGCTCGAACGTCGTCTACAGCGCGCCCATCGTCGCCGTCGGCGACGGCCCCTTCGACGTCACCCACCACACCAACACCGGCGACCGCGTCCTCGGCCTCCACCTCGCGCCATCCTCTCCGCCCGGCCAGTACCTGGAGTCCTGGGTCGATCTGCTGTTCGTCAAGGGCTTCGATGCCGGCCAGCCGATCGTCTACATCAGCACCGACGCCGGCCAGCCACTGACCGCGGTGCTGGAGCGCTCGACCCTGGTGCCCGCGCTGGACCGGGCGGCCTACCACGGCGGTGACGACTTCCTCGGCTCGGCCCGCGAGCGGCTGTTCGGCTTCATCAACGGCCAGACCGGCGCCGACAACCGCCAGGCCCAGGGGTTCGTGCACCTGGCCACCGACGGCCATGTGGCCGAGGACGCCAGCGCCGCCAACACCGGCCTGATCAATGCCTTGCGCAACGGCGGGGACCTGCTGAACGTGTTCGGCGACTTCCCGACTCTTGCCGACCCGCGCCACGCCCACGCCTACAGCCCCCTGTGGGACGCTCAGCTTGGCCTGTGGACCGACAAGGCCATCACGGAAGGTCGCAACACCCGCCAGATCGATGAGGTCCAGGTCTTCAACCTGGCCGCCAGCCGGCCCGACCTGCTGACCGGCGTCGACCCGGCCACCGGCAAGCCCGCTCCCTACGGCTCGGTCGGGGTCGACATCAACTGCGCGGTGGTCGGCTTCACCGCCAAGGCACCGACCGCCAACCTCGCCCAGCCCCTTCCCAACGCCCAGTTCCCACCCAGATAACCGACCAGCAGCCCGAGCCGCACACGATCATGCGTGCCGGTTCGACACGACCATGGCGATCGTCCCCGGCCTCGGCCGGGACGATCGCCCTCAACACCGCCAAGCCAAGGAGCACCGAGATGCAGACGACAGCAACCCTCGGCCGGGCCGGTCGGGTCCGGGTGGAACAGGGCGCCAAGCGCGTGCGGGCCTACCTCGGGGGCGAGGTAGTGGCCGACACCACCCGGCCGCGGCTGGTCTGGGAGGTCCCCTCCTACCCGGCCTACTACTTCCCGGTCACCGACGTGCGGACCGACCTGCTCGTCCCCACCGCCACCGTGACCCACTCGCCCAGCCGCGGGGACGCCCAGCACTCCACCATCAAGGCGGGCGGTAAGGAGGCTGTGGACGCGGCCCGGCGGTACGCCGACTCCCCGATCCACGAGCTCCGCGGCCTCATCCGGCTGGACTGGGACGCGATGGATGGATGGTTCGAGGAGGACGAGGAGGTCTACACCCACCCCCGCGACCCCTACACCCGCGTCGACATCCTGGCCAGCTCGCGCCGGGTGCGGGTGGAGCTGGAGGGCGTGGTGTTGGCCGAGTCGACCCACGCCCGGGTGCTGTTCGAGACCGGGCTCCCGCCGCGCTGGTACCTGCCCAAGACCGACCTGCGCATGGACCTGCTGGTGCCCACCGGCACGACCAGCCACTGCCCCTACAAGGGCCAGGCCCAGTACTGGTCGGCACGCCTCGGCGGCCGCCTGGTCGAGGACCTGGCCTGGTCCTACCGCACGACCCTGCCCGAGGGCCAGAAGATCGCCGGGCTGGTCGCCTTCTACAACGAGGAGGTCGACCTGTTCATCGACGACCAGCTCCAGCAGCGGCCGGTCACCAAATTCAGCCGGAAGGGCAAGCAGACCCCGGCCGAATAGGAATCGGTCGGCCGCGTCAACAACCAAAGGAGTGAGCGCAACCATGCCGAACGAGACTACGTACCAGACTCGCCTGGAACGCATCCTCGGGGTCCCGCTGGCCGAGGACGCCGTGCGCCAATGGCCCCAGAGCGGCGAGCGCATCGACGGCAGGGCGCGCATCGGCGAGGTGGAAGCCCACTTCGTGGGACTGCGGCTCGGAGTCGGGAGGCGCCAGGCGTGTGGCGACACCATCGTGGTGGAGTGGAGCACCGACTACGGAGACGGCCGCGTGTACCGCAACGTCTCCATCGCCGAGCTCCACCACGGACAGGCGATCCGTGTGACCGACTACTGGGGCGAGCCGTTCACCCCGCCGGAGTGGCGGGAGGCGCTGGCAGGGCGCCTGGACATGCCCCGCGACGGGGTGTGGCCGGCCGCCGACCTCCTCCAGGACGACTGACACGGGATCGGGCGACGCGATGCTGCGAGAAGGTCCCGGCACCCAGCCAGCGATGCAGCTGCGCGTCGCCCGACACACCGCGCGGCTGCAGGAGGTCGTGCGGTTCTACCGAGACGGCATCGGACTGACCCAGATCGGTGGCTTCCGCGACCACGACGGCTACGACGGCGTGTTCCTCGCCGTCCCCGGCGCCGGGGCGCACCTGGAGCTGACCGCCGGCGGCGGTCACGGCGCTC